>Ga0268262_10000089_pt1 | contig 111591 bp, 108 predicted proteins | sample TergutNc150P3_FD_190354 | JGI IMG/M metagenome (GOLD analysis project Ga0268262, IMG submission 190354) | Nasutitermes corniger P3 segment gut microbial community from laboratory colony in Florida, USA - Nc150 P3 (SPAdes) (version 2) | ecosystem: Host-associated > Arthropoda: Insects >... | reverse complement strand
TGTTTTTTATTTTGACCACGTTAACCTCCTTGTTTTTTGTTTTCTATAAAACACTAGCATTATATCACCTACCCCCCCCCCATGGGTCAAGCGTTTTAGGGTTTTGAGGTGTTGTGGTTTTTACAACATAGAATTAAAAGTTATTGCGAGTTGCGTAGCGACGAAAGCAATCTCATTGCGAATTTATAGATAGATTACTTCGCTGTGCTCGCAATGACACTATAACCAACACAGCTCGTGGCAATACAACGCGACATTATGTTCGTGTTCGGATTCCGTTTTGGAGAAGTAGGTTTTATAGGTTTTGTTGCCGCCGCTGTCGGCTTCGTAACCGGCGACGAAGAATAAGTAGCCGCTATGGGCGGGGTTGGCGGTGGCGATTAGTACTTGCGTGTTGACGTTGGCAATCGGGGTCGGGGGGAGGTTGAAATATTTGCGCGTGTTGTAAACTGAATCGCACGCTGGACCTTTAATGTCGCATAGTCCGTTGTTATAGGCATAAAGATACGTCACGTCCGATCCTAACGACATTTGACGGTCAAGCCGGTTGTAAAACACGCTGGCAACCAGTTTTTGATCGTCGCTGTTCGTGACTTCCAGCTCGACGATCGACGCTAATGTTAGACCCTGATAAAAACTCAAACCTTGGGCGGCAAATCTTTCTTCTAATTCGTTTTCAGTGGCGATTTCTTCGAATTTGTCGATGGCTTTACCGATTAATTCTTCTAAATCGGAACTGGGGCTGATGCGATAGGTGTCGGGGAAGATGAAACCTTCAAGCGACGTGCCCGTCGGTCGGGTTTTTAGGATTTCGTTGTCGTATTTGGCGTTATATGCCCTATCGATTTCGGCGTCCGAAAAACCGTTGCGCTTAAATGTGTCGCGCAGTTGTTTCAGGCTTAGACCAGGCGGAATTTGTATCGAAATGTCCTCGGTCGATGCCATCGTTAACTGTTTCGAAATTTCCGGCAAGGTGTAGCTCGGGCTCAGCATGTGCGTACCCGCCTGGACAATATTGCCCGTCCAACGGGCATAGATCCGGAATGCTAGGACGTTGCGGATAAAACCGGCTTTATATAGCGATTCGGCGACTTGATCGGTCGTCGCACCTTTGGCGATTTCGAAACGGCGGGTGCTGGTGTCTTTCGGATTGACCGCCTGGATCGAGGTCTGCCACCAAGACGCCGCGACACCGGCGACTAAAATCAACAACATCACGAGTGAGACAAAAATTTTTAAGCCCCTAAATCGGTATTTTCGCATTTGTTTCTCCTGTTTTTCACGTTCTTTTTTTTGCGCTCTGGTTAATTTTGGTTCATTTTCGATATCAATAACAGTTTTCAGGTTTAATTCAACGAAATCCTGCGCGATTTCGATCGATGGACGTCGATTTCTCGGAATTTTGGTCGGTTTATAGGGTTGCGCCATAGCGTTGTGGGCGGGTTTTAATGGTTTTCTCACGGCGTGAGCGGTGGCGGTTTTTGGCGGCGGGTTATGTGGCGCATCGAGGGTCATGCGCGGTGGCGCATCCTCCGGGCGTTCCAATTTAATTTCAAATAATGACATTTAGCAGCCCTCCAAAAAATCTTGCAAAATTATCGCGGCGGCTTCGCTATCCAATGTGCCATCGCGCAACATACGATCGTCAAAGTTTCGACGTGCGCGCAAATTTTCTTCGGCGGCGGCAGATGTTAAACTTTCGTCCTGAAACACAATTTTAACTGAAGTAAATTTGGCTAATTCGTCCGCAAAATCGCGCGAAAAACGCGATTGTTTAGTTTCTCGACCCTCCTGATCGCGCGGCAGACCAACTACGATAGTTTTGATGGAATTATCGTCAACCAAACCGACGATTTTTTGAAAAACCTGGGCGTCATTGGCGATCGGTGGCAAGGGCGACGCGATTTTCACCGCCGCATCACCACTCGCAACGCCAACACGGCGCTGACCAATGTCGAGTCCCAGAATCTTTTTATTTATCATCGGTTACGAATTTAATGGTTATCTTGTCTTCAGACGGCGCACTCGATACCCAAAACGGAGCAAAATCCACATTAACTTTTTCCACGCCATTTTTGCGCTCAATGTCTTCCTTGATCTGTCCCGAGCGCTTGCCGACAGCATCTTTTTTGATCTGTTTTTCGTCCAAGGACGCACCGACGCGCGCGCTAGCGGTCGATATTTCAACGGTCGAATCGACTGGACTGAATTCAAATTTCACCTGGCTCAAACCGGTATTGTAAACTCTTTGGGTTTTCGAACCTTTGATGTCGGCTTCCTTTTCAACCATCATGGTCAACCAATTTTCGAGATCAGTATTAGACAGACCAATCAGAGTGTAAGTTACTTCGATAGTCACAGTGGCCTTGGTATTTTCCGCCGATTCACCAATTTTCGGTTTCGCCGCGATGTCGCCAAAAGCGATCGCGAAACTGCCGTCGACGACGGTGGCGCTGTCGCCCATTTGTTTTTTCAGTTTACCAATCATCTCGTATTCTTTGTCCTTGGCGTCTTTTTTGATCTTTTCAGCGACTTTTTCAACATCCGCCTCACTGACGACTTTGACGGTTTTCTTTGATCCGCCAGCCAGACCCTCACTATCGACCGTCACGATCACCTTCGCGCCGCCGCCGGAGATTGACATCATCGAACCTGCTGGCAAATTATACTCTTCGCCAATTTTGACCGCAGTTATTGACACGATTTTCTGACCAAATTGCGGCACGCCGCCGATGACTTCTGCGGCACGAATGCTCACTGTTTCGTTGAGCGTGAAATCGTAACCGTTGCTCGAGCGCAACGATGTGCCGGCGGGAAACGTGATGTCGTGACCCGTTTGGTTGACGATTTCGACGCTGCCGGACGCTTTTTCGCCGATTTCTTTTTCACCGGTGGCAATAAATTCCACAGGTTCAGATTCTTTAATCTGTTTGACCACGGGTTGAATGATATTCTGATCAATATTGGTTGGTGATGAATTTTGTAATTTGACCGTTCCATTAACCGACACAGCACGAGTTTTGGTCATGATGGTAATAGTAGCATTCGGCGCAAAACCGATCGCCCAGATCAAAAAACCGATGATCAGGATCAACGCTCCGCCGCCCAACAACAAAATTTTGCGGAATTTATTAAAGTTCGGCACATGGGTTTTGCGTTCGGTTTTGTCCGGTTTAACATCGGGTTTGCCATCACCGTCCTTATCGTTTTTGACCTTGTCGTCAGTTTCGATCGCCGCTACCGCCGCGGAAATTTCTTTATCCTCGTTATTGTCGCGGCGTGCGATTTTTTCGCCGCCGGACAGGCGCGAGATTTCGCCCTCTGCAACATCCTTGCCATCAATGACGTCCGCGTCCGCATCATCATCGTCCATCGCACTTTCCAAAATTTCGGTTTGCGATGTCAAATTACGCGCAATCGGAATACGCAAACCCGTCGCGAGCGACGTTAACGCCGGATCAGTCGTGATCATGGCGATAGTTTTGCGATGCGCTTTAGCGGAGCGCAGCAACAATTTCAAATTCACCACCGATTGCAACGCACCGATGCGTTTCGGTGGCACGAGCGCTACAACCGAACTTTCCGATCGTTTGATTTTGCCGATAATTGACGTAATGTCGTCGTCGGCGTCAATATAAATCGTGTCGCGCCCTTGTAATTTATTCATTTCTTTCATATTCTTAAAATCCTATTTAATTTATCTTTCCAATCTGTTGTTGTACCGCCGCCATTGATGGTGTCGTAACCGACCCGCAAAAGACCCGCCGCCGTGATCATCGTGTGATCCGTCATATCGCCAGTTTCATCCACCACATCCACCACATCATCCGGATTGATATACTTAACGGTCGGTCGTTTGGTGAACGGCAAATCTTCGTACCAATCGGAATTTTGCAATTTTTCCACCAACGCATCCAACGACGACCCGCCACCGCACAACAAAATGCGATTCGGCAAATGATCGATCGCGTCAAATTCACCGAGCGCCAACTGGACGCCGGCAATCCAAACTTCCAAAGTTTTATCAATCGATTCGTCAATCACACTGCGAATCGACGGTTTAATTTTCTCATCATAAATATTCAGTTTCAGTTTTTCAGCAGCCTCGTAACCAATATTCAAATCGCTGGCGATGGTCTTTGTGAACGATCGTCCCGCCACACCGAACATGCGTGTACCCTCAACACCGCCGTCGTTAACGACCGCAATATCCGTCGAACCGCCGCCCACATCGCACAAAATCGCCGTAAAGGTCGACGCCGTATCATCGCCCAACACCGCCCGCGCCACCGCGAAAGGTTCGGCGGCAACCGCGATCAACTTCAAATCGAGTTCGGTCGCCGTGTGTTCCAACGCCCCGATATGCACCATCGGCGCAAAAGCCGTATAAATCTGGATTGCCACATCTCGACCCTGAAAACCAATCGGATTAGAAACTTTGTAACCATCGATATGAATGTTGACGATCGCCGAATTGACCAATTTGACCTCAACATCGGGATTTCCGGTTTCAAAAGCAATTTGTTTTTGCGCTTTTGTGCTAGCGCGTTCCTGGATTTTTTCAATAATAAGTTCCATTTCGGCGATATCGAGCTCGCGATCCGGATGCGGACGTTTATAGCGAATCGTCGAAGTTAAACCTTTTACAAATTCGCCCGCAATACCGATAATAACGCGTTTAGCTTGAACGCCAGACTGCTCTTCCGCCTGGACCAAAGCATCTTCGCACGTTCGCACCACGCCGGTAATATCGGCGATTGCCCCGCCAAACATGTTGCCGATTTCCTGGCGCGCCCGCCCCACGCCAACGACCCGCAATTTATTGTCGTCGATGCGCGCAATCAAAGCTTTAGCATATTCCGTACCAATATCGAGCGCAACAATATACTCGTCGTCCTGGTCCTTGTTCTTCTGAAACAATTTCATGCTACTATTGTATAACATTTGTGTTAAAACCTCAAACACTTGACTTTTTGAATGAAGTGTGCTACAATGGTAAAATGGAGCATTTTACCCCCCCCCGAGAGTCGGACATTCCCCCGCACACTAATTGTAAAAACTGCGGTTGGTGTTGTGAGGGCGATTTTATGGTTTCCCGCGCCGAGGGCGCGCGTATTACGAAATACCTCCTCGATGCCGATGATGAAACTTTCCGTTATGTTATGGACGTGATCGCCACTCGAAAACGAGGCAACTTATACGATCCTAGTCTTAATTATTGTCCATTCCGCGACGAGAAGTTGGGTCGTTGTGCGATTTACGGAGTACGACCAACGGTTTGCCGCGTCTATGGCGTGTCTAAAAATCCTGGCTTGCGCTGTCCCAACGGCAACAGCGCCATGATTGACGAAGCCCCGTACATGATTGAGTTTTTTTCAAAAAGTATGCATCAAGAAAACAACTATCATACCTCCACTCACTATATCGGGCAAAGTTTACTCAAAAATAAGGGTGTATTAGAACAAATGCGGTTACGCTAAACTTAAAACTCCGCCAAAGTACATATTACTGCTATTCTAGCGGCAGTTTGCGATACCCTGGTAACATGTTCGCCGCGCAATCCCAAAGGCAGATTTTGGCACGTCTCGATTCCCAAATCTGCTAATCTCGATATTTCCTCCAGCAGTTCTGGACCAACTTTTCCTTGGTGTTTTGGATCTTCAACAATCCGTTTTAGATTTAACAAACCGCCCCCGCTGCAAGCCTCTACTAAAGGACACCCCCCCCCAGCACACTTTTCTGATAAATTACTCATATTGACATTGTATCATATTTACATAAAAAGTGCAAGTTTCGCGGAATGAGCGACGCGAAGCATTTCGGACTGCCGACCTCTTGCTCTGTGAGTGGGGCGGGACGAAGCGGTGAGTAGAAGCGGTGGTTAAGATTCCTCGACTTCGCTCGGAATGACAAGTAAAAATGCTCAAGACGACAATAAGTGTTACAATGGTCGCATGAATTTGGATACTGATTTAACGGAAGTTAAGGGTGTTGGTGCGAAAACCGCTGAGGTTTTGGCGGCGGGTGGTTTGACGACGGTGCGCGATTTGGTGGAATTTTTGCCGCGCAAATTTGAGGATTTTTCGGTCGTCACGCCGATTGCCAAATTAACCCCCGGAAAAGTGACGATTCGCGCCCGCGTCGAATCGGTCTCGACACGATTTATTCGCCGCGGCATGCGCATCACTACCGCCGTTTTCGCCGATAATTCCGGCAAGGTTCGGGCGGTGTGGTTTAATCAAAGTTATCGCGAAAAACAGTTGTCCGGCAATCAGGAATTTTTCGTTAGCGGTGAATTCGCGTTATCGAACGGGCGCTATCAAATGACTTCGCCGTCGGTCGAGGCGGTCAAAGATTTGCCCGTCCAAACTGGACGATTGTTGCCGATTTATCCGGTGCGGCATGGTTTGAAACCCGCCGTCACGCGCAAAATTCTGAACGAACTGCGTCCATTTATTACGATGCTGCCGGAAACCTTGCCGGCGGAAATTGTGACGAAATTCGGGTTGATGCCGCGCGCTGATGCCCTGCTCAATACGCATTTTCCCGATTCGACCGCCGTTACCAACGCCGCGCGCGAACGATTGGCGTTCGACGAATTGTTTGGTTTAATTCTCGCCGCCAAATTAAATAAACATGAAAATTCGCGTTTGAACGGATTTCGGATTCATTTCGATCAAATCGCCATCAAAGGTTTTGTCGACAGCCTTCCCTTCACCATGACCGCCGCCCAAAAACGCGCACTATGGGAAATTTTACAGGATTTTGATGGAAAAATCGCCGAACCATTGCCTCCGCGCCGTTCCGCGCGCCCGTCGTTACGGGGCTTGTCACTGACTCTCTCGCCGTCCTTCGATAGTCGCGCGGAGGCAAGGTTCGGCTCACTCGAAGTATCTAGCGACGCGAAGCATTTCGGACTGCCGACCTCTTGCTCTGTGAGTGAGGCGGACGAAACGGTGAGTAGGAGCGGTCAAATACACGCTATTTCCCCCATGAATCGGTTATTGCAGGGCGATGTTGGATCGGGGAAAACTGTCGTGGCGGGAGCGGCAGCGTTTCAAGCGGGGTTGATCGGATTTCAAACGGCTTTTCTCGCGCCGACTGAAATTTTGGCGGTGCAGCATGCGGAAACTTTGACGAAATTATTATCGCCGTTCGGTGTAAATGTGGCACTTTTAACCGGTTCGGTCAAAGGTAAAAATCGCGTGGAAATCCTGAAACAAATCACGAACGGCGTCGCGCACGTCATCGTCGGCACGCATGCGCTATTGCAACCAAATATCGAATTTCATAAACTCGGTTTCGTCGTCATCGACGAACAACATCGTTTTGGCGTGAAACAGCGGCGAGCGTTATTGCTCAAAGCGTCGGATAATGTTTTTTGCGAAGACTTTTCACCTTCGGAATCAGAAACGTATATTCCTGACGACACCGACAGGCTCGTCCGTAAGGACGGTTCTGCCGGCTGTCCAGCGTATGACGTTTCTGAAACCGATGGGTCTGAGAAAAAAATATTATCCGACGCGGCAAGGTTTATGCCTCATCTCCTTTCTATGACCGCGACGCCGATTCCGCGGTCGTTGCAATTGACGGTTTTTGGGGATCTCGATATGTCGATTTTGGATCAGTTGCCGCGGGGGCGGAAACCGATCAAGACGGAAATTATTTCGCCGAATTCGCGGGCGGCGATGAATGCGAAAATTATGGCGGAACTCGCGAACGGTCGCCAGGCGTATTTTATCGCGCCATTGGTCGAGGAAAATGAAAAACTGGAACAGGAATCGGTCGAAAAACTCGCGAAAAAGTTGATGACGCAGTTCAAAAATTATCGGATTGGGATTTTGCATGGCAAAATGTCCGCGAATGATAAGGACAAAATCATGCACGATTTCGCTGATGCGAAAATCGATATTTTGGTTGCTACGACGGTGGTCGAGGTCGGCGTGGACGTACCGAATGCAACCGCCATCGTAATCGAAAATGCTGATCGATTTGGTTTGGCGCAGCTGCATCAACTGCGCGGGCGGGTCGGGCGCGGCGAGCATCAATCATATTGTTTTTTGGTGCAATCGGATTCGAAACCGCCCACCCGGCGGCTGCGCGAGGTCGAGCGTTCTAATGATGGTTTTTATTTGGCGGAAGTCGACCTAAAACTGCGCGGTGCGGGCGAAATTTACGGTACGATGCAACATGGTGATCTGAATCTGCAAATCGCCGATATTTCCGACACAAAACTCGTCAAACGCGCGTCCGACGCGGCGGAATGGTTCATAAATTCGGAACAAAATCTGGCGCATTTTCCGGAACTGTCGCGTGAAATTAACAAATACCAAAAAATTACGACGCTGAATTAACATCTATATTTGTGATAAAATGTTCCGAGATGTATTCAGGAACAATTTTTCGTAAATCGAGCGGCAAGATCGCCGGCACGCATCAAAAAATCGATCGCGTGGCGCGGCGGAAATTACAGCCCTATATTCCATCGGTCGTGCATTTCCCCGCATCCCGAGAAATCGTTAAGTTTGAGGGGTTAAACGGTCCGGACGGCATCAAGAAAAAATCGCCCGGACAGGACGAACCGCGGCACTTCATCGATCCGACCAATCCCCAGGATCGCCGAATTTTGGATTTAATCAAGGGTCACGAAAATAACCTGATCACCGCACTAACCGAAAATAATCGTGAACGCGCCGCGTTCGAGGCGGCATGGTTGGCGCACGCCATCGTCGACGGATTGACCCCGGCGCATCATTATCCATACGAAGAAAAATTGGCGGCGATTCTCGGCGACGACATCGACACGCGTGATTCCAAACTCAAAAAATTCATCATGCCGGGCGACACGATGCGCAAAAAATTCGTGAATAATTGGGAGTATTGGAAACCGAACGGTTTGATGACGGCGCATGGTCTGTTCGAGATCGGCGTCGCGATGGTGACCACGCCGCTGCGTTTCAAAAAATTGAAATTACCGCTCCACGATCGCGCCAAAATCCGCGGCAGCGACGGTATAACTTCGATTTATTTGGATTTTGTACAAAAAATTCATGACCTAAAGATGTATGATGAATTTTTGAATCAGGGTTGGACGGTTGGACTGGCGCGCAAAACCCGCACCATTCTCATGCCTACTATCATTCGCGCGGTTTGGTTATCGTGGTACTACTGCGCCTGGCGCGCTGGGCAAAATATTCGCGAAAAATAAAATACGCATTTAGGTTAAGTTTGTGTTATATTAGTTCTATCGAACTAATATAACATCTCCTTGCTCAGAAAAACAAACGAGTTTGTTTTGTCATTCGCTTCGTCAATGTTATAATAGAAGCGTCTAATCTAAACAATGACGCGTCGATTTTTGACGGTTAAAGTTATTAAACGGCAGCCGTTCGAAAAACCATTGAGCTTTAACCTCATTGTTTGGATTAGACAACCTAGAGCGGTTGTCGTTTTTTATTAACGACAACACCAGGATATCATAAACCATAAAGGATAAGGAGGGTCAAGATGCCGTTGAGAATATTAACAAGTAAAAACGGGTTGTCGTCATTCCGGTCAGCCGAAGCCCCGGACTTGATCCGGGGGAAGTCGAGAAATCTTAACTCCCGCTCCTACTCACCGCTTCGTCCCGCCTCGCTCACAGAGCAAGAGGTCGGCGGTCCGAAACGGTTCGCGTCGCTAACTGCCATACTCACAATTATTCCTATGCTCGTTTTCTCATTGTTTCTTGCTACTCCCGCCCATGCCGCCACCACCTCCCATCAAATAAAAATCAACGTATTCGATTCCACTTCATTAACCACCATCATGGAAGCCTGTGATGAAATAAAACAGGACCAACTCCAGAATCACACATACACAAACGAATCCTACGAAAACCTCATGGAAAAGTGCGAAGCAGGACAAGAAACATTAGATTGTTTGGAAACTGCCAATGATGCGTCCGAGTGTAATGATCCCGACGAAGAAATCGGCGACATCGAGGACGCCATCAACGAACTCGAAACCGCCCCGGATCCTGATCCCGATTCCACCAATCCCACTCCCACCGACCGCAATATTCCAACCGCGCCAAACACTGGTATAACTTTCACTATATTTGGCAAAACTATTACTATCCCAACCGTCCCGTTCGTATTACTCACCATCGCTACCGTCGCCGCAATAATCGGTGCGTGTTTAGTAATCAAATACAAACGCACCAATCGCAGTAGCGACGCAAACACCACAACCCGTGATCGCAGCGAAAGATGCGGTAAGGAAAGTATACTGTATCAATCTATCTCCACATTAAGCGTCATAGCAATATTCGGCATCTTAATCTTCGCCCTCGCTAGTACTAATGCGGATCCCATACTGAACACCAATGATGAACCGACAAGTATCGCAACGATCAGTAATGTTATCATCAACGTGGATAAGAAAAACGAAACCTCCGACCCCATCGAAAAAACCGCCACCATCACCACAGTTGTCACCACCGAAAACGCCACCGGCTACACAATGACAGCAAAACTAGGCAACGATAGCGATACAAGTAATGTAATTAGCGCAAATATCATTATAGAACTAAATGCAGAAGAACTAACCGCCACAGCAACCGAAATATACAGCAGCGACGATGACACCAGCCCAGATACCGAAAACCATCACCTAGTACTCAACATACCAACAACCATCCCAACCGGCACATATGGATTTAGTATCATCTATGAAACCGAAGACAACGAACTCCCCATCGTCCCTTCGCCATTATCCTGCGCTCCCAATGGTTACTATAACGGCTCAACCTGGATTCCATATAACGGCATAGACCATGGTCATATTGGTACCATGCAAAGTAAAACCTCATCCAGTTTCGCATCATGGAACATTGGGGATTACGCCACAGTATCCGACATACGCAACGACCAAGATTACGTCATATGCAAGCTTGCTGATGGACATGTATGGATGCTAAATAACCTCAAATTAGGTTCAACAACGGGAACAACCCTATTAACCCCCGCCAACACCAACATCACCAGCAACTGGGCATTACCACAACTCGTAGTCTCTGGAGCTGCTTTCGTTACTCCATACGCCTACGGTCCGGTCCCAGGTGCCACCGACAATATCGCCGACAATACATTCTATGGCTACCTATACAACTGGTGTGCCGCGACGGCGGGCGGAACGGCTAGCGGCGGGTCTAACACCTGCACAGAACCTGGCGCACACACAGAAGACGCCACAGGTGACATCTGCCCCATCAACTGGCGCCTACCAACCAGCGAAGAAGAAACTAGCGAATTTGCGTGGTTAAATGCAAAAATGGATGATCCTAGCGCCTCATCACCGTCAATCAGTAATTACTACCAAAACTGGCAATTCTCCGGTCCATTTCGTGGCGTTAGATCTGGCGTGTACGATCCAAATTTTGGGCGATGGGATTTGCAAGGTGCCACTGGAGCTGGCTTTTGGTGGTCATCGTCGCCATATTCCTCTGGCGATTTTCCCTACAGAGCGTTCGGCTGGAGCGTCGGTTCGTCGTCAGCCTCACCGTCCGCGGCGTTCCGCGTCTACGGCTTTGCGATCCGCTGCATTCTGAAATACTAAACTTTTTTCAGCGGTGCAAAAGCGACATTCAACTTCTTCAACTTCCCTACGCCAAAATCGACGGTGACGATGGTGTTATCGATGTCGATAACTGTGCCGGTACCGAAAATTTGGTGAGAGACTTTGTCGCCGACGGCGAGATCGAGGTCGTCGGGGACGAAGCGCGGTTCGTTAGAATCAGATGCGAAGGATCTGAAACTGTTTTTCTCGACAGATTTTTTACCTTCGGAGTCAAAAACGTATATTCCTGACGACACCGACAGGTTCGTCCGCAAGGACGGTTCTGCCGGCTGTCCAGTGTATGACGTTTTTGGGTACGATGGGTCTGTCGAAAAGACTGTTTCTGATCCTAACACAGTGTCATCAATATCCCCCAAAAACTGCGACGGCATGTTGTATTGGCGCGAACCGTACAAAAATCGCGATTGAGCAAAGGTCAAAATCAGTTCCTCCCGCGCGCGGGTCATGCCGACGTAACACAAACGGCGCTCCTCCTCCATCGCGAAAGCGTCATATTCGGATCGCGCGCTCGGAAAAATACCGGTTTCCATGCCGACCATGAAAACCACGGGGAATTCCAAACCCTTCGCCGCGTGCAACGTCATCAACGTCACCGCTGAATCCGCCGTCTGATCCGCCGACGACACGAGTGCGACCTCTTCCAAAAATCCGACTAAACCGAGATCCGTATAAGATTTCGCCACACCAATAAATTCCGCGACGTTTTCGAGGCGCGATTCGGCTTGCGGCGTGCCATCGTTCAAATACGCGCGATAATCGAACTTGCTGACGATTTTTTCGATCAGTTCATCCGGCGGAACGGTCGTGGCGATTTTGGCGAGATCCGCCAAATTATTCCCGAATTCCAATAACGCTTCGCGCACCCGCGGCGTGATGCCGTCGATTGACGCCGCACCGAGCAACGCGTCAACGATCGACAATCCCGACGCTTCCTGCCACTGTATAAATTTCGCCACCGAAGTATCACCCAAGCCGCGTTTCGGCACATTGACGATACGCATAAACGACGCACGATCGAACGGTTGGTAAATTAGTTTCAGATACGCCAACAGATCCTTAACCTCGGCGCGATCATAAAACCGCGTCCCGCCGACAATTTTATATGGGATGCCATAACGCAAAAAAACTTCTTCGATCACGCGGGATTGCGCATTCGTACGATACAGCACCGCAAAATCGTCATTTCGCCGAATTTTCAGGTCGGTCTGCGACAGAATCTTCTGCACCAAAATTTCCGCTTCGTGCGTCTCGCTCGCTGCCGGCACGATTTTCACCGGCGCGCCGCCCTTTTGCGCCGTCCACAATTCCTTGTCTGTGCGCTGCAAATTTTTCGTGATAACCCTGTGCGCAGCGTCCAAAATCGCCTCGGTTGAACGATAATTCTGTTCCAATTTCACAATTTTCGCCCCCAGAAAATCGCGTTCAAAATTCAAGATGTTGGTGAAATCCGCGCCGCGCCACGAATAAATCGATTGCCAATCATCGCCAACCGCACAAATATTTTTCGCCGGATTCATCAAAAGTTTCACGATCTGGTACTGCGCTTTGTTCGTGTCCTGGTACTCGTCGATTAAAACATGCTTCAGTTTCGCGCTCAATTCATCACGCACTTCCTTGGTATTTTTCAGGAGTTTTACCACCTCGAGCAACAAATCATCAAAATCCAGCGATTTTGCCTCCCGGCGCAAACGTTCATAACGCCGATAGACATCGGACGCGACACGCTGATTCGGTATTTTGGCGATTTCGGCATATTCCGCCGGCGACAAACAATCATTTTTCGCACCCGAAATCAGCGACATAATGGAACGCGGATTGTATTGTTTTTCGGTGATGCCGAGTTCCCGCATCGCCGATTTAACCAAACTTAAACGATCCGAATCATCGAGAATCACAAAATTTTTCGGAATTTCGATGTTTTCGCCGTATTGGCGCAAAATCCGCACCGCGATCGAGTGAAAGGTCCCCATCCACGGCATAAAACCGCGCGTATTTTCCTGATTTAGGATTCGCGCCAAACGCTCGCGCATCTCGTTCGCCGCCTTGTTCGTGAACGTCACCGCCAAAATTTCCCACGGTTTCACCCCGCGCACCGCAATCAAATACGCGATGCGATGCGTCAAAGTTTTCGTCTTCCCCGACCCCGCCCCCGCCAAAATGAGCAACGGCCCGTCGCCAAACTCCACCGCCTCGCGCTGTGGCGGATTCAACCCCTCTAAAATCGTTTCTGTGTTAGGATTCATTCAAATATTTTAACACGCGTACGCGCACGCACAAGATCCAACTCAGGCTTTACACCATTGTCATTACCCGACTTGTTCGGGTAATCCATGCTTCCCGTCATCACCGGACTCGTTCCGGTGATCCAGTTTATATATGTCGCCTTTGGCGACTACTTTATTACTGGATTGCCGGAATAAAATCACATTCTGCGATTCCGGAACTTCACGGCGTCAAGCACAGCTTGACCCGGAAGATTCCCTTGCGAAATGCCATTGGCATTTCTCACGGCAATGACAAACAGGTGGTTTTCCCCATAAAAGGGTGAGACTTTTTTTCCATAAGAATTATATCACCCCCCATGGCAATGCAACGGGGTAAAATAGTTGAGGGTTTTAGTGGTGGGACTAAAAATTGTTTCATTTTGTGCGATTTTATGACGGCAAAATTCAAAAACGCGCCCTTTTGGACGCGTTGATTGTCTTTTGAAATCGCGACTTAGCGCTTTTTCTTGATGGTCAAGAAACCATTGCGTGGGTTTTCCACAACTTCATAGCCTGCTGGCAATTCGGTTGGTGTGCCTTTGCCACCTTCGACTTTAGCGAAGAAGTAAATGCGCTGCTCGCGGCCGCCACGCAAAACAACATCCTTGTAATGCAAGAAATACTTTACCCCCTTAGAATTTGTATGTGTGTAAGTTGCCATCTTTCCTCCTTATTTAATTTACTTACCCTAACAGATTAGCGCATGATACGCTCCCTGTCAATACCTTTTCGTCGCTTATGGCAAAAAATACAACACTTTTTTAGTGTGTATGATATTTAATTTTCAGGATAATCCGCAAAATTACGACCAGAATCAGGCGAAATATGACGATAAATACCAGTAAACAACAGATTAAAACCATTATTCCCGCCAGGTCGAAGCTGAAAACTGGCGATGCGAAATCGACGTAATAGGCATCGGGCGACACGGCTTCGACATTTTGCTCCTCGACCAATGTCGTACCAATCCGATTGGCGACGCATTGCGCCCAAGCCCGCGTACCGCCGCTATAGCGTTGCGGAATACACTCCTCGGTTACGCGTTGATATAGTGTTGTATCGACGTCCTTGGGTCGGGCGGCGTTAATCGCCGCCTGGGCAGCATTGTTATAAAGGGTTTGCAACGCCACACGTCCCGTGTCTGTGTTCATGTGTTTTGTCACATAATTTTGCAATTTGACCGCGGCGGTTTTGACCTGTGCGATGTTGCCGGTTTTGTCGATTTTAATTAATTCGGCGCGCAATTCCACCATGCCGATATTATTGAGGCGCAAAAAAATCGCCGTAAGCATCGCCAAAATTAGTAAAATTACCAAAAGCTGCCAATCCTTAATCTCGCGCAATATTTTTAACAATCGGCGATCGCGTCGCAAATCGTGCGTCCGCCATGGACTATTTTTGGAAAGTTGTTGCCACCCCCGCATAATAACATTTTACCACAATTCTTGTTGGAACTGTTTAGTTCGCGCGTCCAAATCGTCGTGCAGGATATTTATCCACTGCTCGCTGCCCAACAAAACCGGTTCGAAATCCTCCCGAATATCGGCGATTTTCGTGCTGCCGATGATTTTTTCAACCAAATGACGTAATTTTTCGATAAATTCAGTTTCTTTAGGATAATTTGATTCAACCACCGCCAAATATTTTTTGGTCGCAACCAAAAGGCTTGCACTGGGCGCTTGATCGCTATCCGTGGCGGCATTGTATAATTCAACCACCGCGTTATGCGCGCCAGAGGCCGCAGCGTAGGCTTGTGCTTCCGCCAACAAATCCTTATACCCCGGCTGTGCCGCGTTGACGATTTTATAACTGGGATTTAGAATATCACCCAATAACACTTTTTTTAATTCCACCGGCGATCCGGATTTTTCGCCTTTGACCACGGCTTTTATTTGAGCGATCGTACCGCTTCGATATTCCCTGACCGCCGTTTTTGACATGCCGAAAAGCATCGTCGCGCCAACACCCGCCAAAACGAGTACCGTCACCAAGATTGATGCTGCAACTTTTAATTTGTGATGCCCCTCGTTCATATTGTCACCACCACTATCGCAATAATTATCCCAACAATTGCCAATGCAATCAGCAACCACGCCCACGACAAGGTGGTGGTTGGTTTTAGATCTTTCGTATATTCGCTATCGTACGGGTCGAAATCTTTTGATTTCAGATCCTTATCAACCAAATCCTTGCTCAACTGTTTTTCGCGCAATTCCGCCGCGATTCGTTGCTGCAGTTCCGATCTCTCTTGCTGGTCTTTCACAATTATGCCCATGACTATAATTTTACCACTTTTTAGAATAACCGCAATGAGGTTTTGTATATTGTCATTCTGGGCGTAGCCGAGAAATCTCATTCCCGCTCCTACTCACCATTTCGTCCCGCTCCATTCCGATCACGAGGATTCCACGGTCCGAAATGATTCGCGTCGCTCGCTGGGCTCTATTGTGGCAATCCGTTGCAACCAACAAAGTTTTGTGTTAGAATACTAATTGTAAACCTATAAGGAGGGACAAATATGGCCACTAAAACGGCTGCGCCAAAGAAGAAGATTTCTTCTGCATCGCAAAAACCGACAGCAAAGAAAACTGTCAAAACCACCAAAACCAACAGCAAACCAGCGGTCGCCAAAAAAGAAGCAATCGTAAAATTACCAGAGGTAGTAGTGGAAGTTGCGGAAGTCGCAAACGACACCGCTACGACCGTCAAAGCGCCAATCAAGGACAAATTCCTGGCGTTAAAACCAGGCGCGTTAATCGCTGAATTCCTGGGCACGTTCATTTTGGCGGCGAGTGTCATCCACTTGTCGAAAGATGGATTGACCGGCGTGGTCGGAATCGGTTTGGTTCTGTCGATACTGGTCATCGTGCTCGGCGTGATATCGGGCGCGCACTTAAACCCCGCGATCACCATCGCACAATATATCAACCGCAAAATTGATGGCGTACGGGCGGCATTTTATGTCTTCGTTCAGGTTCTCGGCGCTACGGCGGCGATGCTTTTGTTGGTTGCCCTGTACAACAGCAACTACGATTATATGTCCAGACTTGCCGAAGCGCTGCAAGGTGCGACCGGTGCGTCTGCTCAACAAATCGCTGATGCAGGCGGCGTAGCGGAATACTTGAATAAAAACTATGGCATGACCGTCGAGGACGCCGCCAAACAACTCGGTGTCCAGGACAAAGCCCCGGATTTGGTCGAACATAAAGATTTAGCTAAAGGTAAGGAATGGGTCGCGCTGTTGACCGAACTAATCGCTTCGATCGTGTTTGGTTTGGGCGTCGGCTATGCGGTCTTTTCTGAAGAAAAGTGTAAGATTGCCAAAGGTTTCGCGGTTGGATTGTCGCTGTTCGCAGGTTTGGTAATCGGCGGCGCGGTCGTTGCATTGAACCCCGCCGTTGCCGGCGCGATCAGCAAATTCGCTTGGGAAAACCCGTTCGGCAAGGACGCGATGATCTTCTGGTGGCCAGTATTCATCTACATCTTCGCCACCGTCGGCGGCATGACTCTCGGCATGACAGCATATCGCTTCATCCTAAAGGACGTGGCAGCGAATAAATAAAATCGAAAGCCAAAACCCACCGCGCCCGATTACGAGCGCGGTTTTTTGATCTAGGTCATTCCGCACATTTTTTTCACTTGTCATACCGAGCATTTCTCTCATTGTCATCCCGAACGCAGTCGAGGGATCTTATAACTCGTCAGACAAATCTCGCCATCCATGATTTTTTAAGTTGATCAGGCAATCCTTTTTGTCGCGTCGCCAATTTTTCAATTGTTTTTCGCGGGCAATCGCCGAATTTACATCACTGGTAACTTCGTAGTAAACCAATTTATCGCAATTGTACTTGTCGGTAAAACCTTCGATTAGATGATTTTTGTGTTCGTAAATTCTCCGCAATAAGTTGTTCGTCGCGCCAATATATAAAACTTTATTGTTCCAATTAGATAAAATGTAAATGTAGTAATCTTTCATAAATACATTTTATCAGAAACTAGTGAAGAAATCCCCAAAATACATTGTTGTCATTTCGAGCGAAGTCGAGAAATCTTGTGCGGGTCAGAAAAGATCCCTCGACTGCGTTCGGGATGACATGGTAAAAAGCTCTCTTAGTGACAGTGATTTTTATTTCAAAAACTCGCGAATGGATATTGCCGCGGTGACGCCCTCGCCGACGGCGGAGGCGACTTGTTTGGTGGCGCCGGAACGGACGTCGCCGCTGGCGAAAATTCCGCGCACATTGGTCATGAGTTCGTGATCTGTTTTAATATGCCCCGTTTCGTCCAATTCGACCCCTGAACCATCCAAGAAATCCGTGTTCGGAATGACACCGGCGAACACAAACACACCATCGCAATCGAAAACTTTGTCGCCGGATTTTACACCAATGACTTTTTCACCCTCAACCAAAATTTCGTCCGGCGCGGTCTGTTCATGAACGGCGATTTTGCCGTCCGCAACATATTTCGTCAATTCTTTTTGCAAAATTTCCGATGCTTTGACAACCGAACGCACTAATAAATCAATATGATCCGCAAATTTGGTCAGGAACATCGCCTCCTGCACCGCCGCATTCGCGCCGCCGATCACGACCAACTTTTTGCCACGATACATCGCCCCGTCACAGGTCGCGCAATAATGCACCAATTCTTCGTTCGGAATCCCCAATTTGCGATACGTATTGCCGCTCGCGATCAAAACCGCACGCGCCGAAAAAACGCCGTTGTCGGTTGTGATTTTGAAAATTTTCTTGTCATCCTGAACTTGTTTCAGGATCTTGTTATCAGATTTTATAGATTCCGAATCAAGTCCGGAATGACATTCTATTTTCTCCACCGTCGTGAACATCTCAATCTGCGCGCCGAATTTTTCAGCTTGTTTTTGAAAATCTTCCGCCAAATGCAATCCCTCAATCCCATCCGGAAAACCCGGATAATTTTCGATATTATCGATCGTCGCCATCAAACCGCCGACAACCCCCTTCTCGATCAATAACGTTTTAATATCCTCTCGCGCCGCATAAATCGCCGCCGTCAGCGCCGAGGGACCCGCGCCGATAATCACTAAATCATAGATGTCTTCCATGGTAAATATTGTAACATAAATACCATCGTCATTGCGAACGAAGTGAAGCAATCTCTTCCGCTCCTTCTCAGCATTTCGTCTCGCCTCACTCACAGAGCAAGAGGTCGGCGGAAATGCTTCGCGTCGCTAATGCTTGATAATTCTAGGAGGCGAGCGAAAAAGAAACTTGTTTATTTTTCCGAGACGACGAAGAATTATCTGCGTTTTCTTTGAAAACGCTTGACAAAAAACCATAAGTGTGATACACTGTTCTCGTGATCGTATGGTCATGGGATTGTTAGGTGTTGTCTAATTGTCATTCTCGGGCTTGTCCTGGGAATCCATTACTTCGGGGGATTATGATGAAATAGGAATATTTTTGTTGCACATGTTTGTATAAAGTAATGGATTCCGGCATAAAGCCGGAATGACAAACAAGTGCTTTTCCCCGTAAAAGGGTGACACCTTTTTCTCACACCCTTTTCCCGTCTCTCACCTTGCTTTGTGTCGTCTGGCGGAATTATAAAAGACAACGGACCGAGAACCCGCTGCCGCGATCGTAGTAGTCGCCCGGACCGACGTACGACGAAACCAGGTACAGGACGAACGCGCCGCTGGAATAGTTCGGGTAGCGCGACGACGACCACCAGAAACCGTGCGTCACCTGGTTGTTAGGCGAACTGCCGCCCCAGTTGCCGGCGAAAACACCCCGCCAGGCACCCGCGAATTGCCAGTTTTCGTAGTAGCCAGATCCAGAATTGGTTGATGGTGATGATGCGGATGGGTTATTCATCTTGGCATTTAACCATGCAAACTCGCCAGTTAAGCCGCCTGTTGGCAGACGCCAGTTGGCGGGACAGATGTCGCCTGTGGCGTCTTGTGGGTACGTTCCTGATGCGGTACAGGTGTTAGAGCCACCTGATGCTGTTCCACCCGCAGTTGCGGCACACCAGTTGTATAGATAGCCGTAGAATGTACTGTCGGCAATATTGTTAGTGCTATATGGTACTGGTCCGTAAGCATATGGAACATCGTAAGCGCTACCAGACACTACGAGTTGCGGTAGAGTCCAGTTGCTGGTGATGTTTGTATTCGCCGGGGTTAATGGGGTTGTGGAGGTGGTGGAGCCGAGCTTGAGATTATTTAACATCCACACGTGGTTGTCGGGCATTTTACACACCACGTATTCTTGAGAATTACGAATATCCCCAACCGTACCGTAATCTCCCACATTCCAGGATGCAAAAGTTGACGACGTAGTGTATTGCATCGCATCGACCCAACCCCAATCTTTACCGCCAGCGCTACATGATAGCGGCGAGGGTTGAAATATGGGATTATCCGACACGTTGTATTGTAATGTCAACTGATATACCCCGAGTTCGATATTAAACGGAACCGCAATAACAAATTCGTGTCCCTGAATGTCTGGGCTGGTGCTGTCGTCGTTGAAATAAATATCTATCATTGTGGTTGTTAGATTCTTTGTATTCATTTCCGCCGTGATACCCGCTCCAACCGCATCCGTAGTAGTTTGATTAGCAATCAATCGAACCGTCATCGTATAGCCCCAAGTAGAAGCGTATGCCACATTTGTCGTTATAGTGGTCGTTTTAGCCATATCAATCGCAGGATCTTCATTTTTCTTATCAATATTTATGACGACATCGTTTATCGGTTGAATAGTTATTGCGCTACCGGTGCTGGGAAACGGTGGCCATGCTTTCGTCGGCGCAGTAACCAGAACTAAACCGAGAAATGCAAAGATAATGGCAACTGCGGGAATACTATGCCACAGCACAAACTTAATCCTGTATTTCCTGACTATTTGACTTACATCAATAATTTCCGTAAGAGGGTCACTTTCATGCTTCTTTACTAACTTACCTTCATATACCATTTCGTAACTATCCTTATTCCAAGGATTCTTGATTCTTACTCCACCAATTCCTTTTTCCTTAATACGTCTTTGAATAAGGTAGATAACTAAACCAATAGTTAGTAATGTAGCAAAGGAAAGCATAATGAAAGGCAATATTGGCAACTGGTAAGTTATATTAAATAACTTAATGGTCCACGTGCCGGTGTTGGGAGGTAAAGGTTTGCCTGTTGGTGTGGGAGTAGTATTACCTCCACCATTGTTCGGATCTGGATTAGGATTTGAACAGCCCTGGGCATGTGGGTTGGCGGTGCAATCGGGATCGGGATCGGGATTTTGGCAACCTTGAGCACTCGGGTTTATTGTGCAAGAATCAGGATCGGGTTGAACCACTTCCAGCCCCTCTATGGCGTCCTCGATGTCGTCCTTCTTGTCGTCGGGATTGGCGCATTCGGACGTATCATTCGCCTGCGCCAAGCAATCCAGCGTTTCCTGTCCTGCTTCGCATTTTTCCAACAGCGCGTTATATGATTCCTCGGTGTATGTGTGATTTTGCGCCTGATCAGCTTTAATTCTTTCGCAGCTCTCCACAATGGTCGTCAGGTCGGTCGAATCATAGATGTTGATCTTAACCGTATGCGACGTAGTGGGAGAACCATCACCAACAGCATAGGTCGGCACAGTAAAAAATAAAAGTGTTGCGAACAAAAGCGCGCTAACAATTCCTAAAGTGCCGACCCCCGAGGCTTTTGAGTTGGTTGTCTTTAACATAAGTTCTGTGAACCCTCCATATAATTAAAATTAGTTAATAGATTTTTTGTATGATTGTCGTAAATAATTATAGAGGGTTTGGGTAGAAATTGCAAGCCGAATAATTGATGTTACATACTGAACAATGGACACATAGAACAACAGGGGTGGATTGGGGGAAAAAGTAGTTACATACTGAAATTGTTTTACGATATTTGTTGCTAGATACCCATTTTCGCATGCTTGCTAATCAAAATAATTATGCTATAATGTTATTAAACTTAATGGAAGGGGAAAAATATGGCAAGGACAGCAATTAAAATTTCGATTATCGGGGCGGGATTTGTGGGGTCGACGATCGCGTACACGATGATGGCGGGAGGCACTGCGAGCGACATCGTATTGGTCGACGCTAATAACGATCGTGCCGAGGGCGAAGCGATGGATATTGGTCATGGGGCGGCGCTCGCAAAATCCACGTCGGTGGTGCGGGCGGGCGGTTATCCCGACACCGCGAATTCAGATTTAGTGATCATCACCGCGGGTACCAATCAAAAACCAGGTGAAACACGGATCGATTTAATCAAGCGCAATGCCGCCATCATGCGTGATGTTGCACAAAAAGTCGCCGAATTTTCGCCCAACACGATCATCATGGTTATTTCCAACCCTGTCGATGTCATGGCATACATCGCACGCGAAGTCACCGGTTTTCCGAAACACCGCGTAATCGGTTCGGGCACGGTGCTCGACAGTTCGCGCTTCCGCTATGCAATCGCAAAAACTTTTGACATCGCGCCACGCGACGTTAACGGATATATTTTAGGCGAACACGGCGACAGCGAATTCCCCGCTTGGTCGTTGACCCGAATTGCGGGTATGAACCTCGAGGAAGCGTCGTGTATGTTCGGTCTATGTTTTACCGACGATTCGTACACCGCTATCGCCAACGAGGTGAAAAACGCCGCCTATGAGATCATCAATCGCAAGAGTGCGACCTATTACGGCATTGGGATGGCGGCGATGAAAATCGCGGAAGCTATCGTGCGCAACGAAGATCGAATTTTGCCGGTGTCGGTGATGTTAAATGGTGAATATGGAATTCACGATGTTTACCTGTCGCTCCCGGTAATTTTGAACGAACGCGGGGTCAAGAAAATTCTGACGCCAAAACTAACCGACGATGAAATTGCGGCACTACAAAATTCCGCCGAAGTTCTAAAACAAGCGCGCGAATCACTAGATTAGCAATTACCCACTAACACACTACCTGTAGTGTCGAAAATCTGAAATTACCCACACGCACACTACAGGTAGTGTCTATTTTTTGAAATTACCCACCGGTTATTTAAGGTCGATCAGCGGCTCTTCCCACTGCGATGGCGGTTCGAGACCCTCAAACAGGGCGACGGTTGACGCCACGTTCGCCAATCCGAAATCGCCCTTTTTCAGTTCGTATTTATCGCGATTTTCGGTGTTGTCATAGATAATGAACGGAATCGGGTTGCTCGAATGTGAGGTTTTGCGCATAACTTCGCCCGTGTCGTCTTTTTTCGGCACTTCGTTTTCGTCGAGATAAAAGTTTTCTTCGACATTGCCGTGATCCGACGTAATCAGCATCACGCCGCCGACTTCGTCGATCGCTCGCATCAAACGACCGAGAGCGATGTCGACCGCTTCGACCGCCACAATACAGGGTTCCATAATCGCTTCGTGACCGATGATGTCGCCGTTTGGATAATTAATCAACATTGATTGATATTTGCCCGATTTAATGGCATCGATCAATTGATCAGTAATATCATCCGATCGCATCCATGGCGATTGCCAAGGTTGCGCGCTGATTTTATTCGGGACGTCGACGTATTCTTCCGTATCGTCGTTAAATCTGCCCTTCTTGTTGCCGTTGAAATAAAACGTAACATGACCAAACTTGATTGATTCAGAAATCACATAGCGATGCAAACCGCTATTCACTTCAAACTCCGCCAACGGATCTTTGACGGTATCAGTTCCAACCAACGAATGTGATGGCAGATGACGATCCTGATCATATTCCACCAAGCCAGCATAGTAAACTTTCGGTAATTTACCGCGATCGAAATACGGAAATTCTGAATCTGGCAGTTCCATCATTTCGCCGAATTGAATAGCGCGATCGGCGCGGAAATCGTTGTAAATAACCGTGTCATTATCCTCCATTTTGCCGACGGGCTGACCATTTTCGTCAACGATAGTATATTCCGGCAGCCATTGATCGTCGACTTCGGAATTTTCCTGTTTGAAAGTCTGGATTGCCTCATTCGCCGAACGAAACGGACGCGCTGTGCCGTTGACGTGCGCCGCGAGACCGCGTTTTAACATGTCCGGATCGCTCCAGTAACGGTTTGCTGTGACAAATTCGCGACCGCCACCGCTGGCGATGATGTAATCGCGCCCCTTGGCACAGAATTTGCCCAAAAATTCCTCGGCGATGTTCAAATATTTCGGCTCAGAACGCGCCGGCACGTCGCGTCCGTCACTCAACCAATGCACGCGAACTTTTTGGATGCCTTCTTTGTCGGCCTGTTCGATCATTTTGAACATGTGGTACATGTCGCCGTGTACTCGACCGTCGCTCATGATGCCGATAAAATGCATTGTTGAATCGTGATCGAACACGTTTTTGACCGCCGACTTCCAAGTTTCACCCTGCCAAATCGCGCCGGTTGCGAACGCGTCATCGACCAACATGATCGATGATTTCGGGATCACACCCGAACCCATGACGTAATGTCCGACCTCTGAATTTCCCACTTGTCCGTTCGGCAAACCAACGTATTTGCCCGATGCGCCGATTTCGAGAAACGGATAATCCGTCATTAATTTGTTCAAGTTTTCTGTATGGGCTTGCAGTAGCGCGTTGCCTTCGCGATGCGAACTCAAACCCACGCCGTCCATAATCACCAAAACGACTGGTCCTTTGTAATTTAATTTCTTCATAACTTGAATATTTTACACGATATGGGCGAAGATGTCCACCTGCTGTATCACACGAGAGAGCGACGCGAACCGTTCTGGAACGGCGAACCCTTTAAACCCCTCTACATCCGGGGTGAGACGGACAGAACGGTGAGTAGGAGCGGAAATCCTAAATAGACTGCTTCCCCCGGATCGAGCCCGGGGCTAAAGGCACGCTCGCAGTGACGGCGGTCTATTGTCGCGCGGCGCGTTTGCGCTTGATGGGGTCGAGTTCGGTTTTGCGCAGGCGCAAATTTTGTGGCGTGACTTCTAATAATTCGTCGTTTTCGATGAAATCCAAACATTGCTCCAATGATAAATCGGTATAAGGCGTCAATTGCACGACCCCGTCCGATGATTTCGATCGCATATTGGTCAGATTTTTCGCGCGGCAAACGTTGACTTCCAAATCTTCTCGACGATTGTTCAGCCCGATGATCTGACCCGCATAAACCTCGACCGCCGGTCCGATAAATAATTCCCCGCGCGCTTCGGCATTTTGCAGCGAATACGGCGTCGAAACGCCCGTTTCAAACGAAATTAGCGCGCCGTTGCGCAATTGTTGCAAACTCGGCGCGAGCGCCTGATAACCCGCCGGTAAGCTATTCATGATTAGCGTCCCCTTCGTTGCAGTCAATAGCAGATTGCGCAGACCAATCAAATTGCGCGTTGCAATTCGGTAATCGGTGCGAATTGTGCCTTGCGATGTGGTTTCCTGATTTAATAATTCCGCGCGTCGCGTGCCGAATTCTTGGGAAATTACACCGACGAATTCCGGCGAAACCTCGACGAAAACTTCTTCGACCGGTTCAAGCGTTTCGCCGTTTTTCTCGATCGTGACGACTTGCGGTCGACCGACCTCAAATTCGTAACCTTCGCGGCGCATCTGTTCGATCAACACCGACAAATGCAATTCGCCGCGCCCTGAAACTTTAAAACCGATGCCTTCCGGTTCGACTTTTAGCGCCACGTTAGTTTCGAGTTCGCGCATCAAACGATCGCCGATTTGACGTGATGTCGTAAATTCGCCCTCGCGACCCTTGAATGGCGAAGTGTTCGGACCAAGGTAGATCGACAGCGTCGGATTTTCGATCTGGATTGTCGGTAGCGGTTCAGGATTGCTCGCGCTCGCCAATGTTTCGCCGATTTTCGCGCCCGAAACACCGCTGATCGCCACGATGTCGCCCGCGCTTGCTTCTTTGACCTCGGTTTTAGAAAGTCCTTGATAAGTGAAGATTTTGTCAAATTTGGTCGGAGTCGTCAGAACATTGATACTGCGCCGTTCCTCACGCCCGTCGTCACGGGTTTCCTCACTGACTCTCTCGCCACCCTTCGATAGTCGCGCAGCATCAAGTTCTGACTCTGTCTTAACTAAAACTAACGCATCGCCCGATTTGACTTTCCCGCGGGCGATTTTGCCGATCGCATATTTGCCCATGAAACTGTCGTACGCTAGTGCAGAAATCAACATCTGGAAATCTCCGTCGGTCGTCACGTTTGGCGCGGGGATTTCGGAAATAATCGCGTCGAAAATCGGCGTTAAATCGGCGTGTCGATCGACATTGTCGGGCATTTCCGACCATGATTTGCCATCGCGCGCGGTAGCGTAATAGATCGGGTATAATAGCTGATCATCATCGACCGCGAGTTCGAGGAACAGATCGGCGATTTCGTTCTCAACCTCGTCGATACGGCGCGCCGGTTTGTCGATTTTGTTGATCACGACGATCGGTTTCAATCCTAATTCCAATGCCTTGCTTAACACAAATTTGGTTTGCGGCATTGGACCCTCGGCGGCGTCGACCACTAACAAAACGCCGTCCGCCATGTTGAGCGTACGTTCGACTTCACCGGAAAAATCAGCATGTCCGGGCGTATCCACGATGTTGATTTTGTAACCGTTATATTCGACGGCGGTAGTTTTAGCGGTGATCGTGATGCCGCGTTCGCGCTCCTGATCGCCGCTGTCCATGATCAACGTTTGTGCAAATTCCGCTGAATTCTCGCGAAAAGTGTTCGACTGTTTCAAAAGTGCATCGACCAGCGTGGTTTTCCCATGGTCGACGTGTGCAATGATTGCAATGTTGCGAATTTGATCTTTATTCATAAAATACAAAAGGTTATCCTGCCATTATATGGCTGCTTCGCACCCATGTAATGGGGCGTCTATTCGGAAAAGAAAACGAGTTTTCTTTTCACTCATATCCTACCATTATAGCACACTTTAATAAAAAAAGCAATAGGGTAAACGCGAGATTTTTCTCCACCTCTGTTACACACTCAAAAAATCCCCGTTTTTGCGGGGATTTAGAGCGGTCAGTGCTCGTAAAATTAGCGTTTGCTGAACTGTTCGCGTTTGCGCGCGCCCTTGAGGCCGTATTTTTTGCGTTCGACCATGCGCGAGTCGCGGTTGAGATAACCGGCTTTGCTCAAAGCACCCTTCAAATCGTCGTTGATCGACGCGAGGGCTTTGGAAATTGCCAGTTTTGCCGCGTCAACTTGGCCGGAAACGCCGCCGCCTTTGACCAAAATCGTGATGTCAAAGTCGTTTTGTTTACTAACCAAGGCTAGCGGGTCGGTAATTTCGGCGAGCAGAGTTTTGTTGTTGTTCAAGAATTCCGCTGCCGGTTTGTCATTGATCTTGATGTCGCCCTTACCGGCATATAAACGTGCGGTAGCGGTGGCTTCTTTGCGGCGACCTAGACCGTAAAAGTAAGATTTATCAGCCATTATTTAGTCTCCTTTCTAGATTTCGGTACAGCAAGTGCGAGGGGTTTTTGCGCCTCGTGATCGTGTTCTGCGTCCGCAAAAATGCGCAGGCGCGCCATGCGATCGGCTTGCAACTTGTTCTTTGGCAACATGCCGTAAACGGCGCGTTCCAAGATTTTCGTCATCGGAACGTCAGATGCCGATTCTTCGTGCAGATTGCCGATGTAACCGCTGTGGCGATAGTACTTTTTGGCGTCCAATTTATTACCCGTTAACACCAATTTATCGGCGTTGATGACGACTACATTGTCGCCACTGTCCATGTGAGCAGTAAATTTCGGATCGTATTTGCCCGACAGGCGCGTCGCGATGAACGTCGCCGCGCGACCGACCGACATGTCCGCCACGTCGATTAACACCCATTTGTGCTCGACTTCGCCGGCTTTTTTGCTAAATGTTTTGAATAGCATTATTTATCTCCCTTCGTGTCAGAAACTTTGTCATCGCGAGCCGACTTGTCGGCGCGGCGATCTCCTGCTTTCGCAGGTTTAGATTGCTTCGCTACGCTCGCAACGACATCTTCTTTTTCGCCGTATTTGATTTCATCGACGAATTCTACGCGCGCCATTTCGGCATTGTCGCCAACGCGGTTGTCAACTTTGACAATGCGCAAATAACCGCTGTCGCGAGTGATTTGTTTTGCGACGACGTCAACCAATAAATGACCGGTTGCCACGTCGTTGCCGAGAGTTGCGATTACCGCGCGGCGTGCGCTTAAATCGCCAACTTTCGCTTTCGTGATCAATTTTTCTGCGATCGGACGGATTTCTTTGGCTTTCTGTACCGTGGTGGTGATCTGACCATGAATGATCAGTGCCCGGGTCAGACCGCGAGTCAGCGCATTGCGCTGGTCGCGTTCGCGTCCAAATTTTCGTCCTTTATATCCGTGTCTATGCATAATTAAAACTCCAACTCCGCCACCCGTTCTTTAACTTCTTCCTGTGCTTTTGCGCCGAAACCTTTGAGGTTTGACAGTTCTTCGTCGCTCAAATTGACTAGTTCGCCAACCGTTTTGATCTCGTTACCGATCAGGGCGTTCGTGGTGCGAGCGCTCATGTTCAGTTCTTCGATCGGCAGGCTCAACAAATCGTTGTCTTCCTCACTCTTGGGCGCAGCAGTTTTCTCGATTTTCGCGAGAGCGTTGCCTGCCAAGGCGCTGTACTGTTCGACCAAAATCGCCGCTGCCTGTTCAAGAGCATCAACCGGCGTGATTGAACCGTCAGTGTCAATGATCATGACCAATTGATCGAGGTCGACATTGTCGCCAACACGGGTTTTTTCGACCGAATAACGCACTCGGCGCACCGGCGAGAAAACGGCGTCCAAGGCGATCATGTCGCTGTGAACGCGGCGTGCGGAACTTTCCTCGATACTTTGGTAACCCCGACCGTTTTCGATGACAAAATCGATTTTTAATTCGACGCCCGGGTCGTCAATGGTCGCGATCAATTGATCAGGATTGACGATTTCGATGTCCGCGGTGGCTTTAATATCGCCCGCCGTGACAACGCCGCCCTTTTTGACTAAACTGACTTCGACCGGTTTGTCGCTGAAACATTTCAGGCTGATCGCTTTAATGTTCAGCATGATTTCCACGACATCTTCCTTGACACCGGTGATCGCCATAAATTCGTGCCCGACACCGTCGATGCGGAATGCCGTGATGGCGCTGCCCTCGATGCTCGATAACAACACGCGGCGCAACGAGTTGCCCAGTGTCTGACCATAGCCGCTGGCGATCGGTTTGACCGTGATCGTCGCGCTATTATTGTCACCGATTTCGATGTCTGAAATTGTTGGATTTAAGATTGTTTTACTCATTTTGTCCTCCCTATTTAGCGCGAGTAATACTCGACGATTAACTGTTCATTGATATCTGATTCTGCGTCCGTGCGTGCCGGCAAACCGGTTACTTCGACGGTCATTTTGCTGACATTTAATTTCAGCCAACCCGCAGTTTGTGTGCCATTCATATTTTTCTTCGCCTCGGCAAAATATTCCGAGGTTAAGGATTTCGGGCGCACCGCGACAATATCGCCGGCTTTGACGCTGATCGACGGAATGTCGACGCGGCGACCGTTCAGGGTGAAGTGCCCGTGACCAACCAACTGGCGCGCTTGACGACGCGATGTGGCGAATCCTGCGCGATAAACCACGTTGTCCAAACGGCGTTCCAGTAACTGCAACAGGTTTTCACCTGACAGCCCCTGCATATGTTCGGCGTCCTTCATCAGGCGCGCGAACTGCTTTTCGAGCAAACCGTAAATGCGGCGCACTTTTTGCTTTTCACGCAACTGAGTCAGGTACAGTGATGCTTTGCCCTGGCGTGCGCCAGCGTGTTGACCCGGAATACCGCTCTTGCGCGCCATGATTTTGTGCGCTTTCGGATGTAATGCGTAACCCTCGCGGCGGCTCTGTTTAACGATTGGTGAATTATCTCTCGCCATCTTATGCTCTCCTTTCACGTTTCGGACGAACTCCGCCGTGCGGGACGCCTGTCTTGTCATTGATGCTCTCGATAATCATGCCGTGTGTTGTGACGGCGCGGATTGCCGCATCGCGACCTTGACCAACACCTTTAACATACACATCGACTTTGGTTAGACCATATTGATCTTTCGCAATATCAGCGGCTTTATCGGTCGCAATCTGCGCGGCATATGCCGTACCCTTTTTGCTGCCACGGAAACCGCACGCGCCGGCTGAACTGGCGCTCAAAACGTTGCCTTTATCATCGGTAAAACTGATGATTGTATTATTAAACGTCGCTTGAATATGGACCTGACCGAGCGGAACGCTGCGGCGAGCCTTTTTCTTGACGGCGACTTTCTTATTCTTAACTTCTTCTGCCATATCTCTCCTAATATCCTATGTCTTACTCGCTGCTTTTGGTTGGCTGCCACCGACGGCGATACGCTTGCCGCGCTTGGTTCGACCATTGGTGCGCGTGCGTTGACCGCGAACCGGCAAATTCAATTTGTGGCGTAAACCACGATAAGTGCCGATATCCTTCAACCGTTTAACATTATTAGTCACGACCCGGTGCAAATCACCCTCGACCACGTAATTAGCGTCGATAATGTCGCGAATTTTCTTTTCTTCCGCTTCCGTCAGATCTTTCGTGCGTTTGGTCGGATCAACCTTTGCGCCGTGTAAAATATCGGCGGCAAATTTCGGACCAATGCCATAAACATAGGTCAACGCAATCTGGATCTGCTTGTCCGCGGGAACTTCTACGTTTGCAAATCTTGCCATTTACTCCTCTTCCTTTCCTTCCTCTTTCGTTTCTTTCTGTTCTGCCAGCATTTCTTTTAATGCTGCCGCCGAAACGCGCAGGGCGATTCCCAGCGGTACATTATTTGATACAGAAAACTGATGCACGTTCTCTCGCGTAATCTCCGCCAAATTACCCAACAAATTTTCGTGTGTTGTCGAGCTGTCCTCTGGAAACGCCGGCATACCCTCAGCACCGCGCGCCGCTGCGATTTCCGCGTCCACACTGCCAACGGGTTGATAATCGCCGCCACTGAACTCTTTCACGAATTCCTCGGCTATACCGTCGAACATATGACCTCCATCACCGTATTGCGACGGATCAAAATCCTCCTCCGACGGACCGGCGGGTGCTGGTATTTCTACACCGCCCATCTTAACCTTGCCTCTGTTTGTTACGTGGTTTCTTTTTGTTTATGACACGCAGTCGCCCTTTGCGGCGTACAATTTTGTCATCAGGACTGCGTTTTTTTACGCTGGCTGATACCTTCATCGGCGGCCATTTCCCTTCCCCTGACCATACGGTGCAGGATTAAAACTTTTTTCGTCACGTAGTCTGAAAGTGATTCGTCCCTTCGTGAGATCGTAAGGGGTCATCTCAATTTCGACTTTATCACCCGGAACTAACTTAATGTAGTTCTTGCGCATCTTTCCTGACACGTGGGCGATAATTGTATGACCGTTTTCGAGTTCAACGCGAAATTTGGCGCTCGGAAGTATTTCAACCACAACGCCAACAATCTTGATGACTTCTTTTGACTCGGCCATATTAACTACAGGGATCCATTATACAGAAAAAAAATAAAAAGTAAAGAGTTTGACCGGATATTTTCAGATATTTTGATTTTGGGGTTGACTTCTTGATTAAAGTGTGCTATAATGGGAGGATATGAGTGAAAATGTGAATTTATTCACAATTTTCCGAATATACGAACCATTATATAAAATATAATGGTAAGATAGGACGTTGTTTTTCGACGCAAAATCGATTTTGTGCTAAAATATCCCCACGTAAATAAACAAAGGGGGATTTTTTAATATGATCTATAACAACGTTTTAGAAGCCATTGGCAACACGCCGATAATTCGGTTGAACAAAATGACGAGCAAAAATGACGCTGAGGTTTTGGTGAAGTTCGAGGGCGTCAATATCGGCGGTTCAATCAAAACGCGAACAGCGTTCGGTATGATTCGCGAAGCGGAACTGCGCGGCGACATCCAACCGGACAGCGTGATCGTCGAGGTCACCAGCGGTAATCAAGGTATCGGTCTGGCGCTCGTTGGTGCGGTGCGGGGTTACAAAACGATCATCATTATGCCCGATTCAGTCAGCGAAGAACGCAGCAAATTAATCAGAGCCTATGGCGCGGAAGTCATTCTCGTCAAAGACGATGGCGACATTGGTAAATGCATTGACGAGTGTTTACAAACGCTTCACCGCCTGAAATCCGAAAATCCCAAAGTGTTCACCCCGATGCAATTCGAAAATCCGGACAACCCCGCTGTGCATTATCGCAAAACTGGTGCGGAGATTCTGCGACAGGTCGGTAAAGAGATCCACGGTTTTTGCGCCGGTATCGGCACAGGCGGCACCATCAGCGGTGTTGGCGGTCATATTCGGGAAAAATACCCTGACGTCGAAATTTGGGCACTCGAACCCGAAAATAGCGCAATTTTATCGGGCGGAAAAATCGGCACGCACATTCAAATGGGAATCGGCGATGGTTTAGTTCCCGATAACCTCAACCAAAAAATTTACGACCACGTCGAGGTCGTCACCGACGCGGAAGCCGTTCAGGCATCGAAAGATTTGGCAAGGTTAGAGGGTTTAATTTGCGGCATATCCAGCGGTACAAATATCGCCGCCGCCCTAAAACTCGCCCGTAAACTGGGACCAGGCAAAACCGTCGTCACTCTCCTCCCCGACACTGGCGAACGCTATTTTAGCACACCGCTGTTTGATTGAAAGTTTTATTGTCATATTCGGACTTGTTCCGAATATCCATGAGTAAGTTAATGGATTACCCGAACAAGTCGGGTAGTGACATTACTAGCGAACGATCCCTCGACTGCGCTCGGGATGACATTACTTATTCGCGAACCGTCCAAACCAACACGCGTTGGCTGGCGGTTAGGGCGCCGTTGGCGTCGGTTGCGCCGTTGTAGCGACCGATACAGGTGATGAGATTCATTCCCTCTTTGCCGGATTCGATTGGGTGCGAGAGCGCGACCATATCGACATCGTCCAAATTTTTGATCTCGACTTTTTTGACTACGTAATTAATTTTTGTGCCATCGCCCAACTGAACCGTGGCGGTATCGCCCGCTTTCAAATTACTCAAATTATCAAAAATACAGACGAAAGTTTTAGAAAAACAAGTATGACCGTCCATAATCACAGCGTTTTCCATGTCGCCGCCGCCCGGCACGACCGGTTCACCGCCCGGTTCGGCGAGACAACGTTGCGCCACGACCGGATTTTTCTGGCAATTATACCAACCAACGTCATAGATGTTGCTGGGAGCTTCCATCTGCTGAAAACCCTGTGCATTCGGTTGTTTGAGACCGATTTCCTTGACCCGCGCGCGCTCAACGCCAATCGACGGCATAAATAAATATCGCGGACGGTTGGGCGCAACCGTATATTCGTCCTTATCCTCCTCTGTAACTTCCTTGGTATCCAGATTCAAGACCTCGGTGGCGTCGATGCCGTCATCGTTTGGTCGATCGTCGCTCGTGAAAAATCTTATGAGCAAGAAACTGCATACCACAAACCCGCAAAATAGCAGTATCGACAGCAAAACCGTGACCATTTTCGAAAATATGCCACCGGACTTTTTCGCAGGTTTGAGTTTGAGACGCTTTTTTACCACCCTATTTTCTCCTATTTATACTCGTCGTAAGTTACCATTAATGCGCGCGAATTGAGTTGCCGCAGTGATTCAAGCGCGACCGAAATCACGATGAGCAACCCCGTACCGCCAATTGCCAAATTCCGCGCCTCGTTGCCGAGTCCGAGTTGGATAAAAACATATTCAAACACGAACGGCAAAATTGCAATCAATCCGAGCGCGATCGATCCGAACAATGTCAAACGATTCACAATCTTTTTCAGATATTTTTCGGTCTGTTTGCCGGGACGCACGTCCTCGATAAAACCGCCCTGTTTTTGTAAATTATCGGCGATTTCGTTGGCGTTAAACACGATTGAGGTGTAGAAATACGTGAATGCGACCACTAATACAAAATACGCCACCGGATAGATAAACTGTGTTATGTCACCGCCCGGCGTGAAAGTCCCCGAACCCGAACGCTGGAACCACAAAATCAGATTCTGACCCAGTTCCACATTGGTTTTGGTCGCAACCAATAATTGTCCGACAAATGCCGGCAACGCCAAAAACGCCACCGCGAAGATCACCGGGATCACGCCCGCTGTAATTAACTTGATTGGCAAAATTGATTTGATGCCGCCATACGCGCTGTTGCCGTGCACGCGTTTGGCGTAATTGATTGTGACAATACGTTGACCTTCGTTAATCTTGACCAGTAGATACAACACCACCAAACTAATTATCCCGAGTCCAAGTGTCAACCACGTTGCCGCGTTATTTAGAAACGGGATCGTGAACCAGTTAAACAGATGAAACGCTTGATCTGCGTTCGGCACATTGAACATCGCCATGCCCAAACTGCCCAACGTTTTCGGCATTTGCGAAATAATACCCGCAAAAATGATCAGCGAAATACCGTTTCCGACACCCTTTTCCGTGATAATTTCACCGAGCCACATCAACATCATCGCCCCCGCCGCCATCGCCGCCACCGCAATCACCCATTGATTCGTCGACATCGCAATCCCGTCGAGCGGATTACCGGGCGAACGCAGGATAAAAATAAACGCCACCGATTGCAAAATCGCCAGCGGCAATGCAATAATACGCGTCCATTGATTGATTTTGCGGCGACCCGATTCACCATCGTTGTTCATTTCCTCCAACCTCGGCACAGCTTTCGTTAGGAGTTGTGTGATGACCGATGCCGTAATGTACGGCGACATGCCGACCATCATAATCGAAAACGACGACAACGCGCCGCCAGACAATAGATTCAAAAATCCAGTAAAGTTATTATTACCGAGCGCCTGATCAATAATATCCTTCAAAACTTTCGGTTCCGCCGCCGGCACGGGTATATTCGCCAAAAACCGATAAATGATAATGATACCGAGCACCGCTAACACCCGCCGCAGCATGTCGCGATTCTTGAGTGACCTGAAAATTATACGCCAATTCAATGTTTTCCCCTTCTCTAAAATTGTCTAGGGAACATTTTACATGATTACGCGAAAAAAATCAAACGATACGAGATTAAGATTAAACTTCGCCGTTCGCCAATTTGATCCAGGCTTCTTCTTCCGGAGTCATCTCGAATATATCGACGCCATTTTCCAAATCGGCAATCGTATCCATCAGAGAACCCACTTCGACTCTCTCCTCTTTCGTAAATGGTCTATCATTTTCGCTACGGGCCTTAGAATAGATTGCTTGCAATCTGTCAACTAGACGTTCCTTGTATTTACCGCACAACGCACCTATACATAAATTATCATTTCTGATCGCTTGATAGTCTATTTCTATCACCTCGCCCACTGTCGCTGTCTTAACATACTTATGCTCCAGTTCTGGCGCACTCTCTGATGGGAACAATTTTGGAAATCTCTCTTGAAGCCAACTCTTGGTCGGATGCAATTTGGCTTGAGCGTCTTCAATCTGTGATTGCCGGTATTTTGCCATGGCTGCACACGCCGCCGTTATAACCGCCGGTTCGCACGGATCTTTATTGACTCGGGTATTGTATCCACCGTCATCTTTCAGATAATCTTTATCGTCTTCTTCGTCGGTGTCTATATCACGATCAGAAAAAGGGCAACGGACTTCTAAATACCACTTACCCTCATCGTTTTGCGCCGGTCTGCGTATACCCCTCGACCAGTGTACCGATTTCGCATCTGCGGGGGGGTTAGTAAGCGCATTTTTACTAAATAACCCGTGATGAGTGTCGCTGTTGATTATTTTTATACTCTCTCTCGACATATTTGCTCCTAAACTTCTAAAATTAACATTATCTTCTCTTACCATTATAGCACACTTTACAAAAAAATGCAATGGATAAATGCGGATTTTTGGAAATAACAAAAAATCCCCGTTTTTGCGGGGATTTGGAGCAGTCAGTTGCTCTTCTTGCTCGTCATTCCGCGCTTGACGCGGAATCCAGTCGATGATGAGTCGCCAAAGGCGACATAATATAACTGGACTGTCGGATTAAGTCCGACAATGACGGACCGAAACTATTTTTCGACTTTTTCCGGCTTATCTTCGGCGGGTTTGGTAGATTTTTTGATGGGGACGGGGGTTTTTACAAATTTTCCACCGTTACTAGCCAAAACTTCGATGACCGATTTGCTCATTGCCGAGATTTCGACAGTAGCTTTACATGTCAATTCACCGCGGGCGATGACTTTAACCGCATGATACGGTGTTGAAATCAAACCGGCGTCGAATAACGCAAAGTTGTCGATTTTCGCGCCCTTGACAGTGTTTAATTGATCGGTGTAAACGACCTGTGCCGGAACGCGCTTGCTCTTGAAACCGCGCAGTTTCGGAACACCTTGGACAATTGGTAATTGTCCACCGGCGAATGTTGGGCGCAGTTTCTTGCCCGTGCGTGCGCCTTGACCCTTCGTGCCACGTCCGGCGGTTTTGCCGTATCCGGAACTGATGCCGCGACCGACGCGTTTGCGGTCTTTCGTGCTGTTCGTTTGTAAATCGTTATATTTCATTATTTCGTCTCCTTTTTCGCGGGTTTTTTATCGTTAGTGATCCATTCGGATTTTGGAACGAGAGAGCGCAGGGCGTCAACGGTCGCATAGGCGATATTGACTTTATTGGTTGAGCCGAGCGATTTGCTTAGCAAGTTTGTGATGCCCGTAACACCGATGACCGAACGCACTACGCCACCGGCGATGATGCCCGTACCAGGAGCGGCGGGTTTCAATAACACGCGCGCGCCACCGAGTTTGATTTCGACTTCGTGCGGAATTGTGTTGTTGACGATCGGGATATTGATCAGGTGTTTTTTGGCGGTTTCGCTGGCTTTTTGAACTGCCGCCTGGACGTCTTGACCCTTGGCGACGCCGACGCCAACTTTGTTCTTCTTGTCGCCGACGACAACTAATGCTTTGAAGCGGAAACGGCGGCCGCCTTTGACGGCGCGCGATACACGATCGACCGAAATGGTTTGCTCTTCAAAGATTTTTGCTTCGGCGGGTTTGTTGTCGCCGCGGCGATTGTTTTTGCCGCCGCGCTCACCGCGACTGCGTTCACCGCGTCTGCCTTTTTCAGCGGTCATGTTTTCGCTGCTGAAATTGCTGCCAGTGCCGAACTTGCGCGTTGGGCGCTCGCCGTTTTTGGCAGACGCAGGAGCGTCTGGTCTGCTAGATTTTACCGCTTCCACCTCACTACTTTCGCGCACCGTATCCTCACGCCCGTCGTTACGGGGTTCGGCTGCTGCCACTGCGGTCGTAACCGCAGAGCCTGCGCGAGAAGTAGTTTCGCTTCCGCTTGATTTTTCCACTGCGACCTCTTGTGCTTCTAAATTCTTAATTTCTTCACTCATAATTAAAACTCCAAGCCTCCTTTACGCGCGGCGTCCGCCAACGCTTTTAATCGTCCCGCATATTTTCGACCGTTGCGATCGAACACGATCGTTTTGATCTTCGCCTTTTTCGCGGCCACGGCGATTTCTTCACCGATTTTTGCGGCTTTTTCGGTTAATGTACCGGTCATTTTCTTGCCAATCGTGGTCGCTGATGCCAAAGTTTTACCCTCAACATCGTTGATCAATTGGACGGACACGTTGGTCGCGGAAATCAGCACCGTTAAACGCGGTTTTTCCGCTGTGCCGCCGACGCGGGCGCGCACGCGATTCTTGCGCAACTGTAAATTAGATAATTGTGCCATTATTTCTTCCCTGCCTTTCCTGCTTTGCGCAAAATTGTTTCACCGCTGTATTTAATGCCCTTGCCCTTGTATGGTTCAGGTTTCTTTAGTGCGCGGATTTCGGCGGCAACCTGTCCAACCTGTTGTTTAGAAATACCGCTGACGGTGATTTCCATTTTGTTGGTCGCGAGCGTCACGCCCTGCGGCGCTTTATAGGTCACGGGGTGCGAGAAACCGAGCGACATTTCGATTTCCTGCGGTCCTTTTCCGACCAAACGAAAACCGACGCCGTTGACCTCGAGTTTCTTTTCAAAACCCTTGCTCACACCGATGACCATGTTATTGATCAGTGCGCGCATTAAACCGTGTTGGCTGCGTGCTAACTTTTCATCGTTTTTGCGAGTAACGATCACTTGATCGCCCTCAACCTTCACGTCGACTTCTGGCAATGTGAATTGTTTTAATTCGCCTTTCGCCCCTTTTGCGGTGATGAAATCAGGTTCAACCGTGATTGTCACACCCGCCGGAATGGCGATTGGCAGTTTTCCGATTCTTGACATTTCTTCCTTTCCTTTCCTAATAAACCTTACATATTAACTCGCCACCGAGGCGATTTTTGATGGCTTCTGTGCCGGTCATGATACCTTTTGATGTCGAAACGATCATGACACCGCGACCTGATTTGACTTTGGGAATTTCGGATACGCCGGCGTAAACGCGGCGACCCGGTTTGCTGACGCGGTCGATTTCGGTGATAACGGGACTTTCGCCCTCTTTATTGATCAGCACGATCAACTCATCGCGCGGCGATTTCTTTTCGGTTTTGACATCCGCCAAATAACCGTTTTTGACCAACTCTTTAGCGATCGTTAGTTTCATTTTACTGCTGGGCAAACGAACTTCGTTTTTGCCGACCGCGATGGCATTTCGAATGCGAGTCAAGAGGTCAGCAATGGGATCTGTACTTTGTAAACTCATATCTTTTCTTTCTCCTTTCTTACCAACTTGACTTTATTACTCCGGGAATTTCGCCTTTCGACGCGTGTTCGCGGAAACTTATTCTACTTAATCCGAACTTTCTCATGTATGAATGCGGTCGACCGGTTTCGACGCAGCGGTTTTTCGCGCGCGTCGGTGACGAGTTGCGCGGCAGTTTTTGCAACGCTTCGTTGTCGCCGGCGGCTTTTAATTCCGCACGTTTCGCGGCGTACTGTTCAATCATCTTCTGCTTCTTGGCATCACGTGCCAAAATTGATTTTTTAGCCATTATTTAGCCTCCTTTTCAAATGGAATTCCGAATTTTTCGAGTAATTTGCGTGAACTTTCAGGTGCGCCGTTTTGGATGGCAAAAGTAACCTGCAAACCATGCAAAATCGCGGTTTCTTCGAATGTTAATTCGGGAAAGATCGATTGTTCGAGCAGACCTAAATTATAGTTGCCGTTTTTATCGAAAGCTTTCGCCGAAACGCCGTGGAAGTCGCGGATGCGCGGCATCGCCACGTTGATCAAACGATCGAGGAATTCAAACATTTTTTCACCACGCAATGTCACATTGACACCGACCGGCGCACCCATTTTGGCGCGAATTTTGAATGTCGCGATGGATTTCTTCGCCAAACGCGCCACTGGTTTTTGACCGGTGATGCGCGTCAGGGTGTTGAGCACCGCTGCCTGATACGACTTGTTTTCTTTGTTGCGACCCGTACCGCTGCTGACCACGATTTTCGTGAGCCGCGGCAATTGATGCACATTTTTCGCATCCAGTTCTTTAAGGAGTTCCGGCACGATTTTAGTGCGATACAGCGCTTTGAGGCGCGGCGTGTACTTGGCAGTCGCCACAGGCTTTTTGTCATTCCGAGCGCTAGTCGAGGAATCTTTTTTGGACTCTTCAGCTTTACTCGGGGTGACAGCCACAGTTTTCTTCTTAACTTCAGCCATTATTTGACCTCCTTATTATTGAGTTTTGCCACGCGAGTTTTCGCGCCATTTTTGACTTGGAACGAAATCTTGCTGGTTTTTTCGGCGTCTTTGACATTTTCCACCACTAATGCGACATTGGAAACATCGACGGGGAGTTGAATGTCTTTTTTGCCGCCACGCGGGTTGTATTGCGTCGCGCGAACGTGTCGTTCGCGGTTATTTATGCCCTCAACCCAAACCTGATTATCACTAACTCGAGTAACTTTTCCGATTTTGCCCCTGTTATTTCCGGCGATAATTTTCACTAACTGGTCTTTAACAATTCGTTTCATAGTACCTCCGGTGCGAGCGACACAATTTTAGCGTAACCGAGATCGCGCAACTCGCGCGGGATCGGACCGAATACGCGGGTGGCTTTTGGCGTCTTGTCGTCGTTAATTAACACGCAAGCGTTTTCGTCGAAACGAATCGTCGAACCGTCCTTGCGGCGGATTTTTTCGTTGGTGCGGACGACCACGCAACGCACAACAGCCTTTTTCTTGGTGTTGCCGCGCGGATCGGCGACCTTAACGCTGCCGACAAAGACGTCGCCCACGCGAGCATAACGCGCTCGCGTCGCGCCCAAAATGTGAATACACATGATGGACTTTGCGCCGCTGTTGTCAGCAACTTTTAACATTGTTTGAGGTTGGATCATTCGACCTCCTTTTCTTCCGCCGACTCGACGGTTTCAGTATTTGCGGCTTCCATTTCTTCCTCAACCGCAGTTTTCTTGATCTCGATTTCTTCCTGACCGTGTTGGACGATGGATTTTAACGTCCAAGTTTTAGTCTTGGAAATCGGTCGGCTCTCCTCGATCACGACAATGTCGCCTTTTTTGGCTTCATTTTTCTCGTCATGAGCGTGGAATTTGCGACTGGCGGTGAATTTCTTGCCATACAGCGGGTGAGTTTCGCGCGTTGTGCGCGTCACCACGATGGTTTTGTCACTACCGTCCGATGTTACAACACCGGTAATTGTGCGCTTACTCATTTCGCCTCCTTCTCATTACTTTTTTCAACTAATACCGTGTGAATGCGCGCGATCAGTTTTTTCGTTTTTCGGATCACATGCGATGCCGGTAATTCGTTCGATTTCAACATTTTTTGCGCTCGTAACAGATCCGCTTTCGCGGTCTGAAGCAATCCTTGCAATTGCTGTTCGGTTAGCGCGCGCAAATCTTTCGCGGTTTCCGAAACGGCTTTAGCGACCTTAGCAGCGTCTTTCTTGACGTCTTTTGCCGAAACCTTTTTCGCGACTTCAGCTTCTTTAACTTCTTTCTTCGCCATTATGCCTCCTCCCGTTTCACGAATCGTACTTTAACCGGCAATTTATGCCCCGCGAGGCGCATGGCTTCGCGTGCAGTTTCCTCGTCGACACCGTTCATTTCAAACATAACTGTGCCTTTTTTAACTTTGGCAACCCAAAATTCCGGCGAGCCTTTGCCGCCGCCCATTTTCACGTCCAGTGGCTTGCGGGTAATTGGGGTTTGCGGGAAAATCCTGATCCAGATCTTGCCGCCGCGTTTAGTATGTCCGCTCATCGCGCGGCGCGCCGATTCGATTTGGCGCGACGAAATGCGTTCGTTGTCCAAACTTTGCAAACCGTAATCGCCAAACGCCACGTAATTGCAACGCGTTGCGACGCCGTTATTGCGTCCCTTGAACGCCTTGCGGAATTTAGTCTTCTTTGGTAATAACATTATCTTCGCTCCCCTTTGTTTATCCAAACTTTAATACCGATTGTGCCGGCGGGAGTTTTGGCGACCGCCAAGTGATAATCGATATTCGCGCGCAGGGTGTGCAGCGGAACGCTGCCGTCGATCATCTTCTCGCGACGCGACATTTCCGCGCCATTCAAACGACCAGCAACCTCGATGCGAATACCTTTTGCACCCGCTGCCATCACATTTTGCAGCGCCATTTTCATCGCGCGACGGAAATTGATGCGATGCTCCAATTGTCGGGCGATATTTTCGGCGACAATTTTCGCGGCGAGGTCGGGTTTTCGGATCTCTTCGATATTCAAACGAATCGGTTCACCGGCAATCTTTTCGAGTTCTGCGCGCAGAGCCTGCACGCCCTCGCCACCGCGACCGATCACGATACCGGCTTTGCTCGTCCACACTGTAACAGTGGTCGAATTTGCACTGCGTTCGATGTCGATGTTATTGATTACAGCACGCGTTTCAAATTTCTTTTCAATCGCGGCGCGTAATTTCAAATCATTCGCCAAAGTTTTGGCGTATTCTTTCTTGCCGGGAGCAAACCACTTACTTGCCCAGTCTTTGGTTACTTGCAACCGCATGCTAATCGGGCTAACTTTTTGTCCCATTATTTATCTCCTTTCTTATCCTCTGTTTCAGGAGTTTTCGTTGGTTTCTTGGCGGGTTTAATTTCGCCGGAAACTTCGATTAAAACGTTCGATGTGCGTTTCTGGAACGGATGCGCCATACCGCGCGACACCGGACGAAATCGCTTCAAACGTGAACCACTCGTTACCGACAACGTGGTGATTTTCAGACCTTCAGCCTTTAAGCCGTGATTATTTGTTGCATTCGCACGCGCGCTGGCGATCAATTTCGCGAGCGGTTTAGCGGCGCGTTTCGGCGTGTGGTTCAAGATAACCAACGCGTCCTCGACCGTGCGACCACGGACTAAGGCAGCGACCAACGCGACTTTGCGCGGGGTCATGCGCAACTCTTTAAGGTATGCGCGAACAGTTGTTAACTCGTTCATTTCTGCTTACCTCCGTGTTTGCGGAATTTGCGGGTTGGCGCGAATTCGCCTAATTTATGACCGACCATGTTTTCACTGATGAAAACTGGAACGTGAACGCGACCATTGTGAACGGCGATGGTTTTTCCGACCATCTCCGGCGAAATCGTGCAGGCGCGCGCCCAAGTCTTGATGACCGTGCGATCATCAGCACTCAACGCAGCGACTTTCTTCGCCAACTTCGCGTCGATAAATGGACCTTTTTTCAAACTTCTACTCATATCTTATTTCCTCCTCTTCGCTTCGTGGCGACTACGGACAATCATCTTGTTAGTTGATTTACGATGGCGCGTGCGATAGCCGATGGTCAATTGACCCCACGGCGTGCGCGGTGCTTTGCCAGTACCATGGCGACCACCGTCACCACCACCGTGCGGGTGATCGACGGCGTTCATGACGACACCGCGAACAGTTGGGCGGATGCCCATGCGACGTTTGCGTCCAGCGCTGCCGATTTTAATGTTTTGGTGCTGTTCGTTGCCGACCGCGCCGATCGTTGCCATACATTCCAAACGAAATTTGCGGACTTCACCCGATGGCATTTTGACCATCGCGTAATCGCCCTCTTTGGCGGTTAGCTGAGCGCGAGCGCCAGCGGCACGAACCGCTTGCGCGCCCTTGCCGATCGTAATTTCGATATTGTGGATCGTGGCGCCGGTCGGAATATCTCGCAACATCATACGGTTGCCAGTTTCGACCGCGACCGCGGAATCGCCGGCAACGCGGACCTTCTGACCCTGTGTCATACCGTTCGCCGCGATAATATAGTGCAATTCGCCACTCTCGTCGCGAACACGAGCGATGCGGGCGCTGCGATTCGGATCATATTCAATATGTTCGATTGTCGCAACCGACCCGGGTGCGAGGTTAAAATTCACATTGCGCAAAAATTGTTTCGCACCGCCGCCGTGATGACGGGTAGTGATGCGACCCTGATTATTGCGACCCGCGGTTTTTTTCTTGACCGTGACCAGCGATTTAACCGGCTTCTTGGTGGTGATGCTGTCTAAATCAGCAGTCGTCATACCGCGACGCGCCGGTGTAGTTGGTTTCATTTTAGTAATAGCCATTATTTATCTCCTCTGTTGCCAGTGCGGCGACGTGTCAGCAAACCTGCTTTCTTCGTTTCCGCCCCAGCCTTTACTTTGGATTCGACCTTAGTTTCCTTGGTCGGTTCAGATTGCATTTGATTCGCGACTTCGTTGAACGCCGCAATTTCGATCTTGCCCTCGCGCACTGTGACGTACGCTTTCTTGACGTCCTTGCGTGTGGCAACGCCTGGGCGTGATCGCTTGCCGCGATTTACGGCTTTAGCTTTGCCTTTCGTAATCATCAATCGCACATCCGCGATTTTAACGTCCGGATACTGCGCTTTGATCGCTGCGATGACCTCCGCTTTATTCGCGGAAACTGGCACATCGAAAACGTAAATATTTCCGACCGTCAATTTGTAACTTTTTTCGCTAATGCGTGGAGTAATTAACATTATTTATCTCCTTTCAGCCATTCAACGATCATCGGCAAAGCCTTCTCGCTGATCAAAATTTTGTCGGCGTTTAAGATGTCGAATACGCTCAAGTACGTCGGATTGACCACCTTAACATTTTGCAAATTGCTCGTGGCGCGAATGACCAAATCATCTTTGACACTGACGACCAATAAAACGTTCTCTTGATCGGAAACTTTATACTTGTTTAGAAGCGCCACAGTTTCTTTGGTTTTGCCATTCGGACAAGCAAATGTGTCGATGATGACAATCTTCTTGTCTTGATTCGCCAAAGTTAATGCTTGGCGCAATGCGACGCGTTTCGCGCTCTTCGCGATAGTTTTGTTGTAGTTCTCAATCCCGAGAGGACCGAACGCCACACCACCGCCGCGCCAAATCGGGTTGCGGGACGAACCGAAACGGGCTCGACCTGTACCTTTTTGTCGCCACGGTTTCTTGCCACCGCCGCTAACCTCGCCGCGACGCAGAGTTTTCGCGCCGACTTGACGATTCGCCGCCAAATGCGCTTCGTATGCCAATTTCAACAGTTCATGATTCGGAACTTCGACGGCAAATACTGATTTGTCTAATTTAACGTCAGCCATTACTTCGTCTCCTTTCCATTGATCTCGACGATGCCTTTTTTCGGACCGGGCACTGCGCCCTTAACACCGATCAGATTTCGCTCTGTATCTAAATAAGCCACGGTCAAATTCTTGACAGTGGTATTTTCCGCGCCCATTTGACCTGCCATTGGATGACCTTTCATGACTTTTTGCGGATACATCGAGCCGATCGAACCGACCTTGCGGGTGTTACCCTTACCGCCGTGCGTTTTGCGATGGCGTTTAAAATTGTAGCGTTTGATCGTACCCGCCCAGCCTTTACCTTTGCTGATCCCGCTGACGTCTACGCTGTCGCCAACAGAAAAAATGTCGGCGGATATTTTATCGCCGACTTTGATTTCCCCTAACTCCTTGTCATCAATGCGGATTTCACGCAAGGTTTTAGGAGTAACGCCAGATTCCTTGACGTGTCCGGCGACGGCATTGCTCAAGTTTTTCCCATCACCAAAACCGACCTGCACTGCTGTATAACCGTCATTTTCGACAGTTTTGACTTGAGTTACAGTGCAAGGGGCGGCCTGAAGCAACGTAATGGGAATCATTACGCCATTCTCGCCGATGATCTGGGTCATACCAAGTTTGGTACCGAATATACTTTTCATACTTCCCTTTTCCACTTAAAACGTCCCGAGATTTGCAGTTTCCACTGTTTCATCGACGCGTGAGATGTCAATTTAACAGAGGACTTACGAACGTCCCGAGAACGTTGTCTAATATTTCGTGAACATTTTAGCACGTTTTTTTATTTTGCGCAACAGTTTTTTACAGGGACATTATTAGGGACATTCTCGTAGTCGCTTTTTGGTCACTTTAACGGGGGTTGGTCATAGTCATTTAGGGACATTTTAGATCACAACGTTCACGATTTTGCCCGGCACGTAGATGATCTTTTTCGGTTTTTTGCCACCGATGAATTTGGCGGCGTTTTCGTGGGCGAGGGCGGTTTTTTCGATTTCGGCGCGATCGGCGTCGACGGGAACGGTGATGGTGGCGCGGAGTTTGCCGTTGACCTGGACCGCGATCGTCATCACGTCGGAAACTAGGTATTTCTCGTCCCAAGTCGGATAGGTAGCCTGTTCAACCATTTCCTTGTTGCCGAGTTGTTCGAACAATTCCGCCGCCATATGGGGCGCAAACGGCGCGAGCAGCAGCATCATGTCCGACAGCGCCTTTCGCCACTCATCATTAAAGCCATTTTCCTTTAATTTGTACAGCTCGTTCGTGCATTCCATCAACGCCGCAATCGCCGTATTGAAACTACTGCGGCGCATGTCGTTCGTGACTTTTTTGATGGTTTTGTGAATGATACGATTAAGACCGTCATTATCCCGCTCCTTCTCACCATTTCGTCCCGCCTCACTCACAGAGCAAGAGGTCGGCGGTCCGAAACGGCTCGCGTCGCTCAATTCTACATACTCCTGCACCAGATTCCACACCCGCCCGAGGAAACGATGGACGCCACCTAGACCCTGCAAGCTCCACGCTGCGTCCATATCGGGTGGGACCATAAATAGGATATAGGTGCGGAGCGCGTCCGCGCCGTATCCGGAATCGATGACTTCGAGGGGGTCGATGGTGTTGCCTTTCGATTTGGACATTTTTGTGCCGTCCGCCGCCAAAATCTGACCATTTTTCATAAATTTCGTGATCGGTTCGGAAAAGTCCGTTAACCCGAGTTCGCGGAAAAACATCGTCCACATTCGAACATATAACATATGCGTCGTCGAATGCTCGCCGCCGACGTAATAGTCGACCGGATTCCAAAAATTAACTTTTTTTGGATCCCACGCGTGTTGACCATTGCGCGGATCGGCGTAACGTAGCAGATACCATGACGAACAGGCGAATCCGTCCATCGTGTCAGTTTCGCGGGTCATCTCGATGCCATCGATGATAACTTTCGTAAATTCTGGCGATTTGGCGAGCGCCGACCGACCCGAATCGTCCGGTTTGTAATCGTCAATTTTCGGCAGAATTACCGGCAATTGATCGTCGGGGATCAGATGTTCGTTGCCGTCCTTATCATACGCGATCGGAATCGGCGCGCCCCAATAACGCTGGCGTGAAATCAGCCAATCGCGCATTTTATAAGTCGTTTTGAACCGCGCCGCACCGCGCTGTGCCAACCATTTGACGACTTTTTCGCGCATTTCGGGCGACGACAGACCGCTAAATTCGCCAGAATTAACCATCACACCTTCATCATGAAAAGCGTGATTGAATTCGTCGCCATTTGTCATTTTTTGGATTTCCTGCGATAGATCTTTCGAATCAATCGACGTCGGATTTAGGACTACTTTGATCGGGAGGTTGAATTTCACGGCGAATTCCCAGTCGCGTTCGTCGTGCGCCGGCGTCGCCAAAATCGCGCCTGTGCCATAGCCGGCAATAACGAAATCACCGGCCCAAACCGGCACGCGTTCACCATTCGCCGGATTAATCACGTATGCGCCGGTGAATACGCCGGTTTTTTCTTTGTTTTCCTGGCGTTCGATGTCGGATTTTTTCAGAGTTGCGGCGCGATACTTCTCGACTTCGCGGGCGTATTCCTCGGTGGTAATTTTCCCAACCATCGGGTGTTCGGGTGCGAGGACCAGGAAAGTAATGCCGAACATCGTGTCGGGTCGCGTTGTAAATGTCGTGATTTTGTGCGTCGGGCGTTTGCCGTCGATGCGTTCGAACGCCAACATCGTTTCGTCATAGTTTGGCATGTCATCGTATTGACACTCGCTACGGTCCAGCCAAACCGGCTCTTGGATCGCATCCTCTTCCGCCGATACTTTAGCGCGTTCGTCGTTTTCTAATGTAAACAAAACTTGTGTCGCATCAGTATCGCGATTTACTTCCTTATTCGCCGCGTAAAATTCCGACCTTAACTTACCCAAAACCCGTTCAAATTTCAGGTTTTTATACCCAGTTTCCTCAAGGATTTCGCGTCGTGCCACTGCCACGGCGTCCTCGTCGCCCTCGATGCCACCGATCACGCACGACGTCCAGGGGAATTTTTTCCACTTTACGAACAAATATTTGTTGGTTTTCGGATCATGAACGAAGGCTTGAATAATTTTGCGTTTAGTGAACGGTTTATCGGACCGCAGGGGATTTCGTTTGTCAATAAAATGCGGGTAATCCTCGACCTCGAAATCGATTTCGGCACCGGTCGATTTACCGATCCAGTTGCGCTGCGCCGCCTTAACACCCTCAGGCCAATCGAGATCGTCGAGTCCAGCCAACAATTCTTCCGCATATTTGGTGATTCGGAAAAACCACTGGCGCATTTTTTTCTTTTCGACCTCTGATCCGCAACGCCAACATTTGCCGTTTTCGACCTGTTCGTTGGCGAGAACGGTTTTGTCGATCGGACACCACCACTGATAATTTTCCGCGCGATACGCTAAACCCTTTTTATATAACTGCGCAAAAATCCACTGCGTCCATTTGTAGTATTCAGGGTGCGAAGTGTTGATTTCCCTGTCCCAATCGATCGAAACACCGAGACGTTTGAACTGATGTTTAAAATTCGCAATGTTGGTTTTGGTCGCTGCCTGGGGCGAAATGCCGGTTTTGATGGCATAATTTTCCGCCGGCATACCGAACGTATCCCAGCCCATCGGATTCAGAACTTCGTAGCCATTTTGGCGATAAAAACGCGCCGTAGCATCGACGATGCTATAAACCCGCGTGTGACCAGCGTGCAAACCCGCACCTGACGGATACGGAAATTGTCCCGCGACATATTTTTTTGGTTTGGTGGAATTGTCCTGCGCCGCGAAAGACTCGCCCTCTTCCCAAATTTTTTGCCATTTCGGCTCGATTTCAGATGGATTGTAACGTTTCATAATGAACGATTATAACATAGACCTAGATCTTGCGAAAATCTTCCTTGTGCGCAAAATTACTTAGAGTGGCAGGCGATCGATCAAATGTTTGGCACGATCGGCGTCGCCGCTCATTACGACAACGGGTTGGACGCCGGGCTGTTGCGCTAACTTTTCGAAATGCATGAATTCGTCGACTTGCCGGTCGCCGAGAGTTGCCTCGAAAACCGGTTGGGTGAGAATTCGTTTTGCCGGATCAGGTTCTTCCGATAGGCGTTTTTGCAATTGAATGATCGATGTTTCGATGAGCGGTGTTCGCGGCAAAATCTCCATTGTCGCCAGATCAACATTCTTTTGTTCCCTAATAAAATCACTGTTAAATAATTTTATTTGATTTTCCGGATTATCCTCGAACAAGACACCCTTCCTGGATTGCGCCAGTTTTAGAGCAACTTCGCTGATTCGTGTGCCATACCAACCGCGACCTGGCCGCTCGAGAGTCATTAAATATTCGCCCGCATCGCGCCGTTTAAAAAATTCTTCCTCGCTGATGTAATAATAATCTTCACCTTCAACCTCGCCATCGCGCTTGGCGCGGGTTGTGTCATTGACGATTTTCAGATAACCTTTAGTTGTCAGAATATGACGCCCAAACGTGCCCTTACCCGATGCGCCTGGACCATTAAGCCCGAGAATTAATTTTTCGTGTTCACGATGAAAATTCGCGTGAGTCAGTTTTTCGAGCTCAGCGACTAAATCAACCCCCCCCCAATTCACGCCCGGAAAAAGCGTCATCGCCGTTTCACCTAGCGCCGCGTCCCAACGATTTTGTAGTTCCGCCGGACGCTCGCGATCGACGCCCTGTATCATATCCCAATTTATTTTGCTCATGTCGGACATCATAACATATTTTGTGATAGAATGGTAGCATGGAGAACGAGAGAGCAGTTCCTTTGGCGGAACGTATGCGCCCGCAAACGCTGAACGATGTGGTTGGTCAGGAAAAGTTGGTCGGCAGCGATGGTATTTTGCGCAAAATTGTCGACAAGAAAGAACCTGTTTCATTGATTTTTTGGGGTGCGCCGGGTACGGGTAAAACGACTTTGGCGCGAATTATTGCGCGCGAAATGGACGCGGATTTCATCGAAATTTCCGCCGTTATCGCCAAAAAAGCCGACGTTGAGGACGTCATCGTCCGCGCGCGGCAAAACTGGAATCTGCAAATCCGCACGATCCTGTTTGTCGACGAAATTCATCGTTTCAACAAAGCCCAACAGGACGCGTTCCTGCCCCACGTGGAATCAGGTCTGATAATTTTGATCGGCGCGACTACTGAAAATCCGTCGTTTGAAGTTATTTCGCCGCTATTATCGCGTTCGCGCGTGGTGGTGCTCGAACCTCTGACCACGGAAAATATTCGCGAAATTTTACAGCGTGCGATAAAATCCGAAAAAGCCGTCAAACGCGTCACGCCGAAAGCTCTCGATTTATTAGTTGCGATGTCGGGCAGCGATGCGCGAACGGCGCTGGGAAATCTCGAACTGGCACTCGGCATGACCGAAAAAGTCACGCCCGAAATCGTCGAACAGGCGGTCGGACGACGGCAGCCGAACTATAACAAAACCGGCGGCGAACATTCCTATCACATTTCCGCGTTCATTAAATCCATGCGCGCCAGCGACCCAACCGCAACATTATATTACCTCGCACGTATGGTCGAGGCAGGTGAAGATCCGAAATTCATCGCCCGTCGCATGGTCATTTTCGCGAGCGAGGACATCGGTTTGGCGGGAAATGGCGCGCTGAATTTGGCATTATCCGCATTCATGTCCATCGAACGCGTCGGCATGCCAGAGGGCGGAATCATCTTGAGCCACGTCGCCGCCGCGTTGGCGAAAGCCAAAAAATCGCGCGAGAGTTACGAGGCTTGGGCGGAAGCCAAAAACCTCGCCAAACAAACCGCGCACCTCCCCGTCCCGTTGCACCTGCGCAACGCCGACACGAAATTGATGGGCGAATTAGGTTTCGGACGATCACAGTCCGGCGAAAAACAACAATGGAAACCGGGCTTTAGAATGTCGAACGTGTCCTATTTACCCGACGGCATCGACCCGAAAACCAACTTTTTCGCCCCCGAATCGCAACAACCGCATTGGAAAGATCCGTACTAAAATCTGTGCTACAATATTCTCATGTTTTTAACGATTTCATTTTTGATCATCGGGTTTGCGGCACTGATCAAGGGCGCGGATTGGTTGGTCGAGGGCGCATCGTCGGTCGCGAAGAAAATCGGGGTTTCGCCGCTGATTATTGGACTGACAATCGTGGCGTTTGGCACATCGATGCCGGAACTGATTGTTAATATTTTCGCGTCGATCCAAGGTTCGCAAGCCCTCGCGATCGGGAACATTGTTGGCTCAAATGTCGCGAATATTTTGCTGATTTTAGGTATTTCGGCGATCATTTTCCCGCTCGTCGCCAAAAGTCAAACCGTGCGTTATGAAATGAGTTTCGCGGTCGGCGCGATGATTTTGCTGGCGATCCTCGTAATTTCTGATCAGTTCTTCGGCGGCAATTCGATGTTTATATCGCGTTTCGATGGCGCAATTTTACTGCTCGGATTTGCTGGTTTCATGTTCTATATTTTTCGTCAAACTAAAAAACATCCTGACCGGAAACTAGAAAAAGAAGAATCGGAAAGCGTCAAGGAAATCAAGATTGGTAAATCGTGGTTAATGATTGTTGCCGGCGTAGCAGGTTTAACCATCGGCGGCAAATTGATCGTGGACAGCGCAACCGAAATCGCCGCAACGTTCGGCGTGTCGGAGGGTTTGATTGGTTTGACCATCGTCGCGGTCGGCACGTCGCTGCCCGAACTGATGACTTCCGCAGTGGCGGCGTGGCGCAAAAATGCCGATATCGCCATCGGCAACGTGGTCGGATCGAATATCTTTAACGCCCTATGGATTTTGGGCGTATCGTCGCTAATTCGACCACTGCCGTTTAACGCCAATTCGCTGATCGATTTATTTGTGGCGATTGGCGCAACGCTATTGCTGTGGGCGATTCTATTATTTAATAAACATAAAATTGGTCGGTGGAATGGCGTGATTTTTGTGGTGATTTACGTTGCTTATATTGTTTTTCTAGTCGTTCAATCCAAATAACTGCATCGCCGAACGCGCTATCACGTCCGCAGTGCCGTTTCCTGATCTTAGCAGTGTAATCATGTCGCTCATTTGATTTAGGACTAAAGTTAAATATTCTGCTGACCTTTCGTCGCTATCGTATGTTCGGTTTAGGATTTCGATAGTTTCATCCCAACGCGCGCGAATTTCGTCCAATGTTCCAGAAGCTTTTAACTCGGACTCGAATCGCGCCCGACCGAATTTTTGTATATCGCGCAAAATACTGCATTCAAAATTGCGCCAAGCAAAGGCTTCGCGCAATAATTCGTTGCGCGGAGTCAAAATATCACCCGCTAAATCCTCTGGATCGCCGACGATCGAATTTCGAAGCGACGGCAGAATGGATGGGTCTTCTTCGTAAATAACTTGATCTTTGAGTGTACTCTCGATATGCGGACGCGCATAACCGGTGCGCTTAAACACTCTTTTGGTTTCAGAATATGACATTTCCAATGTTCCGGTCGGATTATTTTCTGTTGGCAAAACATAAACAATCGATCTAATCCCATTCGGATCAATATAGACACCTTCGGAAAAAGGTTGCTGAATAGCCAAATCTTGCACGGGCACGTGATCGCCCGGATAATTCCGCCCGATATGCAATAAAGATCCCTCTACCCTCCTGTCATAAAATAAACGATTAGTTTCCTTGCGGAGCATGGCGCGGTTTTCGGGGTTATCACATTCGGGATCGTCCAGTTTCCGGATCACCTCCTCAATCAAATCGCGTCGAAAAACCGCGATCATATCGTCATTATCCTCAGAGATACTAACATTAAGCGGGTACGCGTTGATGCCAGGAGAATTAGCGGCAACAACTATTTCATCAGACATCTGGTTCAGAAGACCCTTGACCCCATGCGGCGGCACGTGTGTCACGCCCGCGGTTTTCGTCGTGCGATGTTTTTGTGAAATCATCCTCGATAGTTTGTAAAAATCGTGCACCGTTTGCCCGGACTCGTCGACTTCCTCCCAGTCGAGCGGATCGGTATCGTAATAGAGGAGAAGTTGCGATTTTTGCATATCCGTTTGCCGAGATTTTTCGGTAAATTGTTGGATAATCCAAAGAGCAGAATTGTACGTCATTTGCTTTCTAATTCCGGGTTTTGCGCATACAGAACAAAATTTGCATCGACCGTTGCAACCGTCGGTCAACGGTATCGCCACTAAATTATCAAAAATGTCTTGCTGTCCCGCATCGCCGATATCCGCAAAGAACCCCCCCCCATCAACCCTTTCGCGCTGTCTGACGTCCTCAACAAACTTCGCGCGTTCGGCGGTCGCGCATTCATCTAATGAAACATACTTGCACCACTCGCCGTTCGCCGACCGAATCGAAAACGACCGCGATGCGCGATATTTATTCTTGTTACCTCGATCCAAGTTAACTTTCATGAATTATAAGCCTCTATCTTACCATTTATATGGTTGCTTCGCACCCATGTAATGGGGCGTCTATTCGGAAAAGAAAACAAGTTTTCTTTTCACTCATATCCTGCCATTATATCACACTTTGTTTCCCGTGTCAATACCCTACCTCTGATATTGTCATCCCGAGCGAAGCCGAGGGATCTTTAGCCCGACAGCAACGAGATTCCTCGACCGTGCTCGGAATGACAAGTATCAACTCTTCGACCGATTCTCCAACTCTGGTATCACCGCATAGGCGTCTATGTCTTTATAATCGTTAAAAATCGGTTGATAAATTTTATCGTCGCCGTTCTGTTGCACTGTAATCATCACCTCATAATAACCGGGCTGATAGTGCGGACCGCTCTCGTACTGTAAACGTTCGCCCTGGTGTTTAATGTACATGCCATTTCGATCGGTTGTTTCCTGATCACCATAAGAAATCCGCCCGTTGGTATGCGGAATGCATTGAACGGCCTCTGTCATAGCGGCCCGCAGCTGCTTGTCGTCCAGAGACCAACGCCATTCATCGGGCGGCGTGCCGTTTAGATCTTTCACGCTGCGGGATCCCATTTTGTCGTTTTTGACTTTTACTAATCCGCCCTGCGCCAATTCCGCCAGCATTTTTTTGCCATTTTGGCTGACAACTAACATACCCGACACTGCGACCTCGGAATATCGCGAGAGTATAACTTTGTCGCGTTCCGTGGCGCTGCCGCTCGACAGGTGACCCAGCAAGTATCCCGGAACTTCTTCTCTTTTTAGGCCGCTTCGCCTAATCCGTTTTTGCATCGGGTCGGTCGGAATCAGTGTACAGACAACAATATCCGATTCTAATTGGTCGAGATATTGGTTTGGGTTCTCGACTACTTCCGCGATCAATGCCGTACACCGTCGCGACATCGGCAAGCCCATTTCCGCCATTTTTTTCAGCGACGCTTCCTTATCCTCGCGGAGATGTTCCAAATTAATACCGGAACGCCTGGCGCGCAATACGCGGGCTTCGATGCTGGTTTTGTTGGTGTAATTCCTAGTCATCTTACCATTGTACCACACTTTACCTTCCGTGTCAATACTCTACCCCTGTAATGGCGCGTTGGTGTTTATGCTGATGTATGGTAAAATAATTAGCGATGAAACAAATCTTGGTCGATGGAATAATGACGAATTATATTGATGCGGGAACGGGTAAAATTTTGTTGATTTTGCACGGTTGGGGGTCAAATACGGCGATGTGGGGGCGGATTATTGGTGATCTGTCCAAAAAATTCCGCGTGATTGCAGTGGATTTGCCGGGATTTGGGAAAAGCGACGAGCCATCGAGCGCATGGAAAGTCGCCGATTACGCGAAATTTATCGAAAAATTTTTGGGAAAGATCGGGGTGTCAAAACTGCACGGGATTTTGGGACATTCGTTCGGCGGACGCGTGATTATTGACATGTTGGATTCCGGTAACCAAAAAGTTGATAAAATCATCTTTATGGACGCCGCGGGGGTCCGGCATAAGGAAAATAAGCCGCTCCAATCAATCAGCAAGAAAATCTTTGGTTGGGCGAAAAAAGTTAAACCGGTGCAGAAACTCATTATTCGTCGTTTCGGTTCGGATGATTATCGCGCTGCTTCGCCGATGATGCGGGAGATCCTAAAGCTCACTGTCACAGAGGACAAATCCGCGCAAATCGAACGAATTCGCGGCGATGTTTTAATAATTTGGGGCGAAAACGACACGACCACCCCGCTGTCCGATGTCGAAATTTTTCGCAAAATTCCAAATTCGCGCGTTGAAATCGTCGCCGATGCGGATCATAATGTATATCTCGAAAAACCCGATGAAGTTATAAAATTAATAAAGGATTTTCTATGACCAAAAAATATTTGTCGCGATTCACAATTAAACCCGATTACGGCGAGGTGTTGTTGTACATGCTGCAGCAAACTGAATATGATGTTAAGGAATATTTGAAGTGGTTGCACCGCGTCAAGAATTTTCGCACCGTTATTAAGCGTCAAAGTTTAGTGAAAACTAAAAAAATTCGGTTGCTCGATTTGATGTTGGTGATTTTCACGATGCTATATGCCGCGGGGATTTTTTGTTTGGTGTGGTTTTCAGAAGCGATTTGGGCAAATGTTTTGGCGCTCGTGCTGCTCCTGATCCTGCCGCTCGTCACGCCCTATGTCATTATTGTGCCGCTCGTGATATCGAAATATCTGATCCAAAAACCGGCGGAAAAGAAAATTTTGGCGCGCGCAAAAGCAAAACTAGCCGCACATCCCGCCGCCAAAATCGCCGTGGTCGGCAGTTACGGCAAAACCACCGCGAAAGAAGTTTTGCGGATTGTATTGTCCGCCGGCAAAAAAGTCGCCGCCACACCCGGCAATATTAATCAACCGCTCGGCATCGCAAAATTCGTCGATAAACTAAATGGCGACGAGGATATTTTAATCATCGAAATGGGTGAATTTCGTGCGGGCGACATCACAAAAATGTGCGATTTGGTCGGTCCGGATATTGGTTTCATTACTGGCGTTAGCGAAGCGCATCTCGCCACGTTCGGAAATTTGCAAAATATCGTGAAAACTTTGTTTGAATTGCGCGATTTTTTGGGTAAAAAACCGCTATATTTGAATGGCGATAACGACATTTTGCGCAAGGAAGACAATAAATCCAGTATTCTGTACTCTGTCGATGGTTTGGCGCACGAAACGGTCAAAAAGGTCGAAATTGAACCGCTGCAGACGAAATTTACACTGGGAAAATACAAAATCACATCGCAACTCATTGGGCGGCACAATATCGGCATCGTCGCCGCGGCGGTGGATTTGGCGGAAAAATTCGGCATGTCGGCGGTCAAAATCGAAAAGGGATTGAAGGACCTGATTCCATTTGAACATCGCATGCAACCAGTAATCGTGAATGGCGCGATCGTGATCGATGATACTTATAACGGGAATTTAATGGGTGTGACCGTGGGTGTGAATTTAGTGCGCGAATTGGACGGGTTCAAACGCAAAATTTACGTGACGCCGGGTTTGGTGGAACAGGGCGACAAAACGCGCCAAATTCATGTCGAAATCGGCAAAATGCTGGCGGATACTTTTGATGTGATCGTTTTGATGCAAAACTCTGTGACAGATTTCATTATCGAGGGATTAAAGAAACATAAATTCGCCGGTGAACTCCTGATCGAGGATAATCCACTGAAATTTTATCAGAATTTAGATAAATTCGTGGCGGTCGGCGATTTAGTTTTGATGCAAAATGATTGGACGGATAATTATGCATGAACGAAATATTAACGAAGGAAAGGAGATTTCGTAGAATGAGTACTAAAAAAACTGTAGCGGTCGTTTTCGGCAGCCGCGCGCCGGAACACGACGTGTCAATCATCACGGCGATTTCGAGCATCATCGAACCGCTAAAATTATTAGGATATAAAGTCGTCCCGATTTATATCGACAAAACCGGCAGGTGGTGGACGGGCGACGAATTCGCACGCATCGAAACTTATCAAAATGAAAAGAAACTGGCGCACGCCATGAAACGACGCAACGCCATTGAACTCAACGTTAACGAGGGTTTGACAATTATTAAAGGTACGAAACTGGGCGTGCAATATACTAAAATCGACATTGTTTTCCCCGCCACACACGGCGCATTCGGCGAAGACGGTTCGCTCATGGGGCTACTCCGTATGGCGAATGTGCCGTTTGCCGGTTGCGATATGGAAGCGTCGGTCATCGCGATGAATAAAATCTTGTCAAAAATTATCGCCATGCAAAATGGAATCGCAACACCAAAATTTTTGTATTTTTCGCGTCGAAATTTTGAAACCAATCCGGCGGCAGTAATCAAAGAAATTAACGAGGGTTTGAAATATCCCCTATTCGTGAAACCGCCGCATTTGGGATCATCGATCGGCATTACGAAAGTCAGCAAAAAATCCGAACTTGAAAACGCGTTAGAGGTCGCCGCACATTATGATACGCAGATTCTGGTCGAAGAGGGCGTCGAAAACTTGATCGAGGTGACTTTGCCGATCATTGGCAACGACGAATTGACGACCGGGCTGCTGGAACGGCCACTAAATCGCGGCGAGTTTTTCGATTTCGATACGAAATACATGAACGGCGGAAAGAAAGGCAAAAACAGCAAAGCTGGCGGCGGTAAAAATGGTAAGTTGGGTGCGCAGGGTTATTCCGAAATCCCCGCGAAATTGCCCGCCAAACTGTCCGTCGCAGCGCAAAATTTGGCGACCGCTATGTATCACGCCAGCGGTCTATCCGGCATCGCGCGGATCGATATGCTGATCGATGAAAAAACCGGCGTGGTGTATTTCAATGAAATCAACCCCCTGCCCGGCAGTTTGTACGTGCACAACTGGGCGCGCGCCGGCATTTCCAATGTCGAATTGATCAAAAAAATCCTGAGGCTGGCGGAAGAAAAGTTCGCCGCCGAACAAAAAACCGCCACAACGTTCAAAACCAACTTTTTGAAGCAGTTTTAGATCATTCCGCCGCCGTACGACAGAATCGAGCCGATCGCCAGAAAGGCGATGAAGCAAATCTTGACCAGCGTGTGATGCAATCGCAAAGTGCGCGCCCATTTCGGCGATAATTTCCAATGCATGTAATGCGTCAACACTGCGATCGATGCCGCGATACCGAGAACGATCAACACAAAAATCAGCGATGGCGTCAGTGACTGTACGCCGCGCTTGAGGTGTGTCGTCCAAGTGTCCTGTTCCAATTTGCCCTCGTGCGTCGTTGTGCCGGCGACCGTGCCGACGCGTTTTGGCTGTCCGTACATTGCCACGACGAGCGTGGTTTTTTTGCCGCTCATTTCGCCCGGGATCGCCGCAAAACCGACTTCTGTATAATTGGCGTTCAAAACATTTTCGCGGTGCGATGGCGAATCCAACCATGCGCGCATAATACCATCAACCGTCGTGAAACCGCGTGCCAAATTCTCGCCCGCGTATGAATATTTATAACCGCTCGACTCTATCCAGTGCCACGGCGTCGTCCCATCCGGCGCATCGTGCGACCAATAACCCTTATTCAACATGTCTTTGGCTTTTTCCTCGGCGGCGCGCGCTAACTCTGAATTTAGTTGCAGAGGTTTTAGTCCGCCTTGCTCGCGTTGATTATTCGTCGATGCTAATAATTGCGCGTCTGTGATCAACATCTGATCGCCCAAAATCTGATTATTATGCAACACAGAATAACCGACGTTCACCAAAATCACAAATATCGCCAAAATAATCAAACCGTAATGTCGAATAAAATGCGGGTGGTAATTATTGTGACGATGCGGTATAAAAATCAATTTGGAAATATGCCAAAAAGATTTTTTGGGTTGACGCGGCGCACTTTGCGGCGCTTTTTTGGTCTTTTTTGGTTTTTTTGTTGCCATAACCTAATTAAATTATATCAAAAAACGCGCCGATTGCAACTTTTTATCACAAACGACGCGTTAAATGTGTTTTTATGCTTTGGCTTTTTCTTCTTCTTGTTCTCTATCATCGGTTCGGCGGCGTGCCAATATTACGACCGCGATTTGTACGATTGCGATTATAACCATCAATAGCGTCCATCGATCGATCCAAATCATCGGCAATGTCCAATCCTCCGTCAGAATGAAGGCGATGACCGCCCCAACTGCCGGGATCAAACTTAGTACGCGGATGACGCCGTTGCGATGCACTTCTTCGTCGTCGTTATCCTTCCGACCGACATAGTAGAGAACGATCAGAACTATGCTGGCGATAACCGTACCGATGGTGAGCAACAGGTTAAGCAACGCCCACGCGCCCCCATCTTCCTCACCCAATACTTCGCCCTCTGGAGTTTCCTTCTTGGTGGTCTCGCCGAGAACCTCGCCCTCATCATCGGGCACGACCACTTCTTCAACCGGTCCAAAATCGATTATCGGGGTGGTGAACGTGAACGGACGCGGGGTCACCGGCGGGATTGGTGGCGTAACGATCGCTGTGTAATAAACTTTGATCACACCGCCGTTTTCGATAACTGTCGGGATTTCCGCCGGATCGGTTTTAGAGAACTCATAACCTGCGCCGTATTTATTGGTTGTATTGATACCGCCAACATTGACCGTCATAGTATCATCAGCCAGCACCCAAACTGTACTAACTACCGTTTCCGTGTTGGCTAATACGCCGTTCTTATAGTACTCAACCGTGTAACTGATATCTTTGGTTTGGTCATTATCTTTCACACAATTTGCAGTGTAAGTGACATTCTTTGTTACTATCTCTGCCACGGCAGGACTCCAACCATCAAATTTATAACCTAATTTACAGTTGACTACTTCATCTCGAAACGTTGGTGTATCAGTACCATAATCAAGACCGCTATGAACATCTGTCTCGAAGTCACCATGTTCGTTTGGCGCATAAGTAACCGTCAATTGCAACTTGAAGTAAGCTGTCAAAACTAGTTTTTCTTCTCCAGCGGTTATGGTACCTGATTCCGTAGACATTGACGGAACGTAGACATAATCTGTTGTTGGCGGGGTTCTATCTCCTGTTGTTGTAGATGCCTCTTCATCGGTCGTGCCAGTTCGATTACTGGTTTGAGTCAACTTGTAATAACCATCCGCATCTTGGAAATAGAATTCGACTTCGTATGGCGTATTCGTATTCGCCGCACAATTTGCATAGTAATCTACGCTCTCGGTAACAATCGCAACACGTGTTGGATTCCAATTATCAAAGTGATAACCAGCATCACATGTTGTGTTCGGCGCAGGAGGAGTAATCACACCGCGATCTAATTCAGGCGTGGTTGTTTCAGTAATTGTGCTATGCGCACCCCGTTTGTACGATACGGTAAACTGTATCTTGAAGTAAACCTTCAGAACCGTCGAACCATCACCAGTGATATTGCCTTTCAAGACATTCGCAGCCTCGCTATCAAAAACATAGTTCGCGATGGTTGGTGGGGTATATGAACTTGTAATATCCACTTCGGTATCTGTTATCCCACTTCTACTCTCTGTATTATATGGCGTGCTTGGATACGTTCCATTATCAGCATTTTGATAGTAATATTGAACTGTATACGGTGTATTTGTGTTAGCTTTCCAGCAACCCGTAATTGTAGTATCACTTTCTATGATGAAAGAGCCTCCATTCCAACCGCTGAATGTATACCCAGACAATTTCAGAGCTTCAGCCACATAAACGGTTTGGCCAATATGATAGATTGTATCGCCAGTCGGAAGAAGTTCCAGTGCACCTGACGGAATCATGCACTCACCCTCTTCGGAATACACGTATTTCACATGGTAATCAATCGCTTCCCATTGCGCAACAAGCGTTACATCAGCTGCTGGCATAGTGAAAGTATCGTCAGCCGTATAGGTCGTCGATTCATCATATTTCCAACTCTCAAATGTGTAACCTTTTCTCGTCGGCACATCGCTAGCGACTGTCACGGTGTTGCCAACATTATATTTTTTGCTATCAGTCGGGGCATCAGTGCCGCCATTTGCGTCATAGGTAACTGTGTAATCAATCGCCTTCCACTGTGCTGTATAAATAGCGTCCCCAGTTACAGTTGTACCCACCGTCGGACTCCAGCCATCGAACGTATAGCCTGGATCGTGTTGAGTATCGGTATCACCCGCAAAACCAGGGGTTGAAACATGATAATACTGTTTACTATATGTTTCGTCTTCAACTTTCCATGTTCCGTGCGATCCTGGGTTATAAACTACGGTATATTCGATAGCCGGCAAGAGCACAACGACTGCGTTGCCGCCCTGAGCGATAGTTATCGGGTTGGCTGTGGTAGTGCTACCCATCGACGAATAACCGGGTGCGAGTGTGGCAGCACAACCGCTAAACTCATAATCAAGCACTATAGTAACCGGCGTGCCAACCAATATGTTGCCAAAATCATCCTTGGTACAGACTAATTGACCATCATTCTCGCCACTGCTATAATGATATTTGACCTCCAGATTTCCGAACGATTTGGCGCTGACCGTGGCGGAATCACCGTGCCAAACTTTACTGCCGCTGACTTTATTTTGGCTGAAAACTTTGAATGTATTGGTGAATTCACCTAAACTCTTAATGGGCTGGGTGACATAATAATATGTCACAGTATTATTCGATTCGCCAACACTACCAAGCGTAATGTTTGGCGGCAACGACTCCATCGGCTGCCCGTTTACATCGTGCATTGTTCCGCTTAGCGGCGTAGTAAACGTCTGGGTGATCTCGTCGTTGATCGGCATATTGATCGCCTCTGCTGCGCCATTGTTGGTCGCAACGATTTTGAAAATCGCAGTTTGATCATATTCAGCTTCGACCGCATCGTCGAAAGCACATAGACCCAAATGCGACATGTCACAACCGTTAATCTGCAATGCGACCTTCTTCGCAACCTCGACATCAGACAGGATAGTTTCAACTGCAGATGCTTCAGAGAACGAACCAACTGTGTTGCCGCCCTGTTGAATGCCACCGTAAACAAAGACTTTGTTGAAAATAGTATCTTCGTTTACTGGAATCGTAGCACCCGTGAAATCAACCGCGTAAGTAAATTCAACGTAACCGCCAGCAATCATTTGAATACCGCCGCCGGCGATCTCGTACGAGGAATTGATTGTCGCGGTTTGGGTTGCGCCACAAACATTATCCTTATTGCAAATCTTATATTGAATCGTGCTAATTTTCGCACCATTCAAAATACCGCTATTATACGTTTTATTGAATTCTGCCCACTCACCTTGCGACTTGAGTTGATTGGTATAGTTCATCCAATCCGCGAATTTCGTAATGGTCGGCGCATTTGTCGGCGAACCAGTTTCATCATCAACACGAACCGTATACGTCACCACTTCACCATTAACTTTCGAATTTTTCTTGACCGCCAATTTCGGCGTCAGGAGTTTCGTTGTCATCTTGAAGTTAGAACCAGTCGGGTTGCGTTCCGCAATGAAGAAACTAAAATCATGTACACCGTTGCTTAATGTCATCAAAGCAGTGGTAGAACCATTAACTAACACCTTACCGTCTTTGTCGATTATAAAACTGCCGTTAACCCCGCCATGGATACCACCGATGTCGAGAACAAGTTTGCCATCAATGAACACCCAAACGTCGTCGTCGCCAGTAAAATCAAAAGACAAGTTTCCTGTTCTATCTGCGGCTAAATCAAACTGCGTCTCCAATCGCCCAGCAAACCCAAAGTTATTGGTAGTGTAGTTGGCGGTCGCACCATTACAATACTGATAATTGCTACCACTCTGGCACTGATCTTTAATAGGATTACCCAGCGCTTTATTGTTCAATGGGAAAAACGAAGTGCTGTTAAATGAGTAGACATCGCCTGCGCCTCTTGTTAATACCAACGGATACGAATAGTAGCTAGACCCAGATCTTACGCCGCCACCATACCAATCATTTTGCAAATTGCTAGTGCTAGCAATCTTGCATCTGGTGCCACTCGCAACGTTATGTACTGGAAACCCGTCCACGTTGAGTTCATTTTTCACTAGCCCCGTTGTTGCAGTGCTAGTGCTAGTGTCAGATCCGCCACAGTTGCCAGGGGCAAAAGCAGTCTCATTCCAGGTGTGATCCCAGAAGTCCATATTCATTGTTATCGTATCTGGTAGCGTCGTATCACCAAAACCGCTTGGCTTGACAATACTGCCCGCGTTCCAATCCGCTACCGCCTGAATTTTTGTTTCGCCCGAAATTGCCAGCATTGCAAAACCAGCAACCAATAAAATCGGTATCGCCAGTAGGCTTTTTAGCCAACCGCTAACACCTCGCTTAATATCTAACCCCCGCATACAAACCCCCTCTCTCATCGAGTTTAATTAGTTACCACCCCAGTATACACAATACTTTTCGAAAGTCAATAGGTTGACCTTTTTATTTTTTTATAATAGAATATTACGGTTAATTAAATAGGAGGAAAAATGGATTGGAATCAAGTTTTGGACGCGGGCGATGTCGATGGCGGCGAAATTAATGTCGTGGTCGAAATTACCAAAGGTTCGAATAATAAAATTGAATGGCGGCGCGATTTGGGGGTGATGATGCTCGATCGCATCGACCCGAAAGCCACCAGCGCGAAACCAACCAATTATGGTTTTATCCCGCAAACTTTGGATGAGGACGGCGACGAATTGGATGTTTTAATTTTGGGTGATCCGTTGCCGATGAATATTTTTCTGAAAGCACGCGTGTTGGGCGTTATGAAATTCACCGACGATGGCGAGGTCGACGATAAAATCATTGTTGTCCCCGCGGACGACCGCGAAACCGGCGATGCGATTAAAACTTTGGCGGACGTCCCCGCACAAATTCTGAAACAAATTGAGTATCATTTTAATCATTACAAAGATCTAAAGAAACCCGGTTCGACCGTCGTTGACCATTTCGGCGATATCGACGAAGCGAAAAAAGTTATCAAAGAGTCGCAGAAGCGTTGGACAGAGAAATAATCTCGTCCAACAACTCCCGCGCCACACCGCGCGCCGCCGTGTCGTTGTAATCCAAAAACTCGCCGTGAATGATTTTATCGGCGAGTTTTGCGGTTTCGTCCAAATCGTCATTGATGACAAAATGATAATAATTGCGATTTAATGCGTGTTGAATTTCCATAATCGCCGATCGCATACGCCGCGCGATTTCGTCATCGTCAAATTTAACGCGTCCAAACAATCGCTCGCGCCACGTTTGATAATCCGGCGGGATCAGGAAAATCGCCGTCAAATTATCACTATTCGCCGCATGATATTCATCAACCCCCTGCACATCAACATCCGCGAGTGCGATTTTATGTTGCGCCGCAATCCGCTCTAACTCCGCGGTCGTCGTTCCATAAACCCGTTCGTGTACAATTTTCGCCTCGAAATATTTGTGATTGAGCAAATTTTCCCGCACCTGATCATCGTTAATAAAATAATAATTCACCCCGTTTCGTTCGTGCGGACGAGGGAGCCGCGGAATCGTCGTCACGATTTCGGCGTAATCATCCGAAAATTCCACTAATTTATCCTGTACCGCATTTTTACCCGCCCCCGTGATCCCAATAATCAGGGCGATTTTCATATTTTTTACCACCTCGACCGCCTCTCGCGGCGCGCGATAATTTTCAACTAATTTTATTATGTCTTCCATTTATAAATTGTAACACAAAATCGACTCGAACAAAACTACATTTTCATTTCCTTAAACGCGGATTGCAACGCCCACAGCATCGTCCGATACTTTTGTTCCATGTCATAACTCTGGAACTGCGCATCATTTGGTTTTTTTCTAAACAATCCGCCGAGCGGTGTGTAAATATACACTACATTATCGACAACTTCGATATTAATTTCAAATGGAACTGACGTCAACTGCTCCATAAATTTCGGGCTCAGGAGTTCGAGGCTTGTCGCTTGCTCTGGGCTGGTCGCGAATACGCGATATAATTTATTAAAATCACCCCATTCCGTTGAAACTTCGTGCAGACCTTTTATCTTAGACTGCCATATTCCCGTGCGTTGACGGACTACAATATCGCCGTAACTTTTCGGCAGAGTCGCTTGTGCAATCAAATACGTGTTGGCATATTCTGGATTTTGCGAATAAGTGTAAATTTGCGTCAAAATTTTATCATAAGTTCCCTGAATCAAACCAATGCAATGATTATTTATATCAGATTTTCCAAACGCACCGCCCGAAAATAATTGACCGCGGCGCGGCAACAATAACCAACCCCAATCAAGTGAAAAATACATTCCGTTTTGCGCCGCGAAACTTTCGAGCGTCGGATTGCGCGACCATTCATTGGCGGTCGTCGGTTGAATCCCGTCCAACATAAAACCCTTTTCCGTACGTTGAAATTTCCAATATTCCACAAATTCCGACTTATCTGTATATAGAGTTTGATAATCAACAGAAACATCGACAATTCGATCTTGCGCCTTCGCCGTGAAACCGACGACGAACGTGTCTTTTGAATCATCAATTTGGTCGTCGACCGACACAATTAAAGCTTCTTCAATAATAACATTTGACATGTCGTTGGCGCGCTTCATTTGTTCCAATGCCATCATCATGAGTTTTGCGTGTTCGTAATATCGCGGCGTAAGATAGTTCGCCATGGACGCGACATTGCCGTGACTCCAATCATTTTGATACGCCATAAAAACTCGTTTTGCACCGTCGGTTAAAGTTATTTCGTCCCAACCCGCCTTTTTTAATTCTTCTTCCTCGCGTTTGCTGCGTTTAATTTTCCCGAACAAGTTATAAAGTCCCGCACACGTACCAGCAATCGCGCCACCCGCAGAAATTATGAACCAAGGATAAATCGTTATGATGGCAATCATCACCAACACAACCGTAAATATCAGCCCAATAATCCAAGTTAAAACCTGCATCCCTTGCCACCAACCCTTATCGTTTTTATGATAATTCTTGCGCCGACGAAACGCGCGCCCCAACAAATGCATCGGCACATAACCGAGTAACATGAATAATGTGCCTACTCCACCTCCACCGCCTCCGCTACCGCCACCTGACCCGCCGCCGCCGGCGCGCGCAAAAAGCTGTAAAAACAAAATCAAATTAAGCATGATGTCGTGTCTAGTATATCATAATCTATCCGAAAAATCGCGAATTTTTTGCATCCTGAAATTGTTCCAAAATCTCGCGTTGTCGTCGATTTAGGTTGGTCGGTGTTTCGACATTGACCGTGATAATTTGCGCGCCGCGACCGTTCCCACGCAAATGCGGCACACCGTGACCGGACAATTTGAAATCCGTACCAGATTGTGTGCCGGCGGGAATTTTCATAGTTAGGCTGCCATCAATAGTTTCGACCTCCAACTCCGTGCCGAGCGCGGCATCAACCATCGAAATACTTTCTTCCGACAGAATTAAATCGCCCTCGCGGGTGAACTTTTTGTGCGGCGCGACATGAATGATGACAAACAAATCGCCCGTCACACCGCCCGCGACCGCTTCACCGCGACCGCTCAAACGAATTGTCGAACCCTCATCAACACCCGCCGGAATTTTAACATTGATTTCCTGTTTCTCGCGCTTTACTCCCTTGCCGACACATTCGATGCACGATTTTTCCGGAGTTTTACCGCGCCCGTGACAAGCATGGCAAGTTTGCGCCTGCTGGATCGGACCGAATAACGAATTAATCACGCGCACTTCCTGACCCGAACCTTTGCACGTCTCGCAAGTTTTCATACTAAAACCCGGTTCGGCACTCGAACCCTTGCAATGATTGCACAACACGTCGAGGTTCAGGGCGATTTTCTTTTCCACACCGAAAACCGCTTCCTCGAACGTCAAATTGATCGCAGTTTCAATATCACGCCCGCGACCCGCACCCGTCGACCCGCCGCGCCGATTCGACGACCCGCCACCAAAAAATGACGAGAAAATATCGCCCAAATCGCCAAAATCCCCGCCCCCGAAATCGAAATGAATATTCTGCCCGCCGCCGCTGAATCCGCCGAACGGATTGCCGCCGTATGATCCGCCGCCGCTCGCCCCGCCCACACCGGCGTGACCGAATTGGTCGTAACGTTGGCGTTTTTTACTGTCTTTTAGCACTTCATAAGCTTCGTTGATTTCCTTAAACTTCGCCTCATCGCCGCCCTTGTCGGGGTGATGTTGCACCGCCAATTTCCGAAAAGCCTTTTTAATCTCATCATCACTCGCGCCCTTTTTGACGCCTAAAACTTCATAATAATCACGTTTTTCGCTCATAACCCACCCATTATACCCCGCTAGCACTCGCGGGTCAAGAGTGCCAATGATAAAATCATTTTGCATTACAAATTCCTTATTGCAAATAATTTGCATTAAGGAAAATCGCGTGGTAAACTGCTTAACATAATGTTTTCGAAAGTTAAAGTGAAATTATTAGTTGGGTTGGCGGCGGTGCTGGTTGTCGCAGCTATTCTCTTTTTATGGCACGGGACGGGTTCGAATGACAAAAAACCGACGATTATGGCTTCGTTTTATCCTGTGTATTATTTTGCGTCAGAAATCGCCGGCGATGAATGGAAAGTCGAAAACCTCACGCCGGCGGGCGTCGAACCGCACGATTACGAACCGACGCCGTCGCAAATGATGGCGATCGAGAAAGCAAAAGTTTTCTTTATAATCGGCGACAGGTTCGAGGCATATTCGGAAAATATTAGGAAAAATTACGAAAACTATGTGTTTTTGGGCGAAAATCTCATGACAATTAAGGACACGGAGGATAATCACGACGCCGACCCGCACGTTTGGTTGTCGCCGATACTCGCCAAACAAATGGTCGAGAAAATCGCCGCCAAACTCTCCGAGATTGACGACGCGAACTCCGCCAAATACCGCCAAAACGCGAAACGTTTGATTGCGGAACTCGGCAAACTCGACGCGGATTATCGCGCGGGACTCGCAAATTGCGCGACGCGGGATTTTTACACCGCGCATTCGGCGTTCGCGTATCTCGCCCAACAATATAATTTGACGCAAAACGGCATCGCCGGTTTGTCGCCAGATTCCGAACCGTCGGCGAAAACTTTATCGAAACTCGCCGAAGAAGCGAAGCAAAAACACATCACTTACGTCTTTTTCGAGGAAAATGTATCGCCGAAACTCGCCGAAACGCTCGCCCGCGAAATCGGCGCGAAAACACTGCTCCTGTCGCCAATTGAAAATCCGGAAAACCAGGATTATTTCGAAGCCATGCGCGCGAATTTAACGAATTTACGAACCGCATTGGAGTGCAAATGATAGTTGATCACAAACACAACATCATCGAAATCACCGACCTGTCGTTTTCCTACGACAAAGCGCCGATCCTGAAAAACGTAAACCTAAACATCCACGTCGGCGATTATCTCGTAATCACCGGCGAAAATGGTTCGGGAAAAAGTACTTTATTAAAACTAATCCTGGGATTGTTGCCGATCCAGAAAGGTCAAATTAAGTTGTTCGGCACGCCGCTCGCCGAATTCAAGGATTGGTCGCGGATAGCCTACGTGCCACAAAAAGTCACGAATTTCGATCATAATTTTCCGGTCACCGTCGAAGAAGTTGTGTTGATGGGACGTTACGGCCGCATCGGTTTATTCAAAAATCCAACGGAAAGCGATCGAATTAAAGCTGCCGAAGCACTAAACCAAGTTCAGATGGGACAATTCGCCAAACAGCAAATCAGCGCGTTGTCGGGCGGACAGCAACAACGTGTTTTCATCGCCCGCGCCCTCGCCTCCGATCCGGAAATCGTTTTCCTCGACGAACCAACCACCGGTATTGACAAAAAAAGTCGACGGGAATTTTACGATTTCCTGCAAAAAATGAATCAGGATCTCAACCTCACTGTCGTTTTGGTGTCGCACGAAGTCAACCAAATCGCCGCTAACGTCATGCATGTGGCGTGCCTTGATCAAACCATCGTTTACCATCAACAACCTGAAAAAGATCATGGGGGTCATTAATGCCGGAAATTTTCACATACGGATTCATGTCGCGCGCATTGATTGCGGGTTCAATTGTCGCCATCATTGCGCCGCTCATCGGAATATTTTTAGTGCTGCGACGTTATTCGTTGATCGCCGACACTTTTTCGCACATTTCGCTCGCCAGCATTGCCGCGGCGTTATTTTTCGGTTGGAATCCGGTGCTGACAACATTAATTCTCGGTGCGGGCGCGTCGCTCGGCATTGAGAAACTAAATCGTGTCCGTAAAATTTACAGCGAAGCCGTGCTGGCGATTTTCCTGTCCGGCGCTCTGGCAATCGCCAGTATTTTCATCGGTTTCGGCAAGGGCGGCAATATCACCAACTGGTTGTTCGGCAGCATCCTGACGGTTTCTATGTCCGACATCTGGACGATGCTGATCATCGGCGTGATCGTGGTCGCGGTTGTCAAACTTTTTTACAAAGAATTGTTATTCATTTCTTTCGACGAAAATTCCGCCCAAGTTTCCGGTTTGCCGGTCAAGTTTATCAATCGCTTGCTGATTTTGCTCATCGCGTTGGTGATTTCCCTCGCGATTCCGATTGTCGGCATCTTGCTGATTTCGGCGCTTATCACTTTGCCGGTCATCACCGCGCTGCAATTTCGTGTGTCGTTCATTAAAACCATAGTTATCGCCGAAATTGTTTCCGTGTTTTCAGTTTTATCCGGCATCATCACCTCCTTTTACCTCGACAGTTCGACCGGCGGAACGATCGTGTTGATCATGATCGCGATATTTTTAGTGTCGCTGCCGATTAAAAATCTCACCAAAAAACGAATTTGATGATGCGCCAAAATGTCGGCGACAATGTCGCAGTTTTTCGCGTTTGCGGGAAGACAGTCTTCCCGCAGGATGTTATTTCGCGTGTTTTCGATAGGTTTTTAGGGCTTCGCGGGCGGCGTTTTGCTGAGCGATTTGCTTGCTTGAGCCTTCGCCGCGTCCCATTTCGCGATTCGCCACAAATGCACCGACAATGAAAGTTTTTTCATGATCCGGACCGGATTCTTCAATCAATCGATAATCGGGAATTTCGCCGTCGATGCGTTGCGAAATTTCCTGCAAGTGCGATTTTGGATCGCGCCACGAACCATCGTTCAAAATTTCATTGATCCTGTACAAAATATTTTTTTCGATAAATGCCCGCGCCGCTTCGAATCCTTGATCAAGGTAAATCGCGCCGATGAGCGCCTCGAATGCGTTGGCGATGATGTGCAGCCGCGCCGCGTCGCTGCCCTGTTTTTCGCCGCGCGACATGCGGATTAGGTGATCGTATTCCAAATTGTCGCCTGCATCGCGAATCGATTCGGTGCGCACCAATGCGGCGCGCCATGATGTTAAAATGCCTTCCGGTTGGTCGTAATTATAAAACAGAAATTCCGTCGTCACGAGTTCCAACACCGCATCGCCCAAAAATTCCAAACGTTCGTTGTGGGCGCGTGCAGATTTTTTGTGTTCGTTGACATAACTGCGGTGCGTGAATGCCGTGACGAGGAGGTCGATGTTATGAAAATCGAAACCCAATTTTTCGCGCGCAAATTCCTGATACGGCAATTTATCGATGCCGTTGATCGACGGCACGGGCGGTTCGCCCTCTGGACGACGTTCGAATGTTTTGCGTTGGGGTTTTTTCTGGGATTGATCGTTCGCCATTACTCGATTTCCCCTCGCTGGCGCAAACGTTTGCGACCCAAGAGCAGCAATTTCGCGATATCCTCGTATTCGATTTGTTCGACCGCTTCATCGAAATCGAACCAACGCGCATCGTGCATCCATTCTTCCTTGACAACGGAATCTTCTTTTGGCGCTTTGAACAGGTAAATTTGCGTCGACATTAACACTAAAACATTGTCGCGGCGATAACGGAAATGTACTTTGCCGAGCCAGCAAACCGGTTCGACGCCATGCAAACCAACTTCTTCGCCGATTTCGCGAATCGCGGTTTCCTGGGCGGTTTCGCCCTCCTCAATATGACCTTTCGGAATCGACCAACGATCGCGCGCGTCCTGAAACAAAACGACCTGTAAATCGCCGGATTTCGTGACACGATAGACCATCGCGCCCGCCGTCGCTTCGCGGACAATTTCCGTGATCGCCGGTCGACCGTCGTGACCGCGTTTGTGAAATTTATTAAATCCAGTATCGCGCTCGTTCTTAATCGGCGTCAAATCCGGCATGTCGGCATCATCATACTTGCTCATTTTTAGATTCCCCTTTGTTCGATTGGCGCAGGAATGTTCCTAAAACACCGTTTATGAAGCGCGAGGAGTTTTCCGAACCGAACGCTTTGGCGAGTTCGACTGCTTCGTTGATGACGACTTTCGGCGGTGTTTCGTCGGCAAAACTATCCAATTCGAATATCGCCATGCGCAAGATTTCATGATCGATCAACGCGATTTGGTTGATCGGCCATTCCGGCGCGATGGGCGATATTTTGATGTCCAAATGTTTGGCGTTTTTTGATACGCCAACGGTCATATCGCGAACGAACTTTTTATCGTCAATTTTGTCCGCATAACGTTCCAGGTTGCGTTCGAGAACAGCCTCGACCGTTTCGCTGTTGTCGCCTGAATCAGTGCGAAAATCGTATTCATAAAGTGTTTGCAGTGCGATAATCCTACCTAAATGCCGATTACTTGCCATTTTACTCCTCTTGGTTCTATTAAAGTTCAATTTATTCGCGGTTATCGCCGTTTTCTAGCGACCAACAACCGCCAATAAACTATTTGTCAGTTTTACCGGTTTCGCGCTTGGTTGTGCGAACTTTCACCGGCGACTTAGCATTTACCTGCCGCGCCAAATCGAGTACGAGATGGCTGCGACGTAAACCCGTCTTGCGTGAACTAGTCTGCTTTTTTGGCTTGCCCATGTTTTCTCCTTTGCTTAATTTACATCTATTTTACACGATTATTATAAATTTTTCAAGCATTAGTTTATCGAGAAGTATCGATGACCTGTTCGATGCGATCAAAATGAGTGTTGGTGTCTTCGCGCAGTTCCTGTATTTCATCGCGGATATTTTTAAATTCTTTTTTCATAATAATGTTGTGTATTCGTCAAAATCCTGGTGGAGTATACCGGATTCGAACCGGTCACCTCTTCGCTGCCAGCGAAGCGCTCTACCAAATGAGCTAATACCCCGTGCGTAAAAATTGTATCATAAGTTGAGTAAAATTCAAAAAATCGTCATTGCGAGCCGCGTAGCGGCGAAGCAATCTAATCTTGGAACGAGATTGCCACGCCGAACAAGTTCGGCTCGCAATGACATTTTATTTCGCCATCAACGCCGCGATGCCGGGGAGGGTGTCGCCCGCCATTAGTTCCAAGGACGCGCCACCACCGGTGGAAACGTGGGTAAATGAGCCGCCGTTTAGCGCGTCCCAACCGCGGACAAAATCCGCTGTGTCGCCACCGCCGATAATCGACGTAATGTGGGTGTTTTTCGCCATTGCCATGGCGATGCGCGCTGAACCGTGGGAAAATTCGGGTTTTTCCGCGTAACCGAGCGTGCCGTTCCAAATCACCGTACCGGATTGTTCGATTGTTTCGACCGCACGGTCGATGCTTTGACCGCCAATGTCCAAGATTTTGGCGTCGGACGGGATGTTCGCCAATTCTTCCACACCAATTTCAGTGCGTCGACCGTCTAAATCACCGCTCGCCGAAATCGCCACATCGACTGGTATCTGGAATCTTTCATCGAATTTATCGCCGAATTTTGCGTGTGCGTGGTCCAGAATTCGTTTAACCGTTTCGTCGATGTCAGGTTCGACCAAACTCGATGCCACATTATGACCATAAAATTTTAGGAAATTATTTGCCATCGCCCCGCCGATAATTACATTGTCGGCGATGTCGATAAATTTTTCGACCAATAGAATTTTGTCGGAAACTTTCGCGCCGCCCATCATGGCGGTCAACGGGCGATTCGGATCGTCAACCGCGGATTTGATTTCGACATATTCGCGTTCCAATAAAAATCCCGCCACACTGGGCAAAAATTCCGTGATCGCCGACGTCGAGGCGTGCGCACGATGCACCACCCCGAATCCGTCCTGGACAAACAATCCGGCATTGGATGATTTCGCCAAATCCGCCGCGAAATCGCGATCGTTCTCCTCCTCGGCGGCGTAAAAACGCAAGTTTTCCAACATGACAATCTCGCCCGCGGACATTTTTTTGGTCGCAACCGACACGGCGTCGCCGACGCAATCGCCAATAAATTTGACTTCCTGACCCAACTTCTCGGACAATCGGGCGGCAACGGGTGCTAATGTGTATTTTTCGTTGCGCTCGCCTTTTGGACGACCCAGGTGCGAAATCACAACAATTTTTGCCCCGCGTTCCAACAAAAATTTAATGGTCGGCAAACTCGCCTCTACCCGATAATCGTCCGAGATCGTCCCGTCATCATTTTGCGGCACATTATAATCTGCCCGCAGCAAAACCTGTTTGTCGCGAACATTAACGTCGTTGATTGTTTTGTATGGAAAATTCATTTGTCCTTCTTTCTTTTCTTTGTTTTGGTTGATGGTTATATTGTAACATAAAATACGGAGACGTGGCAAGTAAATTTGTTATGACTCTGTAATAGCAATAGTATTATTCGTAGCGCGCGACACGCTTCAACTCATCTAGTGACATTACTTCCAGGCTATTTTCAGCATAGTCGAGCATCGTGCGGATAGCCACAACAGCCTCAATCGGATACTGACCGATAACGGTTTCTTCACTAGTCATAACATAATTTGCACCCAAAACGTACGATTCCTCAACATTATCAGCTTCAGCACGGGTTGGCGCAGGATTTTCCATCATAGACACTACTGTTTGTGTCGCCACAATCGATTCTTTGCCATATTTACGGCAACCGGCAATCAATTTGCGTTGAACAACCGGGACTTTTTCGTAACCGACCTCGTAAGCCATGTCGCCACGAGCCACCATAACAATGTCTGCTTCCTGACAAATTGCGTCGATGGTCGCATTATCTTTCGTGGCTTCCCAAGTTTCGACCTTTGCGACCAATTTCGTAGTCGCGGGATAACCATACTGCTTCATTAAGCGTCGAGCTTCGCGCAGGTTTTCGGCGTTTTGGATAAACGAAACCGCAACCCATTCATACCCCTTATCAGCGCCAAATCGCATGTCATCATGATCTTTTTCTGGAAATATATCATTCCCGAAACTCGCGCCGATCATATTAACACCCTGCTTGCGCTTAAACTCACCGTCATTTAAAACGCGCAATTTAACGGCTGTATCTGATAAGATTTCTGCGACCGTTGTTCTAACTTTGCCGTCACGAATCAATACTGTATCACCTACGTGCAATTTCGACGCCAAATTGTATTGCAGAGGGATACGATTACTACCGTCATGTTCCGAATTTTTTAACGCATAGTCTAAAATTAATTCGTCGCCAGCTTTAACTTTATAACTATCGTTTTTAACGTCGCCTAGGCGAATCTTCGGACCTTGTAGGTCCTGTAAAATCATCACCTCGTTTTCCAGACCTTCTTCCTTAGAAAGCCTGCGAATGCGCTCTATTTGTTCAAATTTTTCATCTTGCGTACCGTGCGAAAAATTCTGACGGAAAATCCGCGTACCAGCACGCATAAAACTACGAATCTGATCGTCACCAATTGGTCCGATTGATGTCAATATGCCAACTTTGCTCATTATTTCCTCCTCCTTTATTATCATTTATTATTATTTGATTGTCCTAAATTGAATTGTATCACTATAAGTACGAACTGCCGTGTCAAATCGACCGCTAACTACTATGGCTGTTCCCTCGTCCTTGCCGATTAGGATTCTACCATCGCGCTTTAATTCTTCCGCCAACTTCTGACCGTAATTGCGTTCATAGGGGCGCACATAGCTGTCTACACCATACAATATTACCATCTGATTTGCCAAAATAGGATTATCAGTCACACTTATAATCCGTCGTGCCGGACGATTAGCACTAGTAGCAATAGTAGTCCAGGAAGTTTGTGTTTCGGTAATCATAAAATTAACGTCCATATCTTCGGCTAATTGTACTGCGGCTTTACAAAGCAAGTCTGGTTGTTCGTATCTCTCTACCATAGGTAGCCAAGACGCAGTGTTTACGACATTATGGTTTTGAGTGAATATTATAATCTTTTTGAGAGCAGCAACTGTTTCTACTGGATATTTACCGACAGCTGTTTCTTCACTCAGCATAATCACATCTACACCGCGAATTATCGACGTCGCCACATTATCGGCCTCCGCACGGGTCGGAACGGGCGAGTCAACCATTGAACCCATGGTTTGCGTTGCTACAATCACAGGTCTTCCGAGACGACGACAGATCCTTGTTAATTTGCGTTGGATTGTCGGAATCTGTTCCATGCCGACTTCGTATGCCATATCGCCACGCGCTATTAAAATTACATTGGCTGTCCTAGCGATATCTTCCATAGTTTCTTCATCCTTCGTGGATGGTTTGGTCTCAATCTTGGCGATAACCTTAATCTCATCGGGATAACCGTATTTTTTCAGTAATTCTTTACCTTGACGAATATTTTCGGCACTTTGAATAAACGAAAATGCCACAAAATCGAAACCTTTGTCCGCCGCCCATTCCATATCATCTAAATCTTTTTGCGGGAATACATCGTCGCCGAAATCGGTATCGGGCAGATTGATGCCTTTTTTACGTTGGATTTCACCGTCGTTCAATACTTTGACTTTGATTGCCGTTTTGGTGGGGATTTCAATGATTTCAGTCTTAATTTTGCCATCGAAAATATAGGCAATTTCACCGATTTTGACTTTTTCAGCCAAATTGTATTGCAATGGTATATTAAAAGAGCCGTCATGTTCGACGTCTTTTAATGCATAGTCCAGGATCAATTCATCACCGGTTTTTACAAACAATGAATTGTCCTTGACGTCGCCCAAACGGATTTTTGGACCCTGTAAATCCTGTACGATCGCCACGCGGCGACCCAATCGATCCGCCGCCATGCGAATGTCGCGAATTTGCGCAGCTTTTTCTTCGTACGAACCATGACTGAAATTCAGTCGGTAAATATCGACGCCTGCCTTCATAATTTCTTCGATTTTCTTGTCGCCGTCAACCTCGCTCCAGGTTGCCGGTCCAATTGTTGCCATAATTTTTGTTCGTTTAAAACTTGAAATCATCCTGACCTTCCGCGCTCTTGGCGCTCCTAATTAAATGTTATAAAATAAAAAACCGTGGTGATCTCACCGGGAATCGAACCCGAATTGCCAGGATGAAAACCTGGTGTCCTAACCGTTAGACGATGAGACCGCGCTTTTCCTAAATATTGTATGCTATAATTGTTGTATGGTCAAGAGTCAAAAGAAGCGAAATAAGAAATATAGTGGTGTTGACGCGAAATCAAGCGATAATATCGTCCGCGTCCACAGGGTAAATGCCGTCGTTCGCAGTGACTTTAAGCAATGGGTGTACGAACATCAAAAACTATTAAAACGCGTCGGAATCGCCATTTTAATCGTTGGAATTATAGTTTTTTTGATCGTAAATGCGGTTTTGATGGCGAAATAACAGTTCAGAACATTATTCTAGCCTTAAACTATTGCATTTTTTTATCATTGTGATATAATACATGTCTTATGGCTTATGAAGGCATAATATCAGAATACGGAGACGATACTACACAACTCTACTTGTCTGAGTTTGAATTGAGTCGTCTTGAAGAACAGCAGCGAATTATCAACTCTGTCGCCAGATTAGGTTTAGACATGACGGTCGCAGAAGCGATGCAGAAAGCACTATTAAATATCGCGGAAATAGCCGAAGGACGCGATATAATTTTAACACACGGAGTCTATGACATACTTCACGAAGGTCACACTAGACATTTAAATTTCGCGAGTAATCTTCTTCCAAAAAAAGAAGGTATATTAGCGGTAGCGGTATGGAGTGATCAGAATGTCCGTCACTGGAAAGGCTCCGATCGTCCAATTCATAACATACGTGATCGCATAACTGTATTAACATCGCTTAAAGCCGTCGATTGCGCGTTTGAAGTACCATACAGAGACGTTTCATCGGGCGAAAAACTATCTAAACCTGAAGTATACCGCCAACGTCGCGAGCTAATTCGACCTATTGTCGAAATAGCAAGACCTAAATTTTACGTGGTAGGCGAGAGTGGAAAAAACGAAGTAATAGAACATGGCGGACCACATCAAACGACCGTCATCGTGGACCCAACATATGGCGAAAAACGAGAGTCCACAACCCGCATGGACGACCTACTGAGAGGGCGAGCGGGTGGCACAGGCGTCACTGCTGAGTTAATACGTAGTCTAAATGAATTTCCCGAAGGTGAATGAGGAGATAAACCCTACCCCATTGGAATCTTAAACCCGAACATACTGCCTTTGCCGACCTTGCTCTCGAAAATGATTTGACCGCGGTGGGCGACGATGACTTTGCGGGCAACATAGAGACCGACGCCGGTGCCATTGGGGCGGGCGGCTTTAGCGTTGTCGGCGCGATAAAATTTCGTGAAGAGATGGTGTTTTTCGTCGTCGGGTACGCCGATGCCGTTATCGCGAACCTTAAACACGAGATTGTTGCTGTCTTTATATAGACTAACTTTGACCACGCCGCTATCGGGTTTGGAATAGTAAATAGCGTTATCGATGAAATTCATCATGACTTGCGCGATTTTGTCTCGGTCGACGTCGACTTGCGGCAGGTCGTTATCGATTTCGCTGGTTAATTCGACGTTGCGGCTTTGCGCGGTGGTTTGTAGTTGATTGAGTTGGAATTCGAGAATTTCCGCCAAATCCGTCGATTCCTTCGAAAGTGTGAATCGTCCCGTTTGAATGCGCGACATGTCGAGGAAATCACTGATCGTCACCGCCATTTGTTGGCTGCTGTTGAACGAATCGCTGATAATTTTTTTCTGCGTCGGCGTCATTTCGCCGAAATCGCCGTCCAATAACATCGATAAATAGCCCTTGACCGACGTGAGCGGCGTACGCAATTGATGCGACGCTAACGACAAAAATTCATCTTTCGTATCATTTAATTTCACCAACCGCTGGTTGGCGATTTTCAGTCCGTGCGTGGCATTATCGACCTCTTCTTTTAATTCGTCGTTGAATTTTTTGATTTTTTCGTAATGCCCGGTGTTTTTGATTGCCATCGCCAGGATGCTGCCGATCGTCGCCAGCACTTTCACCTCTTGATCGGAATATAATTTCGAACGTTTGGCGCAAATTGTTAAATAACCATAAGATGGGTCATCCTCATCCTCAAGGCCATTGTCGCCTATTCTGACGACGATTGTAATGTTTTTTGATGTTAAGAGTCCATACGCAGTTTTATGATCTTTAATTTCTTCTGTAACGATGACGTTGTATTCGTGATTATCGATATATTTTTGCACTTCTTTAACATTATCAATACGTAAATCGACGCCATCACTGTCATAATACGCGTGTTTGCCGACCATGTACAGGTCGATATGAACCGAATCGCCTTTATCGAGATATTCCATCATACTTTCAACAGTATCTCGAATTATCTGCTCGATAGTAGTATATCTCAATGAAATACGCGAGATTTGGTCTAATAATTTGCTATTTAATAGGTGCGGGCTAAATTTGCGATCGATAAATTTCATCGAATATGTAACGATAATCGCCGTGAGCATTGCGAGCAGAACCGCCAAGATAGTGGATTCTACGACAGTCACGCGAATAAATTGCTCTAATACATTCTGCGCCAGAAAATAAGCCAGTCCATGGGTGACAACCAAGGTAAGCAACACAACCATTCGCGTAAACAATAATCGCGCATAGAAGAGACGATAATGGCGCGTGGACATGTAAACAAAGAAGGCAAATATACTGGCACCAATCGGACCCACCCAAATCAGTATGTAATTTCCAAATAACGGCAATAGTAGGTTGAATAATGCACCAATTGAAATACCGAACACGTACGACAACAATATGTATAATCGTCGCCTTTTTTCCACCGCGTTGGTACTCTTTAATAGCGACCCCGTCAAAATCGCGATTGACGTGATGGTATACAATGCAAAATACAGGACATAGACCGCGTAAACCGTCAATCCGAGATCTATCGTATTAGGTTCGCCGATATTAACATTAACCAACATAGTGTGCGAGAAAAACACCAACCAAAGCGACAACAACAGAAACGGTACGGAGGATACTATACAAAGCACCTTATGGTGTTTATAATGAGTAATATACGAAGAAAATATCAGTGCCGACCAAGCAATACCCGCCGCGGCAATATAATATACCTGAGCGGAAACGTGCGTCGAAACGACGTCCTTGCTGATCAAAAATATACTCAAACCGATGGACCATGTTGCGCAGGTCAAGGTGATCATCAGAAAACTGACGCTCTTATTGATGTTGTCGGATTTGGCAAACATTAACACCGCTTGCGACAAAATCATTATTGCAGAAATCCACAATACTAGGTTTTCTAACATGCTAGTGTTATTTTACTACGAAACGCACAAAAAATCCAGTCCCCCATGTCATCCCGAGCAAAGCCGAGGGATCTTCACTCTGCCATATACAAAGATTTCTCGACTACGCTCGAAATGACATCAAATCTCATTAATTCAGCGGTTTGCGAATTTTATAAACTGTACAGACTTTATTAGGCGCCGGATAGACGTCCACTGTATTATCCATGATTGGCACACCCGATTCCTCGATAATGTCTATCGTTTCTTGTTGGTTGCGGAACTTGACTAGCGGCCATTGAATGACACCTTCGGTAAAGTCACGTTGCGGATGTTCAACATTATAACTATCGAAAATGAAAACTCCGCCCGGCGCCAATAGGTCGAAAACGCGCTTGAGATACAACGCAGCGGCTTTTGGCGGCAAATATTCGACGAACCCGCACGATTCGATGCGATCATAAAAATTCGTTTTAATACCACTAAAACTAATGACTGGACGCTTACGAAACAGCAACGACGCCAAAATTGTACGCCCGTGCTGGGGCTTCTGAAAACCTTTTTTGTGCGTTAAATCACGGAACATGTGCTCCGAAATCAGATTATTCTGCCCGCGTGCCTTAGCAATTTTACGTGCATAGCGTAAATTATCGAAGTTAAAATCGACGAGCGTGATCATCGGTTTGTTTTTTGCCGCCTCCGCAGCGCGCAGAACCGGCAAGGCATTGCCGCACGCCAAACTCAACCAATTTTCCTTTTCCCTAACGTTTTCCGCCATTAACATCGTCAAAATATACGACCGCGCGCGAATACCGATGGCATCCTCGAGATTCTGCAAGAATTCTGAAAAAAACGGGTCGAGTTTCTGCCCGCTCTTTAGCCGCGTATTGATCGGATCATACAAAGTTTCCACCGTCGTCGCCAACGCTGACGTATCCAACCACTCTTCAAACGTCGGCGCTTTATTCATTAAATACTCCACCCCCCAGTTATTTTTATCAATCTTCATCGGACGCGGAATTTCGTGCAGCGGCGTCGTAATCCCCTGGCTCTCGCGATATTTGTTTGCTAAATCGGTCGTTAATTCGACATAATCGTCGATTCTCTTTTTGCCATCTACCGTCATAAATTGATCAATGTAATCAACTTGATATTCTTTGACTAACAGTTTATCAGTGCTTGTCATAACCATTATTCCTTTATAAAATTTTATGTGCTACAATATTAGCATGAATAAGCAAAAAAGTATAGCGATTATAGAAGACGACGCTATGATCTCGACCATGTACTGCGTAAAATTCGAGCAAGAGGGGTTCGAAGTCAACGTCGCCGACAACGGAATCTTCGGTGTTGAGATGGTCGCACAGAAGCAACCCGACATCATTTTACTCGACATCAACATGCCCGAAATGAACGGCATCGAGGCGCTAAAACGCATTCGTAAAACCCCGCAAGGAGCAAAAATTCCTGTTGTAGTTTTGACAAACCTCGGCAAACAGGAAGCCTCACAGGAAATCGATCACCTCGACGTCACCGATTACATCATAAAAGCCAACATGACGCCGCGCCAGGTCGTCGAACGCACCAAACGACTTCTCGGCGTTTCCTAATTATTTGATCGTCGCCCGCGCCGCCCGAATCACATTATCCATGAGCGCCACAATCGTCAACGGACCCACACCGCCCTTTTCGGGCGTGATTGTGATGTCGCCCCGCTCCTGCAAATCGTGCGAAACATCACCAACAATTTTACCGTGCTCCGCCGCCGTACCGGCATCAACCACAATCGCACCAATCTTAACATCATCGGATTTTATTAGGTTCGGCACACCCGTCGCCGTCACAATCACATCCGCAGCACGCAACTTTTCGGGCATATTTTCAGTTTTACTATTCAGAACCTCCACATTATAACCGCTATTACGCCACATGCGCGCCAACGGTTTCCCAACTAATCGCCCATTACCGACAATGACGATCTTTTTTCGTTCCAAATCAATATTATACCCCGCCAACAACCAATTGATCGCCATCGGCGTCGCCGGATCGAGAATCGCATTCTCCCCCAAACCGTCGACATCCTTTTTCGGCGTCACGACATTGACGATTTCATCGGTCTGTTCAGGATTTTCGAGCGGCAACTGAACAATAATACCATGCACCGTATCGTCGTTATTTAATTTCGCAATTAAATCCTGCGCGTCGCTTTGCGGAATTTTATGAACCTCAACATCAACCAAAATATCCGCACCGTATTGTTGTTTCAATCGAACGTAGGTATCAATCACCGGATTGTCGACAGTTTGGATAATCGCCAACTTCGGCTTGACGCGGTCATGCTGAATCAGCCCGCGCACCTGATGTGCTTGGCGTTCCTTGATAAAATCAGCGAGTTCGCGACCATTTAATATCCTTGTCATGAGTATAACTATCCCTATTCTACCATTGTATCACACTTATGTAAAAAAGTCAAGTGGTACGCCCGGCAAGATTCGAACTTGCGACCCTTTGGTTCGAAGCCAAATACTCTAATCCACTGAGCTACGGGCGCGTATTTCGACACTCGCGTCACTGAAATGCGATAATTTCTGGTACACCCGACAGGATTTGAACCTACAACCTTTGGTACCGGAAACCAACGCTCTATCCAATTGAGCTACGGGTGCCCGCGGTTGATTCCATGCCGTGGTGAGGCGGGAGGGATTCGAACCCTCGACACCAGGCTTAAGAGGCCCGTGCTCTAACCAACTGAGCTACCGCCCCATACTGGCATGAGAATCATGAAATAGTGTATCACAAAAGTCACGGATTTGGTAGAGGTTTTTTGCGCAGGAGATTTTGCGTAAATATGTTAATTTTCTGGCGCTCTATTGACCCGAGTGCCAAAATTTGGTAAAATGGTAATATTATGACAGATCGACAAGCCAAGATTCTCGCGGCGATCATTGAACAATACGCCGAGCTCGCTGCACCGGTTGGTTCGGTGCTGCTCGCAAAGATTTTTAACGTATCGCCCGCCACGATTCGCGCCGAAATGGCGAAACTCGAGGAAATGGGTTATATCGCGCAACCGCATACTTCCGCCGGACGAATTCCAACGGATCGCGGTTACCGATTGTACGTTAATTCTATAGTGGAAACCGGCGGAATTAATGCGACGGAGAACCGTCATACTCGTGCCATACAGTCACGCGTTGAAACCGGTGGGCGTTCGGACTTTGCTATTAAAACTGCTGTCGATTCATTAGTCGAATTAACGCATAATTTAGGTTTAGCGACGATTGGCGATCAGTTATATTTGAGTGGAATCGGGAATTTGTTCGCCCAGCCGGAATTTGACGACGGTGAACACGTCCGCGATGTGGCGCGATTGCTCGATAATCTCGAACCGTGGTTGAAAGAAGCAGCACCCAATGAAACCCTGAATGTGTTTATTGGCAGCGAGAATCCGATTGGTCGCAACAGCGGTATGTCACTGATAATTTCGCGTTTTCGATCACCTTATTCTGATCGATCATACATTGGCGTTTTGGGTCCGACGCGGCAAAGTTACGCACGTGTGATGTCATTGGTTTCGCAAACCGGTAGAATGTTAGAGAGAGTTTTATGACAACAAAAAAATGCTTGTGTTGCGGAATTGGATCAGTCGACGCACAAAAAGGTAGTTATGATATTTGTTCAGTTTGTGGTTGGGAAGATGACGACGTTGAAGGCGACGAATCAACTTTTTTTGGTGGTGCAAATTTTTTCAGCCTTAACGACCATCTTGAACTTTGGAAATTAACTGGCAAGAAAAATTGGAAACAAGGCGATATTAGGAAATATGAAGATATTGCAAGAGATATTTTTCATGAAGAAAGTACTTACTATAAAGAAGCAAAAAATGGGAAAAACGAAGATGATGCATATAAAAATGCTGTTGAGAAGGTAAAAGACTTGATTGAAAAGGAGGAGAAATGACAAAACCAAAAAAACCTGACGAATTAGAACAGCAAATCGGCGAATTGACCGCGGATTTACAGCGTGTCCGCGCTGATTTTGAAAATTATCGCAAACGCGTGGACAGCGATTTGGAGCGCGCGAAATCGATTGGCGAAAATAAAGCAGTCATGAAAATTTTGCCGTTGATCGACATTTTAGCGAAAGCGATGGCGGATATCCCTATGGAAATTTCCGAAAATACTTGGGTGCTCGGGATCGTCGGGGTGCAAAAAAACTTGGAAAAAATGATGGGTGAAATCAACCTGCAACCGATAAATGTCAAACTTGGCGACGATTTTAATCCTGATCTGCATCACGCGGTGCAATTCGACGAACAGAGCGGCGAACGCGAAATTATCGCCGAAATTTTGCAAAACGGCTACATCTATCAGGGTCAAATCCTGCGCCCGGCGATGGTTAAAGTAACGCGGAAATAAGTTTTGTTAAGCATAATCGCTTGACGTAAGCGTTTTAGCTGCTATAATGGAATTGGTAAGTAATTCCTCCATCGTGGGACTCCGTATGGTTTCTCATAAATAGCGATGGGGGTTTTATCTTTTACGCGATCTCAGAACAAATTTTTTTCTTCGATAATCTTACTTTCGATAATTTTGAAACAGAAAAGTGATTGTGAAATATTTAGATGTCTTACGTTTGGTAAAATCAAAACCCAAGTCGCCGCTTTCGTCCATATAAACGTAAACTTCTTTCATGATGAATATTTTAACACAACAATAATCAAGAAGTGCATTAATTTTAACGCCCGACGATGGTTAAAGTGACGCGAAGATAAACGCGAATTATTCCTAAAAAAGTCTATAAATGTTATACTTGTTGCTATGCGAAAGAAATCGATATCGGAAAGCGCGGAATATCCGGCAAAAGTTGGGCGTTTTTTGTTGCCGTACTGGCGCATGATTTTGTTGTTATTCATCTCTCTCGTCGTGCAAGTTTGGTCGGCATTGCAACTGCCGAACCTGATGGCGGATGTCATCAATGATGGCATCGTCGCCGCGGATCAAGGGGTTGTGGTTCAAACGGGGTTGATGATGCTGGGTATGGCGGCGCTCAATGGTTTGACGATGGTGGTGCAATTTTTCCTGGCGGCAAAAATCGGCAGCGGTTTTGCCCAGGATGTGCGCAACGCTGTATTTAATAAGGTCGAATCGTTTTCGATGGCGGAAATCAATAAATTTTCCACCGCGTCGCTGATCACACGTTCGACCAACGACGTACAGCAACTGCAGCTCGTGTCCACGCTCGTGATGCGCATGGTTTTACAGGCGCCAATTATGGCGGTCGGCGCGATTATTAATGCTTGGCGAACCGCACCAAACATGACGTGGATTATCGGGGTTAGTGTTGCGGCGTTTTTTGTGGTAGTCGTGGTACTGTTGCTCGCGGCGCTGCCAAAATTCAAAATTGTTCAAAAATTGGTCGACAAATTGAATCTTGTATCGCGCGAAAATTTGACCGGACTGCGCATTATTCGCGCGTTTCGCAAGGAAAAATATCAGGAGGAAAAGTTCGAAAAAGCCAACGATGATCTGACGAAAGTGAACCTTTGGATAAATCGCGCCATCAGTTTTGCGCAACCGGCGATGATGCTGATTTTTAACTGTACTATATTATTAATTGTGTGGATCGGTGCGCAGTTTATCATCGCAAACGACCTGGAAATCGGCAGCATGATGGCATTCATGCAATATGCCATGCAGGTTATTTTGTCGTTCTTGTTTTTGGCGGTTTTAATGATCTTCCTCCCCCGTGCGCAAGTTTCCGCCAGCCGCATCAACGAAATTCTACAAACCGAATTGTCGGTCAAGGAATGCAAAAAACCACTCACGCCGGACGAAAGCAAGCGCGGTGTGGTCGAATTTCGCGACGTGACTTTTTCTTATTCCGACGCCGAAGCGCCCATTTTGAACGACATTAATTTTACGGCGATGCCGGGTCAAATCACGGCGTTTATCGGTTCGACCGGTTCGGGAAAATCGACGTTGGTGAACTTGATCCCGCGATTTTACGACGTGTCGTCCGGTCAAGTTTTAGTCGACGGCGTCGATGTTCGCAAACTCGCGAGCGCGGATCTGATCTCTCGTATCGGTTTCATACCGCAAAAGGGCGTGCTATTTTCCGGCAACATTGAATCCAACATCAAATACGGCGCACCGGACATTTCGGAAAAAGACATGCAAAAGGCCGCTACCGTCGCCCAAGCAGACTTTATTAAAACACTGGACGGAGCGTTTTCGCATCATATCGCACAGGGCGGATCAAACGTGTCCGGCGGACAAAAACAACGATTGTCGATCGCGCGCGCGATTGCGAAAAATCCGGAAATTTATGTTTTTGATGATAGTTTTTCGGCATTGGATTACAAAACTGACGCTAAATTGCGCGAAGCCCTGAAGCCCATCACCAAAAATTCGACCGTTTTGATCGTGGCGCAACGTATTTCAACTATCAAACACGCTGAACAAATCATCGTTTTAGAAGAAGGCCGCATCGTCGGTCGCGGCACGCACGGACAACTTTTGGAAAGTTGTTCAGTTTATCAGGAAATCGCCCGCTCGCAATTCAGCGAAGAAGAAATGGCAGAAGAATTAGCGGCAGCGAAAATCGAAACGAAAGGTGCGAAACAATGAGCGATACAACCGATGATCTAAAGAAAATTCAGGCGAAGAAAACCGGCGGGCATTTCAACGGGCATCCGCCCGGCACTGCCCCGGGTGAAAAACCGAAACAGTTGGGCAAGAGTATCAAACAACTCATTAAATACATGAAATGTTATATTTGGCAGTTAATTTTTGTGGTAATTTTCGCCGTCGCCAGCACGGTTTTCGCGATCGCCAGCCCGAAAGTTCTCGGCAATATGACCACCCACATCGTCGATGATTACGTGAAAGCTCAGGTTTACGATCAAGTCACAAAAAACTTGCCTGATGGCATGGTAATTCAACCCGGCACAACGCTCGGTGACTTGCAGGACAAAATAAAACTCGTTTCCAAAGAGCAATCCGACAAAATGTCCGAGGCGATGAGCAAAATGAGCCAGAAGCAACAAGACGAACTCAAAAAAATGGATTTATCCATCAAACCCGAAATGGATTGGAGCATTCTCGGAACGACCGCGATGTGGCTGATTGGGCTTTATCTATTGTCGATGGCATTCGGTTATATCCAAGGTTGGATTATCAGCGGCGTCACCACAAAAGTCACATTCCGTTTCCGCCGCGATATTTCGGAAAAAATCAACCGCCTGCCGCTCAAATATTTCGATACGCGGGCGTTCGGCGACGTGTTGTCGCGTATCACGAACGATGTTGACACGATTTCGCAAAGTCTATCGCAATCACTGTCGCAACTTATCACCTCAATCACCACGATTATCGGCATTATAATCATGATGTTATCAATCAGTTGGCAAATGACCGGAATCGCGGTCGTAACAATCCCGCTCAGCCTCTTATTTATCGCCATCATCGTCAAACATAGCCAAAAATATTTCAAAAAACAGCAAGATCATCTGGGCAGCATCAACGGTCACGTCGAAGAAATTTACGCGGGACATAATATCGTGAAAGTTTTCGCGGGCGAAAAACGCGCAATTAAAACTTTCAAAAAATACAACAAGGAACTCTATCATTCCGGTTGGAAATCGCAATTCTTATCCGGTTTGATGTTCCCGACCATGAACTTTATCGGCAATCTCGGTTACGTAGCGGTAGCGGTGATGGGCGGTTGGTTGGCGATCAACGGACGCATTTCCATCGGCGACATCCAAGCCTTCATCCAATACGTCCAACAATTCAACCAACCTATTATCCAGGCCGCCAACGTCGCCAACGTCATTCAATCGACCGCCGCCGCCGCGGAACGTGTTTTTGAATTCCTGGGCGAAGAAGAAGAAAGCCGCGATCCGAAAGACGCTGTTACGCTGGAAAACATTCGCGGCGATGTTGAATTTTCACACGTCAAATTCGGTTATGACAAGGATAAAACTGTCATCAAAGATTTTTCCGCCAAAGTTAAAGCCGGACAAACCGTGGCGATCGTCGGTCCGACCGGCGCGGGCAAAACCACGCTGGTCAATCTCCTCATGCGTTTTTACGATCCGTGGAGCGGTTCGATTAAAATCGACGGCGTCGATACGATGACCATGCGCCGCGCCGACGTGCGCAAAAACTTCGCCATGGTGTTACAGGACACATGGTTGTTCCACGGCACAGTGCGCGAAAACTTGGCATACGGCGACCTGAACGCCACCGATAAAGAAATCGAAAATGCCGCCAAAGCCGCGCACGTTAGCCACTTTATCCACGCCCTGCCCGGCGGTTACGACACAATCCTAGAAGAAGACGCCGAAAACATTTCGAGCGGCGAAAAACAGCTCCTGACCATCGCGCGCGCCATGTTGGCGGACGCTCCGATGTTGATCCTGGACGAAGCGACATCGAATGTCGACACCCGCACCGAGGTCTTGATCCAGAAAGCCATGCACGAACTGATGAAAGGGAAAACTTCGTTCGTCATCGCCCATCGCCTATCCACCATTCGCGACGCCGACCTGATACTGGTCATCAACGAGGGCGACATCGTCGAACACGGCACGCATAAACAAATGATTAAAAACAACGGTTTTTACGCCAAATTATATAATTCACAGTTCACAGAAGAATAGTTTTCAGTATGTAACTGTTTTTTCCATAATTCTCCTCTGTTATTTTACGCGATCCCGATCGAGTATGTAACTATTTCAACCTCCACGGCGCGTAAAGCTTTTTTGCTTGCATTCTGTATGAAACCTGCTATACTATTAGCACAGAGATGATTTCGCGATTGGAACGTAGTGATTTTTCGCAGGCAACTATCAGAGATGGTCGACTCTCTGGTAATGTAGGATAAATTATAAGAATGACAATGTAAGATTCCGTAATTAACCGCTCTACGCGGATTTTTTAGGTTTTGCATTGTCGAAAAGGAGAAAGTTATGAAAAAACTATTTGTAGGAAGTTTAGCATGGGCGACCGACGATGATTCGTTGCGCGCATTTTTTGAGCAGTTTGGTACAGTAGCGAAAGCCGAAGTTGTTCGCGAACGCGACAGCGGCCGCTCACGCGGTTTCGGTTTCGTCGAATTCGAGGATGACGACGAGGCAGATAAAGCCATCGCCGGCGCCAACGATCAGGAACTCGACGGACGCAACATCACCGTCAGCGAATCCAAACCGCGCCCAGAAGGCGAACGTCCCCCGCGCCGCGACAACGGCGGCAGCCGTGGTGGTTACGGCGGCGGACGCGGCGGTTATGGTGGTGGTCGCGATAATCGCAGCGGCGGCAACAACTTCCGCCAACGCAGTTGGTAAGTTTGCTTAAACCCAAAATAGAGCGTCAAAACGACGCTCTATTTTTTTACTTTTTAATCACCTTGCCCTGATAACCGCTCTTTAATAGTTCCTGATACGCGCGTTCGGCGGTTTCGGAAAACGGTTGTTCGACCGACCAACCAAACTGCGGGTAGGTTTTGATGCGTTCGTAATCGCCCAACATTAACCGGATCATGTTCGCCCCGCCAAGTTTGTCGGTTTTTTCATAAAGTTCGTACAAATCGCGAAATGCAATATTTTTACTCGTCACAAAAAATTCCGGTTGCGGTTCGGTCCACTGCGCGAGCGCCGTCGCCAAAAATCGCCGTGTCATGTATGGTTTGTGAACCAGGATTACGCGCCGTGGTTTGATGTTTTTGCGATGCAAAATTTCGATGGATTTCGTAATGTTTTTTCCCGTATCCGACGCTTCTGGTTCGCGCAGAATCGTGCTGTCCGGCACGCCATTCCGGCGCAAAACTTCCGCCAACATGTCCGCCTCGGTCCGCTCGGGACATGACGAATTCGGATCGGCAAAACCGGATGCAATAATATATTTCACAACACCATTTTTATATAATTCCGCCGCGCGTTCGGCGCCGACCGTGATCACACCGCAACCGCCAATAACCGCAACGTCGGCGTGTTTCGGCATGTCGCTTTCGACGCGCAGATAATCCCAAATTACCTGCAAATTTTGCCAATCTTGATCCGAAATATTCATTTTATCAACTCCAAAAATTCGTTTTCAGTAATAATTTTCGTGCCGAATTTTTCCGCCGCGGCACGTTTCGATGCGCCGATTTTTCCGCCCGCGACTAAATAATCTGTCGATTTGCCCACTGAATTTTGAAATGTGCCGCCCAAATCCTGAATTTTTTCCGCCGCCGCATCACGCGACATCGTTTGCAGCGTGCCGGTGATCACAAAACTCTGTCCCGATAGTTTTCGACCCGACAAATCTTCGTACAGCGGTTCGACGCCCAAGTCCCGCATTTTTTGCACTAATTTCAAGTTATCGTCATCCGACAACCACGCCATCACGCACTCGGCGACAACCGTGCCGATGCCGTTGATGCTGGTCAATTGTTCAAAGTCAGCATTCAAAAACGCATCGAGCGATTTGAAATGATTCGCCAAATCGATCGCCGTCAACGTCCCCGTGTGCCGTAATCCGAGCGCCGCAATAAATCGCGCCAACGGCGGTTTTTTGCTGTTTTTAATCGCCGCCACCAAATTCCGCGCCGAAACTGCCGCAAATCGATCGAGCTGCTCAATGTCCGGCTCCTTTAACGAATACAGATCCGCAATATCATGAATCAATCCCGCATCAACGAGCGCCGCCACATTTTTCTCACCCAAACCCTCGATATTTAGCGCCGGACGCGACGCGTAATATTGCACAGCGCGTTTCAGGATTACATCGGACGTTTCGCCCACCACGCGATACACGACCTCGCCATCGGGGCGATTGAATTTCAGTTCGGGATATTGATGTTTTAGCGCCGCTTCATAATCGAAAACCTCCGTATTTTCCGGTCGCAGTTCGATCAGGACTTTCTGAACCTGCGGAATGATGTCGCCCGCCTTAAAAATAATCACTGTGTCGCCAATCCGCACATCGAGACGCGCAATTTCGTCGGCATTATGCAGCGACGCGTGCCGAACCGTTGTGCCGGCGACCTGAACCGGATCGAAAACCGCAACCGGAGTCGCCGCACCGGTTCGCCCAATCGAAATCACAATGTCGCGCACGATGGTCGTCGAGGTTTCAGCGGGATATTTGTACGCCATCGCCCCGCGCGGCGCTTTGCCGACCATGCCGAGTTCGCGATAAGCATCGTAACCATCCACGATTATCACCGCACCATCGGTATTAAACCGCAATTTTTCACGAGTATCCTGCATCGACAAAATGTAATCGAGGGCTGCGTCCAGATTTTCGAAAAGTTTTTCTTTGCCGCTGGTGGCAATACCGATCTCGTGCATCAATTCGTACGATTCATGCAACGTCGCAATATCATTGCGCAAAATATCATAACCAAGAAAGCACAGTGGTCGCGATGCGGCGATTTTCGAGTCGAGTTGGCGAATCGTCCCCGCCGCCAAATTACGCGGATTGGCGAACTCTGCCTCGCCGAGAGCGCGTTGTTTTTCGTTCAATTTCGCAAAATCTTGTTTTAGAATCACAATTTCACCGCGAATTTCGGTGCGCCCCGACAGTTCCCGACGCAAAGTCAGCGGCACATTCTCGATCGTCCGCACATTGTGCGTCACATCCTCGCCGACCCGACCATCGCCGCGCGTCAACGCCTGAACGAATTTCCCGTCCTCGTAAATTAATGCGCACGCCAAACCATCTTTTTTAATATCAACAAAATAATCGAATTTCGCGGTCGGTAAAAGTTTTTGTATGCGCTCCTGCCACGCCAAAATCTCCTCTCGATTAAACGCGTCCGCGAGCGACGTCATCGGCGTCGAATGCGGCACTTTTGTGAACCGATCGAGCACCGCCCCGGCAACTTTCTGCGTCGGGCTGTCCGGCGTGACCAGTTCCGGATACTGCTCCTCAATCTGCGCCAATTCGTGCTTCAACGAATCCGCCGCCGCCTCGCTCATCGTCGACTCATCGAGCACATGATAACGGTAGCGATAATCATCAATCAACTTGCGCAACTTCTCAGCGCGCGCCTTTGCTTCGTGTAAATTCATACTTCTATTATACCACAAGCACACCCCGTCATCGCCGGACTTGTTCTGGCGATCCAGTGCTGCGACGCGAGACTGGATTACCGGGACAAGCCCGGTAATGACAAAAATATGATAAAATATTTATGAACATCAAGGAGGTCAAATGAGCGCAGAACGCGCAACTTATCGGGCGTCGGTTTACGCAATTTTAGAAAAGGACGGCAAAATTTTAATGCTGCGGCGATACAATACCGGTTGGAGTGACGGAAAGTATACGTTGCCGTCGGGTCATGTGGACGCCGACGAATCCACACTCGAAGCGGTTTTGCGCGAATTGTTCGAGGAAGTCGGCGTCGAGGCTCAACCCGACGACGCAGAATTCGTTCACGTCATGCACCGCATCGGCGACCCGTCCTATTTCGACTTTTTCTACCGCATTAACAAATGGAGCGGCGAACCGCGCATCATGGAAATCGATAAATGCGACGGTTTACTGTGGATCGACATAAACAATCCGGACACAATCCCAGTTCTCGAATGCGTAAAATTCGCGTTGGAACACATCGCCAACGGAATAATGATTTCGAGTCAGAAAAGATAGCGCATTAGCGATAATATATCATACTTGATATAAAAAACTGCGACATTCTTGGCGTCATTCTCGGCGTCACTTTTCAACCACTTTAACAGAGGTAGGTCGGCGTCATTGTTAGTGTCATTTAGTGCGACATTTTAGTAATTGTAATCGACGTGTTGCTGGACGGCGCGTCGTACACCACGTTGTCGTTAACTTGCGTTTTCTGACCAAAATGAATATGTATGTTCTCGTGGGCGGTAACCATGTAATCATTATTGCTGCATGTCACACTTTTTGCACAACCTTTGTCGCGCTTCTTTACGTCAAGGATTCTTCTATATAATGTGACATTTACACCAAAATCAGTGATTTCATTTACCTTTATCGCAGATAAATTGCCACCATTGCCGCCGGAATTATAATCGATTTTATCCCCAACATCAACACCCACCTTGCGCACTTCATCAATTTCCGCACAGTTCCTACCGTCAACACCACAGCCGCCGCCCTCTTCGTAAAACGTCAGACATAGGGCTTTTCCGTTATCGCAACTGCCAGTATTCGAGTGGTTATTATTGTAATCCATGATCTTGACCGCTACAATTATAACGACCAATAAAAGCAACACGATACACGAAATCATCAGGATTTTTTTGCCCTTGCTCATCTTTTTCATTATTTTCTCCTAATTTTGTTTAACAATTTCGCTAATTTTCCTGGTTTTTTGTTGGCTTTTTTGGCGGATTTCTTTTTTGCCTTTTCCTCCATGCGTTTTTGTTTGCGCGGTGAAATCGGCGGCGCGGGATCATCGACCATGCGGCGATAGAGCAAATAAACGTACGTCGCGCACCAAATAATTGTCAGGGTTATCAGGAACAGCACGACCGCCGGCACGAGCGGTTGCCACGTTAATTCGAGCCAGTTGTCGATCAGAATCGCCGGCAACAGCACGATAATCCAGAGCAGCGCAATCGGAATCGCCATAAAGATTAACCGCAGAACCAACTTCACCCGCCGCCCGACCACCAGGTCGCTCGCTGCCGACAGAGCGCGGAACGGATACATGCCCGGCAGGGTCGCGATGATCAACGCGATAAACGAACTGCACATCCAATACAGCGTCGCCACCGCCGCGATCGCCAGCGCGCACCACGCCGCCATATTTTCAATCTGAATGCCGGTATTGATCCACCCGACCGCCGTGACCGATGAATAGATGAGCAGTACCAACGCGAACGGAATGATTTGCAGTACAATAATCGCAAGCAACGCCAACGTCGACAACACTGGCGACCCGCCCGTATACAATCCGTCGCGCAGTTTTAATTTTTGTTTGTCGCCGTTCATGATGCGCCGCAACAGCCAAACCAAGGTCAGCCAACCGTACAAAAACAGCAGCGAGGCGATGACCTGTTGTGAGCTATTGACCGTGCCGCTGCCGGAAATTCCGCCCGAAATCGCGCCGGAAAACAGCGTCCACCATTTGTTTAGACCGGTAATTTGCGCTTGGTCGACGGCGGTGCGCAGGCTCGTGAATGTCGATTGGTTCATTATGCCAACAATGATCGCCGACAAAACCGCATAGAGCAACAAAAATTTCGTGAACAGCCATTTATTTTGCCAAATCACACCCCATACATCGCCAACAAACGCGAAATAACCGCGAATTTTGAGCGAGCGTTTCGCGTCTGCGTGTTTAGTCAGGTAAAAACTGCGATGCGGGCGGCGCGATAGGAAATCTTTTTCGCGGCGCGAGATTTTGCGCCAAATTTTATCGCGGAAAAAGCGTCCGATGGCGAATAAAATACGTACGAAAATATTATGCCGCGGCGCAGTTTTCTGACTCAACTTCTCGATTTTCTGCTCCAGTTTTGCGCGCTTAATTTTTCGTTTTTTCTCAAACTTTTCGGCGCGAGGCGAAAGTTGCGGCGGATCTTTAGCAACAATTCCCTTTGCACCCTCGGGTTTCTTTTTCGATGACTTAACCGGTTTTTTCATAAGACCATTTTATCACATCTTGTTCGCATTCCCCATCAATCGTGCGATGCGGTCGTCGAGCGGGGGGTGGGTGGAAAATAATTTCGATAGTAATCCAGTTTTCATCGGATTATTAAAAAACAGATGAGCAGTCGAGGAATTTTGACGATCCATCGGACGACCAGCGGTTTTTAGTTTTCCGAGCGCCATCGCCAGACCCTCCGGATCGCGCACAGTTAATGCGCCCGTCGCGTCCGCCAGATATTCGCGCTGACGGCTGACCGCGAGTTGCACCAATAATGCCACGATCGGCGCAAGAATTGCCGCCACTAACCCAAAAATCATAAAAAGCGCGCCGTTATTATCTTTACTTTTACTGCCCCGTCCGTAAAATGTCATGCGGAGCATAAAGTCGCAGATCATACCGACCGCGCTGACCAAACCGAACACGATCATATTGACCAAAATATCGTAATTTTGAATATGGGCGATTTCGTGCGATAAGACCGCCTCGAGTTCGCGTTTATCCATGATATTGAGTAGCCCGGTGGTTACCGCGACATGACCGTCCTTTGGATTGCGTCCAGTGGCGAAAGCGTTGGGCGCAGCATCGCTAATGATATAGACCCGCGGCATCGGCAAACCGGTGGTGATCGTTAAGTTTTCAACGATCCGAAACAGTTCCGGTGCGTCGCGTTTTTGAATTTCGCGACCGCCGTTTATGGCAATCGCGATGCGCGAAGCGGCGAAATACTGAAACAACGCGTAAAGCATCGCAATTACGACCACAATAATCGTAATTTCATAACTTTCGTAAATCGCCCCCGCGAGCCAACCCAACCCGCCAATAATCAACAGGAATACTGCCATAATAATGACAGTATTCCGTTTGTTGGCATCAATTGCTTTATACATGCTTGATTAGAAATTGACTTTTGGCGCTTCTTCGATAGCGGCGCGATCGGCGACTTCAAAGAATTCGCGTTTTGTGAAGCCGAAGATCGACGCAAAAATATTGCTCGGGAAAGTTTGAATCTTGGTGTTCAATTCGCGCACACCGCCGTTATAGAAGCGGCGAGATGCTTGAACTTTGTCCTCGGTGTCGGTGATTTCTTGCTGTAATTGCAGGAAATTTTCGTTCGCTTTTAATTGCGGGTAATTTTCCGCGACAGCGAACAGAGTTTTCAACGCGCCCTCGAACTGGTTTTCCGCTTTGGCGGTTGCGGCTGGACCTTCTTTGGCGGCAGCCATCACCGCTGCGCGAGCGGCGGCGACGTTTTCAAAAACTTCTTTTTCATGTTTGGCATAACCTTTGACCGATTCGACCAGATTCGGGATCAAATCAGCGCGGCGCTTTAATTGCACCGTGATATCGCTCCACGCCTCATCGACGCGAACCTTTAGTTTGACTAAACCGTTATAGATCCCGACAATCACAAAGATTATCACGACTACGATTGCTATTATTATCCAACCCCATGTTGGCATGATGTTATCCTCCTTTAATTGTTAACAAAAATAGTTTAGCATAGTTATTTTTTTTCGTAAAGACATTGAGTTTATGTTAGCGTGTGTGATATAATATAAAGTTATGAATGACATTTTGACATGGCTTTGGGTGACAGGATTATCGTTTTTACCGATTTCCGAATTGCGCGGCGGCATTCCGTACGCGATGATCAAGGGCGGTTTCCCGTGGTGGCTGGCATTTATCTATTGCGTAGCGATCAACGCATTGGTCGCGCCGCTGTTATGGCTGTTTTTAGCAACTTTTCATAAACTATTCCTAAAATCAGAAAAATATAAAAAATGGTTCAATAAATTCGTCGAACGCGCCCGAAAGAAATTGCATGCCAGTTTGGAAAAATGGGGTTGGTTGTGCGTGGCATTATTCATTGGCATACCCCTGCCGATGACCGGCGTATGGACGGGGACGTTGGGCGCGTGGGCGCTGGGACTAGACAAGAAAAAAACCATGCTGTCGGTGATCATCGGCGTCATAATTTCCGGCGCAATCGTCACCGCCATCATGACGCTCGGTTTGAGTGGATTTGATTTTCTTGTCAGTAAATAATTTATGTTAGAATAGTTTCATGAAAAAACATTATCTTTGGCTATACTGGGCGGCGGTGACGCTGTTCTGGATCGGGGTGGCGATCGTGATGATCGGTCATTATATCAATTTTGGCGCGTACAATATCATGGAATACACCATCAGCCGCCAGGTTGGACGGGCGCGATGGTCGGAAATCCTTTTCGCCGCAGTTAATGTCATCGTGGGTATCGCGATCGCCTTTTTCGTTCGCAAAAACGCGTTGCGTTGGGGGCTAACAAAACGTTTGGAAAAATTGATGTACGCGACCATTATTTTCTTTTTCTTGGTCAGTTTCGTCCCCTATGATCCAGTTCTCGGCACGGTGGTGGCGCATCGAATACTCGCTGGACTCATGATGTCGACGGCGGCGATTTTCGCGATGATCGTACTCGTTAAAAATCATTGGACCCGGTCGATTATTAACCTGATCTCCGGGGTTTCGTTGTGGATTATCGGTGTAATAACGGCGATTTTATTCTTTATCTTTACCGACACATTTTGGGACATTATTTTCTGTATTGAAACATCGTATGTTATCGGCTTTTTCGTATTTTTACCAACGATTCCCGCAAAAATTGAACTAAAAAGTTAACTGCCGCGTAAAAAACATTGTGAAATTACCTCTGTTTTTTGTATATACATTGTATATACAATGGGTACCTCACAAGATATTCTAGTGGGGTCACGAGAAAGTGGTATCATTCGCTGTAGTGAATTCTGTGCCCAATAAATGGTTGTGCCTCACTTGTGTCAGAATCCACCACCGCAAGGCGCGACCCATAGCACGGGTTACTATAACCTGCCCAGTTTATGCCCACCCGACCCTCCTTACGCCAGTCGCTGAGATTCGCAACAGAACCTTGATCGGTAAATAAATCTAGTGTCTGTTCGGCTATTCTTTCTGTTCTCATCTCTTCTTGTTTTTCTTTGGATTGGATGTAATAGCCGAGGTTTGGTACGAGACCGAGCATTCTAATTCCTAGTTTTCCTGCTGTAACGGCACGGACTTCTTGGTTGAATGTTCGTGTGTGTTCCTGTATGACATCTAACCGCATTCCGCGCATTTGTAACTTTGCGTCTGCTGCTAATACAACGCCGGTTGGGAGGATTTGGCGCTGTGTGAGTTGGTTGAAAAAACTCATAAGATAGTCGAGGTCACGATATTTATTCTTGCTTACATCTTCTAATCTAGTATCCGTTCTATATTTAGTATACAGCAGCCCTTTATCAATCCCGAATTTAATCTGATCACGAATCGACCAATCTTTTTCGCTGATATTCAAAACTGGTCTTGAATTTGTTAGTAGTATTCCTGCGTTGCCGAGTGTTTGGTGGAATTGTTGGGCTTTGCACTCCTGCTCGCCAAGATAATCCGCCGGATCAGTGGTGATGACGTTCTTGCCCGATTTACGCGCCCGCGCCGCGTCGGCTTGCGCGGTGAGCATTTCGGTGAGGACGGTTCGCTGGTTGGAAGTAAAAGATGGAGTAATATTTTCTGGGACAGCGATTTCCTGCTACTCCACGAGCATACCTGATTCACGATTGTATAGTTTAGCCATAAAATATCCTTTTTTACCTACATGTCAAGTATACCCCCCCCCATGAAAATTGCAAGCATAAACACAGAATGATTTCGGTATGTTCCGGAATTTTTTCCTCGTCATTACCCGACTTGTTCGGGTAATCCATTACTTCCTTGATGCACTGAACTTGTGTATTAATATGCCTGTGATAGAAATCGCTAGCAGACCGATAATAACCAAACTGCCGATCTGTATAGCACTTAGTCCAGTATTCGGGGCGGTAATCCCTGCGCCGGCGGGTCTTTCGGGTTCGTTTGGATCGTCTGGATCGTCGGGTTCTTCTGGGGACTCGCTGTCAAACCATTTGGCGATAGTTGCGTCATCTCCGCCCCTGCTTGGCTCGTCTAATATACCATTGCGATCAAACGCAGTTCCTACGGCAATATATCCGCCGTCGCTCGACGCAACGACTCCATAAAACGCATCTTGGGCGCCTCCACCGAACTTTTTAATCCACATCAGCTCACCAGCATCGTTATGCCTCGCTATTACTGAATCAGTGCCGCCGAATCTTTTGGCGAATAGATCCTCGTATATGCCGTCTACCGATTCCGTACGACCCGCTACCACGATTCCGCCCTTAGGAACTATGTCTACTGCGTATAATTCTTCACAATCGCTACCGCCGTAATCTTTTTCCCAAACAACGTTGCCGCTGGAATCAAATTTTACGATCAGATTATCCCCGCCGCTGCCGCATGAGCCCCCTGCATTACCTACGAGAACCTGAGGTTTTCCGATATAGCCCACTGCGATGTAGTTTCCGTCCTTAGTCGCAACGACCGCGTTGAAATGATTCTCGGCGTATCCGTCCTTGCTATACTGCTTCGACCACTCCACTTCCCCGTCGGCGTTCCACTTTTTGATGGTTGCGTTTGCGCTATGCCTATCGTTGCTAACCGTGATGTATCCGCCGTCTGGCGTTGCGTCCACGCCCGCCATGATTTTATCTGTTACTTTTGCGTATTCAACAGTGCCGTCGCTGCTATATTTTACCACTAAGCCGTATTGTCCACTCGACCAAATCCCAGCGAGATCGCCATCGGTAGAGTGATGCTCGCCAACAGCAATATACCCGCCATCAGATGTCACCGCAACTGAATTAAATATTTCCCCACTACCGCTGCCGCCAAAATTCTCATTCCACATGAGCGTCCCGCCTGAATCGAATTTTGCAATAATGGCATCGCACCCGCCCCTATTTTTACCCGCAAGGTCGCCGTCATCCGAACAAGACGTCCCAACCGCAACATATCCGCCGTCGGGCGTAAGTTTCACCGACCAAAAATAGTCAAACCCGCTGCCGCCGAAATTATTTTCCCAAATTCTCGTCCCGTCCTTGTCGTATCTCGCGATAATTGCATCTCTACCGCCCCTGATTGTTAGTCCAAGCATGTCGAAATCATCGGACGCACCTCCGCCTACGGCTACAGCTCCACCATCATTTGTTGCTGTTACACCAAAGAAATAATCCTGATCGCTCCCACCAAAATTCCGATTCCATCGCAAATCGTAATCGACCCAATCCTCGGCATATTTATATGCATTAGTTAGAGTTTCCGTGGAAACACCGTCGCTCACCGCAACATCAACTCGCCCCGCCGCGTGCGCCGTCGTCACACAATGCAAAGCCCAGCCGCCGACTCTAACAACATTGATGCATTCGGCAGGAGTGCCGAGAGGGTCGAATATGACGGTGTAGTCGTCGTCGAAAAGGGCATGAACCTTGACGGGGACTTGGCTGTTTGTAGAGGAATTATTGCCCAATTGACCGTTACTATTTGCTCCCCAACAGTAAGCATGACCGCCCACATCCAGAACGCAAGCATGATCGCCATTTGCACTCATTTGGGTCAGAGTTTTGCCGTCCAAAACACCAGAGGTGTTTACAGCGACAGGAACGGCGCTATCCGTAGTTGCGCCGTTGCCGAGTTGACCATTAACGCCGCTTCCCCAACAAAAGACTTGAACTTGATCATCGAGAGCTAAATTATCGGAACCCGCGGCACAGATGTGACCACGACCCGCATTTATTTGAGTCAAGGTTTTTCCGTCGAGGACACCAGAGGTATCGACAGCGGCGGGAGTATAGCTCGAGATAAACTCATATAGCACTCCAAAAAGACCGTCACCCAAGAGCGATATTATCAATGTACCTTTATACCCCCAACAATAGGCATAACCGTCCGAATCCAGGACACAGGTGCGATCGTAACCCGCGCTAATCTGGGTTAGAGTTTTGTCGTCAATAATGCCGTGTTTTATGGATCTGGGACCATCAAACTCATATCCAAGACAAGTAACAAGTGGCTCATCTAGAGAATTATTAAAAATTGTGCAATTTGAAATTATTGCCTCGCCCCAGCAATAGGCATCGCCGCCCGAATCCAGGGCGCAGGTATACATATTGCCCGCGCTTACTTGAACTATAGTTTTGCCGTTCAAATCGCCGTGAGTAGATATATTTATAGGAGCAGACTGGCTCACGCCACTGTTATTGATTTGACCCTGATTATCATTTCCCCAACAATAAGTTCGTCCACCAGAATCTATGGCGCAGGTGTGATTGTAACCCGCACTTATTTGAGTCAGAGTTTTGCCGTTTAGAGCGCCAACGGTATTCACGGCAGCAGGAACAGAACTGTCCGCGGTGGTGCCATTGCCCAGTTGTCCAGATTCGTTCTTTCCCCAACAATAGGCTTTACCATCCAAATCGAGAGCGCAAGTGTGGCGATCGCCCGCACTTATCTGCGTCAATACTTTATCACTTAGAACACCAGACGTATTTACAGCGACAGGAATAGAACTATTGGAAGTAGAATTGTTGCCGAGTCGACCGCCACCATTATTTCCCCAACAATACGCCCGACCGCCCAAGTCTAGCACACAGGTATGTTGACTGCCCGCGCTTACCTGAACCACGTCCGTAGGCAATGCAAAATTTCCTCCTATTACCACCCAGTCCCCACCATCCACCGACCCCATCTTGGTATACGGCGCAACGTTAGTCACCGATAATGCACCCGTTGTTTCGGCCGTGTTTACAAAACCTGCAAACACCGCCGCTATCAACATCAACACCAACATTACCGACGCTAATAATTTCTTAATTGTCTTTACCACGTTAACCTCCTGTTTTTTGTTTTTTACATTAAAACATTAGTTATTATATCACCTACCCCCCCCCCAGGAGTCAAGGGGTTTAGGGTTGTAGTTTTTACAACATGCTTTGTATATACAACGTCTATACGCGTAACAGAGGTAATTTTGAAAAATGTTTTTAATACCGATAATGATCCGCTTTATACGGACCGTCGACGGGGACGCCGATATAGTCGGCCTGGCGATCGGTCAACTTCGTTAATTTTACGCCCAACTTATCCAAATGCAAACGCGCGACTTCTTCGTCGAGGTGTTTCGGGAGGCGATAAACGCCGACCTCGTAATCGTTTTGCCATAATTCGATTTGCGCCAGGACCTGATTCGTGAAAGAATTCGACATTACGAATGACGGATGACCGGTGGCGCAACCGAGATTTACCAAACGCCCCTCGGCGAGCAAGAATATCGAGTGACCATCCGCAAAAGTGTATTTATCGACCTGCGGTTTGATTTCGGTACGTTTCGCGTCCGACGCATTGAGGCGGTCGACCTGAATTTCGTTGTCGAAATGTCCGATATTGCAAACAATCGCTTGATCTTTCATTTTTTGCATGTGTTCGAGCGTGATAATGTCGGTGTTACCCGTGGTTGTAACGTAAATGTTCGCATCGCCGAGAGTATCCTCAATAGTTTTGACCTCGAAACCCTCCATCGCCGCCTGCAACGCGCAGATCGGATCGATTTCGGTAACAATCACACGCGCGCCGAAACCTGCCATGGAACGGGCGCAACCTTTGCCGACGTCGCCGTAACCACAGACCACAACGACTTTGCCGGCGACCATCACATCGGTGGCGCGTTTGATGCCGTCCGCTAATGATTCGCGGCAACCGTACAAATTGTCGAATTTCGATTTCGTCACACTGTCGTTGACATTGATGGCGGGAACTAATAATTCGCCGCGTTCCATCATCTGGTACAGGCGATGCACACCAGTGGTGGTTTCTTCGCTGACGCCTTTCCAATTTTCAACGATTTTATGCCAAAAATCTTTCTGTTCGATGCTTTTCAGGAGATTCTTGATCACTTGTTCTTCGTGATTGCTCGATTCAGAATCAACCCAAGTCCCGCCGTTTTCGTATTCGTAACCCTTGTGAATCAAAAGCGTCGCATCGCCGCCATCATCGACGATGAGTTGCGGACCTAAACCGTCCGGAAAACTGAGCGCCGATAAAGTGCACTGCCAATATTCCTCCAAACTTTCGCCTTTCCAGGCAAACACCGGCACGCCCGCCGCCGCGATTGCCGCCGCTGCGTGATCCTGGGTCGAAAAAATATTGCACGAACACCACCGCACGCCCGCACCCAATTCTTTCAATGTTTCAATTAACACCGCCGTCTGGATCGTCATATGCAGCGATCCAGTGATCCGCACACCTTTCAACGGTTTTTCCGCACCGTACTTTTCGCGCAATGCCATGAGCCCCGGCATTTCCGCCTCGCTAACGATGATTTCTTTGCGCCCCCAATCGGCTAATTTGATATCCGCAACTTTGTAATCCATATTTTCTCCTTAATTTTGTCTTTCTATTGTATCAAAATAAAACGATTTCAAAAAGATAGACATTTTCCGCACAACTTGCTAAAATATTTCCGTTGCCGTGATAGCTCAGTTGGTAGAGCACGTCCATGGTAAGGACGGGGTCTCGGGTTCAAGTCCCGATCACGGCTCCAGAATTAGACTTTTTGCGATTTCTCCGCGCTCCGCGCGGTATTTTTTTAGGTTTTCGCGCAGCGAAAACCATAAATTAAAAGAGGGGGAAATGGGATTTTGACACGGCGGAGCCGTGATATTTTTATCTCGCAAAGCGAGGTTCAACCCAAAGATTTCCAGCAAAAGCGACTTTTTGGCGTTTTGGTCGTCAGATTTGGCGATTTTACAGATAGAAACGGCTTTATCAAGCCAATTTTTTAGCGGTTCAACCCAGTCAATTTGCCCCAATGTAAAATCGCTAATCTTTTCCTCCAACGACTTCTTTTTACTCATAATTTCGGCTTTTTTAGCAACATAGACCTCGCGCTCAACCACACCGTCTAGGAAACTATCTAAAAGTCGTTGGAGTTTGGCGGTTAAATGCGTGGTTTGCTCTCGCAAACCGTCAATTTTAGTGCCAGTCGCCATTTTCTCGGTTCTCTCGTCCATTTCCGCCATTTCACGCATTTTGTCCGCCAAAGCCAAAGGCAAGGCGAAGCCGCCCAACAATTCAGATAACTGCCGATCCAAAAGTTCGGAACGCACCGCTGGCTCAACGCATTTTACGGTTTTACTCTTACGACTACACCGATAATACACATAGTGATGTTCCGTTCCGCACTTTTGGCGTTTTATCTTATTTTCGGCAGTTATCATCATACCGCAGGAACAACGGAGTAATCCGCAATACGGCTGTGGCTCAATTAAGCCCTTTGTTGGGTGGCTTCGCCGTTTTGTCAATCTGATGAAGCGAGGGACCCACCCTGACCGCCGACTATTTGCCGTTTCGCTTTTCTCGCTCATCATATCGATGATGAATTATTAGCCACCCTCCAAATCCCAATCCAACCGCTAAAACCACCCAAAACATCAAATCAGAAACCGCCACTGCGGTTCCGCCAAAATACATATAAAATCCAGTCCCCGGCACAGTCGGCGCATCGTCAGGTTGCCACGGCACTATGTTTGCCGCTCGCCAGTCCACATAAAAATCCGCACTGGCTGCCACGACCGCTCCATCAAATAATTCCACTATTAAATCATATAGACCCACACCGTTGGGTAAATCAAACTCAGCCCTGAAAACCGTTAAGTCGGCGACCGTTTTATCTACCGACCACAACACTGCGCCGTTATACATAATCTGCACCGTCCCAACACCTACCACAGTAATATCTGCCGCTACGTGTTTATTCCGCACCACATACGGTGTTGACGAGCCGCCATCGCCGCTCTCGCCCCCAATAACTACCACCGACGCTATTTGCTCGCTCGGATCAAGCGTTACATAAATATCTTGGTTCGAAGACGAATTGCCATACCCTTTAATCTCGGCAGCAAAAGCAGGGCTGGACAGCCCAACACAGCCTAGCAGCACGATTAAAAGGACGGCAAATCCCTTCATCTCATTCGCACTCCATTTTTCCGCTTATTGTGTTTTTTCTTTAATACCACAATCAAAACCACTAGCGCTACCACTGCTGCTATAAACAGCAAAATTACATAAAACGGCATTACTAAAATCGTCTTAGTTTCCTCAATAATCAGCCCGTTCATTTCAGTGCGCTGGGTTAGAGTAAATAGTCCGATTCGCGACTCTTCCCATTTCAACTCAACCTTGCGTTCTTTCTCTGGGAATACCACTACTTCTTCCGATTCGCCCACATACACATCATTCCCAAACATTCCGCGCACAATTAAAGCGCTCCGTGCTACAAAATCCACATTACCGGTATTTTTCACCACCAGCGAGGTATCCACCCCTCCTTGATACCAAAAGCCAACTTGCCGGTTCGTCACTTCGCCAACTTTTTCGGTCTTTCCGTCCACTCGCCCATAAACAATACTTGCCACCTGTCGCGCTTGCGCCACGCCGCCATCGGTTTCGCTCAATACTTCCGCCACAATCCCTGCATATTGTCCGCCCGCCGGCGCATTAAATGGCACATCGATCACAAACGGCACAACTTTTTCCGTCCCCGGCTCAATCCAATATGCCGCCTCGCCCATTTTGTCCAAATCTGTGAACTCAATCCAACCAGCCAAGTAGGTATATTTACTCTCTTTATCGAAAACATTCTCATAATTATCATCCACAGAATACGGCGCCGCGAATACTCGCACCCCATATGCTACTTCGCCCTTGTTTTTTATCATAATCTCGCCCTCGGTTTTCTGCCGAGGGGTCATCGCTAGTTCCTGCTTGGTTGGCGACAATGTAATCGAGAGTTTAGCCGCACTCGCCGGCAAGACTCCCGCAGCAGCCCCCAAAACCACCGCCAAAAGCCCACCAACCACCGCTAAACTAAACTTTCGTTTACTCATCATATTCTCCTTATGGGTTTACGCTTGCAATATAGGTCACGGTCTTGGCATAGGTTGTCCCAGTCGGTAGGGTAGCACCAATTTTCGCGCCATAATTTAACCAAATCACAACTTGACCGTTATCCGTCGTCTTCGCCAAAATTGACGAGGAAGCTGGCACAGTATAAAAGGTGCTAGAAGCCACCGTCGGTGCAGAGTTAGAACCCGCCGTAGTTACGCCCGGTGCATAAGTTGCTCCCGCGTCGTGCGTTCCGCTCACATAGTTGCGATAAACCGTATAGCCCCACTCGTTGTCCGCGAGTACCGCCGCTGGTGAAACGTTTTTTACGAACGACAAAGTATCTAGCGAAGTCAAATGACCGCCACCCGAAATACTAAAAGTAAAACCTTTTGTATCGTTTGTCGAAACCGTCAATTGTTGCGTCGAAACGCCCGAACCGCTGCTCACATTGATTCCGAGTGCATCCAACGCACCCGTAGTCACGCCCGTCGCCCCGGTATCTAGCGTAATCTCACTCCCCGGCGTAATGAAAATCTCCTGCGTCCCGCTCGCACTGCTCGCATGCGTAATTGTTGCCGCCCCGACTGGCGCGCTCGTCAGTCCCAAGACCAACCCTACGGTCGCAAGCGCAAATACCGCTCCTGCCCCCGTTACTTTTTTATCTACTTTTGTCATAATTCTTCCTTTCTTATTATTATTCAATTTCACAACCCTCACTCTATTCATATAGGCGGTCCCTCCCGTGTTTTCATCAAAAATCTAGCAACTTTCATTTCACGCTCGCAGTCCACTTTACCATGCCGCCATACCGACAGGCTGGGGTAGAGTTGTTTAATTTACCCGAGAACAGCACTGCTGTGCTATCTCCGCTCTCATTCGCCGCATTCGTATTCGCTACCGTTACCGGCGATGCCAACGCTGGTACCGCCGCCCAACTACTACCACTATTTAGCGAATATCCCCATTCATTCAGTCCCAAACTCGCCGAGGTCGCCGGACCCAGATAATGATTCGCACCCGCACCCGTCGTGCAGACCAACCGTTGTTCGCTCGTATTCATAGATAATTTCAAGAGGTACCCGGCCGCATTATTGGTCGATACTATCACCGTCGTGCTTTCCGACAGCACCGTCCCGCCACTACTCGCCGCACCGCTAATTTCCAAACTGTCTTCGCTGTCGTCCCATTCGAGAGTAATATAGGTCGGCACAAGATACTCGTACGCATTCGCCAAGCTAGCCGTATCTGAACCGATAGCCACCGCCACCGCCACTATTCCTGCCGCATGCGCCCCAGTCGTACAAGTAATTTGGGTATCCGAAACCACTACCACATTCGTGCAAACTGCCGGTGTTCCGCCTGCGTCAAAAGTCACCACCGGGAGGTAATAAGTATAACCGTTCGTTACCGTCACCACTCCGCCGCCCGCGTCTACCACCCGCACATCAACCGCTCCCGCACTCGCCCCGCTTGGCACTACGCAAGTAACGCTCGTGTCGTTCACAACTGTCAGCGAAGTGCAATTTTGTCCACCTACTGTAATCGCATTTACCCCTCCCAGCCCGCTCCCACTAATCGTAATCGTATTCCCGCCCGCCAGTATTCCAATATTTAGATTAATTTCGCTTACACTCATCATCTTATAACGCGTAACAAGTGCCCGCCCATTTCCAGCCGTCCCATAAGTCCCCGCCTGTCCCGGAGTCGAAAACCACGCTGTATTACTACTATCTAAACTCACCACTCCGCCAATATACGAAGTCCCCGCTCCGCCACCGCCGCCGCCAGTGCTACCCCAAAGACCACCCTCGCCTCCGAGGTAACCCGCGCCGCCTCCGCCGCTACCTTCATATGTAGAATTATTTGCCACCCCACTTCCGCCACTACCATCCCCCCGCACTCCACCTGCTCCTCCGGGATAAGCCGGAAATCCATCGCCGTTGCCTCCACTAGCAGTGCCACCACCAGCCAAAGACCCTTTCCCGCCTCCGCCACCCGCCACTATTACCCGGTTAGCCAAACCAGTTCCGCCAATGCGAACTTCACTTGACCCGCCGCCTCCACCAGTATAATCCATCCAGTTGTTCCCGCCATCACCCCCCCTAACACCACCCTGACCGCCAACCCCAGCCCAATCAAGACCCCCCGCTTGTCCCGCATAAGCATAAGCCGTCTCATTTGCCGCGCTACCGCGAGCATCATACCAACCCGTCGCATAACCACCCCGACCATCCGCGCCGCCCCATGAGCCCACGCCTCCCCCCGCACCTCCCCACAACTCAAACTTATAAACATACCTCGGTTCAATCGTAAATGAGTGCGCCGTCGCCCCTGTTCCTGTCTGATTCACCATCGTCGTCGCCCCCGCTAACACCGGCGCCGACGGCGTCCCAGCCGATATTCCTCCCGGCGACGCAAACCCCGTCCCTGTAATCGTCACACTCTCCCCGCCCATCGTTAGCCCATGATTCGGCGATACCGCTGTGATTGTCAGCGGAGTTCGATAAGTAAAAACATTATCCAAAGTCCGCATCATACCGCTCGGTCCCGTTACCGATACTCCCACTCTGCCATTACTTGCCGCCGGCGTCACGCAAGTAATCGTCGTATCATTAACAACCGTGTATGAAGTACAATTTTGCGCCCCGACTTTTACGGCGCTAGCATTCGTGAAATAAGTTCCCGTGATCGTTAGCGTCGTCCCGCCTGCCGTCGTCCCCTCGCTCGGGCTCACCCCAGCAATAATCGGCGCTATCGCGATCTGCCCGCGTCCAGCCGCCCCCGCTCCATTCGCCCCCGCTGTTGTGACCGCATTACTAAACACTTTTCCCGAATAATGATTAGGTTGTCCGGTATGCGCCCCGCCCGCATCAATCGCATTCGCTCCGACTAGTCCCGAAATAAATGATGAGCCGCCCGCGCCGGCCGACATCCAGCTGGCCCGACCGCCGTAGTAGCCGCCCCCCGCCCCGCCGCCCCCGCCCCCGCAACTAGTCGTCCCACCATAATAGCCATTGCCGCCAATGCCAAAGACATTCCCGCTCGTCTGTGTCGCTCCAACCGTATTAGTCGCATTACTCTCGGTGCTATTACCACCATTCAATCCGCCGCCATTTCCGCCATTTCCGCCGTAACAATACCAAGCGTCATTTTCCGCTCCACCCCCACCGCCGCCACCGGCCACCATAATGCGGCTGCGCAACCCGACCACATCATTCCAATCTAAGTCGCTCCCGACCGGTGTCGAAGGAAAATAGCGCACATCGCTCGCCCCACCACCGCCGCGTCCGCCGACTACCTGCCCAGTGACATTCACCACCGCATTGCCCCCGCCATTCCACCCGCCGGTCAGACCACTGGCCGTATTGCCCACATACACATACAGCGTTTCTCCCGCCGTGAGAGCAATATCTCCTCGCGTATAACCGCCTCGCCCGCCGCTTATTGGATCGGTCCAACCGCTCTCACTGTCGGGCGCACTCGCTCCCCACAGTTCGATCCGGTAAGTATTCGTCACTGGCGCGGTAAAAATCTGATAACCATTGATATAAGTATAATTCCACACGCCGCCTACCTGTGATACCAACCCCACCATATAAGTATAGCCATTCACTGCCGTAGTCACCAATCCCGACGCTCCCGTTACCGAAACATCTACCGCCCCCGCCAGCCGCGCCGGCACCACGCAAGTAATCGTAAGATCGTCTACTATCGTGTAGGAGGTACAATTTGCCCCGCCAATCTTTACCGCCGTCGCTCCAGTCAAAAACTCACCGCTAATCGTAATTGTATTCCCACCCGAGAGCGGCCCGACATTCGGCGTGATACTGCTAATCGTTGGCGCTAAAGAAATCCGCGCCGACCCAGCGGTATTTAGAGCATTCGCCCCTGCCGTAGTTACTGCGTTAATAAATACTTTTCCCGAATAGTGATTAGGCTGCCCAGTCGGATTGCCGCTACTGTCCACCGCATTCGCCCCCGCCAGTCCGGAAATAAACGACGAACCGCCGCCGCCGTTAACGAAATACGTTCCCGATCCACCGCCCCAATAACCACCACCGCCGCCGCCCGAAGATGTGTAGCCGAAACAAAGAGCATAATTAGCCGTGCCACCCGTCGCCCCCACCCCAAAACCACCGCCGCTCGTCTGCGTTCCTCCCACTCCGCCGGCCGGACCAGCACCGTTGCGCGTCTGATTGACCCCGCCAGCACTGCCAACTAGCCCGCCACCAGCTCCTCCTCCAACATCAATATCACATTCATCACCGGTACGATAGGCTGCCGCCACTCCACCACCACCCCCAGCCACCATAATCCGACTGCGTAACCCCACGACATTATTCCAATCTAGGTCGCTGCCCACCGGCGTAGTCGGAAAATACCGCACATCAGTCGCTCCGCCCCCGCCACGAGCTTTCATATCGCTCGGCTCTACGGCATCGGCCCCGCTACCGCCACCATTCCACCCGCCGGCTACGCTATAATCCGTTCCGCCCCCCACATAAACATATAAAGTTTCGCCATTATTCAGCCAAATCGTCCCCCTAGTGTAACCGCCCCGTCCGCTATTAGATACCTCGTAATAATTATTTCGAGTCCACCCACCGCTCGCTCCATATAATTCAATCTGATAATTCCCATCGGTCGGGGCGGTAAAGGTCTGATACGCCCCGGTGTAGGAAAAGTTCCACACCATTTGACCGCTGTAAGCGCTCGTTTCTCCCACAAAAAAGTGCAGTGCCCCAAACAGTCCGCCAATCAATAATACAGCCGCCGTTAAGCAACAGCCCAGCCACTGCATTTTACCTCGCAACTTCATAACACCCCGCGCTTTACGAGAGAGAGAGAGAGAGAGTAGAGCGAACATCAAAAACAGAGCAAACCCCCGCAGTATCCCCAGACCTGCCTAATCTACTCTGATAATTCCTACTACTTTGCGTAATCACAACTCCTCGCTTATGCTTCTATTCTATCATAGTTCATAAAAAACCAATAGCACTATGGGGTAACTATCAACCAAAATTGATACTTTTTAGCACCCGCCGCGTCCGCCGGCGAGCAAAATACTGTGGAGTTTTTTGATTTCGTTCTCACCGATTGGTCGCTTGTCCAATATCGCTAACCCCTCATTTAATGCCTTGCGATAATTTACGATTTCGGCAATGTCTTCACGCAGTCGGGCATTTTCTTGTTCTGCACCTGCTTCGTGATCCAAAACATCACTCAAAGTGGCATCCGTTCCCTCAATACGGGAAGATAAGACCGCTTCCTGCGTAGTAAACGTCCGCTCGAAAATACGCGGGTTAGGCGACGCACTCAATAATGCGTCTAGTCGGCTTAACGCCTTTAATGCGCCGCCGAACAGCGACAGATCGTTCACTCGAAATCTCATCTCGCCTAATTGCTAATCCTTATATCTTCTAATTGGGTTGCGTTCGTTGATCCAAGATTTCTCGCGATCTTTTAAGGTGCTAAAAAGTTTTTCTGATAGAGTCTTTTTACCTCTACGGACCCGCTAATTACGAATAAGCGACCCCGATAAAAACAAAAAGACCTACTCATAAGAACAGGTCTTTTATCAAGTTGGTTATATGTGGCAATTTGGAGCGAGTTTATACTTTCGCTCCAAACCGGCACGTTGCATATTATTAAAAGGCTCCTGCAAAGGAGTATTTTTGATTTTTTCCACTGTTTTTCATCTGTTATTTGAATGGTTGCATCGTCAGTATGTTCCGTTTTTCATTATGGATTTTTTGTGCTAAAATGGATGCGTTTATTAATTTAAGGGAGGTAAAAATGGGTATTATCAAAAAAATTAAATGGGGATTTTTCGCGGCGTGTTTGACGCCGCTGCTCATGGCGACAGGAGCGAACGCGGCGCAAGTGACCAGCGTGTCAGCGACCATCACGACGCCAGTTGCTGGAAGATCGCCGTCGTTTACGGCGACGCTCGGTCATTCGACCTATATGTTGGATTGGGTAACGTGGGACAAATGCACCGGTTCAATCTGCACCACACATATGTCGGCGAGCGATAAATTCGTCGCTGGACAAACTTACGAGGTCGGAATTTCGGTTTACGCAATCGGTGATAACGTGGTTTATCCGCCCACACCGACCGCCACCATTAATGGACAACCCGCCCAAGTCGGCAGCTATCGGGCGACCCCGCCCTCTGGTGTGGCGTTTTTTAAACAATATACCGTTCCGTATTTGAATTACGCCGTGAACCCCACCAGCTACACTTTCCCCGCCCAAACCGTGGGTTATACTCCGGCGAGCAAGCAATTCAGGTTTACTGGCGACGACGTGACACTCTCTGTCGCTCTGTCCGGCGCTAACGCTTCGTCCTTTGAACTGGACAAAAACAGCGTTACCATAGGTCCGAAAAGTAAACCGTCTTTCAACGTCAGCCCTAAAGCGGGATTAAAGGCAGGAACCTATAACGCGACGATCGTTTTGTCGGGCATAAACGTTCAAAACCTGTCTGTCAACATCAGTTTCACCGTTAACGCCGCCCCAACGCCGCCATCTGGGACAGGGACAGGGACAGGAACGGGAACGAACACTAATAACGGTGGTGGCGGCGGATCATCATCAGGATCGACCACGTCACCGACCACCAAACCCGCAATCAAACCAGAACCAACAAAGACCGATGACAACGATTCAGATTCAGAAATAGAACCGATCGAAGCAACATCGCACGGCAAAGAACCAAGGGGAGAAACTAAAAAATCCGATGCTTCAAACAAGAATGATAACAAATCAGAGTCGGACACCAGCGATTTCCCATGGTGGATCGTGGTCGTCGCGAGCGCAGTTTTATTGCTCGGTTGCGACGCGTTGATAGTCATCAAAGCCAGCAAAAAGAAGAGCCCCGCCCCCGCCGCAGCCCCGCAAGAAACCAAACCGACCACACCAACCGAACCGACCGAATCAACCGAACCAAGCGAACCAGCTGAGCAACCAGCACCGGAATCTAACGACGCCGACAATACCAACGACGCTGGCAATGCGGACGACACAGAAGAACCAAAACCGCTGTTTAAGTAACAAAAAAACGTCATTGCGAGCACAACATTGTCACCCCGAACTCGTTTCGGGGTTAAATGTTTGGATCCTGAAACAAGTTCAGGATGGGCATAATACTCATTTCGTGTCCCTCCATTTTGTAATGATGTAGTGTCTAATAAACATGTCTAGATGCGCTTTGGTTAAGCCATTGTGATCGAAACCACGGATTCTCTGGATTTGTTTGTTAAAGC
>Ga0268262_10000088_pt1 | contig 111729 bp, 120 predicted proteins | sample TergutNc150P3_FD_190354 | JGI IMG/M metagenome (GOLD analysis project Ga0268262, IMG submission 190354) | Nasutitermes corniger P3 segment gut microbial community from laboratory colony in Florida, USA - Nc150 P3 (SPAdes) (version 2) | ecosystem: Host-associated > Arthropoda: Insects >... | reverse complement strand
CCGCCAGCGTCGCCAACCCTGCCGCCCCTACTGCCGCCGAAGGCGTCGCGCCGGAATCAAACCCGGAAAATGAAAACCCCGACGAAGACGAATACGGCGAACAACTGAACCTGTTTTAGTGATTTTAGCTCGATTTTTTCACAAGCGATACCTATAACAATATTGAACCGCAAGGATATTGGTTCGGGACTAACCCAGCCGTACCGCGATGCTGTCGGGCATGTCGGCGAAGACTGCGGCGTCGACGCCGGTCATCCAAGTCTGCGCGCCGACCGCCGCCAGCTCGGCGAACAATTCCCCGCGCGCCCGCGCGTCCAAATGACTGTCCGCCTCGTCCAGCAAAATCACCAGTTTCTTGTCCGGATTCTTGGCCGACATAAGTTTCGCATTCGCAATTATCAGGCGGTTCAAGAGCAGCTTTTGCTGGCCCGACGATATCTTGTCCGCCGCCAAGCCCAGCCCCAAATCCCTTGCGGAAAAGTCCGTTCTATGCGCCCCGTCCACCGTCTGCCTGTCTGCGATCAGCGTCCTGTTTTCGGCAAGATATTTTCGGTAGAATTCCTCGAAATCGCTGGCTTTGTCGCCATTTATGATCCTCTGTTCCAGCAGCCCCGATATGCCGATTTCCCCTGCGGAAAGAAAATGGTTCAGCTCGGCCACAAACCTTACGCGCGCGTCCGCGACCGCCGCCGCCGCGCTTGCGATATTGTTTTCGAGTAGCGACAGCCAGGCGTCGTTGCGTCCGTTCTTAAGCGCGAACGCGCGTTCGGCGAGCAGTTTGTTCAGCCGTTGCGTGCGGCCCAGGTGCGCGTCGTTCGTCCCTGCCGCGAGATTGTCGAAGAACGCCCTGCGATGCGTAGGCGCCCCTACGAACAACAGGTCCGTTTCAGGCGTCAGCCATACGATAGATATGTGTTTTGCCAAATCCCCCAGCGCCGCCGCCTCGCCGTTTATCTTCGCCTTGCGCCGCTTCATGCCCTCGTCCCAATAAACCGATATCTCGCCGCCGTTCGCAAGCTCGGCCGCGACGGCGTATCCGTTCGCGCCGAACCGCGCGAGATCCGCGGACTCCGCGCGGCGAAAGCCCGGCGTTCCAGATAAAAGCGACGCCGCTTCCAGCACGTTCGTTTTGCCCGCGCCGTTGGGACCGGACAGCGCGACATTCTTCCCCTCGGCGTCTATCCGAAGCGTTTCGTGATTGCGGAAATTGGTCAGCGTTAAACGGGATATCATTTCTGCTTGTCGGCCGTCTTTCCGGTTTTGTCTTCCGGCCGTTTTTTTGGTTTGTCTTTCAGCGCCTTTTTCATCTGCGCCAGGCCGCTCTTAAGATCCGTTTCGAGTATCTCCGGGCGGGCTACCAACAGGACGTCCTGATCTTTCGGCATCTCGTTTCCCCTGATCCATTCGCGAAGCAGCCGCTTGGCGCGGTTCCTCCGCACGGACGAGGGAAATACCCTTTTGCCTACGACGATTCCGTACTGCCCGGCCTCGAATTTCTTCGGACGCTTTTTCATGAAAAAAGCCGGTAAAATCGAAGATTTTATGTCCGAGAAATCAAAGTCCTTGTGGTTTCTTATAGTGTTTTTCATTCATTCGCCCTTCCGCCTCCGCCAATGGAACTTCGCCTGCCACCCATAGCCTCGCAGAGACGAAGGGTGGTGGGCGTTGAGGGACTCGAACCCCCGACATTTTGCGTGTAAAGCAAACACTCTACCAACTGAGTTAAACGCCCGGAACCGAATCCTCGAACCTAGGCGGCTTTCGGCAGCGGCATACCCGCGGTCGCGGCCGTCATGACCATGTCTATCGTCGCGTCGACCCGCGTTTTCGCGTCCGCGAACGCCGCCAGTATCACCGCCGCCGCGTCCGTCGCGCTTTCTTTCATCAGCGCGGGCGCGATCGTCAGCTTCAGCGGATCGTATTTGCCATTCATCTCGACGGCCGCGAGGCCGCCGCCCGCCGCGCCGCGTATAGTCGTGCGCGCCAGCTGTTCCTGCGCCGCCGTGACCTTGCCCTGCATCTCCTGCGCTTTCTTCATTATCTCGTTCACGTCCATTTTTCGCTCCTTACTTTTTTTCTTCTTTGTTTTTTTCTTCGGCGGCCTTTTCCTCCTTGCCGGTTTCCTGATTGATGTTCCTCATGGTCATCCTTGTCTTGCCGCGATTGTCCTTGCCGAGGTATTTTATCCATACCCTGTCGCCCTCTTTGAACCCGGCGTCGGCGATCTTTTCGATGCGCTTGCCCGTGATTTCGGATATGTGGACCAGGGACTCGAAGTCGCCCATAATCTTCACGAACAGACCGAAGTCCTTCATGCCGGATATCACGCCCTCGTAGAGTTCGCCCGCCTCGGGCTCGGCCGTAATGGCTTTTATCCGATTTATGACGTCCTCTGCCTGTTCTTTCGATATGGCCAGGATTTTAATCTCGCCGGATTCCTCGATGTCTATCGTGGCGCCCGTGTCCTTGACAATGCCCTGGATGACGGCGCCGCCCTTGCCGATGACGTCGCGAATCTTCTCGGGGTTGATGCGCATAGTATAGATCTGCGGCGCGAATTCCGACAACGTCTTCCTTGGCGCATTTATCGCGTCCGTTATCTTGCCGAGGATGTGAAGCCGCCCCTCTTTCGCCTGGGCCAGCGCCTTTTCCATTATCTCGAACGTTATGGAAGTTATCTTGATGTCCATCTGCAGCGCCGTGACGCCTTTCTCGGTTCCGCACACCTTGAAGTCCATGTCGCCGAGATGATCCTCGTCGCCCAAAATGTCCGTCAGCACCGCATAGTCCTTGCCCTCTTTTATCAGGCCCATCGCTATGCCCGCCACCGGCCGCTTCAGAGGAACGCCGCCGTCCATCATGGCCAGCGTCGCGCCGCAGGTCGTCGCCATGGACGAGCTGCCGTTGGATTCCAAAATGTCCGAAATGATCCGAACCACATAGTCGAATTCCTGGCGCGACGGCATCATCGGGCGAAGCGCGCGCCACGCCAAATTGCCGTGCCCTATCTCGCGGCGTCCCGGGGACTTCAGCATCTTGACCTCGCCCACCGAATAGCCCGGAAAGTTGTAGTTCATTATAAAGTCCTGATCGGACGTGCCGGACATGGCGTCCAGCGGCAATGCGTCCTTGCCGCCGCCAAGCGTCAGCGACACCAGCGCCTGCGTTTCGCCGCGCGTGAACAACGCGCTTCCGTGCGTCCGCGGCAGCAGCCCCAGCTCTATCTCTATCGGGCGTACCGTCTTGTTGTCGCGGCCGTCGATGCGCGGCTTGCCGCCAAGGATGTTCCCGCGCATAATCCGCGCCGTGATCGCTTCGACGGCCATGCCGACCGCGCCGTCGACGGCGCCCTCGGTCATGCCGGAATCGGCGAACTTTTCGCGCGCGCCCTCTTTGGCTTTGGCGAGAATATCGTCAAGCGTGGCCAGGCGCTCCATCTTTTCGGTTATACCCAGCCCCGCCTCTATCTCGCCTTTGAAATCCTCGCAGAAATTTTCAATCTGCTGGGCGGCCGCCGGTTTGGGCAGGGTTTCCCACGCCGGTTTGCCAGCCTTTTCTTTCAGCTGCATTATGGCCTTTATGACGGCCTGCTGCGCCTCGAAGCCGAATTTGACCGCGCCGAGCGTAATCTTTTCGTCCAGTTCGCGTATCTCGGATTCGACCATCAGAACGCCGTCCGCGGTCGCCGCGACCACCAAATCCATCTTGCCCTCGCGTATCTGCGCGGGCGTCGGATTCAACACGTATTTGTCGTCTATATAGCCTACGCGCGCAGCCGCGATGGGACCGTTCCACGGAATGCCCGACAGGGCCAGCGCCGCGCTGGACGCGATCATCGCCAGGATGTCCGGCTGGTTCTCGCGATCGTACGAAAACACCTGCGCCGTCACCTGCATGGCGTTCTTAAAATCTTTGGGGAACAGGGGGCGTATGGGGCGGTCTATCAGGCGCGCCGTCAGCGTTTCCGCCGTAGAGGCCTTGCCCTCGCGCCGATCGCGCGATCCCGGAATCCGTCCCGCGGACGAAAATTTTTCCTGATAATCGACGGTCAGGGGCGAAAAGTCCCTGCCTTCGAGCGCCGTTCTTTCGGCGCACACGTTGGACAGAACCATCGTGCCGCCCATGGTCGCCATGACCGCGCCGTTCGCCTGCTTGGCGAAGCGCCCCGTTTCCAGGACGAGCGTCCTGCCGCCGTATTCGACGGAAACCCTGACCGGGTTGTTCAGCGCGCCCGGCGCGCCGTCTTTGTTTTTCTTTAATCCGAATATCATTTTTTACTCCTTTTGGTATTGTATTCGTTATGCCCGCGACCGCCCGGCCGCAATGCTCAGGAGTAAAAATCATTCGTTGTAATGCTCCGAAAGAACATTAGAATGAATAATCCTAGTCCTGCGCGGCCATGGTCCCGTCGCGGGGTTTATTTGCGAAGCCCCAACTTCTTTATCAGGGCGTCGTATTCCGCCGCGTCCCGGCGCTTTATGTAAGCCAGCAGTTTTTTTCTGCGGTTCACCATCAGCATCAGTCCGCGTTTGGAATGTTGATCTTTTTTGTTGATCTTTACGTGCTCGGTCAGATTCCGGATGCGCTCCGTCAGCACCGCGACCTGCGATTCGACGGATCCGCCGTTGTCCGACTCGGACACCTTGTTTTCGGCGATAATCTTCGCCTTGACGTCTTTTTTTATCGACATTTGAAAACTCCTCGAGTTTTGGCGATCGGCGGAATGCCGATCATTTTCCAGCCCCGCGACCGGAATGCCGTCCGGTCCAAGGCCAAGCCGCCCGGGAACAGGTCCCGCCCGACGCCGTCATTATTAAACATTTTTCCCAAAAAATCAAGCGCGCCTGAAAAGATTGTTTTGACCGCCCGGCCGCCGATTGCGGCGGGACCGTTGCGCCCGCGGTTGACAGGCGGAAAAACTATGTTATAATCAACTCCGCTTACAAGAGAAAGGACATATATGTCAGACAACAGAAGAATCAGAAAAATCGCCCAAATGATGGACGAACTGAAACTTATGGAGATCACTTCCGAGACCTCGGTGTTTTGGGGAATGATTAAAGACAAACTGCATCTGTCGCGCCAGCAGATCTGCTGTCCGGCGGGCCTGCCGCACGGTTTGGGCGGCGCTGGCGCGGCGTCGAAATCGGGCGCGCACGCGGCCGCTTCGCACGATGGAATCGACGTCTCGGGCGCGATAACTTCGCCGATGGTCGGCATAGTCTATCTGTCGCCGGAACCGAACGCGAAGCCTTTCGCGCAGGCGGGACAAAAGGTCAACGCTGGCGACACGCTCTGCCTGATCGAGGCCATGAAAACCTTTAATCCTATCAAGGCCCACAAGGCCGGAGTAGTCGCCGACATATTGGTGGGGGACGGAGACACCGTCGAATACGGCACCCCGCTGGTCGTCGTAAAGTAAGGGCCTTTTTTAAAATGGCGCATCCTATCAAAAAAATACTTATCGCGAATCGCGGCGAAATAGCCCTCCGCATTGTCCGCGCCTGCCGCGACCTAGGCATCCGGTCGGTTGCGATTTATTCTTCGGCGGACGCCGACGCCGCTCATGTCCGCCTAGCGGACGAGGCGGTGTGCATAGGGCCTCCGCCGCCGAAAGATTCCTATTTGAACGAGGGCGCGGTTTTGACCGCCGCGCTACTTGCCAACGTGGACGCGATTCATCCGGGCTACGGCTTTTTGTCCGAGCGCGCGGACTTTGTTAAAAAGGTCGAACAGCACGACTTGATTTGGATTGGCCCCGATGCGGACATGATTTCGCGCATGGGCGACAAAGTGGCGGCCAAGAAGACGGCGATAAAATGCGGTCTGCCTGTCGTGCCGGGTTCGGACGGCGTGCTCGAATCCCTGGGGGATGCCGAGGCCTGGGCGGATAAAATCGGCTATCCGGTTATGTTGAAAGCCTCGGCGGGCGGCGGCGGCAAAGGCATGCGCCCGGTCATGTCCAAGGCCGAAATGCTCGAAGCCTTTCAGTTGGTGAAAGCCGAAGCCAAGGCGTCTTTCGGCGACGACGCTATATATATGGAAAAGCTGCTGGTTCATCCGCGGCATATCGAATTTCAAATCCTGGCGGATGCGCACGGCGGCATTGTCGTATTGGGCGAGCGCGACTGCTCGCTGCAAAGAAAGCATCAAAAGGTCATGGAGGAATGTCCCGCCGCCGCGATTCCCCACGCCGAGCGCGCCAAGATGATAGACGTTTGCCGCAAGGCCGTAAAGAAAATGGGATACCTCAACGCCGGAACGCTGGAGTTCATGTACGAAAACGGCGGCTTTTATTTTTTGGAAATGAACACGCGCCTGCAGGTCGAGCATCCCGTGACCGAAATGGTCTACGGCGTCGACTTGGTCGCCGAGCAGATACGCGTCGCCGCGGGCGAGCCGCTGTCCTTTGCGCAGGAGGATTTGGTTCCGCGCGGACACGCGATGGAGTTTCGTATAAATGCCGAAGACCCCGAGACGTTCGTCCCAAGTCCGGGGCGGCTGACGCAGTACAGCGCGCCGGGGGGCCTGGGGGTGCGGGTCGATTCCGCCGCGTTTCCGGGATACGTGATACCGCCGAATTACGACTCGATGATAGCCAAGCTGATAGTTTGGGCCGATGAGAGGGAGGAATGCATCGCCCGCGCCGCCCGCGCTTTGGACGAGTTCGACATAGAGGGCGTAAAGACTACTATACCGTTGCAAAGGCGGCTGCTGGACAACAAGGACATCCGCGCGGGCCGCTTCGACAACCATTGGCTGGAAAGATTTTTGGCAGCCAAAGACTAAACTCAGGATTCAGAGTTATAATTCCCATTCGCTATTTCACCGCCGACAGCAGAACCATTATGCCCGCCGGGGTCATGCCGGGAATCCTGGCGGCGGCGGCGATGTTTTCCGGCCTAACGACGGACAGCTTTTGAATCAGCTCGTTGGTCAATCCGGAAAGGGCGCGAAAGTCCAATCCGGCTGGTATTTTAATGTTTTTGTCGGCCTGAATTCGTCCAATCCTGGCGTTCTGCTGTTTGATATATCCGGCGTAAGTGCGGTCTACGGCCTCGCTGATTTCGCGCTTGTCGCGACGGATCGTTTCCGCCGCCTCGTGGGAAATCAAACCCAGCGCCTCGCCTGTTTCGCCCAGGCGGAAAATCGCATTGTCGGCGCGAAGTTGCAAACGATATTCGGCGCGGCTGGTGAACATGCGATACGGCTCGTCCACGCCCATGGTCGTTATGTCGTCGATCAAAACGCCTATCATCGAATTCGTGCGGTCCAGCTCGAGCGGCGCGGCGCCAAGCGCGAACGCCGCCGCGTTCGCCCCCGCGACCAAACCCTGCGCGGCGGCCTCTTCATAGCCCGAAGTGCCGTTGATTTGACCGGCGAAAAACAGCCCCGGACGATCCTTGGCCTCCAGCGTGTGGCGAAGCGCCCGCGCGTCTATGGCGTCATACTCCACCGCATAGCCGTATCGCAGAACGCGGACATTTTCAAGTCCCGGAATGGCGCGCAGCCACAGATTCTGAATTTCGGCCGAAAACGACGTGGACAGACCGTTGGGATATATTATTCCGCGCCCGGGATGGCGAACGTCGAAACCCGTCTCGGGTTCTAGAAAAACATGGTGGGATTTATGCTCGGGGAACTTCATGACCTTGTCCTCGATAGAGGGGCAATAGCGCGGCCCGATGCCCCGAATGTCGCCGTTATACATGGGTGCGGCGGCAATATGGTCCCGTATAATTTGATGGACGGCGTCGGTCGTGTGGGTCATGAAACACGAAATGCCTTTCGCGTCCTGCCTGCGAAAGGAAGGATCCGACGAGAACCATTCGTGCGGATCATCGCGCGGCTGTTCGGCCAGGGCGGAGAAATCTATGCTGTCCGCGAATAGGCGGGCGGGGGTCCCGGTCTTGAGGCGAAGCAGCGAAAATCCGGCGCCCGCAAGAATGCCGGAAAGATTGACCGTGGGCTTTTGATAGGTGCAGTCGTCCAGCTGTCGGCCCGACGGAATCTTCTCGGCGCCGCGCGTGGCCAGGCCGTTCAGGAACGTCCCCGTCGCTATGACCAGCGCACGCGCATGATATTGTCCATTGACGGTCTTGCTGGCCAGGTCCAACGACTCCACGTCTTCGAACAACAGGTCGCATCCGGCGCGTTCGATTTCGCGCCTTACGGCGGCGCGGTAAAGATCGCGGTCGATTTGGGCGCGAAGGGCCCGGGTCGCGGGGCCGTGCGACGCGTTCAGCGTTCGAAACTGTATTCCGGACATGTCGGCCGCACGCGGCATGATTCCGCCGAGGGCGGCAAGTTCGGCAACCATTTGGCTTTTGCCCGGCCCGCCGATGGACGGATTGCAGGACATGGCGCCCAAATCCTGCGGCGCCTTGGTAAGGAGTAGCGTCTTGGCGCCGCGGCGGACGGACGCGGCGGCGGCCTCTATTCCGCCGTGTCCGGCGCCGATAACGATGACGTCGTAATTTTTCATAGCCAAAATGTTAGAATAAAAAAGCTGGAAATACAAAAAAACTTGTATTATAATCGCGGCATGTTTTACAAGGACATGATTATTATAGGATAAAAAGGCGATGCGCTTTGGCGTAATGCCGGGCGCATAGGCGCCCGTTTTTTATGAAAAGGCGATATAGATATGGCGTATAAAAAGACTGAACCTAAGGCGGATTTTCCAAAGCTGGAACATGAGGTGCTGGACTTTTGGGCGAAGAACAAAATTTTTCAAAAGTCGCTGGACAATACCGCTGGCGGACAGCCGTTTTCATTTTACGACGGACCGCCGTTTGCTAACGGGCTTCCGCACTGGGGGCACCTGGGCGTGTCGGCGGTCAAGGACATGGTGTGCCGGTATCAGACCATGAAGGGCCGCCACGCCCGGCGCGAACTGGGCTGGGACTGCCACGGGCTGCCCGCCGAAAACGCGGTTGAAAAATCCCGCGGCGTGTCGGCCAAGGACATTGTCGCCAAAGACGGAGTCGCCGCGTTCTGCGACATGTGCCGCGCGAACGTTCAAACCTACGTGAAAGAATGGCGGGTGTTTTTGGACCGCATCGGGCGCTGGGTCGATTCCGGCGATGCGTCGGGATACCGCACCATGGACAAGAACTATATGGAATCGGTCATATGGGGCCTGTCGGAATTGTATAAGAAAGGTCTGCTGTATAAAGACTACCGCGTGAACCCCTACGATTGGAAAAACGGAACGGTGCTGTCGAATTCCGAAGCGTCGGCCGACTATCGCGAAGTCGTCGACGACGCCGTTACGGTCTGGTTCGAGCTGGCGGACGGCAGGCGCGTTTTGGCATGGACCACTACGCCGTGGACGCTTCCGGCAAACAGCGCGCTGGCGGTGAATCCGAAAATAAAATACGCGGTCATGCGGGACGAGGACGGCAAAGAATACATCATCGCCGCCTCGCGCCTGGCGGCCTATGAAAAACAGTTCGCAAAGGCGGCGCGTACGGGCGAAGTTTCGGGGGCGGACCTCGTCGGACTGAAATACAAGCCTCTGTTCGATTATTACAAGGACGAAAAGCTGCACGTCGTGATCGCCGCCGATTACGTCAGCGACGCGGACGGCACCGGCGTGGTTCATATCGCGCCCGCGTTCGGCGAAGAAGACTTTTGGGCGGCGAAAAATATCGACCAAAAATTCCCGGTCATAGTGAACGTGGACGACTGGGGAAACTTTACGGACGAGGTCGGGGATTTTGCGAAAATGAACATTTTCGAGGCCAATCCTAAAATCATAGAATTTCTCAAAAGAGCCGGTGTTGTCGTAAAAAAAGAACAGTATAAACACGCCTATCCGTACGGCGAGCGGTCGAAGGAAAAACTGATATACCGCGCGACGGATTCATGGTATATCGACGTGCCGAAGATAAGGGACCGCCTGATTGAAAACAACAAAAAGGTATGGTGGACGTCGGCTGGCGGACGCTTTGCCGACTGGATTGCGAACGCGCGGCCCTGGTCGATTTCGCGCAACCGCTTTTGGGGAACGCCGCTTCCGATTTGGGAAAAGAATGGCGTTTATAAAATCTTCGGTTCGGTCGCGGAGATGGAGGAATTCTTCGGGGTGAAACTGGACGACCTTCACAGGCCGACATTGGACGCGCTTCAAAAGGACGGCTGGAAACGGATACCGGACGTTTTGGACTGCTGGGTGGAATCCGGGTCTATGCCGTGGGCCGCGCTCCATTATCCTTTCGAGAACAAGGAACGGTTCGACGCGACCTTTCCGGCGGACTATATCATAGAGGGCCAGGATCAGACGCGCGGCTGGTTTTATTCGCTGATGGTTTTGGCGACGGCCCTGTTCGACCGACCGGCGTTCAGAACTGTTTCGGCGAACGGACTGATGGTGGACGAGAACAAGAAAAAGTTCTCGAAATCGCTGGGCAACTTCGTCAACCCCGAGGAACAAATAGAAAGGTTCGGCGCGGACGCCGTGCGGCTGTTTATTTTGGGCAGCGGATTCATGAAAACCGAACCGGTGCCGATGGACAAGGAGGGCAGGGTCTTCGCGGAACCGATTAAGAACATCCTTACGCCGCTGTGGAACGCGTATCATTTCTTCACGCTGTATGCGAACGCCGGGAACGTAAAGGCGAAAAAGCATCCGAATTGGTTCGGTGCGGCGAACAACATGGACCGGTATATCCTGGCCGAACTGAACGAATTGTTCGACGCGGCGAACAAGTCCATGGACGATTACCAGCCTGACGCGCTGGTTCGCCGCGTCGCGGAATTCCTGGACGTCCTGAACAATTGGTACGTCCGCCTGTCGCGCGCCCGGTTTTGGAACGAGGACCGGGACGCATTCGACACGCTGTGGACGGTGCTGGCGTACCTGTGCCGCGTCATCGCGCCCGTCGCGCCGTTCGCGTGCGAATATATTTTCAGAGATCTGACCGGCCTCGAATCCGTGCACCTGCAGACGTACCCGCATTATACGAAGAACGGCGAAAGCCTCGGGCTGCTCGGCGACATGCGCAGGGTCCAGGCGATTGTGTCGGTCGGCAAGCAGCTTCGGGAAAAGTTCGCCATTCAGAACCGCCAGCCTTTGGCGGCGCTGGAAATCGCGGGCTGGAACGGCGGCGCGTGGGACGACATAATAAAGAGCGAACTGAACGTCAAAAACGTTATTCATACGGCCGACGTGGCGAAAGTCGCGGACTCGTTCGCGTACCTGTTCACGCCTAAAATCGGCGCGCGCCTTGGCCCAAAATTGAAAGAAATTATCGCCGCGTCGAAACAGCCGGATTTCAATCCCAAGGAATGGGGCCTGCTTGCGTACGAATACGAAACGCGCTTGAGCATTCGCGGCGGCATAACGGGGGCGGCGTTGCCGGACAATACGGCGGTCGTGATTTTGGATACGAAGCTCTCTCCGGATTTAATCGCCGAGGGGCTGGCGAACGAAGCGCGGCGGTTCATTCAGGACACGCGCCGGGCCGTGGGATTGGACGTCTCGGACCGAATAAAATTGTCGGTCGCGGGCGCGGACGAAATCACGGCGGCGATTCGTGCGCACGAGAAAAGAATCATGGACGATACTCTCGCGGTCGGGATATCGTATTCGAACGCGCCGCTCGGGCACAAAACGGAAATAGAGGGGCGGGCGTTCTCTCTGAAAATGGAAAAGGCGTAAGGATGAGTTTTTTCGTACGCGCGATTATCAGGGATTCGGAGCAAAGGATCATGACCGTCTACAACGCCCAGGCCAATTTCGGGGCTGGCGACTGGAACTTTCCCGGCGGCAAGAGCGAGCCTGGCGAAACGCCGGAACAAGCCCTGATCCGCGAGGTCAAAGAGGAAGTCAATCTCGATATAACCGAACTCGAAAAGGTGTTGGAAACCGACGTGGTTTTTCCGGGGCATTACGGAGACCTGCCGGTTCGGGGATATTATTTCGAGGCGCAGGCCGACCTTGCGAACTTTAAATTGAACGAGCCGGAAAAGATTCCCTATATGAAATTCATGACATTGGACGAACTGGGGAAGGTTGCGAACCCGTCCATGGCGGTGCGCGCGTATTTGGAAAAAATAAAATGATGCGACCGGACAAATATTTCGAGACTATGAAAAAGCGGTTCGGCGCGGACAAACGAACCGAGCTTTATTACACGAACGAATTTACGCTGGCCCTCGCGGTGATTCTGTCCGCGCAGGCGACCGACAAGCATGTCAACACGGTAACGCCGACGCTGTTCAAGGCTGCGGATACGCCCGAGAAAATATTGAAGCTCGGACTTGAGGGGCTGAAGGAACATATAAAATCGGTCTCGTTTTTCAATAATAAGGCTAAGAATATCATGGGCCTGTCGCAGGAACTGGCCGGACTGGATATTGCCCAAAAGGACTGGCGTTTTCCAAAAAAATACCATGACCGGGATGCGCTGCAAAGGCTGCCCGGCATAGGGCGAAAAACGGCCAATGTGGTGGGCAGCATATTGTGGGGCGCGCCGAACATCGGCGTAGACACTCATGTGTTCCGCTTGGCGCATAGGTTCGGCTGGGCGAACGAGGCGGACAATACGCCTGAAAAGGTGGAGCGCCGCCTTTACGGAATCGTCCCGAAAAAATACTACGCGGTCGCAAATCACCTGATGGTGATGCACGGACGATATATTTGCAAGGCGCGGTGGCCCGATTGCGCGAACTGCCCGGCGGCGAAATTGTGTCCTTGCAAAAGCGATAACGGCGGTGTAAAATAAGCGGACAAAAGGCGCGATGGCAGAATGGTTATGCACCGGACTGCAAATCCGTTTATGCCGGTTCGATTCCGACTCGCGCCTCCAAATTTTAACGACCCAAAAGGCGGCCGCCCATGGACACGAAAATAGAAATAAATCTTACGAATGACGAAGTGATGCATTTGAACCTCCCGAGAAACGCTTTCTTTCCGGTCTTGTCGTATTTTATCGAGGCACCGCAGCACGGATTTTCCAACGGCGGCGAAAACCATTACAATCTTGTCCTGCCGACCCATTGCCACGGCGCGCCCATTGGGCAAAATCCGCTGATGAGTTCCATCGTGCCTTATCAGCTTGACAATATGCATCTGCCGCATTTGATCAAACTCCGCCACACCTGTTATAGGTCTATCATGAAAACTTGCGGGCCCGGGGCGGGCGCATGCGGGAAATGCGAAATAGCGAACGACGACATTACGGACCTAAAGGACGTTATCGCGGCGGCCGCGAAATGCCCGCCGAGCTGCAAAAAAATCAATTCGGGCGGCTGCAAAGGCAGATGCCGGATATTGTCGCCGATATTCAGACGAATCAAAGAAAAACGTTATGGCTGCTGAAACGCGGCCGAAAGAATGGAAAACCAAAGGCTCGTTTTGATGTCCTGCTGCGCGCCGTGCTCTGCGGCGGCGGTAAAAATGCTGAAAAAAGAGGGCTGGGACTTTATCGTCCTGTTTTACAATCCGAATATTTTCCCAAAGGCGGAATACGACCGGCGCCTTGCGGAACAGATAAGGCTTTGCGACAAGCTCGGCGCGAAATACGCGGTCGGGAATTGGGATCACGACCGGTGGCTGTCCGGCGTCAAAGGCTTGGATAAAGAACCCGAGCGCGGCCGCAGATGCCTCGAATGTTTCAAAATGCGCCTTGCGTTCGGGGCGGAATGGGCGCGGGAAAACGGATATGATAAAATCGCATCGGTCTTCGGCGCATCGCCGCACAAAGACCAAAACCAAGTGAACGACGCCGCGCGCGGCATTGACGGATACCTGCCGACAAAATTCGATTACGCGCCCGAGCCGGGCGGCTATCGGCAAAAATACTGCGGTTGTGAGTATTCGTCCGCAGAGCGGACGAATACGAAATCGCGCCGGAGCCTTGGCGTAGGCGGAACGGAGAAACATCATGCTTAAACGCGACACAAGGCCGACATTCATCGGCCCGGTTATAAACAAATTCCTGGCGCGCTTGGGCGCCAAGGCGTCCGATTCGGATCTGTCGGCAAAGTGGGCGGAAGCGGTCGGCGAAGATTCCGAGCTGGTGAAGATCTCGCGAGGGGTTCGCGGCCGCACCGCGACCATCCGCGCCAAGAACCCGGCGGAACGGCTGGCGCTGTCATACCGCGCACCCGAGATAATCGAAAAAATCAACCGCTATTTCGGCTACGACGCGGTCGCGAAAATCGTGGTCAGGTAAGAAAGCTACATCGCCTCTTCCAAAAATGTTTTATTTAGCAATTCCGCGGCGGCGGCGGGCGTCAGGCCCGCGGTTTCGAGATATTCTATCTGCCGCTTCGCGGGGCGATATATGGACGCGGCGTGGCGGGCGTCCGCGGGAACGGACGATATGCGCTGGGCAGGCGCCATCTTGACCAACGCGGCCGCCGGATCGCATAGCGCGGAAAAACTTATGTCTGTTTCCGAGCCGACATTCTCGACCGGAATATTCGCCAGACCGGAGAGGACGCTTTCCGATCCGGCGGCCGCGAACAGCCTGGTTGCGATTCTGATTTTGGTATTGTCGCGATTGTTGTTGCCGATGATGTTTATTAGTACTTTACCGGTGTTTTTGCAAAAAACGAGGCCATCGAAAGACAGTTTCGGCAGGTTCGGATTAACCTCTATGTCTATCTTCGCATCGGCGGTCGCAATGCGTGCCGTAAGGAACACGTCGCGCGGCTCGTTCATATCGATAAACCATTTTTGCGCGCCGGATATTTCGCCGATGTGGATTATATGAAGCGGCAAAGAAGCGTCGTCCAAGTCCTCGGACAGGTCGGGCGCGAAGACGCCGCCCCGGTAGACGCGGGTCGCCGCCGGAAAGGTTCTTATGTTCTTGAAATCGTCAAACAAGTATGCCATGATATGGTCATTATAAAGGAAATTGTCATGGGTTTCAATTGCGGAATTGTCGGCCTCCCAAATGTAGGCAAGTCAACCCTCTTTAATGCTCTTACGGCGACCGCCCAGGCCGACGCGCAGAATTACCCGTTCTGCACGATAGAGCCGAACCTGGGCAAGGTGGTGGTGCCTGACGAAACTTTGGCGCGGCTGGCGGACTTTGAAAAATCGGCGAAGATCATTCCGGCGCAACTCGAAATCGTGGACATAGCCGGCCTGGTCAAAGGCGCGTCCGCGGGCGAAGGGCTGGGCAATAAATTCCTGGGGCACATTCAGGCGGTGGACGCGATCATTCATGTAGTAAGGTGCTTTGAGAACGATGACATAGTCCATGTAAGCGGGCGGATAGACCCGCTGGCGGACATCGACGTTATAAATACGGAATTGGCGCTGGCCGACTTGGAAAGCGTAGAGCGGCGCATCGCGGGCTTGGAAAAGCGGATCCACGCACAGGACAAGGAGGCGATAAAAGATATGACCGCCATGACCGAAATAAAGAAAGGCCTCGAGGCGGGCGCGCCCGCGCGGGATACGATAAAAAGGCTCGGCCTGGCGGAAATCGGCAATGGGCTGCTTACGGCCAAGCCGGTTATATACGTTTGCAATGTGGACGAGGCGAGCGCCAAAGGCGGCAATAAATTTTCCCGGCTGGTTTGCGAAAAATACGCGAAAGAACCGGTGTTGATAATCTCGTCCAAAATCGAAATGGAAATAGCCCAAATTGCGGATATGGCCGAACGAAAGGCGTTCTTGGACGACCTGGGATTGCCGGAATCGGGGCTGTCGCAAATCATCAGAACGGGCTACGCGACGCTGGGTTTGCAAACCTTCTATACGGTCGGCCCAAAGGAAGCGCACGCCTGGACTATAACAACGGGAACGACCGCGCCAGGCGCGGCGGGCAAGATCCATACGGACTTTGAAAAGGGATTCATACGCGCCGAGATTTGCCGACCGGACGACTGGCTGGCGCTTGGCGGCGAGACTGGCATAAAGGCGGCGGGCAAATGCCGCGTCGTGGGCCGCGATTACGCGATGCAGGACAGGGACATTGCGAACTTTCTGTTCAACAATTAAAAAGGAGACGGATATGAGGCTTTACATACTGGCGCCGAACGGCGACAATTTTTCAAAGGAACAAAAGGACGCCCTTAAAAAACACTACGCCGAAATCATATATATAGGCGAAGCCATGCCGTTTTCCGCCCTGCCGCAGATCGGCGACGCCGCCGAAAAAGTGCTGGCCATAGAGCCCGAGTTCTGCGATTGGAATATCCCAAACGAGGCGCTGGACATAGCGGGGCTTCGCGCGGTATGCCTGCAGACGACATCGTACGGCTGGATAGATTTGGATTACGCCGCCGCCAAAGGCGTCGCAGTTTCCAACGTGCGGCATTGGTCTACGGAATCGGTCGCGGAGCAAACGATTCTTATGGCGCTTTATCTGTCGCGCAAAATGCCGCTGCTGGCGCAGAATAATATGGAAATAGATTTTGCAAAGATGCTGGGGACCGAGCTGGCGGGAAAAACCGCGGGCATAGTCGGACTGGGGCATATAGGCAAACGCATTGCCGGACTCTGCCAGGCGCTCGGAATGAAGGTCGTCTATTGGTCCAGGCAATCGACGGACGACAGGTTTGAAAAGGCGAATCTGGACGCGCTGTTCAAGACGGCGGACTTCATATTTCCGGCGCTCATAAAGAACGAAGAAACTGAGAAAATTATCGCGAAAGGACTGGCAAACGACCTGAAGCCGTCGGCGATATTATGCGACATTACGGGAACCGTCGCGCAGGATCATGACAGATTGCTGAAAATGGCAAAGGACGGTAAGATCGGCGGCTACGGCTTCGAGGAATTGCACCCAAAGCGCTATGAGGGGAATGTCTTTGCTGTGCCGCCGGTCGCTTACTATACGCATGAAGCCATGGCGGCAAACACGGTCCAGTGGCTGGAATGTATAATCAGCGCGACGTCCAGCGCCTTAAAAAACAAACTGAATTAACGCCCTCCGCCTGCTTGACTTAATGTTTTTATGTATTATAATCGCCCTGACAGAAACAAAGGGCGTATTATGAAGACTATCGGGCTTTTAGGTTGCATCGATCTGCCGTCGACCATGCATTATCTCAAAGGATTCGACTTTTGGAAGGACCGGCTGGACCTGGACGATTCTCCAAAAATCGCCATGCGTAGCGGCGATTACGAAAATATCACGAGTTTAAGAAGGGCGAACCGCTGGGACGATATTGCGGACGAGGCAGTCAAGGGGGCGACCGCCGTAAAGAACGCGGGCGCGGACTTTTTGGTCATGGCGACAAGCCTTATGGACAAGGTCGCGAACAGGGTCGAAGAATACGCCAAAATTCCGGTTCTGCGCATTACGGCGCCGACCGTCGCGGCGATTAAAAGTTATAACATCGAGGACGGCTCTTACGAAGGCGCCGTCGACGGCGACGCCGCGTTGCTGATCGGCACGAAATGGACGATGGAAGAATCTTTTCTGATAGACGAATTTAAAAACAACAATATAAGCGTCGCCGTTCCCGACGCGAAAGACAGGGACGATTTGGAAGAAATGCGCAAGGCCCCGAAAAGTCTGCCCGAACAGGCGGAATTTTTCCGCATCGCGCACAGATATTACAGACAGGTCGTAATTATAGGCTGTTTAAATTTCAATCCTTTTTTCAATTCGGATACATGGCTGATCGAAAGACATACCAATCATTTGGGCAAGACCGTACTCTTCTTCAATATGGCCGATCTGCATATACGCGCGGCGGTGAAGAGAGCGGCGGAGAAAAGCCTTTAATTCCAAAGGTCCAAAATCGCGTCTTTGACGCGCTGGATTGCGGCGGGCGCGGCGCGGTCGGAGATCAGACCGTCCAGCTGTTTTTTCAGTTCTATTTCCTTGATGATCTTGACCGCCCTTTCGCGCTTCATACCCGTATCGGCATGCGGGACGTCCGGCGGCAAAACTCCGAGCAGCTCGAAATTCGCCTCGTACAGTTCGGGAAACTTTTCCGCGATTTCCGCGATCAGTCCGGCCTGGCGCTTGGTCGGATCCGGCGCCTTCATCTCGGGCGCTATCGTGCGGCGGAACCGCTTCCATTCGTCGAACTCGCGATTTTTCAGAGTGGACAGGTATTCTTCCCGTAGCTTCAGGTCAGGGATTTTATTATACTCGGCGTACAGCCAGCGGTCCGCCTGCACCCGTCCGGCCTCGGTCGCTACGGCGAAGTTCTTGTTCGCCAGGCCCCAACCGAAGTCCGGCAGGGATTTTGCTCCGTTGATGATCCGCCCCATGTCGCCGCCGCCGCGCAATACCTCGTCGGGATCCTTGCCGCCCGTCATAAAGGCGAATCCGACGGACATGTCGGCCTTCAGTTCGGACAGAACCAGGCTGGCCGTACGGGCGGCGGCCTTGTCGCCCGCGACGTCGCCGTCGAAGCAAAATACCAGCTGTTTTGCATGTTTTAACAAAATCTGAATATGCTCGGTCGTAAGCGCGGTGCCCATGGGCGCGACGGTCTCGCCGAAGCCGTGCGCCTGCATTTGAATCGCGTCGATATGACCCTCAACCACTATCGCGCGCCGACGCAGGCGCATTTCGGGCAGCGCGAAATTTATCCCGAACAGGGTGCGCCGCTTTTGGAAGAACTCCGTTTCGGCGATGTTTATGTATTTGGGTTCCGAACCGTCCAGCGAACGCCCGGCGAAAGCGATCACGTTCCCGCGAGAATCGGATATCGGGATCATCAGGCGGTTTCGGAAAAAGTCATAGTCCGCGCCGCCGTCTTTGGAATGGCGAGAGAGCCCCGCGGTTATGGCGGCCGCGCCGAAACGCGACGCGATAATGTTGTTTTTGGGGGCGTAGCCCAGACGGTATTTTTTAATGATTTCGGCGGACAGGGCGCGGCGCGCCAGGTATGCGGCCGCGGGAGAATCGGGCAGGGCGGCGGAATACATATCCGCGGCCTTGTTCAGGATGTCGAAATAGGCGCGCTCGCGGTTTTCCTCTTCCGGGTCGCGCGGATGGAAATCGGGCATTGACACCCCGGCGATGGCGGCCAGCTCGCGCACCGCGTCTAGATACTGCATGCCGTGCTTTTTCATCAGGAACGTAATGACGTCGCCGCCCTCGCCGCAGCCGAAGCATTTGTAGATGTTCAGTTCCTCGTTGACCGAAAAGGACGCCGTCTTCTCGTTATGGAATGGACAGCAGCCCCACCAGTTCTTGCCGCGCGGCTTTAGTGGCACGCTACGCCCGACGATTTCGACTATCGAAACGCGCTGCTTTAATTGCTCTACAAAAGGCTTCAGGCTTTCTGACATGGTTCGTCGCGCCGCCGCGCCGCGGATCGGGTTTTACTTTCCCCGCCGCTTTTTAAATCCGGACGGTTTCTTGTTGTTTATCAGCAGGGTTGCGTCTTTTAGATCGGGCTGTTCTTTGACCGACACGTTGACTTTGTTGCTGGAAATATACGCGCCGTAGCGGCCGGTCGGATAATAGAGTATGTCTTTGTCCGTCGTCGGATTCTTGCCGAGATTGATCGGCTCGGCTTTTTTTCCGGCGTTCGCCAGCAGTTCCTTGGCCGCATCCAGCGTTATGGTTTCGGCGGTGAATTTCTTCGCCGAGGCGTTCTTCGTCCCGTCGCTGACATAGGGCCCGAAGCGCCCCACCATGAACGAGATTCCGTCTCCCAAATCCAGCGCCTCTTTCTTCGTCGGCGATTCCGCCGACTGGATGTTTTTGATGTATTTGCATTTGGGATAGTTGCCGCAGGAAATAAACGCGCCGAATTTCCCCTGCCTCATGGAAAGGGCGCCGCCGCACTCGGGACATTTCTTTTCGCCACCCTTAAAGACGTGCGCGGCCAAATCGTCGTTCAGCCTGTCCCATACGTCTTTTATCGGAATATCCTTGGCGGCGTCAACCCACTTTGCGAACGGGGCCCAAAAACCGGACAAGACCTTCAGGCCCGCCGCGGCGCCGTTCGAAACGTCGTCCATGGCGTCCTCGGTCTTGGCCGTAAAGTCCGTTTCGATAAGCTGACCGAAATAGTTCGACAGGAACGCCGCGACCAGCCAGCCGCCGATCGTCGGAATGAAGCGCCGCGATTTGTCGATTTCGACGTATCCGCGGTCTACGATAGTGGACATGATTGACGCGTAGGTCGACGGGCGCCCGATGCCCAGCTCTTCCAATTTCTTGACCAGCGACGCTTCGGTATAGCGCGGCGGCGGCATGGTGAAATGCTGCTCGGGGATAAACTCGAGTACGCCGACTTTATCGCCGACGGCCAGCGGCGGCAGCTTGGCATTCTCCTCGTCCTCGTCGTCATCCGAATCCTCCTTGTAGACTTTTAGGAACCCGTCGAAGACAAGGGTCTGCCCCGTGGCGCGAAAGGCCGCGTTTTTGTATTCCAAATCCGCCGCGACGGAATCGAACACGGCGTTGGTCATTTGGGACGCCATGGCGCGCTTCCATATCAGTTCGTAAAGCCGCGCGCCGTCCCTGTCGTCTACGGCGGCCTCGACGGCGCCCGCGTTGGTCGGCCTGATTGCTTCGTGCGCCTCCTGCGCGTTCTTCTGCTTCTTGGCATAGACGTTGGGCGCGGCTGGAATATAGGCGGCGCCGTAAGACTTGGATATGGCGGCGCGAATTTCCGCCACGGCGTCGGCGGCCAAATTAGTCGAGTCCGTACGCATATAGGTTATAAATCCGGCTTCGTACAGTTTCTGCGCCGCCGACATGGTGCGCTTTGACGAGAAATGAAGTTTCCGCGCCGCTTCCTGCTGCAGGGTCGAAGTCGTGAAGGGCGCGTAGGGCCTGCGCTGAACCTGCTTTCTTTCGACGGCCGCGACCGTTAGCGCCTTCGCGCCGACGAGGGCCGCCAAAATCCTGTCGGCCATTTCTTTGTTTTTAATGGACAGCTTTTCGATTTTCTCGCCGTCGAAGCGCGCCAGCCGCGCGTTGAATTTCGCGTTATGGGCTTCGCACGCCGCATCGAGCGACCAATATTCCACGGGATTAAAGGCCTCGATTTCCTTTTCGCGGTCGACCAGTAACCGCACGGCGACCGACTGCACGCGGCCCGCCGACTTGCCGATTGATTTCTTCCACAGAACCGGCGACAGGTTGAATCCTATCAGATAGTCCAGCGCGCGGCGCACCAGGTACGCGTCGACCAGGTTTTGGTCGATCTGCCGCGGCTTTTCCAGTTCCGCCAGTATGGCGTTCTTTGTGATTTCATGGAACGCGACGCGGTTTACGACCCGTTCGGCCAGCGCCTTTTTTTCGTTCAGTATCGCCAGGATATGCCAGGCGATGGCCTCTCCTTCGCGGTCCGGATCCGAAGCCAAATATACGGCGTCGGCCTTTTTGACCTGGTCGACGATTTCCCTGATGACCTTTTCTTTGCCCGGCATTATCTGCCATGCGGGGCGGAAGTTGTCGTTCACGTCTATGCTGCCGTTTTCCGGGATCAGGTCGCGCACGTGCCCGACGCTGGCGACGACTTTCCAGTCGCGGCCCAAATACTTGCCGATGGTCTTGGCCTTTGCCGGAGATTCCACAATCATTAACTTCATGACGCCGCCCTTGGTTGTTTGAATTATAGGGTCAGGACAGGGTGAATCATAGGTCAAGGCGGCAGAGAATTTGAATCAAGAACCAGGGTTTACGCGCAGCATGTATGAGCATACATGCAAGCGGAAACCCGAAGTTATTGGTTCAAATTGTCGCCGCGGCGCAGCCGTGGCACACATTGGCCATGATTCACCCTGTCCTGACCCTAGTATATTAGTTTATTATTCGCCGTTTGCAAATGAAATTTAGCCGCCCTTTGCGGACAGTTGCAGATCGCGGTGAATCCATGCGTTTTGAACGAGCCCCAGGCCGAACATCAGCGACAAAAGCGCGCTGCCGCCATAACTGAACAGAGGCAGGGGCATTCCGACCGTCGGCAGCAGTCCCATATTCATCCCGATGTTGATGAAGTAATAGACGAACCAGTTGATGCCGAAGCCCGAAATCAGAAGCTGCGCGTACCTTGACCGGCACAGCTTGGACATTCCGTGCAGCATGATGTTTATGCCTATGAACAAGCCGAGCAGCGCCGCCGCGCCGAAGAAACCCAGCTCCTCGCCCACCATGGACCAGATGAAGTCCGTCTGCTTTTCGGGCAAAAACCTGTTCTGCCCCTGCGAGCCCTTGAGATATCCTTTCCCTATCACGCCGCCGCCGCCGAACGCTATCTTGGCCTGCGCGATTTGGTACCCGGCGCCCTTTACGTCATGGTCGGGATTTATGAACGTTATTATGCGGGCGCGCTGGTATTCGTACATGGCCCCGTACCATACGAACGGCATGGCCAGGACGCCCAGGACCGCGGCGGCTATGAACCAGTTCTTGTTCGCGCCTACGATGAAAAACATCCCGATGACTATCAGCGCCAGGGCCAGGCTGGTGCCAAGGTCCGGCTGTATGACGATGAACACGAACGGCACCAGGAACAGGACGAACGGAATGATATAGTATTTGATTTGGCTTATCTGCCCGCTGTTGTACCACGCGAAATAGCGCGCCAGGACCACCACCACGGCTATCTTTATGAATTCCGAGGGCTGGACGGTGAACAGTCCCAGGTTCAGCCACCGCTGCGCGCCCATTCCAGTATGACCTATCAGGAACACCAGCGCGACCAGTACCAGCACTATGACGTAGATGAAATACGCGGACTTTATCCAAAATTTCACATTGGACGCCGCCACGGCGAAGTACACGCAAAGGCCCAGCGCTATCTTCAGCGCCTGGGGCGCGGCCCACGGATGCCACGCGCCGCCGCCCGCGGAATAAAGCATGATTTCGGAAAAAATCAGCAGGCAGAAAATCAGTATCGTTAGAAACGGCGACATCAGCATTATGCGCTCGGATACGGCCATGTTCTCGCTGCGCGCCATCCTGACGCGTTTATATTCAAGCATTCGCGGCCCCTTTCAGTATTTCCCGCATTACGGCGCTGGCGACCCGCGCGATTTGGCCCGAGCCTCCGGCATGTTCGGCCACGGCCGCGACCACGTATTTCGGATCCGCCGCTGGCGCGTAGCACACGAACAGGCCGTGGCTGCGCAGTTCCAGCGGCAAGTCCGCCTCCTTGCGCACGCCCGCGTTCCTTTCCTCCATCGATATGCGCCTGACCTGGCTGGTGCCGGTTTTGCCGCCGAGCGTCATTCCTTTGATGTTGAAATAGCTGCCCGACGCCGTGCCGCCGCTTTCGAGAACCCCCTGCAGGCCCTTGGACAATTCCTTTATGCTGGCCTCGCTCAGCCCGACGTATTCGCGGACTATTTTCTTGTCGTAGGTCAGCCGCGGCTTTACCTTGTAATTGGTTATCGCGGCGCCCATCATTACGGCCAGTTGCATGGCGTTGACCAAAACGAAGCCTTGTCCGATGGCCGTGATTATGGTGTCGCCGTGCGTCCAGGCCACGCCAACGTTCGTTTCCTTCCATTCGCGGCTGGGCACGACGCCCGCCTTTTCGCTTTCGCTGTAATTGTCGAAAGCCCTTTGTCCCAGGCCCAGCTTCTGCGCCATCATGGTTATCGCCTCTATGCCTATCTTCAGCGACATTTGATAGAAGTAAATATCGCAGGATTTCTTGAGGGCGTCGAACAGATCGACCGAGCCGTGCCCGCGCTTTTCGTGGCAGTGGAACATTTGGTTGCCCAATCTCCATTCGCCGGTGCAAAAGACCTTTTCGTTTGGCCTTATCGCGCCAGACTCGAGGCCTGCCAGGGCGACTACGATTTTGAACACCGAGCCGGGCGGATAAAGCCCGTCCAAAACCTTGTTCAAAAACGGCTTCATGGGATTTTTCGACAGCGCGTCGATATAGTCTTCGCCGTCTTCGAATCCGAACAGGTCGGCGTTGAATCCCGGAAGGGACGTTATGGCCAATATGTCGCCGGTCGTCGCGTCCATGGCGACGCCGCAGCCCGAACCCATTTTTTCCAGCTCCGTCTCCAATTTCTCTTGAACGCTTTTGACGAGGGTGGTCTTAAGCGGCATGCCGTTCTCCGCGGGGACGCCCTGGTCGGCCTCTTCCCCTATGATTCTTCCCTCGGCGTTGGCGATGCTTACGGTGCGCCCGGTCTTGCCCATAAGGATGTCGTTGTACATGCCTTCCAGCCCCGACTTTCCGATCTTGAAGAACGGCGCGGCGGCCTCTTTCGGCTCGGACAGATATCCGATGGCGTGCGCCGCCATCGAGCCGTAGGGATAACGCCGCGCGTATCCCTGTTCGATGTGCACGCCTTTCATATTAAGCGCCGACAATTCCGCCATCTTCTGCCACCCCAATTTTTCGCGTATCAGTATCGGCTGAAAGTCCCTCTGCTTCTTGCGGATGCGCTCTATTCTGGCCAGGTTTTTTTCGTTAAGTCCCAGCTCTTTTGTTAAAAATTCCAGCGTCGCCTCGAAGCCGTCGGTCTCGCGCGGCACGAGGTACATCCTGTAGACCTGCTCGTCCCGCGCCAGCTCTTGGCCGTTCGCGTCCGAGATAACGCCCCTGCGCGGCAATACGACTTTTATCTTATAGGTGTTGTTCTGTGACAGGCGCCTATATTTGTTGCGTCCGAAAACCTGAAGGTTCAGCATTTGGAACGCCAGGATGGACGTTAGCGCCACCATCGATCCTATCGCTATCGCGGACCTTCGGTCGAAAACCATTTTCTGATAGCTGTCCAGCATTTCGCATCACCTTCCTTGAACCCGCCGCATGGCCGTGGCCATCGGCAGATACAGAATCATCATCCACAGATATAGCCACACCAGTCCCGGGATTTGGCCCCACCAACTGGGCATGGACAACGCATAGAGCATGAACAGCGCCAGGAACAAGGGCCCCAAAAACAGATTGAATTGCTTTATGTAAAAGAAGCCCGCGGCCTCTTGGTCGAATATGCCGTAGAGTATGTTTGTCGCCATCGCCAGCAAAAAGTAGCCCGAGAACAGAAATACGGTCCCCGCGTTGAAGTCCAAAAGGAAGCACATAAAAAAAGCGAACCATTTCCAATACTTCGTGCGCGCGCAGAATTGGCAGTAGAAAATCGGAATCAGCGAGGTTATGCCGAAAGGATTGAAGCGCGGCGCCGACAGATGCCATAACGCTACGGTCAAAAAGTATGGAAAAACTCTCGCGAGCGCTTTTTTCATTTCTTGCGGCCGGGACGACGCTTGCCCCGGCTACCCTAATATTTTCCGTCTTTGCCGAACAGCAGAATCCTCAGGCTTTCTTGATAGGCCAAATCGCCACCGAGCCTTACCGATATGGCGCCGGACCTAACCTCCTTGATTTTCCCGACCGGTATGTCGTTCGGCAGATTTCCTTTTACGCCGCTGGTAATCAGTATCATTCCCGGCTCGGGAACAAAATCCCCGTCCGACAGAAACCTAAGCTCCGGATCCCCCGTGCCGGTGCCGTACAGAAAGCCGAACACGTCCGTCCCGGCTATCTTGACCGGAATGTTCGACCGGCTGTCCTTAAGCGATTGAATCTTCGCGACCGCGCCGGTTTTTTCAACTATTACTCCCAAAAGAAATCCCGTGTTGGATATGACCGCGTTCCCCGCGCTTATGACGCCCGAGTTTCTGATAATAAAGCTCTGCTGGCCTATGAACGAATTGTCGTGTATGACATGACCGACGGCGGTGTCGTACTTCGATTCTTCGGAAATCTTCAGCTTGTCCTTAAGCGCGGCTATTTCCTTTTTCAAAATTTCGTTCTCGAATGCTATCCGCTGAAAGTTCTGCAGCTCTACCTTCGCGTCTTCGATTTCGCGCCTGATCCGCCTGTTTTCCCGGAAATCCCCTATCCACGAGCCTACCAGCCGTACCGGATAGGACACTATTTGCCCGACGGCCTCTGCGGCCGGAACCGTGTTTCTATAGAGAAAATTGAAAAACAAATCATCCGGTTTGTCTATCAGAATAATCATCACTACGGCGGGAATCGTAATAATATACGAAAAGGCGACTAAAAAACTTTTCCTTGTGCGCATATCGGATGCCTCGGGCCTGCGGTTTGTTGTTTGATATCAGAGCATATTCTATTTATTAAAAGGAAAAAAGCAAGGCTAAAAAACAAAAATATCCCCGGCGCGCCGGAAGCGCATTTTCCAATGCGGACACTGCGGCAACAAAAAACTTGCTTTTTGACGGCTTTTTCTTTAAAATGCCCGTTGTGTGAGGTTGTTATGAAAATTTTAAGTTCTTTAAAGGGCTGGAAAAAACGCGGCGATTTAAAACAAATCCGACGCGGCAAGCAGATAATCCTGATAGATCCAGCAAAACCGAAATTCAAAGCCAAACAGGGATATAAAAAATCCTAGCGATAAAGGTTTGTTATGAAAAAAAGTCTGCTGATATTGTCGATAGTTCTTGCGGGATGCATGGAGCAAAAACTGCATATAGCGGTTCAAACCGATTGCACCTATAAACGGCTTCAGTCGGCCTTTGCCGAAGAAAACGCGAACGAATTCGACGTTTCGAAAACCTACGTCCTCTATAATTTAGACGGCTCGAAAGATTACGAATGGAAAGAAAGAACTCTCGTGTCCGCGAGCCCGAACGAAAACCTCTGCTCAGAGGAAATCATTACCTGGCAGGGCTGCTCCGAAAGTGTCATGAGACAGATATCCAGTCTTCACAATAACGCCAAAGTCTATTGCACTACGGATTTGGACTAAAAAATCACATTTTGTTCGCACCCGTAAAATAATAATTTCTTTTTAAGTTGTTTTATTATTGACGACAGTAATTTCGTTAAAAGCGCAAAATAACATTTTTCAATAAAGTAATAAACAAAAATCGGCGGAATTTTCTAAGGATAATGAAGAATTGTTAAAAACGGCGACCGTTGATTCAACGAATAAACATTACTAAAAAACGCCGCTTTATCGACAAAATTTCCCTCTCGAACCGCCATCAACTAAAGCCTTGTTAATATTTGTTGAAAAGTGTTATAATTTTAAAGAAAAAAGAGATAAAAGAGAGAATGAAAGTCCCGGTTTTGAAAGCTTTGGCCAATCCAGCGCGCATATTTTTCGTGCCGTACAATTTGGCCGTCTTGAACTTTGCGATAATGTTTCTGTCGTGGCTGGTGCTTTTTTGGGGCGGCTTGATTTTTACGATGGGGCAGGTTGTCGTGAATCCGCTCTATTTCGTAGTGGCCCTGCTTATAACCCACAGCATGCTTGCGGCCTGGTCGAAGAAAGAGCCTTTTCTGATGGCGATACTGATCGCGCGGGTAAGGTTGTGGCGGAAAAAAATCCCGAACAAGTTGGCGGTGTAGATGTTGGAATTTTTTGATTTTTTCATAAAAAGCGATCTTCAGCTGACGGGCGCGCTGTTCGTCCTTATGACGCTGATAATATTCCTGATACTGCTGTTCTACTCTCCGCTTCTGTCCCGCGTGTTTTTCCCGCCGTTCGGATATAAGAGGTACAGCGACTATCTGCCGTTCGACAAAATTATGGGCGACGGCGCGACGATCGCCCTCAAGGACGGAACGCTCGTGCGCGCGTTTTCCATACGCGGCGTTCAGAACGGAATGCTGGACGACGGTCAGAAAGAGCAGCTGTTCGCCCTGCGCCGCCAGCTGTTCAATCAGGTAAAGGACCCGCTGGCGATAATGAGGTTCTATTCCGTCCGCACGAAAACCGCGGCCGATTCGGATTACGAGTTCGACCATTCCGTGCTTCAAAGCATCTACAACAAATGGAAGAAACAGGGGGTCAAGGTCTTCGACAACAAGAATTATTTGGTGCTGTCCGTATCCGGCGCGGGCGCGGCCGAGCGTTTGACCGCGCATACGAATACGGTGCAGTCGATATTGGCGGTTTATAATATCCGCCTGATGCGGCACGCCGAGCCGGACAATATAGCGGCGCTGTACGCGAGAATCCTGTCGCCGGTTTCCATGCCGAGGGTTCCGCTCGTAAGCTGGGACATGAACAATTTGATTACCGCCGACGGAGTGGACTTCATGCCTGGCGGAATAGTCAGATACGATTTCGGCACCGCCGCCAAATACGGCGCTTTCGTATCGTTCAAGATTGCGCCCGACTTCATAGATTCGGATTTTTTCGACGAGATTATGGGGGTCCAATGCGAATCGATATCGATGAACGCCTTTTCGGTCCATACTTCCGAAAAGCTGGAAAGGCTGATAATGAGAAAACAGTCCAGCGAATCCTCGAACAAGAGCAGCGATAAAATCGTATCCGCGCAGATAGGCGCGGCGTACGAGCAGACGGACGAGAACGCGGCGGGCAATCAGCTGTTCGTCAGCTTTTATCCGTCGTTTTTGATATTCGGCCGCACTCCGGACGAGGTCGAGGACAACATCGCCGAAATGAAAAAGGTGGCGGCGGGCTACGGAATAACGCCCGTGGTCGAGGACTTCGCGGCCAAAGTCGCGTTCTTTTCGCTGATTCCTGGCTTCGACGATTTTCCGCGCGAATTCAGCATATTGTCGGGCGCGGCCGCGGCGGCCCTGCCTCTGTCCTTCGTCCCCGAGGGCGTGGAAAACAGCGACTGGGGCCCCGGCCCGATAACCGTATTCCCTACTTCGTCCGGCACGCCGTACAGGTTCCAGTTCCATGTCTCCAGCCAGCCCGGCGCGGTGGGGCATACGCTGGTGATAGGGCCGACGGGCGGTGGCAAGACGACGCTGTTTTCGTTTTTGATAGCGCAAAGCCTGCGCCATCCGAAGCTGAAGGCGTTCTTCTTCGACCGCAATCGCGGCGCCGAGATATTTACGCTGGCGACCGGCGGCAAATACATAGGGCTTCGCAGCAAGTCGCAGAACGCGGACAAGGTTGCGGCCGCGTTCGTCGCGAATCTGAACCCGCTGAAGATGGAGGATTCCGGGCAGAACAGGGCGTTTCTCAGGCGCTGGCTTGCATCGCTGGCGGGCGCCGAATCCCCGGCCGATTTGGACGAGATAGCGCGCGCCGTGTCGGTGAATTTCGATTATTTGGAAAACAAGGACAAGCTGCTGAAGAACCTGCACGTAGCGTGCTTCAGCGCGGACGGCGGCGTCAGGAACGCGCTGAAAAAATGGGTCGATCCGTTGCAGTACGGCGAGATGTTCAACGAACGCGAGGATACGTTGGATTTGTTCTGCCGCCTTACGACCTTCGACTTTACGGACATCCTGTCGGATTCGGTATTGGCGCCCGCGGTCATATCCTACATACTGCACAGGATAAACTCGATTACGGTGTCGGGCGGCAATCCGGCGCTGATAATGATAGACGAAACCGCTCCGATGCTGGAAAACAAAATGTTCCGCGACAACTTTATAGTCGGGCTTCAAGAGGGCCGCAAGAACAGGCAGGCGTTCATGGCCGCGTTCCAGCAGGCGAATATAATAGACAAGCTGGGCATCGGGGATGTCGTGCGCGGCCAGGCGCAGACAGTGTTGTTCTTCAGAAATCCGGCCTCGTCGGCCGAGGATTACCAGCATTGGAAACTGAACCCGACCGAGCTGGCGTTTATAAAGGGCAGCGCCTATCCGAACCTCAAAAGGGCGGTGCTGCTGTCGCGTCCGGTCACGGGGGAATCGGTTATACTCAACACGGAATTGGGCGGACTGGGCAATCTGTTGAAGCTGTTTGAATCGGGCCGCCCGAACGTTCTTTTGGCCGAAGAATTATACGCCAAGATGGGCGGCGGCTTTGTAGAGGAATATCTAAGGCGGGTCGAGGTCAGGGAATGACGGGCGCCGGAAGCTGGCGGCATGAAACGAATCATACTTTTTTCAATGATATTTTACGGCGCGTCGGTGATTGCGAACGGCGTATCCGCGGGCGAATGCATGGGAAGAAAAAAGCTCCCGTCCTTGGAAATAAAGGACCGGAAGTTTTCCGTATCGGTCGTGCAGCCGGACGAAATGGTCGTTCCCGAGGGTGTGGGGATGTTGCACGGGAACGTGGTCGCGACATTTTCCGAGGGCTACGAAATAGAATACGGCGCCGAGCGCGCGGGGCGCGGCTGGTGCATTTTTATCGAGCATATAGCCGCGGTCATAGGCTATACGGATTTTGTTATTCAGATAGATAAAAGGCACCGGTTCGACAGTTGCGAATGGGCGGCGATAAAGGATCACGAGGACGAGCACATCCGCGCTCACCTGTCCGTTATTTCCGACAATCGCGGGGAGATAAAGCGGGCGATAACGGACGCGTCGGCGGCGATGGCGCCGGTATTCGCAGCGGACGAATCCGGGATAGACGCGGCAATGGACAAACTGGAAAAAGAATTGGCCTCAAGGCCGGAAATAAGATTGATGCGTCAAAAAATCGCCGCCGAACAAGAGATAAAAAATAAGCGCGTGGACCAAAACGATAAGGGCGAAAGAATAAGAAGATGCGCGGAATAAAGGCTATAACTTTGTGGCAGCCGTGGGCGAGCATGGTGGCGGCGGGCCTGAAAAAATACGAAACCCGCGGCTGGGGGACCGAATATCGCGGGCCGCTCGCGATTCATTCGGCAGTCAGGCCCGTTGCGGAAAAATACGCGAAACAGCTGGGAAAATACGGTTTTAAGGCCGCGGAATTGCCGCTTGGAAAAGTGCTCTGCGTATGCGAATTGACGGATTGCGCGCTTATGACCGAGGACCTTGTCGCGGCCCAATCGGAAACGGAAACAGACTGGGGCGACTGGGTCCCCGGCCGGTACGCTTGGAAGCTGGAAAACATACGCGTACTGCCCGCGCCTGCGCCCGCAAAGGGACATCAGGGGCTTTGGAATTGGAATGATGAAAATTGATAAAATAAAGACCGGGGATATTGCGACCAAGTCGAAATTACCGGCGTCCGATTTTGTTATAAACCCGTACGTGGGCTGTCCTCACGCCTGCAAATATTGCTATGCCAGGTTTATGAGACGGTTCGCGAACCATTCCGAGCCGTGGGGCGAATTCCTGGACGTAAAAATATCGGACAGGCCGCTGAACCTGAAAAAATTGACCGGTAAAAGCATCTTCCTGTCGTCGGTCACGGACTGCTATAATAAGTATGAGAAAGAGTTCGGAATAACGAGGGGAATCTTGGAACAGATGACGGATCTGAATGCCGGGATAACTATCAGCACCAAGTCCGATTTGATTCTGCGCGACATGGATATTTTGAAAAGGCTGAAAAATCTTACAGTCGCGTTTTCGATAAATACATTGGACGAGGATTTCAGAAAGGATATGGACAAGGCCTCGCCGATAAAGGACCGCCTGGCGGCGCTCGGCGCATTATACGATAACGGAATAAGAACGGTCCTGTTCATGTCGCCGATCTTTCCGCATATAACGGACTTTGCGGAAATAATAGAGGCGACCAGGGATTATGTCCGCCGGTATTGGTTTGAAAATTTGAATCTTCGCGGCGGCTATAAGGGCGTGATATTGGATTATATAAAGACGAAGCGCCCGGACCTTTACGGCGAATATTTGGATATATTTTGCGGTGGCAAAGGCGACGATTATTGGAATGATTTGGAAAAATCGATAGCGGGATACTGCGCGGAAAACGGCGTCGCTTTCGATATGTTCTTCCACCACGACAGGATACGCAAAAAGTGATATTGCGGCTATTGACTTTGCCTTGCGTTCCTATACATAATATCCGCAAATAGGACCCATTCGATGAAAAAAATTCTTTTTCTGTTATTCGCGCTTTCGGCCTGCGCATTCCCGAGCACTCCTGGGGACGTGAACCTTGTGGGCGCGACAAAACAGTATAGGGCGAAGCTGTTTGAATCGGGCGCGCGCGGCCAGGTAGTGGTGCAGCTGGCCGACAACGTGTCGACGGGCGGCTTCTTCGGCAAAAAATACCGGAACGTTATGGCGTTCAAGAACGTTCAAAGCGGAGAGGTGCTGTTTTTGCAATCGAGGCAGGATAAGCAGGAGGAATTCGATACCGCGATGCTTCCGATCGGAAAGTACGAGATCACGAACCTTTACCTCGAATACGTGACGGTCCGGACCTACCAGCAGGGCAACATGAGGGTCACCGAAACCAACGTCGAAAAGCACGAGCATTTTCAGCGGCCTTATACCATTACGTTCGACGTAAAGCCGGGCGAGGTTTCGTATATCGGTCGCATCGAACTGGTCAAGGGCGACAATGTCGTGGATCCCGAGGGCGCGAAGATGACGAATACGTTCAAGATAATCGACAAATCGGCGGAGATCCCGGACGAGTTGCGGCAGAAGTGGGAAACGGAATTCGGACGGCCGTTGACCGTGAACCTGGCCGTGGCGAAGAAATAAAGGCGGCGTAAATGAAAAGCTTTCTGATTTTGATTTCTGTTTTGTTGGTCGCGGGTTGCGTGTCGAAAACCGGAAATCCAGTATTGGCAGGCTCGGAATCCGGAATAAGCCGCCAAATGCAGCCTCTGCATACGAAAAACGAGGTGCGCGACAAGTTCGGGAGCCCCGACCTGATATTCCAAAAGGACGGCGTTGAGACTTATGAATATAAACGCATAGACGGTAGCGGCCGCCACCACTGGCTGATTCCGATCATCGGATATATAATGGCGATTTGGCAGGACAGGTATACGTACGAGGAAACGAACCTGTTCATAAGGTTCGACGGCAAGGATTATGTGAAAGATTGGAACATTATCCAAACCGGCGGCACGGCGAATTAGACTCAGGTCCGCGCAATATGATTTTTTACGGGTCCGAAAGGGCCCGCATTTTTATTCATGATCCTGCTTGGGCTATTTGCCGATCAAGCTTTTCCAAAAGGCTGTCCAAATATCTGTGAACTCTGACGTGCGCCCCGGCCGCTTCCGTGAGAGGACGGTCGTCAAAGGTCGATATGTCGAGCGGTACGAGCACGCGGATGAGTTTTTCATGCGTGTGCGGCATGACGACCTGTTGCTTTTCGCAGAAGCGCCCCATTGCCTGGCGCCCCTCGGCTCTGTCGATCGCGTCGAAATACTCGAAAATCTTTTTGCGGTTTTTGATATACGCCTCTCTTGTCATGTCGACAATGGAAAGGCGGACATTGCCGGATTTCAATATTTGCGTCGTTATCTGCGGCGGTCTTTCTTTATCGGCGTAGGTTTTCGCGGTTTGGATTATGATATCGGCCAAATCTGGCGGAATCGAGGGATACGTATCGTCCACGAACGGGAATCCCCCCCCCATTGTGCTGTCGGCATATCCGGCCAGTATCTCCGGCAGGGAATATTCTTTTTGCAATCCGTAGACAATCGTAGACATAGCGAACGGCTTTTTATAGTAGTGGCCTGCCGCACGAAGCCTCGCGACAGGCGAAGTGTGGTTGCAGGGGATGGATTTGAACCACCGACCTTCAGGTTATGAGCCTGACGAGCTACCGGACTGCTCTACCCTGCGATAGCCTGATAATTATAAAGCAAAAGCGCCGATTGTCAAGGCTTTCTGTACGGGCGCGTTCCGGCGTCGGCACTTGAAATCCGTCGTCATAATTGCTATCATTCGCCTAATGAAGAAGATTTTGAAAAAACTTTTGAAAAAGATCCTCGGCCGCCTGAAATCCATAGGCCTGGTTCAGTGGCTTATGGCTGGATTCCTATACGTCGGAATCAACCTTGTCTATCTGACGTCCAAGAAAGAAATCCGGGGCGACTATATATTCCGCAACTTCCGCGGACGCGCCGCCATATTCGTCTTTTGGCACGGTCGCAGCATGATGCTGTCGCCGATAGTTAGGAAATTCCGCCTGGACGGCTATGCCGTGTCGTCCAAGCATAGGGACGGGCGGATGATGGCCAAATTGCAGCGCATGTTCGGCCTGCGCCCCATTTTCGGCAGCACCCGCGACGGCGGAACGAACGTGCTGCGCGGCGGGCTGAAAGTTTTAAAGGAAAACAAGATTCTATGCCTGTCGCCCGACGGTCCGAGCGGCCCGCTGATGAGGATGAACGACGGATGCCTTTACTTCGCCAAGATGTCCGGCGCGCCGATAATTCCGGTCTGCTTTACGACTACGCGCCCGTGGCGGATCAAAAGCCGATGGGATCAATACCTGATCGCCAAAATGTTCGGACGCATAGTATGCCTGGCCGGTGCGCCGATATATTATGACGCCGCGGATCCGGACGGCATGGCGCGGCTGCACCAAAGGATAGAATCCGTTATGGTCGATCAGGCGCAGTCGCTGGACAGGGAGGTCGGGTTGTCGGTCCTGGAACAGGCCCCGGAGGCAAAATGAGAACGCCAGGCTGGTTTAAAAGTTTCAACCTTGTCTCGGCGCTTCTGCTACCCCTGTCGATAGTGTATTGGCTGGCCTCGAAAGCAGTTTTTATTTCCCGGCTTTTTTGCAGAAAAACATCAAAAACGCCGGTGATTTGCGTCGGCGGCCTGCTCGAGGGCGGGGTGGGCAAAACGCCAATTGTCAGGGAAATCGCGGCGCATCTGAACGCGCCCGTGGTCATGAGGGGCTTTGGCGGTCATAACGTACGGGCGGGCGCCCCGGTAAGGAAAACGGACCTGGCGCGCGACGTGGGGGACGAGGCCAAAATGCTTGCGGACGCCGGACTGACGGTTTACGTCGGCAGCCGCCGCGAGAATATGGACGTCATAAATTACGGCCCCGAAAGGCCTGCGGCGATAGTCATGGACGACGGCTTTCAAAACCCGTCGATCAGAAAGGATGTCTCGGTGCTGGCGTTTGATGCGGGAGTTGAAAGCAATTACTTGATTCTGCCCGCCGGGGCCATGCGCGAAACGCTCCGCCATGGGATTAAAAGGTGCGACGCCGTCCTGCTGAACGGACACGAGCCCAGGGTTATGAAAATGGCCAAAAGATTAAGAAAGCCGGTGTTCTTCATAAGAAAGGAAATGAACGCGGCGAACCTGTTCGGCAAATTCATAGCGTTCGCGGGCATCGGCTATCCTGACAAATTCTTCGAATCTTTGCGCCGGATTCCGACGGTTCGGCTTGTCGGGCGCGTGCCGTTCCCGGATCATCATCTTTACGGCAAGGACGATATAATAAGACTGTTCCGTATGGCGCGCCAATACGAGGCGGGACTGATATGCACGGAAAAGGATTGGGTGAAACTGCCGCTGAACATTCGGAAAAAAATCAAATACGCGCCATTAAAGACCGTGCTTCCGCCGAACTTTTACGTTTGGCTGGACAAGAAGCTGGCGGAAAAAACGGAGATAAAAAATGACAAAGACAAAGATTAAGATTTCGGGCCCTGGCATGCATTCGGGCGTCGAGTCCACCATGGTCGTCCGCCCGACTAAGTCCGGCGGCATAACGTTCGTGCGAAATGGCGTCAAGACAAGGGCGACGTACGACAATATAACGCCGTCGCCGTTAAGGAGCACGGTGCTTGGGCGCGCGCCGAACCATATCCAAACGATAGAGCACCTTATGTGCGCGCTTTACCTCTGCCAAATCGCGAACGTGGAAGTCAAAATCGACAATGCCGAGACGCCGATACTGGACGGCTGCGCGGTAGAGATGGTGAAATTGCTAAAAGGCGTAAAAGCGCTGGGAAAGGCCGGGTATTTGCGGGTAAAAAAGCCCATAATTGCGCGGCAATCGGAACTCGGGATGCCGCTATGGCTTCGCATATTCGACTTTTTGAAGGGCAATAAGAAGAAAAACGCGTATGTCCGGCTTTCTCCGACGCCGAAAAACTGCCTTGACCTTACCGCGGCGATAGATTACGTGATGCCGGTCATCGGATGCCAGCAGTATCGGTTCGTTTTCGACTATGACGATTTCAAGAACTCGGTCAAAAGGTTCATGAAGGACGTCGCCCCATGCCGGACGTTCGGGACCGAGGCCGAATGGGAATGGCTGAAAAAGCACGGCATGGGTCGCGGCGTGAACGGGACGAACGTCCTGGCTATAAATTCGGACGGAACCGATACGCTGAATGATCTTTATTATAAAGACAGGGCGGAGAAAAAAAGGATTTTGGATAAATACGGGTATTTGCTACCGCCCGGATTCCGCATGATAAAAAAACATTTTAGGGACGAATTCGTCCGGCACAAGATTATTGACGCGGTCGGCGACCTGTACGCGTCGGGCTTTCGCATAATCGGGAAATTCGAATCCGACAGGGGCGGGCATGCACTGAACAATCTGCTTCTGCGCCGCCTGTTTGCAGACCCGTCGAACTATGATATAATTCAGGCATAAAAGGAAACATTATGAAAAAACATTCTTATAAATTTGGTCCGCTTCAGTTCCTCGCATTGGCGGCGGCGCTTTCCGCCTGCGCCGGAATAGAGCGGGATCCCGAAACGGCAAATCTTTTCCGGCTGAAGAGAGAGCCGATAGGATGCGAATATCTGTATAAGGTGGAGGTCGAGAAATCCGCCCTTTCGCAGGAAGACGCCGAGATATATTTGGAAAACCGCATCGTCGCCCAGGCGCAGCGCGGCAACGCCTATTGGCTGGTCTCGACGAGCGCCGGTTCCAGACAATGGACGCCGCTGGGATATCATACGACCTATATGATGACGGCGAACGTTTATACATGTCCCGATAAACCGAATACGATAAAATACGTCTCCGGCAAGAGCGGCGGGAAAGATTCGGGTCAGGCGGACAAGCAAACGCGCAAATAACGCAGATGTTTTTGGAAAATGTTGAAAAATTGCAAAAATACGCGGCGGACTTCGCCAAGGGCCTTGCGCCCGGCGCCTGCGTCGCGTTGCACGGCGACCTTGGGGCGGGCAAAACCGAATTCGCCCGCGCGATAATTCGCGCTCTTCGCGGAGCGGATTCCGTCGTGCCCAGTCCGACTTTTACGATAGCGCAGGAATACGGCGGCATATCGCACTTCGATTTGTATCGCGTGAAAAGCGCCGAAGAATTATTGGAAATAGGCCTGCCGGATGCGCTGGGCCGCGATATCGTCCTGATCGAATGGCCTGAAATCGCATGGGATATTCTGCCGGAAAATACGGTTCATGTTTATCTAGAGGCGAAGGGGCGGGGCAGGGAGATAACGGTTAAATAATTCCAAGGATTTACTTTTCCAGCAGGCCGATTACGGCGTTGGTAAAGTCCGGCGCGTTTTTAAGGTATGATCCCGAGATCAAATGATCCGCTCCGGCGGCCCAGCAAATCTTAGCGGTTTTGTCGTTTATTCCGCCGTCGACCGCGATTTTATATTTGAAGCCGTATTTTCTCCGCGTGGCGGAAATAATTTTGACTTTCCCGGCTGTTTCGGGGATAAATTGCTGCCCGCTGGCGCCCGGCTTGACGCCCATTACCACGATTTCGTCGACCGCGGCCAGTATTTCCGGCGTAAGGTTTTTCAGCCTGAAATCCGGCGCCAGGGCGAGGCCGCTCGTCTTTCCTGCGCGGGCGATTTCTTTAAGCGTCCGCCTGATATTCCGACTGCCGCTGGAAAGAATGATCATGTCCGCTCCGGCCCGAAGCACCGTGTCTACCCACAGAAACGGATCGTCCACCATCAGATGAACGTGAAGCGCCATGTTCGTCTTCGCGCGGATCCTTTTTATCTCGTCCAAGCCGCCGAGAACCTTGTCCGTATAAAATCCGTCCATCACGTCTATATGCAGCCGCCGTATCCCCGCGTTAGCGAACATCTTGTAGACATTGCCGTCGTTGATGTTCCAGCACATGACGGACGGAATAATCGGAACGTTGCGAAGAATGCGGACTTTTACGGGCCGCGCTTTTGCCGCGCCGGGCCGCATCTTGAAGATATCGCCGAAGGCCATGCAGGCCGCGTACTCTTTTAGTACGGTTATATCGGGCAGGTTCTTGATCTCGAGAACCAGGCGCTTTATGTTGTTCGGATTTTCGCCCGAGCCGGAAATGAATATCTCGTGATCGTTGAATTTGACTTTGGACAGTATCTCGTCGACTATCCGCCCGTTGATATCGCTCCATGCGTCCCAAACGTCGGCTACGGTAATGTCCCCCGCGGCTATGATGTATGAGTCGGCCTGCGAAGGGGTTGCGGCCAGCGCCGACAATTTTATCTTTTCGGCCTCGGCGAAATCGATGTTGAATTTTTCCGCCAGCCGTTTCGTAATGTCCCCCTGTCCGTACGAAACGTTGAATCTGCCGATCAGGCCGCGCTCGGTTTTGACGCCGACGCGGGTGGCGGATTCTCCGAAATCTATCAAGATCGCCGACTTCTTACCGGTTTGATGCGCCTGTCCGAGAAGATAAATCGGATCGTAGAATCCCGCCGGAGGAATCGACGCCCCGGCCAAAGCGTCTTTTATTTCCCCGATTTTGTCGTCCGGGTACGATATGGAATTGAATTTGACGGAAAGATTTTGCCCCGTGATGTTCTCGACGCTTTTGACGTCGTATTCGTGGTCGATTAAAAATTTTAAAGGAATAAGGTGCAGAGTTTCGCCGGTCTCGGGCTCGGCCAAGTCTTCCGAGTTCGCGATGGCGTTCGCCGCGTCCTCGTCGGTCATCTTGTGGGGCCTCCCCCATGTCAGGGAATTCTTTCCGATAACCGACCTGACCGGCCCGAAGTTCCCCGTGACGTAGGCCAGGCGGAACCGACAGTCCAGCTTTTCTTCCACGGCGTCGATGGCGTTGATTATATTGGCGGTCAAATCGCCCCCGGACGCGGTGTAAAGGTGCGTTTTGGAAACCGCGCCGTTCTGCGCGAAGCCGTACGCCCGAACCCTGCCGGTTCCGACGTCAAGCGCGAGAAAAGATTGCTTCGTTGACGACATTGCTTGCGTGCGCGCGAATGCGGGCGGTTATTTCACCAGCATGCGCGCGCCGTCCCTCAGGTCCAAAATTGCGAACGACTTGGCGATAATCCCGCTGTCCCCTATCTTGGCGACCGCCGCGCTTATACCGTGCTCCGGCAGCCATATCGTCGCGCCGCTCTTCAGGATTATGTTCCACCGCCTGTTTTCTATATATTCCAAATGCGCGGTTTCTTTCAAAAGAGCTGGTGTTTTACCTATAATTCCGGCCACGTCCGCCGCATTCGGTCCGACGGGGCCTTTGAATAATATCAACCCTTTGGCGTCTTCGTCCGCAGCGGGCCTCGAGATGTGCCGCCCGTCCTCGGCCAGCGGATAGACGGTGTTGCCGTCGGACCAAAGCCCGATGATTTTCTTCATCTTCACCTCGGCCGAGATGGTCCCGTTGAGATTGTTTCTGATGGATATGGCCTCTATCGAGGGGAAATATACGGGTATTTTGTCGGGCAGCTCGGCAGAGTTGCGACCCTCTTTCGCGATGAACGCCCCAAGCTCGGTCGGCGCATTGCCGCCGCGGGACGATATGGCGACGCTTTTTATCTTGCCCGGGTCCAGCGATATCAGCCGAAAGACGATATAGCAGGAAATCGCCGCGGTCGGGAACAGGTAAAAAAACATATAGGTTCTGCGCTTCATTTTTAAAATCTTAGGCGGCGAATTGCTTCGCCAGGCCGATAATCTTCGCGATATTCTTTTCTATGTCGAACGATTTCGCGAGCGCCAGGTTTTCCTTTTCGAAAGCGGCGCGCTGCTTCAGCGGCATGTCGAGAATCTGTTCTATGGCATCGGTCAAATCGTCCTTTATCAGAACGTTGGGATTGATATTGCTCTTCTGCCACGCCGTCACCCGCCCCATGGCGACGGCGGCGATTTTATAAAAGCTGGGCTCGGCGGACAGGGATATGACCGCGAAGGCCGACCGTATCAGGCTGGGCAGGTCCTGCTCGGCCCCGAGGAATATGACCTTGCCGGTCTGCGCCAGCCTGCGGGCGGTGCGTTTGCCGATTTTTCCGTACAGCGCTATTATATAGTCGTTTCGGTCCAGTCCTTTGATTGCAAGGATCAGATCGCGGACGGGCCTTTCGCTCGGATCCGTCGCGAGCAGCATTTTATGATGCGGCGCGATATTGTATTGCGTGAGAAGCGTCGTCTGCCGGTTGCCTGAAACCGCCATGGGATGCCATACGTTAAGGTCTATGCCGATAAGCCCCTTGAATCCCCCCGCCGCGATGTTCTCTCTGAAAACCATCCGCTCGCTTTCCAGGTCGAAGTATATGACCGGTCCGTCGAATTCTCGGATTTTCTTCGCGCCGATTAGGCGGCGTCCGATTCTCCGAATCCTGACGTATTGATTATCGGGCAGATATTTCAGGTTTTTATTCTTCGGCGCCGCGATAAATACCGGAGTGCCGCCGCGCGTCATCTGCCTGGCCAAAACGATTAGGCGCCGCGAAAGGTACCCCGCCAAAAATAATATCTTTTTGTTGTTCATAATTTAATCGGCCCTAAGCAGATATCCTTTGCCGAACATGCATTTCCTGTACGCGCCGACGGATTTGCTGGTGGCGCCCGGCGGGCTGGACATCAGGTATCTCTGCGGTACGTCGCGGTTTTCGTTCGACTGGAAAGTGACCCACAGTCCCTCCCAGTTCGGCATTTGGTCCCCGGCGTTGGGCATCAGCAGCTTTGCCACGCGCGATCGCGGCATGTGCGCCGGTTTTACGACGCCGAGACACGCCTTGTGGTCCTTTACGAATTGCTCGCTGGTTACGGCCTCGTTTTCCCAATTCAGAATAGTGGCGTTGTCGATATTGCCGCCGTTCGGGCTGCTGCAGGCGGCCAGCGCGCCGAGCGCGGCGCAAAGTGCAAAGTTTCCCTTCATTACCGGGCATTATAATTTAATTGCCTAAGCAGGTCAATTGTTTCTATAATAGCGGGTATGGAGCGGTTTAAGGAATTATTGAAACTGTATCAGGGCGTGCTTACGGCCATGTCGGCGATCTGCGCGGCCAAGGGCGGCCTGGATATGGAAAACTACAGCGGGCGCTTTTTTGCGGCCGACCTGTTGGAGCTACTGGTCGCGTTTGGCGCCAGGGCTAAGATCGACGTTGGGCCGCTGAAAAGCGAGCTCGAGGCGAAAAAGGATTTGATTACGCCGTCGAACAAACCGATATACGAAATGACGCAGGCCGAGTTCGAAAAGCTGCTTGGGGACATGAAATGAAGAAATATCTTGCCTTTCCGGCGTTATGCCTGGCGCTTTTGGCCTGCGACCTTCAAGGCAGAAGGCGGAAGTTCGACACGGTCAAAGTGGTCGAACAATTCGTGGTCGACTCGCATTCCATCCCTATTTATCCGAAGAAGGCGGCCCTGACCACCGATACGGCGCGCCGCTTTTCGTTGGAGTTGCCGCGCCGCTGCCGCGTTGACTGGAACAATCAGGCCGTGCTGTCGACCCTGCCTGAAGAGCATGTAGAACTGGTGCGCCTGGACGGCGGCGACCCGTTGCCTAAGTTCAACGTGCGGGAATTCAGCTTTGAAAAGAAGACCATCGCGGGCGCGCTGGCCGAATTGCTCGAAGGAACGAAGATACGGATAGTGGAGGATCAGGAGCTGCCGGACAAAATCACGGCCGACATCAGCTCGGGCTCGCTCCCGGACACGATCAACCTTTTGGCCAAAATGGCCCGCGCCTACTATTATTACGACGATGACGCCGAGGAGCTGCATTTGACTTCGTACGCCAAATGGCTGATAAAAATGCCCAAGGACGAGATGTTCGTAATGGCGCTGATAGACGCGTTGCACGGCGCCGAGCTTCAGAATCTGATTATAAACTGGGAGGACAAGACGCTGGCGTTCGACGGCAATCATCAGACCGAAAAGGAAGTGCGCGGCGTTATCGGCGACATATCGTCGCGGCATTTCCTGATAGCCTATGATATGGACGTGTTCCGCGTTTATCCCAGGACCGACAATCCGATAGTATGGATGAACATGCTGTCGGCGTTTGGGGACAAGAATATCAAAATGTCGGTGCCTGGCGTAATGGGGCGCGCGCTTGTGGCGTCGCCGGAGGTGAACACGAAGACGCTGGCCGAGTTCATGGGCCAGCAGGCGAACGTGGTTTTGATATCCGAGGGCTCGTTCGTGATACCAAACGACTGGTCCGCCAGGTTCGACATAGGGCAATGCACCAAAGAGGACAGATTGGAAACGGACCTGATAGTCGGGGCCAGGGGAAAGTACGCCGACTACGGCGGCCGGGCGAAAGTAGACTCGAAGATAGTGCTAAGGACGCGCCAGGGCGAAGTGGCTAACTTTCAGGTGCCCGCGAACCTGGGCGACAATATCGTCATAATCGGCGTTCCGACCCATGCGTTCATAGAGGGCATGGAAACGACGATTTCTCCGTTCGCCGAGCTGGTTATATTCATCAGTCCGAAGATTGTGTCGATAGTCCCGAAAGAGGAGGGCAGCGCGTTGGAAAAACCTCTGTCCGGCAAGGCCCTTAGGGAATACTTGGAGGATTAAAATCATGACAAACACCGGCGTTTTTGATGATTTCCCGGATCGCCTTGCCAACAGCGGAGGGGGCCTTTGATGTCGCTGCTTGAAAGAAAAATCGCGTTCAGATATATGCGCGCAAGAAAGCGCGGGTTCGGCAGCGTCATAAACTGGGTGTCGCTCTTGGGCATAATGCTGGGCGTCGCGACGCTGGTGGTGGTCATGTCCGTGATGGGCGGCTTTCACCACGTTCTCTTGTCGCGCATAGTGGGCATGAACGGGCATATAGTGATTTATCACCAGGACGGGGCGATAAAGGACTTTGACTTTTTGATAAAGAGAATCGGCGAGAATAAGACTATCGCGTCCGTTGCGACCGGAATCGTCCCGATAGTGGAGGGCCAGGTTATGGCTTCCGCGAACGGGCGCAACTCGGGGGCGATGCTGCGCGGAATACGCATGGGGGATTTGGCGAAGAAGATAGACGCCGGAACGAAGCTGTACGGAGCGTCCTTGTCGGCGATCGGCGCGAACGACGTCGTGGTCGGTGCCTCGCTTGCGCGAAGCCTGCGCGCGTCGCTGGGCGAAAAGATTTCGCTGACCTCTGCGAACGGGGGGACGCCGACGGCGTTCGGAACCATGCCGCGGATAATGTCCTACGACATGAAGTCCACGTTCTTCATGGGCATGCACGAATACGACGCCGGTTTTATATTCATGTCGATCGAAGGCGCGCAAAGGTATCTGAACATAGCGAATTCCGCGACGCATATAGATTTGTTTTTGAAAGATCCCGAAAGCACCGAGTCCGCGAAGAACGCGCTGCTGGCCGCCCTGCCGGACGGATTCGTGGTGCGCGACTGGCGCGAATTGAACCGCTCGTTCGTAGGCGCCCTGCAGGTCGAATCGAACGTTATGTTTCTGATACTGCTGTTGATAGTGATAGTCGCGGCGTTCAATATAGTTTCGTCGCTGGTTATGTTGATAAAGGACAAATCGCGGGACATCGCGATACTGCGCACGTTCGGAGTTTCTAGAAAGTCGATAATACGGATATTCGTGATTTCCGGGACCACGATAGGCGTCATAGGCTCGACGGTCGGGGTGGGGCTGGGCGTTCTGATCGCCCGATATATCGAGCAAATACGCCGGTTTTTCCAATGGGCGACGGGGCGGGATTTATTTCCGGCCGAGCTGTATTTCCTGTCCGAACTGCCGGCCGAGATAGACCCTGCGTCGGTCGCGGGAATCGCGCTTACGGCGATAGCGCTGTCGTTTTTGGCGACGTTGTATCCGGCGTGGAAGGCGGGCAGAACGGACCCGGTGGAAGTGCTTAGGTACGAATAGGCGGTAAAAAGAATGGTCGGCATACTGAAATCTTTATCGAAAATTCCAAAGGGTAGGATAGTCCTGTCGGTCAGGGATATAGGAAAAACGTTTTCCGACGCCGGAACGCAGCCGCTGGTTATATTGTCCGGCGGCGGGTTCGATTTGTACCGCGGCGAGGTAATGGCCTTGGTCGGACCGTCCGGCTGCGGCAAGTCGACGCTTTTGCAATGCGTCGGGTTGCTGGACCGTCCGACGCGCGGACAGATAATAATCGGCGGCATATCGGCGCACAAGCTGGACGATACGGAAAGAACGTTGGTCCGCAGGAACAAGATAGGATTCGTGTACCAAAGGAATAACCTGCTTTCGGATTTTACGGCGCTTGAGAACGTGGCTATGCCGATACTGGCGGCTGGCGCAAGCGAGGCCGCGGCGACGATGGAGGCGAAAAAACTGCTCAATCAATCGAAGATACTGCACAGGGCGAATCATCTGCCGGGCGAAATGTCCGGGGGCGAACAGCAAAGGGTCGCGGTGGCGCGGGCCCTTGCGAACAATCCGGATATAATCCTGGCGGACGAGCCGACGGGATCGCTGGACCCGGCTCACGCGCAGATGGTGTTCAATATACTGCTGGACGTGGTCAGGAAGTCCGGCGCGGCTATGCTGTTTGTGACGCACGATATGGACCTGGCCAAACGCGCCGACAGGATTATTACTATAAAAAAAGGCCGGGTGTTGTAAAGCCTACGGCGCCCGCTTCTGTCGCCGCAATAAAGATAAAAATACGCAAAACGGCTGGGAACGGACGATATTTCTAGGCTCGGGAATCTAATTCTTCCGCATTATTACTTCGTTGATTTGTTCGCGGTTGACGGGCTCGAGCTTTCTTGGTTTCATATAGTTCTCTGCGGTTTCCGGTTCTTCGTAGGCCACATCCACATACTCTCCGACCTGGCCCGTGTTTTCGACATTGTCCTCGTATCGCGGCGCGGTCGGCCCCGCCTTGTACTTGTCCAGCAAATGCCATGGCAATTTGATATAATCCGTCGGCTTGTAGACCTCTGCCTCGAGGTCTTTCTCGTCGGGTCGTCCCAAATCGCAGCAGGTGGTGCGGTACAGGGATTTTGAAAAATTCGGCTCGGCCGCCTGTTTTATATGCGGCTGCCTTATGCCGTTCAGCTGCATTATGTTGAGCGCCCGTTCGTTCTCTCCGTTATGGCGCAGCCTGACGATTCCGTCCGCGCCCTTATACCCGGAAGAATTCAAAAGGTGCGCCCCGACCGGCTTGTCCCCCTCCAGCGCCCGCATCGCGATAAGCGCCGCGTCGTACCCGATGGTGTTCAGCCTGTTCGGCCGCGTCCCCTCGATGTCGAAATATACGTTGGAAAACGATTCGGAAATAAGCGCGAGCCCCGCGAATTCGCCGCCCGCCAGCGCCATGTCGCGATACACCGGCTCGGCGTCCCACATGGCCGACCCGTAGAAAGACACCTTGGCCGCGTTCACGTCGTAGTAGCGCAGGAACGATGCCATGGTTTTAGAATCGGCCGCGTTGCCCAGCATCAGCACCGCGTCGTACGGAAAATTACCCAGCGAATCGCGTTTGTTCAGTTCTTCCAGTTGCGACTTCAGGCTTTGTTTTTCCGAAAACGCCAGCTTTTGATTGATCAATACTTCAGACAGGATTTCCTTGGCCCGTATCAGATTCTTGACGCGCGCCTCGTGAAACGACACTTTTTCCGCCAACTTCGGGATTTCCGCCCCGTCGAATTCGGGATAGAAATACAGCCCCGCGACGTTGATATTATAGATTTCGGCCGAATTCAGGGCGTTGTTCGCCAGCATCCAGCCGGTGTCGTTGTCCGGCGCGAGAATAAGCAGCCGTTCCTTTCCCTCGCTCTGCATCTGCTTTACGATCGCCTCTATCGCCTGATTCGGCAAGAGGGCCATGGTGAAGATTCCGTTGCCCAAAGGCGCTTTTGCGGACGTGAAAGTTATCGCCGGTATATCGTACGGCTTCATTCTTCGAAGCAGTTCGACATCTTTTTCGAACAGCGGGCCTATTATCAGGTCCGGCTTGTGGGATATGACCGAATCGATGGTGCGGTATTTGTCCTCCTGCGATCCGCTGAGGTCGTTGAACGCGACCATGATGTTCTTCGGCTGCTTTTGGAAAAAGGCGATTTCGATCGCGTGCTGGATTCCCACGCCTACGTCGCTGCCGTCGCCCGACAGGGGCAGCAGAACCGCGACGGTTTTGATCGCGTCCGTGTCCGGCTGCCCGTGCAGGTATTCCGGATACGCGACAAGATTCTCTGGCGCCTCGACCGCTTCCTTGCCCCATTCCGACCCCCATGGCCGTCTGGCGCCGTCGTGACAGCCGTTCAACAAGAACAGTCCCAAAGCTAAAAACGCAAATTTCTTAAACATTGAAAATCCCCGAAATATAATATATTATTTACATTATAGCAAAAAAGGTACGGATTATGCAATCTGGACTTTATATAGTTGGTACGCCGATAGGAAACCTGGGGGATATGTCGCCCAGGGCCATCGAAACGCTGAAAAACGCGGACCTGATCGCGTGCGAGGATACGCGGGTTTCCGGGAAATTGCTGAATCGTTTCGGGATTAAGAACAAGATGGCGGTCTTCGCCGAGCATAACGAGCAAAAGGTCCTGCCCGAATTGTTGGAACGCGTGCGGGGGGGCGCCGTCGCGCTGACGTCCGATTCGGGAATGCCGACGATATCCGACCCGGGATTCCGACTGGTCAAGGCCTGCCGCCAGGAAGCGTTGCCGGTTTTTGTAGTTCCCGGACCGGTCGCGGCGGTAAGCGCGCTGGCTCTGTCGGGGTTCCCGACGGACAGGTTTTCATTCCTCGGGTTTTTCAAGGGCGAAAAGGAATTGGCCGAGGATAATAGGATTGGGCACACTATAATATATTACGAATCGCCGAACAGGATTATGAAAACGCTGGAATCCTGCGCGCGCGTGATGCCGGAACGCAAAGTGGCGGTTGTCCGCGAAATTACCAAGATCCACGAGGAAACCGTGATAGGCTATCCGGCGGACCTGCTGGGCATGGCGCCGCCGAAAGGGGAAATAACGCTGGTAATCGGTCCGCGGCCGGTTCGGAAAATGACGGATGACGAAATCAGGAATATAGTCGCCGAGGCGGTCGGTCTTCCGCCGCGGCAAGCGGCGGCGGAAATCGCATCGCGGGCCGGGATATCCAAAAAGGAAGCGTATGATAAAGTTATTGGGAAGCTTTGATCGCGTAGCCGCGTTGCCGCATTCGAAGGCCGCGCGGGAATACGCCTTTGTCGGGCGGTCGAACGTGGGCAAATCGTCGCTGATAAACGCGCTGGTCGGCTCGGCGGCCGCGCGGGTGTCGAATACGCCGGGCCGCACGCGGCTGTTCAATCTGTTCGAATGGGACGGGGTATGGCTGATGGATCTGCCGGGCTATGGCTATGCGCGGGTATCGCGGTCCGATAGGACGGCGTGGTTGGAGCGGCTGGAAGAGTATCTTACGGCAAGGCGCGAATTAAAGCTGTTGTTTATCTTGGTCGATTCGCGCCGGGGTATAAAAGATATGGATGATATAGTGACAGGCTTTTGCGAAGAAAACGAAATTCCGTTTAAAATCGTTTTTACCAAGCGCGACAAGCGGGACGCGAAATGCGCCGCGGCGGACAGGGGCATAATAACCAGCGCCAAGGAAAAAATCGGGATAGACGAATTGAAGCGGATAATATTGGGCGTCGCATAATGATATATCAGATAACCGATCCTACGAAAATGCTGGAAACCCTTGCGGCCATGATTATAAAAAATGGCGCTGCGTCGGATGCGCTGGTGTTTGTGCCGACGCGCCGCGCCGCTAGGTCGCTGGAAAAGATATTGGCGGCGAAATCGGGCGGCGCGTGCCTGCTGCCGAGAATCGTCCCGCTGGGCGAGGGAGAGGATCCTGAGGATTCAAATGATTCGGTTTCCAATATGGAGCGGGCCGTCGCTTTGGCGAAACTTCTTGAGAATATCGACGGAAGCGGATTTGCGAATCTTCTGCCCGTGGCGCACGAATTGACGGCGCTTTACGATCATTTGGAAAACGAGGGAGTCGACGCGCGCGCGATAGATTGGCGCTCGGCGGTAAAGGATGAAAAAAAGGCGATGTTTTTGGACGCGATAAAAACTTTGGACTTCGGACGCCCGACCGCGACGGAAATGAAAAATCGCGGAATTGCGGATTGGCGCGGGCGTCTGTCCGAATACGGCCGCGTCTATTGCTGCGGCTCGACCGCGTCGGTAAAGTCTACGGCGGACCTGATGTCTCTTATTGCCCAAATGGCTGACGGAAATGTGATTTTACCGGGTCTTTTGGGCAATTTTGACGACATAGGCCGCACGGATCCCTACTATTCTATAAAAAGGTTCTTGGCGGGCAGGCGGCCCGAAACAATCGATGTGGGCGCGGGCCGGATTGGCTTTTTCAACGATTGTTTTAGCAACGCCCTGGCGGGGAAAAAGCTTGCGGCGCCGTCGAACATAACACAAATCGATCTTGCGACCGAAGCGGAGGAGGCCGAGACCGTGGCCGCGATTTCGGCCATGGCGAAAGAACGTGGCGAACGCGCGTTGATAATAACTCCCGATCAGGCGGGCGGCCAAAGAATCATGGCGGCGCTGTCGGCTTATGATTTGACCGCGGATTCGTCCGACGGAACGCCGCTGTCCCAAACTAAGATGGGGCGCATCGCGGGCCTGGCGGCCGAATATTTTACGAAGGCCGAAAAAGACGAGGTAATTTTGGCGGACTTGAAACAGTTAACGGATTCCGATACGGATATGGACAGGGATAATGGAAATTTGTTCAGTGCGGTCGACCGGCTGACCGGGGGAGAACTTTCCGATATTATCGAAAATGCGAAGATTTTGGAAAAAAGGTATGGGCTGGATACGGAAAGCGCGTCGGCGGTTTTAAGGGACATGATAAAGAAGGAATCCGTCCGCGCGCCGCTCGGCAATTACGATGTTGCGATTCTCGGGACCGCCGAGGCCAGGATGCAGACGGCGGACATTGTTATATTGACGGGCCTGAATGACGGGATGTTTCCGTCGGACGGATTCCGCCACAGCTGGCTTTCGGATTCGACCATGGAGAAAATAGGCCTGCCGTCGCCGGACGGCAAAGTATCGCTGATGGCGCTCGATTTCATGACGCTTTCGTGCGGCGCCCGCGTCTATTGGACGCGGTCCAAAATGTCCGGCGGAACGCTTACTACGCCGTCGCGCTTTTTGTCGCGGGTATCCGTTCGCGCCCTTGTAAATCAAGGATCGGAGGTTTTGGCCGCCGTCCGCGCACGGGACGACGTCGAACCGGCGCCGCTCGACCGGACCGCGCAGACGCATAAATACGAGGGGGCGTATTACGCCACGTGGCTGGAAGATTTGATTCACAATCCGTATCAGTTTTACGCCAAGCATATTCTGCGGTTGCGCGTAAGGCCGGACATAGGCGACGACGTCGGCCCGCGCGAATTCGGAACGCTGGTGCACAAGGTGCTTGAGGACGTCGCGGCCATGAAAGTCGAAAGCGCCCGCGAGATAGAGATGCTTTTGGAAAAGGAAGCGTTGGAATATATTCCGTCGGACAATGTGCTGTTCAAATTTTGGCAAAATAGGTTTCATGAAATGGCGTCGGCGATTTTTGACCTGGCGGCGGCGCCGGGGGAATCTGAAAAGGAACTGTCCGGCGAATATCGCGGCAGGACGATAAAGGCGCGCGCGGACAGGGTTGAAAAAGCGCGTGTTATAGATTATAAGACCGGAAATATCCCAACCGACGCCCAGCTTGGAATAAAAGACGGCAAATGCGAAATGCCGCAGCTGCCGATCGAGACCATGCTTTCCGGCAAACCGGAAATGGCGTTTTTGCGCCTGCAAAGAAAACGCGTAAAATTGGTGGAATTTGACGCCGGGGAAACCTCGGCCTCTATATCGGCGGCGAAGAAGAAATTGGATTTTCTGTTTGCCCAGGATACTTACGGCAGGCCGGATCATTGGCTGGACGACAAATATACGGAATTTGACGACCTATGCCGCCAAGGAGATTAAAATGAAACGCATTATCGGAATAGATCCGGGTTTGGTCCATACGGGCTGGGGCGTTATAGATGCGGTCGGAAATGAACGGCGATATGTCGCTTCCGGCGTGATTCTGCCGCCCAAAAATGCGCCTTTACCGGTCCGATTGGCATATATTTTCACCGAGCTGGGCGCGCTGATAAGGCAATGGAAACCGCTTGAGGCCGGGATAGAGATTACGTTTGTTAATCAGAATCCGACCACGACGCTACTGCTGGGGCATGCGCGGGCGGCGGCGATTTTGGCATTGGCGACTGAAAAGATTTCCATTTTCGAGTACGAGCCGAACAAGATAAAGAAAGCTATAACCGGCGCGGGCCACGCCGGAAAGGATCAGATAGGCATGATGATACGGGCGCTCTTGCCGAATGCGAATCCTAAAACAGCGGACGAGGCGGACGCGTTGGCAATCGCGCTGGCTCATTCGAATTATTCAAGAATCATTAATTAAGGCTTGTTGTTTTCAATATAATTATTTACAATTTCGGTTATGAAAAGATTGGGTGTTGCCGTTTTGTTATCACTGGTTGTTTCCGTTGGCGCGGGCGGGGCGGAAATGCGGTATGATTCGTTCGAGGGCACTTGGATTTATGGGCGCACATGGACGTCGCTGAACGGCGATCTTGTCATAAAAAATTGCGACGGCAAGGAATGCGATTTTGAGATAAATACCGCCTATGGCACCCAGCTCTGCGGCGCCGAAGGAAAGATGAAAATCGTATCGCCGCAAAAAGGGCAATATCACAAAGACGGAGAATATGGTCGGAAGTCATCCGACATCACGTTTACGCTTGACCCGGCGGGAACGACATGGAATGCAAGGGCGATTGCATCGGCTATTGCGGATTGAACGGAATGTTTCAGGGGAAATATGAAAACGAAAAATTAGAGATAACGTACAAAGTGTCGGATTCGATTGTAAAAAGGCCGCCACCGACATAGAAAAACTTATCTGTCATGACGAAGTAATGTCGTATGCGGACAATGAATTAAATGAGTTGTATAAAAAATCAAGCGGGCAAAAGGCGGCGCAAAAAGCGTGGCTAACGGTTCGAGACGCATGCGGCGCGGACAAAGAATGCCTGTATAATGCGTACGAACGGCGAATCCGCGAATTGGTCGCGCCGGATGAAAAAGATTTTTCATATGGAAAATATACGGTGAAGGTTGACGGTTGCGGATCGGCGACGGATTGTTTTTTGCTCAGGCGTAAATTGATGCAAACGCTTGACGACAAAACCATATCGTTAATCGATCAAACGATGGCCACCGCATATCAAGAAGATGGCGGTGATTGCCTATTGACCACATACGGCGTGCGGGGCCTTTACACATATATGGAGGCTGCCATGTGTATCGATGGTAATAACATTTTCATCGCGTTGTTGAATAACGATAAAATTACCGTATACCACACGAAGGGCGTCGATGTGCCAAAGGCAATAAATGGTTAGATTGACAATGTGAACAAGAGAAAAAAATCGAACATCAAGGCGGAATACAAAGCCGTGTTCTAAAAAGTTAAACCTTCGCCATTATCTTTGCCATATGCTTGCGACGGCCGCCAAATTTGTCTTCGAATTTATTTCTTTAATCATACTTAGAATCAAGGTCTGCTGTTCTTCGGGAAACTTATATTTCGGCAGGGCTTTCTGCCGATAAAACTCTTCGGCGCTGAATTTTATCGCGTCATTGCTAAAAGTTTTCTCCATGCCCACGGCGAACCAATCGCAAACCATTTCGATAAAGTGATGCCATTGCATATTGTCGAGATTTCCGTTGTAATGTTCGGGATGATGATCGTTTTTCGCATAATGATGTTGAATCGCGTCCTTTGTGGCCAGTTTTTCCGATTTCGATAAAGCGACGCCCTGGTTCGCCCACGCCCAGGAAAGCAGAATATAGGCGTCCCTTTCCGGCGGATTATATTTGCTTTGGTCGTGAAGTGGAAAATTCGCCCCCATCAGGCCCGCGAAGTAATTCACGGTTTCGATATGCGCGGCGGTCCTTTTTATAAAAAATGCTTCTTTTTTGTTCATAATTATTATTTAAGCGCGAATTTTAAAAATTTCGCCCTGCTGCATTCTACGCCGCGGTGAAAACGTTTTGAACATCGTCGTTGGCGTCAAGCGCGTCGATCAGCTTTTCCAGCTTTGCCGAGTCGTCGTCGGACAAATCGACGCCGTTGTTGGCGATCCATTCCAGTCCGGCCTTCTCAGGCTCGCCCAATTTGTCGGACAATATCTTCTGAATCGCGGGAAAAGTTTCGGGCTTTGTATAGACAATATATCCCTCGTCCGTGGTTTCCAAGTCGTCCGCGTCGGCGGCCAGGACTATCTCGGTCATTTCATCCGCGTTTTTGGCGACCGAAAGGGGGTAGTAGATTACGCCTTTCTGCGAGAACATAAATACGACCGATCCCATCTCGCCGAGGTTTCCGCCGTTTTTGGCGAACAGGTTCTTGATTTCCGGCGCGGTGCGGCGCGGATTGTCGGTCATTGCCTCCACTATGACGGGAACGGCGCCCGGTCCGTAGCCTTCGTAGCGCACATAGTCGTAGTTTTCGCCGCCCGCGCTTTGGGACTTGTCGATAGCGCGCTTGATATTGTCGTTGGGCATGGACGCCTTTCGGGCGTTCAAGACGGCCAGCCGCAGGCGCGCGTTATTTTCCGGATGCGGATCGCCCAATTTGGCCGCCATGGTGATTTCCCGCGCCAGCTTGGTGAATTGGCTGGACCGCGCGGCATCTTTCAGGCCCTTGGTGTGTTTGATAGTGCTCCATTTCGAATGCCCGCTCATTGCAACAATCCTTTTTTTGATTTATAATGTATAGTAAGAGTGCCGGGGCGGATACCGTAAACCCGGTTCTAAAAGAAAGGATACCAAATGTTTGGCAAATTGCAAGGCGTGATTGATTATATAGGAAACGGATTCGTCATACTGATGGCGGGGGGCGTGGGCTTCAGGATAATGCTACCCGCGAACGTCCTGGCCGCGCAGACGGCGGGGAATAAGGCTACGTTTTGGATAGAAACCATAGTCCGCGACGACGCGATAAATCTAGTCGGCTTCGACAGCCTGGCCGCCGAAAATATGTTCGTAAAGCTGATAAGCGTATCGGGCGTCGGGCCCAAGGTCGCGCTGGCCATATTGGGGGCATTTAAAACGGACGTTTTGGAAAACGCGATAGCAGGCGGCGACATAGGCACCTTGACCGAGGTTCCCGGCATAGGAAAGAAAGTGGCCGAACGGCTGATAGTGGAATTGAAAGGCAAGGTGGCCTTTAACGCCAATGTGGGGGGCGAGGGTCTCGGCGCTTATAATGACGCGCTGGCCGCGCTTGAGGCGCTGGGGTATCGCCGCGTCCATACGGTCGAGCTGGTGCAGAGGCTGATAAAGGAAAAGCCCGACGACGACGTTCAGTCTTTGATAACCAAGGCGCTAAAGGAACTCGGCAGCTAATTATGAACGGGGCGGATGATACGATTTTCGCATTGTCGTCCGGCCGCGGCAAGGCCGGAATAGCGGTAATCCGCATAAGCGGCCGGGATTGTCTGCAAGCGGTTGGTTCGCATGCGTTGAAGCCGCGCATGGCGACGGTCGTGGGCTTTCACGATATAGACAATTTGGTCGCGATATATTTCAAGGCGCCCGCCAGCTTTACCGGCGAAGACCTGTTGGAGCTTCATTGCCACGGCGGCGCGGCGGTCGTAGAAGCCGTCTTCGCAAAGCTTCGCGGCTTTGGGTTTCGCATGGCGGAAGCTGGGGAATTCAGCCGCCGCGCGTTTCAAAACGGCAAAATGAATCTGATAGAGATAGACGCCATGAGGGCGCTGATAGACGCCAGGACCGAGCGCCAGCGGAAAAGGGCCTTGTCTTCCCTTGTCGGGTCGGACGGGGCCGTCTATATGAAATGGCGCGAAGACATGATAGAGCTGGCGGCCTTGTCGGCGGCGCGCATGGATTACGCGTCGGACGAACTGCCGGGGGATATAGGCATTGCGATTGCCGCAAGACTTAAAGCCCTTTTGGATAAAATCGCCAAGGCCCTTTCGTCCAAGGCGCATAAGATAGAAAGGGGTTTCAATATAGTCATATCCGGCGGTGTCAATGTGGGAAAATCGTCATTGTTCAATCGGCTTTTGGGCGAAAGTAGGGCGATAGTGTCGGACGTTCCCGGAACCACCCGCGACGTTATATCCGCCGAGCTGGACTTGGGCGGCTTTTACGCGCGCCTGCTGGATACGGCGGGACTTCGCGAAAGCGCGGACGAAATAGAAAAGGCCGGAATCGACAAGGCGCTGGATCAGGCGAAGAACGCGGATATTGTGTTGCGGGTTATCGAGCCGACCGAAAGTGTCCGCAAGGTTGCGCCGGACGAGATAATAGTCGTTAATAAATCCGATTTGATCAAAGACGCCGAACCGAAGATCGCGGACGCGGTTTATGTCTCGGCAAAAACCGGGCGGGGCGTAAGCGAACTGCTGGATCGCATAAGGCGGGAATTGGACGGGCAGGCCGGAGAGGACGACCTGGTCGTGACTCAAAGGATAAGGGGACATCTGATAAAGGCGGCGGAAAATCTGTCGCTGGCCTTGGCCGAAAACCTGGCCGAAACAGAATCGGAACATATCGCGCTCGCGGCCGATGAAATCGGTCTGATCCTTGGGTTCATAGGATCGGACGAGATTTACGATTCCGTGTTCGGGCAATTATGCCTGGGCAAATGATAGGGAAAATGAAGAAAGAATTATTTGATTTTTTGAATACGGATCTGCAGTTCGTTAAGGGCGTGGGGCCAGTCTTGGCTTCGCGGTTCGACGAATTGCTGGGCGGTCGCCGCATCCTCGATTTTCTTCTTCATATTCCGCACGCCGTGAAATCGCGGCCTGTTTTGGAATCGGTTTTGGACGCGCCCGCGGGCGAAATCATCACGATCCCGCTGGAAATAAGAACGGTCAGGAAAGGCCGCTCGGCGGCGTCCGGCCGCCGTTATTCCCCGACCCAGGCGTTCGGATACGACAAACTGGGCGGCCAGGTTGTTTTGCAATTCTTCGGCCAGTCGTTTTTGGATTATTGGCTGGAAAAACTGCCGGTCGGCGAATGGCGGATGGTTTCCGGGAAGCTGGAGGCGTCCGGCGACAAATTCGTCATAAATCATCCCGATTTTATAGAGCCGCTGGACAAGGCCGGAAAAATTCCAAAGTTTCAGGCGATCTATCCTTTGGGCGCGGGCCTGACGCAAAGAATAATGGCCGCCGTCCGGGATCAGATATTTAATAGCGTTCAACTGGCGGACAACGGCGGGCAATTCACAAGGCTGCTCGGAAAGGCGCATTATCCGGACAATAACGACGACCTTCTTCCCGCGAGTGAAACAATGAAGAGATTGGCCTATGCGGAATTGTTCGCGTCCCAGCTGGCGGTGGCGCTTTCAAGGAAAAAGCGCTCGGAAAATCACGAGCCGCGTCCAGCGCGGAGCGAACCGAAAACGGATTATGCAGAACGCCTGCTGAAAATGCTGCCGTATGAATTGACGGCTTCCCAGTCAAGGGTGCTTGGCGAGATCAGGTCGGACATGGAGGGCCCAAAGCCGATGTTGCGATTGGTGCAGGGCGACGTCGGATCCGGCAAGACGATAGTCGCGCTGCTGGCGATGCTTTTTGCGCTGGACGGCGGCGGGCAAAGCGTCCTGTTGGCGCCGACCGACGCCTTGGCGCAACAGCATTTTCAAACGATAAAGCCGCTTTGCGACCGGCTGGGCGTCTTCTGCGATATTTTGACCGGCCGCGACAAAGGCGCGGCAAGGCACGAAAAGCTGGTGTCGTTAAAGAGCGGCCGCGCCAAAATAACGGTCGGAACCCACGCGCTGTTCTCCGAGGATGTGGAATATAAGAACCTTGCGCTGGCCGTGATAGACGAACAGCACAGGTTCGGCGTGGCCCAAAGAACGCAGATGGCGGCGAAGGGCCGCTTCGTCGATATTTTGGCGTTGTCCGCGACGCCGATTCCCCGGACGCTTTCTATGACCATATACGGCGACATGGACGTATCGATTATCAATGAAAAGCCGTCGGGCCGTCTGCCGATAATAACGACCAAGCTGTCGACGGATCGCATGGCCGCGCTGATAGAGCGGATAAAAACGCAGATGCCGACCAAGGCGTTTTGGGTCTGTCCGCTGGTCGCGGAATCGGAAACTTCGGACATGATGAACGTCGAAGAAAGGGCAAAACAGCTGGCAAAGTACTTCAAAACGGGTCTGCTGCACGGGCAGATGGACAAGGCGTCGCGTGATGCGGTTATGAAGGATTTTGCGGCCGGGACAATGCAGGTTTTGGTCGCGACCAGCGTCATAGAGGTTGGCATCGACGTCCCCGACGCGACGATAATGGTTATAGAGAACGCCGAAAGGTTCGGTCTGTCGGCGCTGCACCAGATACGCGGGCGGGTGGGGCGCGGCGACAGGCAATCCTATTGCATTCTGCTGCACGGCCGCGGCCTGTCGGAAAACGGACAGAAGCGCCTGCAAGTCCTGTGCGACACGAACGACGGATTCGAGATAGCCGAGCAGGATCTGATCATGCGTGGCACCGGCGAGATATTGGGTACGGCGCAATCCGGCTGGCTGTCGTATCATTTTGTGGACGTCCGCGAGCATAGGACTCTGTTCAAGCTTGCGGTCGAAAAGGCGAAAGAGATGGCGTCGGCGGGCGCGCTTCCGGAAGAGGCTATGGACCTGATGTGGATCTTCGGCCAAACGGACAGGATGGAATTCATAAAAGGCTGACGGAGTCGGGCCGTTTTATGCTATAATCAATGCCATGAAGTGGGACAAGTATATTTCGACCAAGCCGGGCGTTTCCGGATTTTCATTCGCGAACCTGGGGCTGTTCACGGGATTCGGCGACGGCATACGCGGCGCGGTGAATTCTTTGATTCTGCTGGGAATTCTTGGCGGCTCGGCCGCGCTGGTCGGCGTCTATTCGTCGGCCTATTACGCGTTCGGCCTGATGGTGCAGCTGGCGGTTGGAGAATCCATGCGCCTGTTTTCCAAGGCCAAAATATTTTACGTTTCGATGCTTGCGGTGGTCGTCTGCTATTTCATGATGTCCTTTTCGATCCGCCCGATGACGTTTGTCGCGCTGGACCTCTTCGTCCTGGTGCCGTTGGTGTTTATAGGGACGCTGATACCGCTGTTCATGGCGGACTTTGCGGGCAAGGACGGGGTTGGCGGCATGTACGGGCGATACTATTTTTGGCTGAACGTGGGCGCGCTGTGTTCGCCGATGATAGCCATGGCGATAGCGGACCGGTTCGGCGAGCGCGCGTCGTTCTTCGCGGCGGCGGTCATGTACCTGGTCGCGTTCCTGATGTTCAAGCGTTATAAGATAGTGGCGGAGGAAAAAGCGCCCGGCAAAATATCGCCGCGCCGTACGGTCAGATCCATCATGCGCGGCATCCGCGTTTATTTCCGCAGGGCCGATTTCGCCCGCGCCTACGTCGTCAACGTCGGATATTACGCGATGAACTCGCTGCGCGGGCTTTACTTTCCGATTTTGGTCATGGAGGATAAATTCGGCGTCGAAACGCTGGGCTTGGTTCTGACTCTTGGCGTCATTCCGTATGTTATCCTGTCGAATCCCGTCGGGAGGTTGGCGCGGAAATACGGCCAAAGGATGACCAACGCCCTGATGGCGGTCGGAACCGCGGCGTTTGCGGCGCTGTCTTTCGCGCTGTTCTTCGCCGAGGGCCGCGCCATGCTGGCGCTGTACGTGCTGACGCACATAGCCAACGCGCTTCGCGAACCCATACACGACCTGATGTTCTTCAATGTCGCGAATAAGTCCGAGCAGAGGCGCTTTTACGGCGTCTTCAACACATCGACGAATCTGACGAAGTTCGTGATTCCGCTGATAGGCGCGGCGTTCATATTCGTCTCGGGCGCCACCAGGTTCATGTGGCTGGCGGTGGGATTGTTCGGAATCATATCCACATTTCTGTTGCTTTCGGGTTCCAAACCTGCAACAATTCGGGCGAAATAAAAGGAATAAAAATGGCAAAGAAAACGATAATCCCGGACTCGATACTTTCGAAGAATCCGGCGCTGGAATCGGCGCTGGCGCAGATACAAAAGCAATTCGGGAAAGAGGCGATAATGCAGTTCGGCGACGATACTGTGCGCGATATAGAATCCATATCGACCGGCTCGCTGGGATTGGACATAGCGCTTGGCATCGGAGGTTATCCCAAAGGGCGCATAGTCGAGATTTACGGACCGGAGTCGAGCGGCAAGACGACGCTGGCGTTGCACGCGTGCGCCGAGGCGCAGAAGAAGGGCGGAACAGTCGCATATATAGACGCGGAAAACGCGCTGGACACGGGATACGCGAAAAAACTGGGCGTCGACGTGAAGAACATGATAATCTCCCAACCGGATTCCGGCGAGCAGGCGCTGGAGATAGCCAATACTCTGATACAGTCGGGCGCGGTGGACGTAGTAGTGGTCGATTCGGTCGCGGCGCTGGTTCCGCAGGCCGAAATCAACGGCAATATAGGCGACGCGTTTATGGGCACTACCGCGAGGCTGATGAGCCAGGCGCTGAAAAAACTGGCGGGCAGCGTGTCGCGCAGCAATTCCCTGCTGATATTCATCAATCAGATCAGAATGAAGATAGGCGTTATGTTCGGCAATCCCGAGACGACCAGCGGCGGGAACGCGCTGAAATTCTACGCCAGCGTGCGGCTGGACATCAGGCGCACCGGCGCGATAAAGGACAAGGAAAACATAGTCGGGAACGAAACGCGGGTCAAGGTTGTGAAGAACAAGGTGGCGCCGCCTTTCAGGGTCGTGGACTTCAAGATAATGTACGGCGAGGGGATTTCGCGCGTGTCGGAAATTCTGGACATGGGCGTGAAGTACGGCCTGATAGACAAGGCGGGCGCGTTTTATTCCTATAACAGCGAGCGCATAGGGCAGGGCGAGGCGAACGCGCGCGAATGGCTGAAGAACAATCCGATCGCGCAGGAGGATTTGTTAAAGCATATAATGGAAAGGGCGAAAGGCATAGCCGACGACATGCAGGGCACGGCCGAGGCCGGGGAAGAGGGCTCCGAAGACTCGGAACCGACGGAATAATAAAAAGGAAAAGAAATGAAAAAAAATGTATTGGCGGTGATGTCGGTTATACCGGTTGCTCTGTTTGCCGGGGGCGGACATAATGGCGTAAAGGTCAAAATGATGCTGACCGGCGAACAAAGGGCGTGCATTGCGGAGCAAGGTTGTCCGAAGCCGGAGCTTAAGAAATCCAAAGATAACGACGACCTGAAAGAATCGCGCGAATGTATAAGGAAAGCGTTCAAGACATGCAAAATAGAAAGGCCGACAAAATGAGGCGGACGCTTTGCGCCGCAATCGGATTGCTGTTGGCGCCGTAGCGCTGCTGATAATCGTGCTGTGATTATTTCCCGACGCGGGTTTTCTTGCGGGCGATCGGATCCAGGTCGCGCTTGCGCAGACGGATTTCTTTCGGCGTGACTTCGACCAGCTCGTCGTCCTCTATATAGGCCAAAGCTTCTTCCAGCGACATTTTTCTCGGCGGCGCCAAAAAGATTTTTTCATCCGATAGGGTCGTGCGCATGTTGGTCAGCTCTTTGCCTTTGACGGGATTGACCTCCAGGTCGTTTTCTTTCGAATGCTCGCCTATGATCATGCCGTTGTAGACTTGGGCCTGCGGGCCTATGAACAGGACGCCGCGCGCTTCGAGATTATTCAGCGCGTACGCCGCGGCGGCGCCGTTTTCCATTGAAACCAAAACGCCGGGGCGATAAGTATCGATGTTCCCGCGCCATTCGCCGTATTCCGAAAACATCCGGTTCATTACTCCGGTGCCGCGCGTATCGGTCCTGAATTCGGAAAGGTATCCGATCAGCCCGCGCGACGGAGCGCTGAAAACGATCCGCGTTTTGCCCGCGCCGGACGGCTTCATTTCGACGATTACGCCCTTGCGCTTGGTCATTTTCTCAATAACAACGCCGGAAAATTCGTCGTCCACGTCTATGACTACTTCCTCGATGGGCTCCTTGCCGTCGACGATGAGAACATGGGGGCGCGATACGGATAATTCGAATCCCTCGCGCCGCATTGTTTCGATTAAAATCCCAAGTTGCAGTTCGCCGCGCCCGGAAACTTCGAATGATTCGTTCGCCGGAGATTGGCTCACGCGGAGCGCTATATTGGTTTCGGCTTCTTTGAACAGGCGGTCGCCTATCATGCGCGAAGTCAGCTTTTTTCCGCCCGATTTTCCCGCAAAAGGACTGGTGTTTACCGAAAAAGTCATGGTCAGGGTCGGCGGATCTATAGGCATGGCTGGAATGGGTTCCATGACTTCGAGCGCGCAAAGCGTGTCCGCGACGGTGGCGCGCGAAAATCCCGCGATTACGACAATATCGCCCGCGGACGCGGATTCAAGGGATACTTTTTCTATGCCGCGATGCTCGATGATTTTCGTGATTTTTGTTTGCTCTACCGTTTCGCCTTTCATATTGATAGCTTTGACCGGCTGGCCGACTTTGATCGATCCGGATTGAATGCGCCCGGTAAGGATTCGTCCGACATACGGATCGGCCTCGAGCGTTGTCGCCAGCATGCTGAACGCGCCGAGCGCGTCGCAGCGGCCGCTGTCGCAATCGGGAGCCGGAACGTGGTCGATGATCAGCCGGAACAGCGGCGTAAGATCCTTGCGCTCGTCGGTCAGCTGCCGCGCCGCCCATCCGTCGCGCCCGGCAGCGTAGACGTAGGGAAAGTCCAGCTGGGAATCAGAGGCGCCCAGCTTGTCGAACAGGTCGAAAGTCTCGGTCAACGCCTCGTCCGGGCGGGCGTCGTGGCGGTCTATTTTGTTTATGCATACGATTGGACGAAGGCCGAGCTTTAGCGCCTTGGACAGAACGAATTTTGTTTGCGGCAAAGGTCCCTCCGCGGCGTCGACTAGAAGAACCACGCCGTCGACCATGGAGAGAATACGTTCGACCTCGCCGCCGAAATCCGCATGGCCGGGCGTGTCGACGATGTTTATTTTGTAGTCGTTCCAAAGGATCGAGGTCGGCTTGGCGGATATGGTTATGCCTCGCTCGCGCTCGAGGTCGCCCGAGTCCATGACGCATTCCGCGATTTTTTCGTTTTCGCGGAAAGTTCCGGCCTGTTTCAGCATGGCGTCGACCAGGGTGGTTTTCCCGTGATCCACGTGCGCGATGATCGCGATGTTTCTAATTTTCATAACTATGAAATCTATATCTAATTTTCTAGAAAGTCAAATATAAATATGTTGGCGGCAAAAGGTTTTATCTTGACTTTTCTTTGGCGAAGGTGGATACTACAAGGGCGGCGTATGCGTGCGTATGTCGCGTCTATACAACAAACAAAAAGGAAAAAATATGAAAAAGCAATAGTTCTGTCTTTGGCGGCCGTCTCATTGGTCGGTTGTTATGGATACAACACGACTCGGTCGATAAAATCGGGCGACAGGGAATGCAAGTACACGCTGGACAAGTCCGGCAATATGATCTTTGGGTATAAGGAAACGCCCTTCACGAACGAAACTCGTTCCGAAAAGGAATGCCTCGAATGGCTGAAAAAATAATTGTGCCAAAATAATGTAAATCCGTGCAAAGCACGGATTTTTTATCGTTCCCGCCGCCGCGCGGTTTTCCGAATTTAAAATTTATAAAGCACGCCTGTGCGCATTGCGGTTTCTATTACGTTGCCGGTCGGGTTGAACAGCATGCCTCCGCCCGGAATTTTGCCAAGGTTTTGAATCTTCGCGCCGACGTCCAAATCGAAATGCTTCGAAACGTTCAGCGCTATTCCGATACTGGTCTGATATGAGAAACTCCATAAGTTTTCGTTTTCTTTGGAAATGGTGTAGTCCCAACCGAAGTAGGGGGCATAATGATAGGTGTAGTTGCTGTTATTATTACTCCAATACGACGGCCCGATTCCGACGCCGACATAAGGCTTGAAAAATCCCCACAGCTCGTACGCGTATATTCCGCTGACCATTATGTTGAAGTTTTTCATATAGCTGTATTGCGAGCCTTCGGCATACGAGTTCCCGGTTTTGTTCGCGCAAAGGCCTGCGATGCCGAGTTCAAGTTCGGCTCCGAATCCCCTTGCCGGTATGTTGCGGAAGCCAATTCCGTATCCGCCGACCTTATGGGTCTGCTTCGGCTCTGGGTGGCCGGAAAGTTTGACCGTATAGCTCGATTGTATTATATAGAAGCCAAAATATCCGGGCGTTGAATCCTTATCGTTTTTTCGGCCGCGGTCGCATCGGGCTTTTCCGATGGGCTGGGCTCCGCCGCTTCTTCCGCCTTGGCGAAAGCGGGCATGGCCGCCAAAAGTAATAAGATTATGAATTTCTTCATACGCGCACCTTATGCTGAAAGGCTGGTAGCGGCGGAGGGATTTGAACCCCCGACCAAAGGATTATGATTCCTGTGCTCTACCCCTGAGCTACGCCGCCGGGAATTTGCCTTGGCCCGCGCAGACGCGGACCTGTGTCAAAATCGCCCTATTATAAAGGAAAATTTTATGCTTGTCAAAAACCCGTTTGACTTAATATAATAATCTTATCATGAACAAGTTGTTGTTTTTTACGTTGTTTTTTACAGTTGCGGCCGGGTCTGCTTTCGCCGCCGCCTCCAATTTCTCGTACTGTAAAACCGAGGAATACTGCGTTTCCGCTACCGATTGCACCGCCTGCGAATCCTCCCCGGGCAAGAATGATTATGACCTGGCGCCGACTACGGACAGCCCTAAAAGCTGCTCGACCGCCAGCGGCGGCACCATGTCGCCGTCGGCGAACGACGGCATAGGCACTATCAGTCAGATAGACTGCACCTGGCAGGCCACCCCCTGATTATTTGCCGCCGATTTTGCTCCGCCCGTCCATGAGAGGCCTCAGCCTTTCCGGTATGTTGACCGACCCGTCCTCGTTTTGGTGGTTTTCCAGCACGATTGCGAGCGCCCTCGGCAACGCGACCGCCGTATTGTTGAGCGTCGCGCAAAAGCGGACGGTTCCGTCCGCGGCGCGGTACCGCGTGTTAGTCCGCCTGGCCTGGAATTCGCCGATCGCGCTGCACGATCCGACCTCGACCCAGCGCGCGCCGCCCGGTATCCATACCTCTACGTCGCAGGTTTTGACCTTGTTGAAGCCCATGTCGCCGGTGGACAGGTCTATCGTATGATGCGGAACTTCCAGGTCGTCGAACACTTCGCGGAGATTTCCGAGAATCGATTCGTACATTTCGTCCGACTGCTCCGGCTTGCAGAATATGTATTGCTCCACTTTGTGGAACTCGTGCACGCGAATGAGGCCGCGCGTGTCCTTGCCCGCCGCACCCGCCTCCTTTCTGAAGCAATGGGAATAGCCCGCGTATTTGAGGGGCAACCGGCTTTCGTCCAATATCTCGTCGGCGTGTAGCCCGTTCATTATTATCTCGCTTGTTCCGGCAAGGCACTTGTCCGGCGCGTTCAGCATGAACACGTCGTTCTCCATAACGGACGGGTCCGATCCCTTGAAATGCCCGGCGTTGAATATGACTCCGGGCTTGGCGATCGCGGGCGCGCTTATGAAAGTGAAGCCCTTTTTTATCAACTTTTTTATCACGAAGGTTTGAATCGCAAGGTCCAGCTCGGCGGCCTCGCCGACCAGCGTATAGGTGCGCGCACCGGAGATTTCCGCAATCTTGTCCCCCGACCACCACCCGTGCATATCCAATAATTCCCAATGGTTCCTGGGCTTGAAATCGAAAGTCTTTTTCGCTCCGTTCTCCGCCACCACCTTGTTGAAGGAATCGTCCGGTCCGACGGGCGCGTCTTTCGACGGAATCTGCGGAACAGAAAGCAAGAGCTCGTTCAATTCTTTTTCTTGAACGTAGAGATCCGCCATATCGGCGGCGATCTCGTCGCCGATTTTTTTCGATGCGGCGACGAGGGCGGCCTTGTCCTTGGCCGTCGGAATCTCCTTTGAGATTTTGTTCTTTTCGGCGGTTTTCGATTCGGTTATGGTTTTGAGTTCGCGGACGCGTTTGTCCAGCGCGATTATCTCGTCGGTGTGGTCGGCAAAGCCCTTTACTTCGCAGGCCCACTTTACGGTGTCCGGATTTTCCCGAATGAATTTTATATCTAGCATTTTATTTTCCTATGTTGAAAGATTGATCAAGAAAGTTATGCGCCGCCAAGCGCGCAGGTTTGCGAATTATTCCCCCGCGGGGGACGACGACTTCGAAAAAAAACTTGGTTTCGGAATCATGACCCTATTATAAACCATTTGCCCGGCGTTTGCAAGAATCGCGGCGGGTTTTTATCTTGACGAAAATGTATTGAATATGGCATATAAATGCTATGAATGCTGATAATTCCTTCGCGTTGGACATAGTGATTTCCTATATCGGCTATCCGGCCGCAGCCCACAGATTGCGGGATGTTTATGCGTGGATTTGTCCGTTTCACAATGAAAAAACTCCATCGTTCTATTTGTATCTGAACCATGGCGGCAGCGCCAGTTATTTCTGCTATGGATGTCATAAACAGGGGGGAATTTTGGATTTTGAAAAAAGAATGAAATCCCGCGGCCAAACGCCGTCGCGGCTGGACAGGGCCTGGTCTACTCATTACGAAATCCGGCAAGGGCTGCGCCACGACGGCCTGCCGGTCGGCCACAGGCCCGCGTTGCCGTCAATATCCGCCATTTTGAAGCACAGCGAGCGTATAAAAACACGTCAGTACAGGGCCGCCGCGCGCTTGTGGGAAGAGGAGCAGTATAAAAGAACGATTGAAGAGTTGACTCATCGTCATTAACCCATGGTTTCCCAATATATTGTTGGGCCCGTCAAGTATGCAATCCCTAATTTTTATTAAGATACGCGACGGCGTCGGTTGCGGCTTCGCAGCCCCAGCCGGTGGCGACGCAGATCTGCATTTTGCAGTGGCTGCGCACGTCGCCCGCCACGAACAGCCCCTGGGCTATCGCGGCGCTGTTGGGCGCTGGCACCAGGCGGCCCAAATCGTCGCGGAAATGGTCTTCGGATAAAAAGTCCGTGTTCGCCTCGTGTCCTATGGCTACGAACAGCCCGTCGACCGGAATCTTCGTTTCGCCGTTCGCGCTTTTCGTTATGATATGCGTCACGCCCGATTCGCTGCCGCAGATCTGCGCGATTTCCGTACTGAAGATTCGCTCGATGTTGGGAACGTTCTCGGCGCGCTTGACCAAAATCGCCTCGGCGCGGGTGAAAGATTTCTTCCTATATATAATGTATACTTTTTTAGCTATGTTCGCCAGGTAGAGCGCGTCCGTCAAAGCCGCGTTTCCGCCGCCGTAGACCGCGACGGTTTTTCCGCCGTAAAAGAACCCGTCGCAGGTCGCGCAATAAGATACGCCTTTGCCGACGAATTCCCGCGCGCTTTCGATATCCAGCTTCCGCGGCCGCGCGCCGGTCGCTATGACGACCGTTTTGGCTTCGTACTCGCTCTTGTCCGATTTCACGTGCCAGTGCGAATCGCGCCATTCCAGTTTGACGCATGATTCGGCCTTGAATTTCGCGCCGAACGATTCGGCCTGGTTCTTCATGAACTCGGCCAGGGTAAGGCCGCTGCCCGCGAACCCCGGATAGTTCTCCAGCTGCGCTATCTCGGACATCTGTCCGCCCAGGACGTCTCCGCCCAGGACCAAAACGTCCTTGTTCGCGCGCGCGCCGTATATGGCCGCCGTCAGTCCGGCGGGGCCGCTGCCTAAAATTATAATATCGATCATAAAAAATCTCCGTTTTAGGGCGATTCGATAAAGCCGTCCGAATCACCAAGTCAGCCTTGAAAATACCATGCCCGGATATTTTTCGCAAGCCCATAGTTCACATTGCCGCGGAAACTTTCGCACCAAGTTAATCTGCGTCAATTTTTTATCAGGAAAGAATTCAAAAAGCCAAAGAAATCCGCATACTTTGTAGAATGCAAGGAAAAAATCAAAACCGCCGTAAATTTTTTCTTATCCCCGGGCCGGGAAAAATACTATATATTGTGTGTAATCTTAAAAAAGAGCACTATACATTGATTTTGAATAGTGATATAATAACGGGCTGAAGGGACTAGTAGGGATGAACGAATCGCTGAAACTTTTATCCGATTTGACATTTTATATGAAGTATTCCAAATACGATATGGCAAGGAAGCGCCGCGAAACCTGGGACGAAACGGTATTGCGCAACAAAAAGATGCATTTGGACAAGTTTCCGCAATGTAAAAAGGAAATAGACCGCGCCTACGAGCTGGTATCGGACAAGAAGATTCTCCCGTCGATGAGGTCGATGCAGTTCGGGGGCGAAGCGATGGCCCGGAACAATGCCAGGATGTACAATTGTTCGGCGGTCGGGCTGGATAATTTGGGTGCGTTCTCGGACCTGTTTTATCTGTTGTTGTGCGGAAGCGGCGTCGGATTCTCTGTTCGCCGCAATTTTATTTCGAAACTGCCGCATCTGCTGCCGAAAAACGGCAAAAAGACGGTTTTCGCGCCGGAAGATTCCATAGAGGGCTGGGCTGATTGCGTCCGCGCGCTTTTAAAGGCTTATTTTGAAACGGGCGACGATATAGAATATGATTTTTCGCCGATAAGGCCAAAGGGCGCGCTGATCAAATCGTCGATGTGCGCGGCGCCGGGCCCGGGTCCCTTGTCCGCGACGGTGGAGAATATAAGAAAACTGCTCGACAAAAAAATCGCCGCGAAGGATTACGTCATGTCGTCGCTGAACTGTTACGACGTATGTTGCTTTATTTCCGAGGCGGTGCTTGCGGGCGGGGTGCGCCGCAGCAGCATGATATGCCTGTTCGACAAGGACGACGAATTGATGTTGCACGCGAAAGAGGGCGAATGGTGGAAATCCAATCCGCAGAGAAGTCTTGCCAACAACAGCGTTCAATTCGACCGCTCCGCTACGACCAAAGAGGAATTCGACAGGATATTCAGGCAGTGCGAAGCGTCCGGTTGCGGCGAGCCGGGGGTCGTTTGGACGAACAATCCGGACTGGCTGATGAACCCTTGCGGCGAGATATCCCTGCCGTCGAAAGGCTTCTGCAATTTGACGTCGATAAACCTGGGGTCTGTGGAATCGCAGGACGATTTTAACGAACGGGCGTACTACGCTTCGGTGCTCGGGACCTTGCAGGCGGCGTATACGGATTTTCATTATATAGACCCGGAATGGAAAAAGAATGCCGAGGACATGGCGCTTATCGGGGTGTCGTTGACCGGAATCGCGTCGTATCAGGATCTGACGGTTTTGAATTTCGAGGAGGCGGCCGCCAGCGTTAAAAAGGCGAACGAGGAAATCGCCAAAAAAATAGGAATCAAAACGGCCCATCGCCTGACGACGATAAAGCCGGACGGGACGGGCGCGCTGGTGCTGGGAACTTCGTCGGGAATCCATCCGTGGTATGCGAAGCATTACATCAGGCGGCTTCGCGTGAACAAGATGGAGCCGCTGTACGGCTATATGATCGAGAACTTCCCGGAACTGATAGAGGACGAGCAGATGAATCCGGACAAGAACGGGGTTCTGTCGCTGGTCATAAAGGCGCCGGACGGCGCGATAACGCGGCGCACTCAGACGGCCATAGAGTTTTTGGAGCGCGTCAAATACATGTTCGAGCATTGGATTATCCCGGGGCATGTCAGCGGCGACAACTATAACAACGTGTCCTGCACCTGCAACGTGAAGAATCACGAATGGGACGAGGTTCGGGAATGGATGTGGGAGAACCGGAACGCCTACAACGGCATTTCGCTGCTGCCGTATTCGGATTCGTCGTATATCCAGGCCCCGATGGAGGATACGAACGAGGAAGTGTACAGGGATTTTGTGGAAAAGCATCGCGAGTTTCATTTGGACGAGATAGAGGAAGAAAAGAACTTTGTTAACTTTACCGCCGAAGCGGCCTGTTCCGCCGGGGCGTGCGAAGTGATGTAAGGTAAGGAGAAAGATGTGGCGTTAGTAACGACAAAACAGGGCGACAATGGAATGACGCAGATAGCGCCGGACATGATGGCGCCGAAATCCGCGATAGTCCTGGACGTCATGGGCAACATAGACGAGCTGTCGTGCGTTTTGGGACTTTGCGGCGATCAGTTCGGGGGAATACAGTCGTTCCTGTCGGAATTGATGGGATACCTGTATTACAAGAACAACAACGAATCGCGCATAGCCGACCAAATCCGCATGGCCGAGGACTACGTGCTGTCGCACAACAACTCGATACCGACATGGTTCGTGAATCCCAAAGGCTTCGTGTCATTGGCGCGCGCCGTGTGCCGCCGCGCCGAGCGCAGCGTGGTCAGGATGAACAACGAGATGCGGGAACTGGGCGATTCGTCGTACAATCTGTATCCGATAATGAGGTATTTGAACCGCCTTTCGGACTATCTCTTCGTCAAGAGCTTCGAGAGGGTACAGTCGACGCCGGAGCTGTTCCCGGACGAACTGGGTGTCCAGGAAGACAAAAGAATGGCGGCGTAATTATGGCTATAATGAAAAAAGCTATTGCGGTTATGGGAATCCTTGCGCTGGCGGCGTGCGAGGACAAGGTTGGTTCGCCGCTGGAATTGGTTAAGAAAACGACAAGCGAGGATACATATAATTATTGTATGGAGTTGCATGACAATAAGGAATACTGCGGCTGCGAAGTCGATAAATTGCAGGAAACATTTCCGTGGGACGATTATATCGCGGCGGTGGATATTTTCGCCGGGGAAGAGAATCATATAGGAAAGGTTATCGCGAAACATAACGGCAACAGGAAGAAGATACTGGAAGATTTGAACTGCGACACTTGTTATTTCCCGATGGCTATGATAGTGGTGGACGTGTCTCCGAATCCCGATTGCGCGAAATTCCTGCCGGACGAAGTTTCGGAAACTCCGGAAGCCTCGGAGTAAATTTATGAACGTTAAAAATGGTTTATTGAACGGCATGAATTGCATGGCTTTTTTATCAAATCCAAGCATGGTTCACTGGCTTAAATACGGGCTTGATTTTCAAGCGATGAGGGAAAATAGCGATAAAAGCCTGATAATTACGAAAGATGGGGAAGTGTTTAGCAAAAACAATATCCTTATCGGCGCGATTTTCGATTGGGATAAAAAGATATATTCTTGATAGTTATTTCCCCAAAAACTTTTTCAGCGTTTGGTAGGCGTTGTTGATTTCCGAGAATCGGTGATCGTGGTCCTTGGTCTTCTTGGTGTCCGGATGCTCTTGCTTCGCCAAGGCGCGGAATTTCTTTTGAATCGCCGCCCAGTCGTCCAGCGATGCGACGCCGAGAACTTTCAAGGCCGCGGCGACCTCGGCGGGAAGCGTCCTTTTGCGCGGCGCCGTTTTCTCGTTGCCGGTCAGGAAGTCATGGATCATCTTTTGATATTCGTCCGTCCCTTCCGCGCTCTGCTTCGCCGTTCCGAACATGTCGTCTTCCCAAACCTGGTCGATTTCTTCTTTCGACATTCCGGCGTAATAGTTCCAGTTTTTGTTGTATTCGGCCGCATGCTCCTGGCAGAAATACCACCAGTCTTTCAGGCGCCTGTCCTTTGGGCATTTGCATACGCCCGCTTTGGCGCAGCCGATACGTTCGCATTTTTTTATCATTGCTTGTCCGATGTGTTGTGCGCGCCGCGCCGCGCCAGGGGATGATGTTCGAACACTTCCCGTTTTAACTTCTCGTCCTGGACGTGGGTGTATATCTGCGTGGTCGAGATGTCCTCGTGCCCCAGCATCATTTGGATGGCGCGAAGATTCGCCCCGCCCGCGAGCAAGTGCGACGCGAACGAATGGCGCAGCTTGTGCGGGCTGACCCGCGCCGGGTCTATTCCGGCGAGCAAGGCGCATTTTTTAAGCAGCTTGAAGACCGCGTCGCGCGTGATGTGCCCGGCACCGCCCCAGGAATTGAAGACGTATTTCGATTCGCCGTTCCGAATCGCTAGATATTTCTCCAGCGCCTCGGCCGCCTCGGCGTGCATGGGAACGATTCTCTCTTTTCCGCCTTTGCCGCGCACAAGAAGCCTGTCGCCCAATACGGCCTGCATGGGCAGTTCGCAGAGTTCCGATATTCGCAGTCCCGACGCGTACGCTATTTCCAGCATCGCTCGCAGGCGCGTCGAAGTCTTGATGTCGCCCGCGGACGAAATCAGCAGGTCTATCTCTTTGCCCGACAGCGCCCCTGGCAGTTTCTTTTCCTTTTTCGGCGAATCCAAATTTGCCGCCGGATTCTGCGCTATGATTTTTTCCAGCATCAGGAATTTGTAAAAGCCGCGTAGCGCGCTGGTCTTCCGCGCCAAAGTGCCCGGGGAAATCCCGCCGCGCGATAGGGCGGCCAGCCAGCCGGAGATATCCGCCGCGCTGGCCTTTGACAGCTCGCCGGTTTCTTCTTCGGCCTGCCTCAGGTCCGTTCCGTACGCCGCTATGGTTTTCGCGCCGCGGCCCTTTTCGGCGGACAAAGCCTCCAAAAATATTTCAATATAGCTCATATTCTATTTGGCGGTTGACCGGCGGCTTCGGAACGTAGACCATGAGCAGCAGCGCCAGCAGGGCCAGGGCCAAAACGATGATCCGATTGCGAAATTTATGTTTCTTTTTAAGCGGCATGATGGTCTTGTCCTTCCGTTGGTTATAAAGTTTCCGATTTTATTATCCTGGATCCCGCGAAGAAAAGTACGATCGCGGGCGGGAAGAAAGCCGCGAACAACGGCGGCACTCCGCCGCTGATTCCGATGGCGTTCATTATCTGCATCAGGAAGTACACGACGAAGCAGGTTGCGATTCCGAAACCGAATCGCCTTGAAAACGAGAAATGCCTGCGCTCGCGCATCTGCGCGAACACTACGCCGAGAATGGTCATTGAAACCAGCGTGAACGGCAGAAACAGCAGCTGCAGGAATTGCATGACGTGCGCCCCGGTCGGGATTCCTATCGACCTCAGGTTCCGAACCAGGATCGGCAGTTCCCAAAACGACACGTGGGCCGGTTTCGTATTCTGCCGGACTATCGACTCGGGCGCCATGTTGCTGGCCAGCGACCAGTTGCCGATTCGCTCCAGTCCTTTGGAATTAAGGATCAGAACTTTTTTTCCGGACAATTTCCCGTTCGCCAAAATTATTTCGTTCGCGTCGATGCGCTCTATTATCTGATGGAGGGCGTTCTGCTTGATGATGGTCGCGCCTGAAAACGCCAGGGCGCCGTTCGGCGCGCTTTTAAGGTCCGCGCTGCGTATGATGATGTTTCCGTTTTCCAATTTTTCATGCAGCCAAATCGATCCGTCGATCCGCTCGATTTTATAACTGCCGACGCCTGTCGCCGAAAACCTGGTGGACAAGGGGTTTATGACGGTGGTCGTGATTAGCCCGAGCAAAGCGGACACTATGGCCAGCGGGCGGGCGATTTGAAACGTCGACATATAGGCGCCCTGGATGATGACTATCTCCGACGACAGCAGCATTTTGTAAAACATTGTCAGCGTCGCGATGAATACGACCAGCGGCAGGAAAGTGGGGAACAATTCGAAAAAGTTCGATATCGCCTTGTCCATCGCCTCGGCGGTGGTCGCGAAGTAGGCCATGTTTTCGACGAACGACGTGGCCAGGATGATTCCGCATACTACGCCGAGCACGACGATCAGCGACCGCGCGTAATGTTTGGCTAGGAATTTGAAAATGATATTCATGACTTGCAAATTATAGTTTATAATTTATAATTTATCAAATTTATAAGGAGCGGCCGATCGGCCGTAGAAAATCATGACGCCCGGACAGCCGATTTCCAAAGACGGTTTTGCCAAGTTGCAAAACAGGCTTCGCCATTTGCGCGAGGTCGAGCGGCCCGAGATTCTCGCGGCGGTGGCGCGCGCGCACGAAATGGGCGATGTGACCGATAATGCCGACTATAAAGTCTCGCGGGAACGCCAGCGCGAAATAGACCGCGAAATCAGAAGTCTTGAAGCCATTGCGGACGACGCGAATATAATAGACGTCGAATCGCTGTCCGGCGTCGTCGTGATGTTCGGCGCGACGGTTATCGTCAGGGACGGGGAAGGCGCCTTGAAAACGTATCGGATATTGTCGGAATACGAATCGGATTTGGAAAAAGGCATAATCGCCAACACCAGCCCCCTGGCGCGCGCGTTGCTGGGAAAGGCCGAGGGCAGCGCGGTTTTGGCGCGCACGCCCGCGGGGGATAAGGAGTTTGAAATAATAAAGGTGTCGTACGGGCGCGAAACTCGCGAAGCGGCATCGGCGGAAAAATGAAAATGGATCTGACGTATCTTAAGAAGCGCGCCGAAATGACGCAGGACTTTTACGACGGCAAAGTCCAAACGGCGTTGCAAAAAATCGCGCCAGAGCCGATTACGCTGGACGACGCGGATGCGGACATTGGCAACGGCTACGAATGCGTCGTCCCGAACAAATTGTTCAGAAACTGGATCGATCTGATTCCCGAATCGGATCGTAGCTTCGTTAGGTTTATTTACCAGGACGGCGCGGCCGCCTCGCTCGAAAAATATATCAAGGCCGCCATGACGGCGATCGCGTGGAAAAATCTAAAGGCGGCCGTGTCCGAAGCCCAAAGCGAATCGGATCTGTTTTTGATGCGCCTGATAATCTGGCATTGTTTGGTTCTAAAGGCGCCGCTGGGCGTGGACTTTGGAAATTACGAGATGAATCAGATATTTAACGCCCTGCCGATCGACGTGGCGCATGACAGGATCAAGGTCGAACGGCCGTCGTTCGCCGATTTTTACAAACAGATAAAATATGCCCAGATGGCGGTGCGCGATGGCGATTAGAATTCTTCCGGACGATTTGGTGAACCGTATAGCCGCGGGCGAAGTGGTCGAGCGCCCGGCCAGCGTCGTGAAAGAGCTGGTGGAGAACGCGCTCGACGCGGGCGCGACGGAAATAACGATAGACGTCGCGGACGGCGGGCGCACGCTGATACAGGTTTCGGACAACGGCTGCGGAATGACGCGCGAAGACCTTGAGAAATCGGTGCTGCGGCACGCGACCAGCAAGCTGCCGACGGACGACCTTTTGAATATAAGTTATATGGGTTTTCGCGGCGAGGCTCTGCCGTCGATAGCCTCGGTTTCCGAAATGACGATAGAATCGAACGGCCTGGCGCTGGCGCGCGGCGAAATAAAGCCGAGCGCATGGAGCGGCGGCACGCGCGTTCGCGTAGAAAACCTGTTTCAGAACGTTCCGGCTAGATTGAAATTCCTGCGTTCCGACCGCGTCGAGCTGATGGCGGTAATGGAAGTCGTGCGGCACTTGGCGCTGGCCAGGACGGACGTCGGATTCACGTTCGGAAAAATGACGTTCAAACCCTCTGATCCTTTGATTTCAAGGATCAGAGAGATTGTAGGCGCGGACGCGGACGGGAAAATGATAGAGGTCGCGGCCTCGGACGGCGACGTCCGCCTGACCGGATTCGTCAGCGCCCCTACGCTTCGCCGCGCGTCGTCGGTGGATCAGTATCTGTTCGTAAATCATAGGTTCGTAAAAGACAAGCTGTTGGTCGGTTCTCTCAGGGCGGCGTACTTCGACGTTATGAAGTCGCGCGAATATCCGATATGCTGCCTGTATGTGGAAATCCCGAAAGAGCAGGTTGACGTCAACGTTTCCCCGGCCAAAACGGACGTGCATTTTTTAGAGCCCGCCCGGATTAGGAATTTTATAGTCGGAACCATCAGGCGCGCGCTGGCGCCCATGTCGGCGCCGGGCGTAAGGCGCGATATCGGCGATGCGCCCGTTTCGCGGCCGTGGAGCATGCTGCAGGAATTCGACCTGCAAAGCCCGGCGCCGCAAATGCCGCCGCAGGTTCTCGACATGGCGGCGGCCGATTCGGGCGGGGCGATATCGTTCCCGCTGGGCTTTGCGCGGGCGCAGATTGGGAATAAATACGTTATTGCGGAAAATTCGGGCGGCATTCTGATAATAGACCAGCACGCCGCGCACGAAAGGATAGTCTATGAAAAATTGCGCAAGAACGAAATTAAGCGCCAGCCGCTGCTGATACCTATAATAGTAAAGCTTTCGCCGGATCAGGTTTCGGCGGTTATGGAAATAAAGGGCGAATTGGAGGAATCCGGCCTGATAATCGGTGAATTCGGCGATTCGGAAATTGCGGTTTACGAAACGCCCGCGGATTTCGAGCTGGACTGGGGCGCGTGCCTGGCGGACTTTGCGAACGAGGCGCGGTCATACGGCCATTCCTCGGCGGTGAAAGAGCGGCTGCATCTAAAGCTGGCGAATTACGCCTGCCACCACAGCGTCCGCGCCGGGCAGAAATTGTCGCTGGAACAGATGAACGCGCTGCTGAGGGAGATAGAGGCGACCGAGCGCGGCGGGCAATGCAATCACGGCCGCCCGGTCTGGAAGACCTTTTCGAACGACGAGCTGGACGGCATGTTCGAAAGAAGCTGACCCAAGACCTACGGCGCGGGCGCGGCGCAGAGTGCGGCCCGAAAGGCCCGGTAGACGTTATTCTGTCCGTTGACGAGGATGCCGCAAGCGTTCGCGCAATACGACGCGCAAGTGGACGCCGGACTGTAGTCGTTCAGGAAGGCCCAGCCGCCACACAACGTTCTAGAACTGTCGGTACACAACTGACACCAGCAATACTGCCCTGTGCCGGGATTGTTTGATGGTTCGTTGGTTGCCCGAAAGCACAAACCCGTAGTACTATCGAAAGCATCATATAAACCAGAAGTTCCACTATGATTGCGATCATACTGCGTTGAACATCTAGCGTTGCCGTAAATCGAAGCCGTCGTCGATACCAGCGGACAAGACGTCCCTTCCCAAATGTAAGTATTTGCAGTGTAAGTATAATTGCCGCAGTTGGCGTACGGGAACTTGACAGTGGCGCTAAGCGGAGAGCATATACTGCTAAAGATGCTATTTATAGACAAGGCCGTAGAGGAGCTAATAGTACTGGAACAAAAATCGACGCTCCTGACGACGAAACCCGTCGCATGACAAGCCGATATCTGTCCGATTTTGGCCCCATACTGCGACAATGGAGTATTGGTCGGCACCAATATGCCTTTCGTTTCTATCGCTTGGCGGATCTGCTCTTTGCTGGCCATGATGTCCGCCAGTTTTTCCGCGATCGTCAGCTGGGCCGCGCCTGCGTTTGAGGCTATGCCGATAATTATTGTTGCGAATATTGCGAATATTGTTTTGATCGTTCTCTTCCCTTTTATATGTATAAAACCGCCGAAATAGGCGGTCAGGGAGTTAGCAAATCATGCTCGGATGACCCCGCCGGTCTTTGGGCAAGCCCTTATAACCGACGGCTCCCCGACCAAGCGGGGCATTTGCTGCATAAAAAAAGGGCTTCCGCCCATACGTTTTTTATGCGGATTAACAATGCGCCAACTATGTTTGTGCATTGCCGAACATGGACTTGCTACAGTCCTGAACGCGCTATCCTTGCGAGTTCGCCCTCATTATAAATAATGCGCGCGGAAAAAGCAAGACATTTATGCCCGATAAACCCTTGCATAATTCGCAAAAAACCGCTATATTCCGAATAAGAAACCAAAGGGATTCGAAATGGAAAACGCAATCGACGCGGTGAATGCGGCAACTACGACTACGGCGGCGACGCCCGCGGACCCGACGTCCAACATGGTTATAATGTGCCTGATGATATTGGGCGTCATGTACTTCATGATGATCAGACCGAACAAAAAGCGCATGGACGAATATAAGAAAATGCTGGACGGCGTGAAAATCGGCGCCAAAGTCATCTGCGCGGGCGGAATCCACGGCACGGTCAAAGATATCGCCGCCGACACTGTGGATGTCGAGATCGCGGAAAATGTCGTGATAAAAATCGCGAAGAATTCGATCGCGAAAGTTATGTGAGAAAGCCATGTTGAAAAAAATAGGAATAATTCTTGTTGCCGTCATAGGCGTGCTGCTGGCGGTGCCGACGCTGGTTCCGGACGCGGGATTTTTTCATCCTATCGCGCTGGGGCTGGACCTGAAGGGCGGGGCGCAGCTGTTGCTGGCGGTCGACGCCGATTCGATGTTCAAGGATCGGGCTAACGGCCTGTACGAAACCGCGCGTACGGCGCTGATGAACCGGGACAAGGGGCTGATTCGCTTTTCGGACCTGCGCAATAATAATGGAATAGTGTCGCTTGCGGTGTTGGACGCTTCCGAAGTGTCCAAGGCGCGGGGGCGTCTCTCGTCCGCGATTCCGGACGCTGAAATTACAACCGACGGGAACAAAGTCTCGATAGGCTATTCGGATAAGGAAAAATCCAGGATGTTGTCCGAGGCGCTGGATCGCTCGATAGAAATCATCCGTCGCCGCATAGACGAATTCGGAACCAAAGAGCCCTCGATCCACAGGCAGGGCGAGAAATATATATTGGTGCAGCTGCCGGGCGTGGGCAATCCGGACGAGATAAAGGATTTGATTGGCAAGACCGCGAAAATGACGTTCCATTTGGTGAACGAGAACGTGTCGCGCGAACAGCTCGCGTCCGGGCGGCCGCCGTCGGGAACGATGTTTCTGCCGATGGACAAGGGCGGCGGCGTGGTGCCGGTCTATTCGCGGATAGAGCTTTCGGGCGAGACGCTGACCGATTCGCAGGCCTCGTTCGATCAAAATAATATGCCGGTCGTGACGCAGGTGTTCGACAGCGTCGGCGCGCGGAAATTCGCGCGGCTTACGGCCGAACATGTGAACGAGCGCTTCGCGATAGTCCTGGACGGCAGGGTTCTGTCGGCGCCCGTGATACGCGAGCCCATACCCGGCGGTCGCGGGCAGATTTCCGGCAGCTTTACGACCAAGGAAGCCGAGAATCTAGCGGTCATGCTGCGCTCGGGCGCTCTGCCCGCGCCTTTGGCGGTTATAGAGGAACGCACGGTCGGCGCCGGGCTCGGGGACGACACAATAGCCGCCGGGCGCACGGCCTGCGTTTGGGGAATACTTGTCATAGCTTTGTTCATGCTGGCGGTTTACGGCAGGTTCGGGCTGATTGCGAACACGGTTCTTTTCGTGAACCTTTTGATGATAATAGGAATTTCCGCGCTGTTCGGCGCGACGCTGACCATGCCCGGCATTGCGGGAATCGTGCTGACGCTCGGCATGGCGGTCGACGCGAATATTCTGCCGTTCGAACGGATGCGCGAAGAGATAAGGGCGGGGGCTTCGTCGTTGAAGGCTATAGAGGTCGGCTTCGACAAGGCGTTCAAGGCGGTCTTGGACGGGAACCTTACGACGCTGATCTGCGCGCTGGTTCTGTTCCAATTCGGCGCGGGACCGATCAGGGGTTTTGCCGTAACGCTGTCTATCGGAATAGCGACGACGCTGTTCACCTGCATTCCATTGTCGCGGCTGATAATAGACGCGTACATGGGCGGCAGGAACAAGAAAATAAGGTTTGTGAAACAAGGCGCCGACGCGTCGGCGGGCGATTAGCGGAGAAATTATTATGCGGTTTCAGTTTCGTTTGATGAGGTTCAGGAAGATAATCTACGTCGTGGGCGCGGCGCTGGCGCTGTGGTCGGCCGTGTCGCTGGCGACCAAGGGATTGAACTACGGCATAGACTTTTCCGGCGGCATTCTGATCGAGGCCCGCCCGGTCAAGGACGGCTACGGCATAGCCGAAATGCGCTCGGACCTCGGCGCATGGAAGCCCGAGATGCAGGAAGACGCCAAGGGAAATGTCTTGATAAGGATAGGTCTGATAAAGAACGCGACGGACGACCAGCAGAATCGGCTGGTGCGCGAGATAAAGTCGGCGTTGGGCGACAGGGTGTCGTACGAGCAGATTCAGGTGGTCGGCCCGAAGATAGGGGACGAGCTAATCCGCGGCGGAATCATGGCGGTCATATTCGCCTTTATAATGATGGCGATTTACGTATGGATCAGGTACAAGGGCGGCTACGCGGTGGGTGCGTTCATTTCGCTCGCGTTCGACTTCCTGCTGATGTTCGGATTCTTTTCGATTACGGGATTGGAGTTCTCGCAGGTCGCGATTGCGGTCATATTGACCGGCACGGGCTATTCGATAAACGACAAGATCGTGAACTACGACCGGATAACCGAGAACGTAAGAAAATACCATAAGATGCCGACGGACGAGCTGATAGATTTGTCGGTCAGCGAAATGTTCGTCCGGACGCAGTTGACGTCGATAACCACGGCGCTGGGCATGATCGCGCTTTTGGTGTTCGCGGGCGGCGTATTCGGCACCTTTGCGGTCGCGATGTTGTTTTCGATCGTTTCGGGAACCTTGTCCAGCATATTCATATCGAACGCGCTGCTGATAAACTTCAACATCAGGGATTAAGGCGCGCCGCCGACCCCTGGGAAAGACGGGATGAGAGAACAAAGGTTGTTTTTTTCCATTTTGCAGAAAGCGTCGCTTGCGCTGATTTCGGCGTTGGCGTTTGCGCCGACCCGATTGCCCGCCATTTCGATTTTCGACGAACCGACCGAGGGCGGCCTGCCTGTATTGGAAATGTCCGGCGTTTTCGCGGATATCTATGAAAAGCTGGATGGCGTGAAATGGGGCGGCAAGGATCTTCGGACGGCGATAGAGGGGATCGAAAACATCAGCTCCATGATAAAGATCGCCGCCACCGACAACCGCATAGTGGTTCTTCACAAAGATACGATAATCGGCAACTGGCCGCGTCCCAAGAATGGGGAATGGCGGGACTTGGGTCAAATCACGACGGCGGTTATTTTGAAGATGCGCGAAATCGACCCGGCAATCGCGGACATGACGGCGACGGAAATATACAAGGCGGCGGTCGGCGCTATGATGAAGGGGCTGGATGAAAACGGCAAATATATCTATTCGAAAAGGGAGAACGAGGACAGCGCCTATCAGGTCTTGACGTCGCTAGGAATCGCGGGCGTCCGGGCCAGTAGCGGCGACTATGTGCTTAATACCATATTCAAGGGCAGCCCTGCGGACAACGCGGGTTTGGCGGACGGGGACGTTTTGGTTTCCGCCAACGGCGTGGCCCTGCGCGACCTGTCGGACGCCGAGATATTGGGCTTGTTCAACGGTTTTTCCAGCGGAACGATCAAGATAAGGGCGATAGGCGCGGATCGGAAAGAAAAAAGCGCGACCTTAAGACGCGCGTCGGTCGTCATCGCGGACGCGGATGTTATAGTGAAAGACAAGTTGCTTGAGATAATAATCAACAGGGTGTCGAACAATGCGGCCGAGATAATCGCGGGCGTGCTGGACGGGCGTGCCGATATAGAGGGGATATATTTGGACCTTCGCGGCGCGACGGGCGACGACGAAAAGGCCATGGCAAAGATCGCCGGATTGTTTTTGGGCAAGGTGCCGGTCGCGCGGGTTTCGATGTCCGCCGATGACGACGTGGAAATAGTTCCCGGCGGCGATAAGATTGTGGACGCGCCGATAGTGGTCGCGGTGTCGAACGCCACGTCCGGAACGGCCGAGGGCCTGGCGTACGCTTTTTACGAAGCCGGCGTTGGCGCGATAATCGGGGTGCCTACGGCGGGCCGCGCGCGCTTGGCGACCAGGGTAGACTTGAATAACGGCGGCGCGCTTGAAATATCGAATCGGACCATGAAGTCCGGAAAGAATCGGCAGATAGACGGGCGGGGATTTTTCCCGCTGGTATGCCTGTCGAACATAAGGAACAGCGACCACAAGGAAGTGTTTTTGGTGAACGTCCGGAATCACGATTGGAAAGAGCAGGATTTTAACGGCGAAGAATTCGACGCCAAAACCGTGAGAAAAGGCTGTCCGAATATTTCCAGCGGCTCGGACGAGGACGCGGTATCGCAGGCCGTCGCTATGGATCTGCTGACCAGCCGCGCGGCGTATAATAATTTGAAGGGCCGCCGCCCGACAATCAAAGTCTTCGAATGATGAATTACAAGCCGAACGCGGCGGCCACCTTGGCGCCCGCCGGTTTTTCATAGACCGCGTTATCATTTGACAAAAGGCGAAACCGGTTATAAAATGCTTCAAAAAGGATAAAAAATGAAAAGTTCCACCGCCGCCGTTGTAGCCGTCGCCCGGTCGGTCCGCACCCCGAAGCGTGAGAAACATCCGCTATACAAAGCCCTCTGCAAAGGCCTGGCCGACGCGAACAAGTTTGGTCTGACGTTGTCGTTTACGTTTGATTCCATGGATCGCGGCGAATTCCGTCCGAGGGAGGACGTCATAATCGGCGGCGTCATAAGGGATGATTGGGGGTATGGCGTCATGCAAATCAGGCCGGGCATGAAGATAGAGAATGTCCTGTCCGATTACAACAAGATAGCCCGGAAACGGAAAGCCCTGTATGGAGAGGACGAAATAAAGAGAAACGATTTGGCGCTGGAAAAGCGCCGTGAAAGCGCCGAGGCCGAAGTCCGCCGCATTGAAAAGGAATTGTCGGCGTCCCGCGAACCATCGCAGGAAATGAAAGATTTCCTAAAGGCGGCCAAAGAGCGGCTCGATTCCGCCAACCGCGCCGCCGTCGAACATCGCCTGAGGGGCGATCCGTACAAGAATTTCTTCAGGTTTCAGGAAGACCTTTGGCATAATCCGACAAGGGAATATGTAAAGCTGGACGAGATTCTTCCCGGAACAAAGATAGAGCGATTCGGCCATGAATGGGTATATATGGGCAAAGAACGGTATAAAAACAGAACATACTATATATTGCGCGACGATAAGGGCTGGGAAGACGGAATGAGCAGATTTTTCGCTATCTCGAAATTCGGCGATCAGTCCACCACCGAGTATGGCTTGCATACGTCGCCAATCACGGCGATTCAAGAGGCCGCGGGGGAATATTGGCCCGAGAATATTGTTCCAAAACCCGATGATCAGGCCAAGGAAATGACGCATGCGATTAAGAATCAAATCCGCGATTTCTATGGCAGAAATAGAATAGAGAGGACCGCGGCGCGGGCGGCGGCGGAAAGGCAAAAGGAACGCTATCGCCATGAAATCGAAGATATGGACAGGATCTGCCTGCCGGATATAAATGTGCCATGGGAAGCGCGGCTTAAGCTGACGCAGGATATGCTCTGCGAACAGGAAAAGTATTTGAAAAAATTTTGGGACGAATGCACCCGGAAAGACATGCGCTGGGGCGACGCCGGGTCGTTTTATAAATTTAATGAAAAGACGATCGCCGTATTTTTTACCGGCAGGTCCGAAACCCCGTCCGCCTGTAAAGGCCCGCTTTATAGGAATCATTATAAGGAAGCCCGAAAATATTTCGACATGGTCAACCGCGCGCTTGTCAAACAGAGGCTTGAAAAGAAAAAAAGCGGCGTCTAACGCTATGACCGGATTCCTTTCCTGCCCTCTATTTTTTTGGAAATAGGCTATTTTTGTGATATAATTATACAAAATAAAGGAATTGACAATGAAGAAAGTTATAATATCCGTCTTGTTATCCATTGCGTCCGCCGCCGCGTTTGCCGCCGCCGCGCCAACCGCGGAAACAAGCAAGAGGGGCGGCATATACAGCGAATATCAGATTTGCGGTACTGGCGGCGGCTGCTCGTCCAAGCAATCCGGCGGCGTCGCGGACAGCGGCAAAAAATACACGTTGAACAATCCGTTCTACCAGCCGCAGAAAGGCGCCTTTACGACCGTGACCGACTTCGGATACAATATCAATACGATCGATTTCGCGATATCCGGCGGGAGATGGGACGGCGAGCGCGGAAAATACAGCGGCAAAACCTTGTCCGTGGCCGAGCATTTGGCCTATGGAATCACCGAGGAAGTGGCGGTCAAAGCGCTTGTCCGTCTTGCCTCGCCGAAATATTCGATGACTTGGAATTCCGGCCATCCGCGCGACGACCAAAATGACGGCCCCGAGGTCGATTTGGTCGGCATAGGCGTCCAATGGCGCGCCAACAATAATCAGTGGATCACCAGCCTGTCCGGCGTGTACGAATCCATGTTTGGCGTGGCGTCGATTCTTTATGGCGATGCGAAAATCGGACATAAAAGCGACAATACCATAGTCTACGGCTTCGGCGCCGCGACGCACTTCAGCTGGAAGAACAGCCTTGGCTACGGCGTCGGCTTGGTGAATCAGGCGGGCGATACGATTCTGTTTACCCAGGAATTGAACGTATCGTCGTCGACCTACCTCAATATCGGCGGCGGCGTCTTCACGGCGTTCAACAGCGATTGGTCCGTCGACGGGCAGCTTTTCTATTCCTACGCCCAATGGCACGATCAGGTTGCGGCGCGCTTGGCCGTCAATTTCCAGCCGCTGAAAAGATTGTCGCTCAGCCTTTACGGCCAGGCCGCATTGATAGACTCGGCGGATAAGTTCAACGATTCGCATGTCGAGTGCAAAAACGCCGGGGACGCGCTGTCGACACCGAATGGAACCGCCAAATTCGGCAATTACTCCGATTTGTTCTTCGGTCTGCAGATAACGGCGACGTTTTAAATAAAGAAAAATGTTTTGGAAAAAAGGTGGCGATATGAAAACGATTAGGCGATATCTTTTGATTTGGCTGGCGGCTTTTTCAGTCGCTCTGCCCGTTGGCGCCGCCGTCGAGCTTGCGAACGACACCGAGGACCCGATGTATCTAAGCAAGCTTGGGGACTTCGTTTCCAGGACGTCGTTCTCCGCGGGCAGACATTTCCATTTTCGCGAAAACGCCAGCTATGGATTTTCGAATCGCTTCAGCCTTGCGGCGGACATGCGCTGGCGCAGTCGCGGCGAGGAATTCGGATACGGCCTTTCGAGCATAGGCCTGTTGGGTACGTATAGGATGGGCCAGGGCGCGACCGGCGAAACGGACATAATGTTCGGGCTCGGCGTGGGCGGCCACGGCATAGTGCCGAGCTATTCGGACGAAGTGTACAGCGTCGGAATCCGCACGGGAAAGCAGTGGTCCGGCATGACGCTGAGCGCCACCATTATGACCAACTGGATATTCGATGATTGGAACAACAGCCATGGCGGCATGCCGGGCATGACTTATATAGACTTCGCGCCCGACGCGTATCTCCGCTTGGCGGACAGCAACTGGGCGATTGGCGCCGGAATACTGCTTAGAAAATCCACGATCAGCGTGTTTGATCAGGAATGGGCGACCATCAAATTCGGGGCCACGGTCGGCATGACCGGGTGGTTCGTCAACGTGGGATACGAGTTCGAAGAGGGAGATATCAGAGTCGGCGGCACGCTTAATATGTTGTTTTAGCCGATTCTTAGCTGACCGCATGCGCTGGATATGTCGGCGCCGCGCTCTTTTCGAATGCGGGCGTGAATACCGTTTTGGATAAGGATGTCTTGAAAGCGATGCGCCGCGTTGCCGCTGGGGATTTTCCAATCGCACTCGGCGACCGCGTTCCACGGAATCAGATTCGCCATGCAATTCTTGCCCTTTAGTAGCGCCGCCAGTTGCCCGGCCTGCTCGGGCGAATCGTTAAAGCCGCCGAGCAGAATGTATTCTATCATTAACTGGCGTCCCCGTTTTGCCGCGAAATCGAATCCGGCGGCCAGCGTTTCGGCGATAGAAAATTCGTTCGCGACGGGCATGATTTTTTTACGAAGCTCGTCGTCCGGCGCATGAAGCGAAATCGCCAGATTGATCGGCTGGTCGAAGCTTTCCAGCTTTTTAATCGCGGGAACTATGCCGCAGGTCGATAAAGTTATCCGGCGGTATCCTATGGCAAGATTGTCATGCAACATCGTCATGAACGTCGAAACGTTTTCCAAATTGAGTAGCGGCTCGCCCACGCCCATGATTACGACGTGGGTTATGTCGTTCTGATTTTTGTCGCCGTTGGGTTTTGTGCCACGGTCGGCGCGGAGTTCCCACTGACAACGCAGGACTTGGGAAAACATTTCGTCCGCGGACAGGTTTCGTTTAAAGCCGCGAAGCGTAGAGGCGCAGAATTTGCAACCCATGGAACATCCGATCTGCGACGATACGCAGACGCTGTTTCCATAGCTGGCGCGCATAAGGACGCATTCGATTTTTTCGTCGTCCGCCGTGGAGAATAGGAACTTCGTCGTTTGCCCGTCCTCGGAATCCAGCCTGCTCTGATCCTTGATGGGAAAGGGCTGGAATGATTCGGATAGTTTTTCAAGCAGCGGTTTCGGCAGGTTTTTCATAAGTGAAAAATCCGGACATCCGCGATAAAGCCATTCGCGGATCTGCTTCGCGCGGAATTTTGATTCGCCGAGATCGATAACGATTTTTTCAACCTCCGCCAAAGATTTCGAAAACAGGTTTTCCATATTATTATTTCTTATTGCGAAGGTTGTTCCAATAATCCAGCCGCTTTTTGATTTCGCGCTCGAACCCGCGCTCGACCGGCTCGTAGAATTTCTGCCGCTTCATTTCCTCGGGAAAACAGTTCTGCCCGGAAAATCCCGATTCGGTGTCCGGCTCGTAGACATAGTCCTTGCCGTATCCCATTTCCTTCATCATGCGCGTAGGCGCGTTCAGGATATTTTTGGGCGGCATCAAAGATCCGTATTTTTCGGCGGCGGCCCACGCGAACATCTTCGCTTTGTCGTTGCGGTTGGACTTTGGCGCGGTGCCGAGATATATCACAAGCTCGGTCAATGCGATGTCGCCCTCGGGGCTTCCCATCCGCTCGTACGCCTGCCAGCACGAGATCGCCAGCTGCACCGCCTGCGGATCGGCCAGGCCGACGTCTTCCATGGCGAATCGGGTAAGGCGCCGGAACAGATACATAGGATCCTGCCCGCCGGTCATCATGCGCGCGACCCAGTACAGCGCCGCGTCCGTGTCCGACGCGCGAAGCGATTTATGCACCGCGCTTATAAGATTGTAATGCTCGTCGCCAGTCTTGTCGGACAGCATGGGGCGCTTTGTTATCGCGGATTCCAGCGCTTCGGGCGTCAAAGTTTCGTCGAACTTCGCATTGGCTAGATATTCTACGGTGTTCAATAAGAACCGCGCGTCGCCGTCCGCCATTTGGGCAAGATGAAGTTTCGCCGCCTCGGATAGGGGCAGCTTTTTATCTAGAAATTTTTCCGCCCGGGAATATAATTCCAACAAATCTTCCGTGCCGAGAGGCGAGAGTACCGCGACATGGCAGCGCGACAAAAGCGCATTGTTGAGTTCGAAGCTTGGATTTTCGGTCGTCGCGCCGACAAAGACTACGGTTCCGTTTTCCAAATATGGCAATAAGGTGTCCTGCTGGGTCTTGTTGAAGCGGTGGATTTCGTCGATGAACAGCAACGTCCCGCGGCCGACGGCCGCCTCCATCTTCGCGGCCTCCATGATTTTTTTTATGTCGGCGGTTCCCGAGAATACGGCGGACATGGCTATAAAGGTCATGTCGGTTGACTTGGCCAAAGCGCGCGCGATGGTGGTCTTGCCGCAGCCCGGCGGCCCCCAAAGAATCAGATTCGAAAGGCGCCCGGCGTCCGCCATCTGGCGGATTATCCCGTTTTCACCGAGTAGTTGCCGCTGTCCCGCGATCTCGTCGATTGTTTTCGGGCGCATTTTATCGGCCAAAGGCTGAGTGTCTACTTGCATTTTATTTAAATTTTACTTTGATTTTATTTTATGTTATGATTATAGCAATAAAAATGTGAAATGTAAATGCGATACGAATATCATATCACATATCACATATCACATATCACATTGCAATGGCAAAAAACAACGATTTTACAATGGCGGTGGCGAACCTGGCGGCGGCGGCGGTCGCGAACAATCCGAAGCTGTCCATAGACGACGCCGTGCGCCAAGCGACCGAATCGCTACGCCGTACGGAAACGGTGCAACTGACCGCGAAACAGGTCGCCGATTCCGTAAGGCCGGAATATCTAGTCTGCTTCGAGGACGGCACGAAGCATACGATGCTTCGCAGGTATATAAAGCGGCGGTTCAATATGACGCCCGAACAATATAGGAATAAATGGGGCCTGCCGGACGACTATCCGTTCGTGGCGCCGTCCTATTCCGCCCACCGCGCGAAGATTGCGAAAAAATCAGGCCTTGGGCATAAGCGCTAAATACATTGTCTTAGAACTGCCGAACATATTTTTCTCCTGATACCGAGTTTTGATTACGTCTATGCCGCCGGTTTTTACGCCAAGGTTTGCCCGCGCGGCCTCGTCCAAGATCCAATTATAATAATCGGTATGATCGGTTCCGATAATGATTTTTCCGCCTTGCGATAAAAGCGCAGAAATCCTTTTCAAAAATTCGGCCGAACAAAGCCGCCGCTTTTCATGCCGCGCCTTGGGCCACGGATCGGGATGCAGAATATAAATATCCGAGAATTGAAAATCAAAAGCCGAAATCAAATTCCGGACGTCGTCGGGAAAAATCCGAATGTTTTTGTATTGCGGAAAAACCGCGCCGTTTTCGTCCGCGATTTTGGAAAGTAGCTGGGCGACGCCGTTTATAAAAGGTTCCGCGCCGATAATGATTTTATCAGGATATTGCCCGGCCAAAGCCATAAGGTGTTCGCCCGCTCCGAATCCTATTTCAAGAATCGCGGCCGCCGCCGCGTCGTCGGCCCGCGGCATAAGCGTCGGCAATAAATCATCAACCAGCCGCTGCTGGCGCGCGGATAATGACTTTCCATGCCGCCGCCCGTACGTCCGCACCAAATAGTTTTTTGCTTTTTCCATATTTTTAGTATAAAATACCGAATGCGTTATTTCAAGAGGGATTGTAGGGCAAACATAAGGAAATAAACATGCAAAACGAAAAAAAAGCCAATAAAAAAGTTGCGGTTTTCGCGTCGAGAAGCGGCTCGAACGCTGAGGCGATCATAAAGGCCTTTCAGGCGGCGAATCTACCGGTCGACTTTTACGGGGTAAGCAATCGGACGCGCGGAACAACGCCGTTTTATGACAAAATGGCGGCATTGAATGTTCAAGCGTGCCGCGTTTCGTCTCCGAAATACGGAACGGAGCCGATTTTGAATTTTTTGCACGGTCCGATTAAATTCGATCTGATCGTCATGGCCGGATACATGTGCAAAATGCCGGCAGAGGTGGTGCGGGAATTTACGGTTCTCAATATTCACCCGAGCATTCTGCCGTTATATAAGGGAAGAGAGGACGCGTACGTGGACGTCATCAATAACGGCGAGACGATAACCGGCTGCACGGTGCAACGCGCGAACGAACAACTCGACACGGGCCCGCTTATCGCGCAGATCGGATTCGAGATTCCTGCGCGTATTACGGAAACCAAGGATTTGGACATGCTGAGGCGGATCGGCCTTGCGCACGAACACGCCCTGTATCCGGCGGTTGTGTATAATATCCTGTTTGAGCGCGGGAAGAATTTGAATATGCGGGAAGTGGGCGAACAGGCGGTGGCGAACATGTGGGAGCGCGATTTGCCGCTGGCGGAAACGATAATTCCGAAAAAAGGGAAAAGACTGTTCGACGTCATGACGTCGGCGTACTACGACAGGACGTTTTACGACTATGTCGTCAACGAAAAAAGAACAAGGCAAAAAAGTGCGTAAAGGTCTGTCGGAATCTTTGATCGCGCGGGTTTTGGGCGCGCCGCCGAAATGGACGATCGCGGAGCTAGAAAAGAAATTCCCGCCGCGCCATGCGGCGGTGACGGATATATCTGTTATATCCGACAACCCGGTTAAGTTGAAGAAACATTTCGCGCCCGGCGGTCTGCCGGACGGCGCGATGGTGACGCGCGTGGCGCCGTCGCCGACCGGCTTCATGCATCTCGGAACTATTTATCAGGCGATTCTTGATAAAAAGCTGGCGATGCAGTCGGGCGGCGTGTTTGTGATGCGCATCGAGGACACCGACACCGCGCGCGAGGTTCCTGGCGCGCTGGATATAATTATGAAATGCATGCGCGAATTCGGCCTGACGCCGAACGAGGGGTTGGAGGGTGGCGGGGCGTACGGGCCTTATTTTCAATCGGAAAGAAAAGACATCTATCATTCCGTCGCGGCCGAATTATTGGAAAAGGGTTTTGCCTATCCGTGCTTTCTTTCGCCGGACGAAATGGATGAAATCCGCGAAAGGCAAAAGGCCGCTGGGTTCCCGACCGGAATATACGGCGAATGGGCGCGGGACCGCGATCTTGCCGAACAGGAAATCGCCGCGAAATTGGACGCGGGTTGGGTGCCGTCCGTGCGCCTGTATTCGACCGGCGACAAATCGCGCCGGATTTTTTGCAAGGACGCCGTGCGCGGCGGCGTCGAATGTCCCGAAAACGAAGAGGATATCGTTATCATAAAATCGACCGACGGCCTGCCGACCTATCACTTCGCGCACCTTGTGGACGACCATTTTATGAGGACGACGCACGTTGTCCGCGACGCCAGCTATCTGTCGACTTTTTCATTGCATATCCAAATGTTCAAAACGATTGGTTGGACGCCGCCGATATATATACATACAAGCACGCTGGACAAGATAGACGAAGAAACCGGCGGGCAAAGGAAATTATCGAAACGCAAGGATCCCGAGGCCTCGGCCGTTCGGTTTTTGGAAGAAGGCTGGCCGCCCGAGGCGGTGCTGGAATATCTGTTCAATATCATCAATTCGTCGTACGAAGAGGACAGGGCAAAGGGCAAGGTCAAGAATATTTGGGATGCGGAATTGAAAATCAAAAAAATGCCTACGTCCGGCGCTCTGTTCGATATGAAAAAATTGGAATGGTGGGCGAAGGAATTTATCGCAGCGCTGCCGGTGGGCGAATTGGTTCGCCGCGCGACCGATTGGGCGAACGAATACGGCAATGATTTTAATAAAAAAGAAATCGCGGACGTGGATTATTTGCGACGGATTTTATCAATCGAACGCGACAACCCGAAACAGATTAGAAAAGACTTTATTACTTGGAAGCAAACCCTTGAAGAAATCGCGTATTTTTTTGACGATTTTGGAGCCCAGGTTTCCGACCTTAAACCGAACAAAGACGTTTTGGTAAAATTCCTCGAATCCTTTGATTCTAAGGATCAGAAGGATTTATGGTGGCAAAAGATTCAGAACATTGCCGCGGAGCTTGGCATTAAAAACGGAGATGCGGCAATGGCGCTTCGCGTCGCGCTGACCGGCCGCACGAACACGCCGGATTTGTATTCGATAATGCAGGTCATGGGCGCCGAACGCGTGCGCGAACGGATATCAAAAGCGGGTTTACGAACGGAGGAGCGAAAAACAAAATGAGAAAAGAAAAAATAAGACGGATAAAAAAAGATCCCAGGGGCGGGCCGCTGCTCCGCGCGCTGCAGGCTACGGGATTGTTCCGCTGGGAAAAGCCCGTGACCAAGGCCGAGGCCGCCTGCAATATCTGGACGCACGGGATAGGAATGGGGCTTGCGATCGGGGCGCTGTGCGTGTTGGAATGCTACGCGGTTCTGATGGGCGATGCCTGGGCAGTCGTCAGCTGCGCGATTTTCGGCGCGACGATGTTCATGCTTTATTTCGGATCGACGATGTGCCACGCGATGGTCGGCCAGAAATACGACTCGTTTTTCGAGGTTTGGGATTCGATAGCGATCTACGCCCTAATCGCCGGAACCTATACGCCGTTTCTGCTGATAAACCTGCGGGGCTGGGCTGGCTGGATGTTCTTCGGAATATTGTGGGCGGTGGTGATATTCGGCGCGGTCATGAAAATAGCCCTTGCGCCGACGCGCCAGCCCAAATGGATGGTCGCCCTGTACCTAATCATGGGCTGGGCGGTGGTATTCGTGTTGCCGCAGATGCTGCGGTCGGTTTCGGCGCGCGGATTATGGTTTATCGTCGCTGGCGGGCTGTCTTATACGGTCGGCGTGGGATTTTACCTGTGGCGTAAAATGAAGTTTTCGCACGCGATTTGGCATCTGCTGGTTATTGCCGGAACGGTGTCGTTTTTCTTCGCGGTATTGTTCGGCTCGATAATCGATTATGCCAAATAGAAAACTGATTTTTATTAGGATTGTGCGCTGGGTTTTATGGGCTTGCCTGATGACGATGGCGACAAGCATTACAATAAGGAGGCAAAAAGTGAATACTGGAATTGATGTCAATAGCTTGGACACGGCAAAATCGCCGGGCGATGACTTTTACGGCTTTGCGACGGCGCATTGGCGCCGCGACAATCCTTTGACGCCGGAATATTCCAGGTTTGGGGTGTTCGACAAGTTGGGGCAGACGGTTTTGAAGCAGGTTCAGGATTTGATTTTTGGAATTGCCGGAAATCCGAAAGGGGAATTGGAAAACAAGATCGCGCTGATTTATAACGGCGCCATGGATTACGACAAAAGAAACAGGCAGGGAACGAAGCCGGTAATGGGGGAAATATCCGAAGTCGATAATATAAAGGACATGGCGGCGTATTTGGGCAAGGCGCACAGGGACGGGTCTCCGCTTTGGGGCGACGGCGTGACGATCGACGCGAAGGACAGCGAGCATTACATATTCGGCATAGGCCAAGGCGGGCTGGGGCTGGCGCGCGATTATCTGTTGGACGACGACGCGAAGTCTCGCGAGGTTCGCGCCAAGTATCAAAAATACATGGCGGACGTCTTCAAAATGTTCGGCATATCGGACGCGCCCGCGAAGGCCGTGTACGAATTCGAAATAGAAATGGCGAAAGGTTTTTATCCCAAGGAAAAGCTGCGCGACCCGATCGCGAATTATCACAAGTTTTCATACGCCGACTTTAAGAAAAAGTTTTCCGGATTCGATTGGGACGCGTATTTCAAGGCGCGCGGAATCGTACCCGACGCGATAGACGTGGGCCAGCCCGAGCCGCTGTTGAAATCGCTCGCGTCCTTGAAATCCAAGGATCAGAGCGTTTTGCGCGCATATTTGAAATGGCATGTTGCGAACGGCGCGATGACCGCGCTCGGCGACGAGCAGTACGACCTGTCGTTCGACTTTTACGGCCGCGCGATAAGCGGCAAGGAAGAGAGGCGCCCGCATTGGAAAGACGCGACCATGCTGGTCGAGAGCGCGCTGGGCGAGGCGGTCGGGCAGATGTACGTGAAGAGGCATTTTCCGGAAAGCGCGAAAAAGCGTATGCTGGCGCTGGTTGAAAATCTTCGCAAGGCCTACGCGGACAGAATCAGCGGGCTTGACTGGATGTCCGGCGAAACGAAGGCGCGGGCGCTGGATAAATTGGCGGCGTTCCGCGTCAAGATTGGTTATCCCGACAAATGGCGCGATTATTCCAAGTTGGAGGTTTTGGGCGATTCGCTGTACGCGGATTTGCGCCGCGCGGAATTGTTCGAGGACGACTTCATGCTGGACAAGCTTCGCGGCCGCAAAGTCGACCGGTCGCTGTGGTACATGAACGCGCAGACGGTGAACGCGTACTACGATCCGTCGCAAAACGAAATATGTTTTCCGGCGGGAATTTTGCAACCGCCGTTTTTCGACATGTCCGCGGACGACGCGTTCAACTACGGGGCGATAGGCTCGGTCATAGGGCACGAGATGACGCACGGCTTCGACGACGAGGGGCGGCATTTCGACAAGGACGGGAATATGAATAATTGGTGGACCGAATCGGACGCGGCGGCGTTCGATGCCAAAGCCAAGGTCATGAAAAACTTTTATAATAATATAGAGGTCGCGCCGGGCGTCCATGCGAACGGGGAATTTACGCTGGGCGAGAACCTAGCCGATTACGGCGGCATCTTGATCGCGTTCGACGCGTATAATAAATACGGCGTTCCGGCAAAGCCCGCCGAATTCGCGCCAAAGCAAAGGTTCTTTATCGCCTATGCCGGAACGGAGGCCGGAAATATCCGCCCGGACGAAATCATCAGACGCACGAAGACGGATCCTCATTCGCTGAGCGAATGGCGGATCAACGGGCTTCTGCCTCATATAGACGCATGGTACGACGCGTTCGACGTAGACGAGAAAAACAAGCTGTTCGTCGCGCCGGAAAAAAGATGCCGCCTGTGGTGATATGAACCTGTACGTCCACGTTCCGTTCTGCATTAAAAAATGCAATTACTGCGCGTTCTATTCGACGTGTCCCGATACGATAGATTGGGATTCATACGTCGCTGAAATCATAAAACAACTGGACAAAATTCAGATAGAAAATTATGAAGTGGCGACATTGTTTTTCGGCGGCGGAACTCCGTCGCTTATGCCGCCGAAATATGCCGAAAAAATAATTAAAAAATTACGTCTCGCGCCGGGCGCGGAATGGACGATAGAGGCGAATCCGAAAACGCTCTGGCCCTTGGGATTAAAGGATTGGAAAGATTTGGGCCTTGACAGATTGTCGATAGGAATACAGAGTTTTAACGATGAAGATTTACGTTTTTTAGGCCGCATCCACAGCGTGCGGGACGCGCTCGATTTATTGTCCGCCGCGAACGATTTGGGCCTTCGCGTAAACGGCGATTTTATATATGGATTGCCGGGGCAGAAAGCGGCGGACGTCGTGAGATTATGCGAACGGATAAACGAGGCCGGATTGAAGTCCGCGTCGCTTTACGAATTGACGTTCGAGCGCGGTACGAAGTTCCAAAACATGACGCCGCCGCCGGACGCTCTGTCGGCGGAAATGTATAAGGCGATCGGGCGTACGCTGAAACTGCCGCGCTATGAAGTATCGAACTACGGCGATCCGTGCCGTCATAATACGAACGTGTGGGCGGGCGAGGAATATATCGGCGTCGGCGAATCGGCCGCAGGGCGGATTATCAAAAACGGCAAATGGTTTGAAACCAAAATCGTAAATGGGGAAATCGTTACGGGCGAACTGTCGCCGCGCCAAAGGGCGATTGAAATCGTGATGACCGGCCTGCGGACCAAATGGGGCGTTTCGGTTGCCGCTCTGCCTGCCGATGTTATAGATTGGGATTTTGTTGAAAAAAGCCCGGCATACTTTACGGCGGGCGAATCGCGCCTGAAAATGACCGATTCGGGAATCGTCATTCTTGACGCCCTGCTGCCGAAAATGATAATATAGCGCTGTCCGATAGGAAAAAAATGAAAAAGTTGTTATTGGCATTGACGATTGCCTTTATGTCCGCGGGCGTGTTTGCGACGCCGGGCAATGCGGAACAAAGCGGCGATATTTCCGCAATCAGTCCGTATGTGGGATTGATTTCCGGAATCGACGTTAAATTCGACAAGATGTATGTCGGAATCGGAAGAAACTTCATGCCGGGCAGACATGCGAAGTATCCGAAATATTATGTTGGGACGATTTTGGCGGCAATAAATGGGGCTATTTTGCGACGGACATAGAGACGAATACGAAAGAAGTGATCCATTTTTCGTTCGGTCACGCCGATGACGATCTGTCCGTCGGGACGCATTTGGCGCTTGCGAAGATAAGGCCGGAGGGCTTTAATTCGGCGCTTTTGTTCGGTATCGGGCTAGAGGCCTCGTGGTATTTCGAGGAAGATTTTTTCCTAAAAGGTTCGCTGACGTACTTTTTCGGCGCGAAGGATTTCGGCAAATATTCTTTTTACGACAAGGGAACAGTCTCCGGCAGTTCGCCCCACCAAACGCTGACATATAAAGAGGACGACAAGATGTTGATCGGCTCGGACTGGAAACTCGGTATTGCGATCGGGTATCGGTTCAATATATAGGCCGCCGACAAGTGGATTTGACTTTTAGGCATCGGTGATTTATCATACTATATAATATGAATAGGCAGTTTGTTCTTTTTCTGACGACGACCCCTTTGGGGGTGTAATTTCTATTGCGCTTCGCGCATTTTCCATATAAAATAAAACAAAATAAAATAAGAAATCGTCAAACAAGGACGTCGCGTCAAAAACCGACAATATGGGGTGGAAATCGCCCCGAAGTGTATAAACAATACATGAGTGGGCGGTTTCCGCCCCAGAGTGGCGGGAATTTCACGCGACCCGACAAATTAGGAGAATTATATTATGTCTAATGACATTGAAATAATAAGGCACAGCCTGGCGCATGTAATGGCGGCGGCGGTGCAGAAGCTTTGGCCGGACGTGAAGTTCGCGGGCGGCCCGGCGATTGAAAACGGATTCTATTACGACTTTGATTTGGATCACCGGATTACCGAGGAGGACTTTACGGCGATAGAAAAGGAAACGCGCGAGCTGATAAAATCGAACGGCCGATTCGAACAAAAAAACGTTGCGGTCGCCGAGGCGAAAAAAATATTCGCAGGCCAGCCGTATAAAATGGAATGGCTGAACGAATACGATGCGGCGGGCGCGGAATTGTCGATTTATAAGTTTCGCGACTTTACGGATCTGTGCAAAGGCCCGCATGTCGAATCGTCAAAGGATCTGCCGCGCGACGGATTCAAAATCCGCTCGGTCGCGGGCGCGTACTGGAAAGGCGACAGCAAGAACAAAATGCTTCAGCGCGTTTATGTGGACGCATTCGCGACCAAGGCCGAACTGGAAGCGTTTCTGAAAATGCAGGAAGAGGCCGCACAACGCGACAATCGGAAACTGGGCAAAGATATGGATCTGTTCCACATGGAGCCGGACTACGCGCCCGGCGCCGCCTTTTGGCACGACAAGGGATTCAGGCTTTACCGCCGATTGATCGAGTACGTCCGCATGCGTCAGGAAAAAGCGGGCTATACGGAAATCTCTACGCCGTCGGTCATGGATAGGTCGCTTTGGGAAACGTCCGGCCATTGGGCGAAGTACGGCGAGCATAACTATTCCGGCAAAACCCAGGACGGCCGCACCTTCTGCGTCAAGCCCATGTCGTGCCCCGGCGGAATGCTGGTGTTCAAAAATATGCAGGTGTCGTACAAGGACCTGCCGATGTATGTCGCGGAATTCGGCCACGTCAACCGGTTCGAGGCGGCGGGCGGCCTGCAGGGGCTGATGCGCGTGCGCGAATTCACGCAGGACGACGCGCATATATTCTGCACGGAAAGCCAGCTGGAAAAAGAGGTCGTGAAAATCATCTCGTTTATAAAGGACATCTATTCGAAATTCGGATTTAACGAAATCACGATGAAGCTGGCGACCAGGAAAGAGTCGGAATTCCGCATCGGTTCGGACGAAGTGTGGGACAAGGCGGAAGGCGCCTTGAAGAACGCGCTGGAAAAAAACAAGATTCCGTATGAGATAGCGCCGCAGGACGCCGCCTTTTACGGGCCGAAGATAGACAATTATCTAAAGGACGCGATGGGCCGCGTTTGGCAATGCGGCACGATTCAGCTGGATATGAATTTGCCGGAACGGTTCGATCTGTCGTACGTGGGCGAGGACGGGGAAAAGCATAGGCCGATAATGCTTCACCGCGCTATGATGGGATCGATAGACCGCTTTTACGGCATCCTGCTGGAATCGACGGGCGGGAATTTGCCGCTGTGGCTGTCGCCCGAGCCGGTGGTGGTGGTGCCTGTGTCGGACAAGTTCGACGATTACGCGAATGCGCTGGTGGCGGAATTGCGCGCGGTCGGCGCGAACGCGCGGGCGGATTTACGAAGCGAAACCGTGCCGTATAAGGTGCGGGATCTGTCGCTGGCGAAAACGCCGATAATCGCGGTGGTGGGTGAAAAGGAGCAGTCGGATAAAACGGTCGCGCTAAGGCGCCTTGGAACTGAGAAACAAGAAACCATGAAAAAGAACGATTTTGTCACATATATAAAAGGTGCGGTCAAAATGCCGGAATAAAAAGGAAAAACCATGAAGAAACAAAGATTTATATCGTATGCCGCGCTATTGATCGCGCTTTGCGCGGTTGGCGGCTGTAGCCGGTGCGAGGTAGAGCCGATAGTGGAAGAGAATCAAAAGCTTATCGTGCCGCCGAATTTCGGTAAAAAGCCGACTTCGGGGGCATGACGTCCCTGCGGGTAAAATCCCACGGGATTGCTTGCAAGCGCCGAAAAAATATGGTACAATACTAGAAAGGAAAAAAATAAACGGAATGAGGCTATTGAAACGGCTCGCATTTGCGGCGGCGATATTGGGTGTGAGCATAGGTTTGACTTGGGCCCAAACCCAACCCGGGAATGTATCCGAGACTGCGCGGCAGAGGGCGGCAGGACTGGTCGGGAGCGTGGCCTCCTCCGGTGGCAATGTTTCGCTGACGGATTACGATGTATGCGATCTGATAAACCAGCTTGGAACCGTGTTTCAGATACTGCGCATACTGTGTGTCGGAGGCGCCGCGTTCGTCATTATGGGCTGGGCGTGGGCGTTCATAAACGGCGGAAAGATAGAGATGGACGATGTCAGGAAAAAAGGGATCAGTTTGATAGTTTCATTTTTACTATTGTTCGGCGTCGGGACGCTGTTGACTTATCTGCCCGGCGTCAGCAGGTGCCCTATGGACTGGTAGGGCGAACGGAGACAAACAAAACAAGCAAAAACAAAAGCAAGCAAAAACATAAAAAAATAAAACAGGAGACTTTCATGAAAAAAATAAACGTAAATAAGCTGTGGACGCTGGTAAAGCCGGTCTCGCTGGCAATGCTGATGACGGCCGTGGGCGTAAGTTTGGCCTGGGGGGCCGATAATCCTATAGCTACGTATTATAGCGGCAATACGACCCATTCGATATGCGGTCTGCTGGACCAGTTTAAAACCGTATTTAGGATACTGCGCATACTGTGTTTCGGCGGCGCCGCGTTTATCATCATGGGCTGGGCGTGGACCTTTATGACCAGCGGTGAAGCCAAACTTAACGAGGATGGCAAAAAGAAGGGCGTTGCGATGTTGGTCGCGTTCTTGTTGCTGTTCGGCGTGGGAGTGCTTTTAACCTACCTGCCGAGCCTCGCGGCTGGAGTATGCACCAACGTAATAACGCTCGACTGGTAAAAATGAACAGGAGATTCCCATGGCGGAATTGGACGAGATAGATCAGTCTGAAACACTGGATTTCGACGACGGCGAAATTGACGACGTTTTGTCGAACCCGGAGAACAATCCGTTTGCGGACCATAGCGGCCGCGGCGCCTGGCTGTATATAGTCATCGGCGTCGTGGCGCTGGCGTTGCTTGCGGTCGTCGTGGCGAACGTCGTTTTCCGCGATCCGAAGCCCGATTCCGCGCTGACCGAGGTTCCGATAGACATATCGGATTCGCCCGACGAGGGGGGCGGCGATTTTATCGCCCAGGCGGACAAGATAGTCAAGCCCGATTCCGATAAGCCGACCGGCATACCGGAGCGCGGCATTGAAAATCGCAAGGATATAAAATTCGATCCGGACAAGCAGCCGATAGTGAGCCGTCCGCCTCCGCGTCCGATAACGGGCGCGGCGACGCAGAAACCGGTTGCGACGGGGGCGACGAAAAGCGCGGCGACTTTGTGGTACGCGCAGGTCGGGGCTTACGGCGCCAGGGTGCAGGCCGAGGCTGGACAACGGCAGTTGACGTCGGCTCATAAAACGTTGTTCGCCGGGAAGAATTTTGTGATTCTCGCGGCCGAGGTGAAGGGGCAGACGGTGTATCGCCTGCGCGTCACGGGCTTTGCGACGGGAAACGACGCCGAGAACTTCTGCAAATCCGCGAGGAATAACGGCGTTCAGGGCTGTTATGCGACGAAATAATAAATAAGGGACGGAAAAAATGAGACTTGGCTGGATGGAAATATTATTGATCGTCGTCCTGATATTGCTGCTGTTCGGCGCGAACAAATTCCCGTCGATGATGAGGAACTTGGCCGAGGGATTGAAGATATTTAAAAAGGAAGTCCGGGACGAACCTGAGGCGTCGCCAAGGGCCGGGCCGAATGAGAAAATAGCGAAAACAAAGCCGTCCAAAAAGAAAAAATAGGCGCTGGGCGGCGTTGCGGGGCCATGCCGCGCAAGATAAAACGATCCGCGCGGCGGGTTTTTGATTGCCGATTGCCGATGGAACATGTTTGGGTCCGACCTTCCGTTTTTTCCAAAGCAAATAAAAGAGGCCGTTTCGTGGGCAGCGTCCAAGGCCGTCGCTTTGGCCCTGGCTGCGTTTTCCGTTTTTTCGCTTTGGACGATTTGTCGCGGCATGGATAATCTACACACCTGGACCAGGTTTTCGACCTATCCCAAGGCCGGTTTTATGACGAACATCGTGGACGTCTGCGTCTACGCTGTCGGGAAAATTCCGTTTGCGTTCGTGGCGGTCGCGCTGCTTTGCTACGCGTTGCAAACGATTTTGGGGCGCCGCGGCCGGGCCGACGTTTTCGCGATGCGGGTTTTTATATCCGCGACGTCCTTGTCGGCGTCGCTGGCGTTTTTGGCGGTGAAAAGAATGCCTGGCGGCGTGATAGGCGATATGGCGGCCTACGACATAGCCCGCCTGACCGCGCCGGTGCCGGGCGTCGTTTTCCAAACGTTGTTTCTTTCGATATTCATATTGCTGGCGATAAGGATTTTCAGAATCACGGCGTCGCGCCTTTTGAAGCTGTTTTATTGGATCGGCTTTCCGTTCGTATGGCTTGTCGGCCTGTTCTCGCCGCGCGTCGCCGCGCCAGCCGGAACCAAATCGCCGCGCAGGATTTCAAGACTGCGCCCGGCCGCCATTGTTAAAAAACGCGCCGTATCCAGGGGCGCCGGAAAGGGCAAACCGCATGCGAGAAGCCGCGGACACAAATGGACGCTGCCGCCCCCGGCCCTGCTTGAGAGATCGAGTTTTTCAAGCGCCATAACCGCCGCGCACAAACAGATAGCCTCGAGCATGGAGGACAACTTCAACAAATACAGGATCTACGGCAAGGTTAGGGATATTCAGCCCGGCCCGGTCGTAACGCGCTATGATTACGAGCCCGAAGATGGGCAGAGGATAAACGACATCATAAAGACGCAGGGCGACATGAAGCGCGCCATGGCGACCGAGCAGATCAGGATAGCCGTCGTTCCGCGCACCCGCTATATCGGCGTCGAGATGGCGAATCAGATAAGGCAGGACGTGTATTACCAAACCATGATGTCCGACGCGGCCTTTGCCGATTCGAAAATGAAGATACCGCTGGCGATGGGCGTCGGCATAGACGGCCAGCACTTTTACGACGACCTGGCGAAAATGCCTCATATCTTGGTCGCCGGGCATACCGGCACGGGCAAGTCGGTATTCGTCCAATCGATAATAACCTCGATAGTCTACCGGAATACGCCCAACGACGTAAGGCTGATAATCGTAGACCCGAAGGGCGTGGACTTTATGAAGTGGCAGCATATTCCGCATCTCTTGACTCCGATTGTCACCGACATTCCGACCTCGATAAACGCGCTGCGCTGGGCCGTGGACGAGATGGAGCGGCGGTATAGGGAATTGCAGACGCGCGGCGTTCAGAAAATCGAGGATTACAACGCCAAGGTCGAACGGATGATCGCGGCCGGAAAAACGATTAAGAAGAAAGTTTTGGTCGGAACCGACGACGAGGGAAATTTGGAATACGAAACCGTGGAGGCGCCGCCGGAAAAAATGCCCTATATAGTGATGATAATGGACGAGATAGCGGACTTGATGGCGCAGGCCAGGAAAGAGGTCGAAACATATATCCAGCGCATTACCCAAAAGGCGCGGGCGGCGGGAATACATCTTGTCGCGGCGACTCAGCGGCCCTCGACGGACATCATAACCGGCGTGATAAAATCGAATATTCCAAGCCGCATATCGTTCCATACGGCCTCGTACGTGGATTCGATGACCTGCCTGGATCAAAGGGGCGCCGAGATGCTGCTGGCGTACGGCGATATGCTTTACAGCCAGTCCGGCAAGCCCGCGGTCAGGATACACAGCGCGTATATCTCGGACAAAGAGATGGACCGGATAGCCAGATTTCTGCGCGCCCAGGGCGAGCCGGAATATGACGAGAAGATAATAGAAAACGTTGCCCAGCCCGGCGGCGTGCCGGGCCTGCCGCCGTCTCGGGACGATCAGAACAACGACGACTATGTCCAGGCGCTCGAAGTATGCCGCCGCGACAACCGCATATCGATAGGGCATATTCAAACGCGGTTGCAATTCGGATACGGTCGGGCGAAACGCGCGTTTATGATGATGGAGGACAACGGGGTTATCAGGCGCGGGCTTAACGGCAAATACGAATTCGCATGATGGGCGGCGAGATATGAAAGGAAATTTGCGCGGCAAATTTTTATCGATAATCGCCAGTTGCCTTTCGATAACCGGCGGCGCGTTCGCTTGCGATGTGCGCGGCGTTTCCAAGGACGCTCCGAATCTATGCGGCAAGGCCGAGCAGGGCGGGTTCGTATACGGCGAATCGGAATGGCGTCTTGACAGCGAGACCGCCGCGATCCGGATACAAAGCCATGGAAATATTTTTGTAATGGCGATCCCGATGGACGCGCCGAAAAGAATGACGCTTAAATTCTGTAATGGCGAAACGTGCAAGAAATACGATTATGAAATCGCACAACGGAAATACAAGGAAGAGCAGGCCGTCAAGGTCGCGGGAAAATTCGTGGAATATCCGCCCGAGGTGCAAAAACGGATAGATTCGGAAACCGAAAAGATCACGGCGGCGCGGGACGTCGCGGACGCCGAGCATTTGGACTTTACGGACTTCAGGTATCCGTTCGCGAAAAAATATCCGACAAGCGGCACGTACGGCGACCGGCGCGTATTCAACGGCAAGCCGAGGTCGCCGCATAAGGGGCTGGATATAGCGGCGCCCGAGGGAACCGCCGTCCATCCGATAGGGCGCGGCCGCGTCGTGCTGGCGTTGGATTCTTATATGGCCGGGAAAATGGTTTTGATAGATCACGGATACGGCGTGTTTTCGGTATATATGCACCTGGATAGAATCATGTCGAAAACCGGCGATATCGTGGATTTCAAGTCCGTTATAGGGACGGTCGGGGCTACGGGCCGCGTTTCGGGCGCGCACCTGCATTTGGGGCTTTACGTCGGACAGACGCCGATTGACCCGGCGCTTGTTTTGTAGTAGCATGATTCCGATAAAAAGAGAAAGAATTGAGAACGATCTGCGAAAAGTCGTTGTCCGGCAAGGTATGGACGACGGGGGATTTGGAAGGCGGCGATATTATAGACAAAGTTTTGGCGGAACGCGGCATAGTCGGGGGCGATGCGAAGAGGATTTTCCTAAACCCGTCGCTGCGCGAGCAGATGCCCGATCCCTTTGTGCTGAGCGGCATGGATGCGGCTGTGAAAATCGCCGCGAACGCGATCGGCGCGGGAAAGAAAATCGCGATCTTCGGCGACTATGACGTGGACGGAATCACCTCGACCGCCATTTTGATAAAATTCCTGCGCGCGGTCGGCGCGGACGTGGCCTGGCATCTGCCGGACCGCGAGGTCGAGGGCTACGGATTGAACGAGCAGGCCGTGCGCGATTTCGCCACCGTTGGCGCGAATCTTTTGATAGCGGTCGATTGCGGAATTACGGCGACGGCGGAAATAGCGGTTGCGAAATCGCTCGGAATGGAAACCATTATAGCCGATCATCACGAGCCCGCGGCCGGGCTTCCCGCGGCGGACGCGATAGTGAATCCGAAACAACCGTCCGATAGATCCGGCCAGACGTACTTGGCGGGCGTGGGCGTGGCGTTTATGTTTTTGATCGCGCTCAACCGCGAGCTTGGGCATCCGGTTTCGGACATGATGAAGTTTTTGGACCTGGTGGCGCTGGGAACAATCTGCGACACTATGCCGCTGGTGGGACTGAACCGCGCGATAGCCTCGTCGGGCCTGAAGATTCTGGAGCGCCGCGATAATTTGGGCCTGAAGGTCCTGATGGATGTGGCGGGCGTGAAGAAAGTGGACGCCTATTCGGCCGGGTTTATCATAGGCCCGCGCCTTAACGCGGCGGGACGGATCATGGACGCGAATCTCGCGCTGGATTTGATAATGACCGACAATTATTTAAAGGCGTCCGAACTGGCCGGGACGCTGAACGAAATGAACGCCAAACGCATGTCGATTCAAAGCGCCATACTGATAGACGCGGACGAAATCGCGCGGCGCCAGGCGGACGAGGGGCGATTCGGCCTGTACGTGGCTGGCGACAATTGGCACGGCGGAGTCATGGGGATTATCGCGGGCCGCCTTAAAGACAAATACAATCTGCCGTGTTGCGTCGCGACGCGAAGCGGCGGCGTGATCGGCGGCAGCGGCCGCAGCGTGCCGGGCGTAGACTTGGGGAAAATAATCGGCGAAGCGCTTGAAAGGGGCATAATTACGGCGGGCGGCGGCCACGCGGTGGCGGTGGGCTTCGACCTGCCGGTCGGGAACGAGCAAAAATTTATGGATTTTCTAAACGATTCGGCAAAGGCCGAATTTGGCGGCCTTAGGCCCTCGGCCAGGATAGATATAGATTCCGAGTTGGACGCCGCGGGCGCCGACATGGATCTTGCGAAGAAAATCCAGGGCCTGGCGCCGTTCGGGGTTGGAAACGCCGAGCCGGTATTGTGCCTTTCGAACGGAATATGGACCTACGGCCGGACTATGGGGGCCGGAGGGGCGCATTTGTCGGGAACGCTTAAAACCGGCGCGGGAACCCTGGCGGTCGTGGGATTCGACATGACCGACACGGCCGTGGGCAAATTTTTATTGGACTCGGCCAATTTTGGTTGTAAAATAAAAGCGGTCGGGAAATTGAGGGAAAATAATTTCTCCGGCGGCGTGCAATTGTTTTTAGAGGACGTGTCGTTATGAAAAAACTGCTTTATATTTTATGCCTTGCGCCCTTGTGTGCGCATGCGGCGGTGGATTACCGGCTGGTCGGCAAGGCCGAGGATTACCTGAACGGCATAACCGGGCTGACCGGGGAATTCAGCCAGCTGTCGAACGGCAAAAAAGACGGCGGCGCGTTTTCGATGCTGCGGCCCGGCCGCATTCGATTGGACTATAAGACGCGGCCGATACAGCTGATTTCGAACGGCAAAAGCCTGTACTTTTACGACCGGTCGCTGGATCAGATAACGACCTTGCCGCTGACTTCGACGCCCGCCGGGATACTGGTCAGGAAAAGAATAGACCTTGCCAATGCGGATATAGAGGTGTCGGAAACTTTGTCCACGGTTGACGGCTTTGCGGTAAAGATGCATATCAGGAATCAGGAAGGCGCTGGAAACATGAGCATATTTTTCTCGGCCAATCCGGTCGCTTTAAGGTCGTGGACGGTTATTGACGCGACGGGCGCGAAGACCGAAGTCGCGTTCAAGGATTTAAGGACGAAGACGGATTTCTCGAAGAATTATTTCGAGTTGCAAAAAATGAAAACCGCGACGAATTCCGCAGAGGACGCCTATTACAGATAGGCGATGGGGACATGCTGGGCATAGGCGGCGGCGAGCTTTTGGTGATTTTGATAGTGGCGATCGCGCTGATACCGGCGAAGCGCCTGCCGGACGTTATAAGCTTTGTGGCGCGTACGGTGCGCGGCCTCAGAAGGCTTGCGGGAAAAATCCAGGACGGGGTGGATAATTTGGAAGACGAGATCGCCAAAGATTTGCCGGTCGATAGCTTAAGCCAAAAAACGATGGACGATATGATTGAAACGTTTTCCAGCCCTGTGAAACCGAGGGCCGGGAAGAAAAGGAAAAAATGATGCGGCCAAGGAAAGATACTTTGACGGGTCATTTCCGCGAACTGAGAAGCCGCGTCGTGTGGGCGCTGGCGTTCTTTCTGATTTCGTTTGTGATCGGCCTTTACGCCGCGCCGTACATGCGGTCGGCCATAATGGCGCCGCTGCTCGCCGTAGCGCGCCAGCCGACGATGATTTATACGGGGATAACGGACGGCCTGTCGGTGGAATTCTCGCTGGCCGCCCTGTTCGCGCTTTTGACGACGATTCCTTTCGCGCTGTTGCAACTGTGGAAATACGCCGCGCCCGCGCTGAAAAAAAACGAGGTCAAGATAGTATTGCCATTGCTGATAATTTCGCCGCTGTTGTTTATGGCGGGCGCCGCGTTCGCGTATTTCGCATTGCTTCCGATGATGTTTGAATTTTTTTTGGACTTCGGCGCGCCGGACGTCGCGATGATGCCAAGCATGAAAAGCTATCTGTCCTTGACGGTGGATCTGCTGAAGGCGTTCGGGCTTGCGTTTCAACTGCCGCTGGTATTGGTTCTGCTGAACCGCGCCGGATTGGTGGAACGGAAAAAGTTTTTCGCGGCGGGCAGATATATAATAGTCGGAATATTCGCGCTGGCGGCGCTGTTGACGCCGCCGGACGTGGTTTCGCAAATAGCGTTGGCGGCGCCGCTGACGCTAATGTTCTTTTTATCGTTCCTTTTTATGGTATAAATGGTATAATTTGAGAAGCGGGCGGTTTTCGATGAGGGACAAAGAAAATCTTGTTTATGGAAGGGGGATTTTGCGCAGTGGGCGCCTGTTGCTGGCGGCGCTTGCGCTTTTCGCCTGCGACCTAAGGCAGAAGATAGTCAGCATACCCGACAACGTTTCGGACTTTATCGCGGTCAGGCTTCCGGCGCTGTTGGCGGACCCGTCGACGGAAATATACGAATACGCTTCGATTTTGGATTACGGCGGCTATGCGGGCGATTACGAGATGCCGTCGTCCGGTAGCGGCGTCAGCGGCATCAAAAGCGTGGACTACGGGGATTATATCTCGTACGCCAGCTCGTCCGATTATGCGATGCCGGGGGCCGAGCCGAAACAGGTCCAGCGGCAGACCCTTATGGAGCAATCGAAAGACTACGGCGCGTTGATCGTGGCCGAGAAGAAATCGTTTGTCCTGAGTGTCAGGGAGATAAAGGTCGATAAGGGCGACACGGCCTATTCGATAGCCAAAAAGTACGGCATGCCGCTCGAGCGCCTGGCGGTGCTGAATAATTTGAAAGAGCCGTACCAGCTGTCGGTGGGGCAGTCGCTGAAAACCGAAACCGCCGAGATTATCACGACCAAAACCGAGATTTCGAAAACGGATATGGCGCCTTTGCCGTCGGCGCCCGCCATAAAGACCGATACGCATGTGGCGTCGTCGAACGCGAACGTAAAGCTTCCGTCATTGCCAGTAAGGGCGGGGCCCAAGTTCGCCTGGCCCGTCAAGGGAAAAATCGTCTCGGACTTCGGGCAGAAGAAGAGCGGACTGAACAACGACGGGATAAACATCGGCGCGCCGCTCGGCACCGCGGTGGGCGTTGCGGACAATGGCGTCGTGGCATACGCTGGAAACGAATTGAAGGGATTGGGAAATCTGATAATAGTCCAGCATGCGGGCGGATGGATGACGGTCTACGCGCACCTGGACGACTTTGTGGTAAAGCGCGGAGACAAGGTTTCGATAGGTCAAAAGATAGGAACGGTGGGGCAGACGGGAAAGATAGGCGACCCGCAACTGCACTTTGAAATCCGCAAAGGCTCGAAAGCCCACGACCCGAAGAGGGAGTTGAGATAATCCGCCCGGGTGGTTGCTATTTGATCTTGTTCGCGGCTTTGGTCAGGCGTGACACTTTGCGGCTGGCGCGTTTTTTCGGCATGACTTTGCCCGCGGCTTTCATCAGCTTGCTTTCCGCAACTTTCAGCGCGGACTTGGCGGCGGCCTTGTCGTTCGACGAGATTGCAAGGGTCGCCTTTTTTACGACGGTCTTGGTCGCGGTTTTGCGCGACGCGTTCGTCTTGCGCCTTTTTTCCGTAATCAGAATGCGTTTCTTTGAAGATTTGTGGTTTGCCATGAATTTCCTTTTTGCGTTATTTTATATTTGTTTCCCCTGAATGTCAAGGTTTGCGAAAAAGCCGTAAGTCGCGAACATCAGGAATCGGGACAATAGGTTCGGGCGAACCCGTTCGACCAGCTTCAAGACTTCCCACAGCCTAACATGGTCGTTGGTCTTTCCACAGTAATGAAGCGCGCCGTCGTATTCGCCGCCGACCAGGTTTAGAAAGTCGAACAGCTTATGAATGTTGGCGCCCGCGTTGTCCAGGAACATGAATCCGGCAGCGGCGGATTTTTTGAGCAAAATCCTGTTCCAATCCAAATGCTGTATGTTTGCCAAATCAAAGGCAAGAATGGCGTTATTCGGAACCTCCAGGCCGTCCAGCTGGTCTAGCGCGGTGTATAATTGCATGGCGGCCCTGCCGCCGGGGGCGAAGGCGCGGTCGTTTGTAAAGCCGAAGATCCGCATGCCGTCGGGCGCCAGCGCGTTCAATACGCCGAGAGCCTCGGGCATGACGCTGATTGCGGCGGGCGCGCGCACGAGGTCCCTCATGATCAGCTCGGTGTCCGCGGCGCCCCATTCGCAGATTCCGATATACGGCAAAATTTCGGATAATTTGTAATCCATGGCTTCGTATTATACCAGTTTTATGCTATAATCAAGAGGTATGAAAAGAGATAGGTTTTTTATTTCCATTTTATGGATCATAGCCGTCGCGCTGATGGCGTCGTGGTTTTTCGACGTGATGTGGAGCTTTAACATATTCGCGAGGGCCCACTGGCGGTATCTGTCGGAATTGCAGGTGTCGGGCGCGGTGGACAGAATGTTTTATATTTCGCTGGCGGCGTTTGCGGCCTTTGGTGTCGTGGTGCTGGGGATACTGACGTCGCCGTGGGGCGGGGGGGACGATTCCGCCGCGCTGGGATTCGAACAAAAAAAAAGTCCGTCGGCGCCTAACATGGCGGGGCCTGGCGCGCTGATCCGTCCGGCGGGGCTGGACAGGGATAGCGCGTTTATTCCGCCCGTGGCGCGGCAGAGTTTTGAAACGCCTGCGATAAGCGGCGCCGCGGCGGCGAATCCGTCGCCGGCGTCGGCCGGAAAGATAAGCGCCATAAACGGCCTGCTGGAAAGCGCCGGATTCTTTGCGCGAAGCGCGCCGAAAGTCGGCGGCGTAAGATTGGATTTTTGGGCGATAGCCCCGGGCGAGGTTTTGATTGCGGGATTGTTCGTGGACGAGCCGGGCGACATTACGGCGTTCGAGGGCGGCGCTTCGTCGTGGCGTGCTAACGGCCGCGCGTTCGAGTCTCCGGTATGGAAATTGACGGGCGCGGTTCAGAAACTGACGGCCCTGTTCGGCGAGCTTATAGATGAAGATTTGAAGATCGAGGTGCTTCCGTTCGTGTTCGCGAATGGAAAAATCGCCAATCGCGAAAGCGTTCAGAGTATTTGGGACGCGCTGAAAATAGAGGTGTTCGACGATATGGACGCGCTGGAAAGGTTCGTGGACAGGCATCGGGCGCCGCCGGTGGCCGAGGAGGATAAGGGGGAGTTCGAGGCGTTCGATACATTCATAAACACGGTTGCGGAGCATTTTAACAACAATGTTTAACACTGAGAGCGAGGCCAAGGCGCGCCTAAAGCGTCTTTTGATGGACGATTTGCCGTTGGGCGATTGCGCGGTGGCGCCGGTGAGGCTGTCGCCAGGCTGGTTTCGCGAATTTCAGGCGGCGCGTCGCGATTTCCTGGCGTCCTTAAGCGACAGCATACCGGAATTGGCGCTGATAAACCTGTCGCGCGAGGATTTTATGGACCTCTTGATGGCCAAGCGCATTCCCGAGAATCTGTCGGTGAAGTTCCGCCGTCCGATAGTATACGGCGGCTCGATTTCGCCCGAGAATATGTTTTTGATGTTGTCGTTCCCGTACGGATCGAACCTGGACATTTTTATGGCCGAGCAAGCGGGGCAGGGGAAGATTTGGTATCCGAATCCGGAAAAGAAAATATATATCAGCGTGAATATGCTGTCGGGGGGAGAAGGGGGCAACGCGACCAGCGACCGCTTGTCGCAGGCCTTTGCCGCGCAGGTCGGCGGGCGGGAGTAGGCGATTCGAATGGAAGAAAAAATAGAATATCTTAAAAGGGCCGGGGCGGTGTTTTTCCCGCCTGGCGCCGCGCGTGCGCTGAATCTTGCTAACGCGGCGTTTCAACAGATGAAAGCGTCGGTATTGCCTACGGCGATGGGAACCTTTTACGCGTCGTACGGCGGCGCGGTGCTTGGAGACGCGTGCGTCTTTCCGATAGAGGACATGGATCGCCCGAACCGAAATTATGTCATGCCCGGGATAGTCAAGGTCAACCGCGATATGATTGATTTCAAGGCGCTCCGCAGAAAAACGATATGGGGTCGCAACCAGTTCTATTGGTTTTCGGCGGACTTTGTCGGCGCGATATGCATGCACGACGTTTTGACTCTGACGGTGCTGCGGAAGTACGGCGATATCGGCTCGGCGCTTGCGGATTGCCTGTTGGCGGGGCGCGTATGATGAAAAGAATCAGCGTTTCCATATCGAAGCATTTGACGTCGTTTTCGGTCGAGCAGGAATTTATAGACGAGCTGCGGGTTATCGCGAAAACGCGAAAGAAGACGCTTGCGGCGCTGGTGCGCGAGATAGACGAAACCCGCGCGCCCGAACAGAACCTCTCGTCCGCGATCCGCACATTCGTCTTGAAAAACAAGATTTAACTGATATAATTTTCCGCTGTAAATAAGGGTTTTTGAAATGTCTGACGACAAAATAAAATCGCGCGAGGCGAAATGGCAAAAGAAATGGGCGGACGCGAAATGCTGGGCGCCGAAGAACGACGGCAAAAAGCCGCGCTTTTATAATCTGATAGAATTTCCGTATCCGTCCGGCACGGGGCTGCACGGCGGGCACATGCTGGGCCATTCGGGCATAGACGCGCTCGCGCGGTATAAAAGGAAAAAGGGATTCGACGTCCTTTATCCGGTGGGCTTCGATTCGCTGGGCATTTCGACCGAGCACTACGCCACGAAAATCGGAAAGCATCCCGCCGAAGCGATAAGGGAATCGGTAAAGAATTTCATAAAGGCGATGGGGGAAATGGGCCTGTCGATAGACCCGAATTCCCATATCTCGACATCCGATCCGGAATTTATAAAATGGACTCAGTGGATGTTCATAAAGTTTTTTAACGCCGGGCTTGCGTACAAGGCGCCCATGCCGATGAACTGGTGCCCGAATTGCAAAACGACCCTTACGAATGAAGAGTTGGAAGACGGGAATTGCGAACGTTGCCATGGCCCGGTCGAGGTGAGAATGAAGGAGCAGTGGAACCTTCGCATAACGAAATACGCGGACAGATTGATAGACGATTTGGAATTGGTTGATTATCCCGAGCGCGTCAAGACGCAGCAGATAAACTGGATAGGCCGCAGCCACGGCGCCGAAGTGGATTTCAAGGTCGGCGGCGACACGATGACGGTCTATACTACGCGCGTCGATACGATATACGGCGCGACGTTCTGCGTTATAGCGCCCGAGCATAAGCTGGTCGAAAAATGGCTGAATGAAAATAAAATAAAAAACGCGGCCGAGGTGCGCGAATATATCGCCGCGGCCAAGGCGAAATCCGAAATAGACCGCACGGACGCCACCAAGGAAAAAACAGGCGTAAGGCTGGACGGCGTTTTTGCGGAGAATCCTTTTACGAAAGCGAAGATTCCGATTTTTGCGGCGGATTATGTCTTGGCGGATTACGGATTCGGCGCGATTATGGCGGTGCCCGCGCACGACCAAAGGGACTGGGACTTCGCAAAGAAATTCGATCTGCCGATAATTCCAGTCTTGGCGGGCGGCGATACGGACAAGGCGCCGTGGGAACAGGACGGGCTTCATATAAATTCGGGTCCGCTTGACGGCTTGGACAAGGATGCCGCGATAAAGAAAGCGCTGGAGGTTGGCAAAGGATTTTCGCGCGCGGCGAAGCAGTATAAATTAAAGGACTGGGGCTTCTCGCGGCAGATGTATTGGGGCGAGCCGATCCCGCTGGTCTATTGCGAAACCTGCGGCTGGGTGCCGGTGCCTGAAAGCGAATTGCCGCTGATGCAGCCGCACATGGACGATTTTCACCCGACTCCGGACGGCCAGTCGCCGCTGGCCCGCGCGAAGAATTGGGTTAAAACGAAATGCCCGAAGTGCGGCAAAGACGCGACGCGCGAAACCGACACTATGCCGCAATGGGCGGGCTCGAGCTGGTATTTCCTGCGTTATCTCGATCCGAAAAACGATAAAGAATTTTGTTCTAAAAAAGAAATGGAAAACTGGATGCCCGTCACGAACTACAACGGCGGAATGGAGCATACCACGCGCCATTTGATATATTCGCGCTTTTGGCACAAGGTGCTGTTCGATATGGGATACGCCACGACGCCCGAGCCGTATAAGAAGCGCACCGCGAACGGGGTCCTGCTCGGCACGGACGGGAAAAAGATGTCGAAGTCCGCGGGCAACGGATTTTTGGTTTCCGAAAAGATTGCTGAAACCGGCGCGGACGCGGCGCGGCTGACGGTCTTGTCGCTGGGGCCGTGGGAGCAGAACATAGTGTGGTCCGAAGGCGCGCTGTCCGGCGTGCAAAGATTTTTGAAACGGGTCGAGGCTCTGTCCGATAATTTGACAAAGGTTGAGGACGACGAACAAATTCGTCTGCGGAATCAGCTTGCGAAAGACGTGGGCGAAAGGATAGAGGGCATGCAGTTCAACACCGCGATCGCGGCGATGATGGAATATATCAACGCGTTTTCAGGCGGCGGGATGCCGAGGGCGTGCTATGAAACGTTGCTCCATTGTCTGAATCCATTTGCGCCGCATTTGACCGAAGAGATGTGGGAAAAAATCGGGAATAAGGAAATGCTGGTGTTTCTGCCGTTTCCGGTCGCGGACGAATCGAAATTACGCGCGGCGGCTATGACGATAGTCGTGTCGGTGAACGGGAAACGCCGCACGGAAATAACGGTGAGCGCCGATGAAGCCAGGGAACGAATAGAATCGGCCGCCCGCGAAGCCGTCGAGAAACATATCGCGGACGGCGTCAAAAGGGTCGTATATGTCCCGAATAAAATGGTGAACTTCGTCGTATAATTTATTCCGCGGCGTCCAGGCATTTTATCAGCGCGTCTTTCAGATCGTTCGGCAGCATTCCGGTCGTGGAGTATCCTCCGTCGACATAATGGACTTCGCCGGTGACGCCGGACGACAGGTCGCTGAACAGGTACGCGGCGGCGCCCGCCACGTCGTCCATGGACATGTTGCGCCCGAGAGGCGTCAGGTTGGCGTTGATTTTCAGCATGCTGCGGAATCCCGCTACGCCGGACGCGGCGCGCGTAAGAATCGGGCCCGCGGATATCGCGTTCACGCGGATGTTGCTTTTGCCGAAGTCCGCCGCCAGATATCGCGCCGAAGATTCCAAGGCGGCCTTGGCCACGCCCATGACGTTGTAGTTCGGAATGGCGCGAACGCCGCCGAGATATGTCAGCGTCAGGATAGACCCGCCGTTTTTCATAAGGGCGGCCGCGCGTTTGACCATATCGACGAACGAATAGACCGAAACGTCCATAGTGTTTTTAAAGTTCCCGCGCGAAGTGTCCGCATAGCGCCCCCTAAGTTCGTTCGGATCGGAATTGGCTATCGCGTGCAGACAGCCGTCCAGCGTTCCCCATTCCTTTTGCAGCTTGTCGAACACGGCGTCGATCGACGAATCGTTTTGAACGTCGTATTGCCCCAGGAACTTGGCGCCGATGGATTTCGCCAGCTCTTCGACCTTGCCCTCGGTGCCGGATATCCCGTAGGTTATTGCGATTTCGGCGCCTTCGTCAAGCGCCTTTTTCGCTATGCCCCACGCCATGGAATGGTCGTTCGATACCCCGCAGATTAAAAGTTTTTTGCCGGTAAGCAGATTCATGCCTTTCTCCTTGTGTTTTTGCAGATTAAGTTAGTTTTTTCGCCCGGAACGGCCCGAAAAGGGCGGCTTTGACAGTAAGCAAAAATTCCTTTATTTATTATAACTTATATTCTACAATTACGCTAGACATTTGTTAGTGTGTTAGGCCTTTATCAGCCGTGATACTTGCAACTGACCTTTGTCCCGACGTTGGTCGGGATGCCGCCGGAATAGCCAATACGGCGGGGTCTTGTATCACAACGACTGATAAACTTCCCGACCGCCGACAAATAGAGCGGTCTTTTTCGTAGAACAAAAAGGATTTTAATCGTAAGGCGTAAGAACTCTAAAGGTGCTATAATGAAAGAAAAGAAAAAGGGAGTATCCGAAAGGAGAGAGTCTGATATGCCGAAATATTTCCCGAACGGGACACGCGTCCCGTCGCAGGTCGGCGATATTGACGATGCGTACCGTCGAATGAACGTTGCGAACGTCGACGTCTCGGGCAACCGCGCGATGGATATATCCGA
>Ga0268262_10000087_pt1 | contig 111822 bp, 106 predicted proteins | sample TergutNc150P3_FD_190354 | JGI IMG/M metagenome (GOLD analysis project Ga0268262, IMG submission 190354) | Nasutitermes corniger P3 segment gut microbial community from laboratory colony in Florida, USA - Nc150 P3 (SPAdes) (version 2) | ecosystem: Host-associated > Arthropoda: Insects >... | reverse complement strand
ATTTGTGAATTCGTCCAGCAGAGATTTTTTCTCTTTTTTTGATGCCTTTTGATAACGTGGTTTATATTCCCTCGTTACCGCCCTTTTTTCTTTCATGTTTAACCCCATTCGGATACCCTCCTCGCGGTATCCTTAGTTTAATTTGGGTAACATTTTCTATTTGAGGCATGACTTGTTTTCGGTAACATTTTCCATGAGGCAACGCGAAGTGTTGACAAAAACCGCCTAAAATCGCAAAATTACCTCCATGAGCGAAAGAAATGCCCTTCCAAATGAAACCACGCCACACTTCATTGTGAATTCAAACTCTTTTTCTCGTTTTTTTACGGATAACATTGGTTATGTTAGAAATTGTATAGACAAGAGCATTTAATGGGCTGCTACGGCAAAGAAAAATAAGATGCGCTCTCTTCCAAAATCGATAACGGATGTAGTAGAGGGCGGCGGAATAGGTGACCTTAAAAAATAAACGGCGGGAAAGACCGCGAATGGGCGTAAAAAACCCATAATTGGAGGTAGATCATGTTTTGTTCAGGTTGTGGAAAAGAAATCCCGGAAGGGAGTAAATTTTGCCCTGAGTGTGGAAAAGCAACGAATGGAACGCCAAATGTTACAAATACTGTTTCTGATTCTGATTCCACAAAAACTCTCATGGCGATACTCGCCTACATTTTGTTTTTCATCCCCTTACTTACCGGAGCGCACAAAACTTCCGACTTTGTAAAGTACCACACCAATCAGGGAACAGTCCTGTTTTTGGCGACATTAATTTTCAGCATAGCTCTTAGCATAATTACCGCCATATTCACGACCATACTAATAGCAATTGGCGCATGGGGACTATTGAAGACCATCGGAACAATATTGGGTCTGTTATGGCTCGCCCCGCTCGCGCTGTGCATTTTAGGCATAGTCAACGTGGTAAAGAACCAGACGAAACCATTACCGGTAATAGGCAAGTTCACGATTATAAAATAGGATACCGCCAACGAGAAGAATCGGTGGTAGTCATAATTTTTGACATCGGTACGATGTTGACGATCTAGCATTGAATCTGCCTTTATTTAGGGTGATTTTTTGTAATTACAAGAATATTTTTGTTTTTAATATAAGAGTATTCAACATTGTCCATAATATTTCTGACCATATATACGCCAAGACCGCCGATTTCACGTTCATTGAGCGGTTTTTCAAGATCGGGAGATGGCTGTTCAAGCGGGTTGTAGGGACGACCTGTATCTTCAAATCTAATTATTGTTTTTTCTTTTGTGGATATTGATATATCTACATTGCCGTTGTCCGGCTTATAGGCGTAACCTGCTATGTTTAAAAATATTTCTTCCACCGCAATACAAATTTCATTTTTTTTATCAGACGGATATCCAACCTTTTCAAGTTCAGCGGCTATAAAATTTATTACCTTATCAAGATTTTCTGTTTTTGCTTCGATTTTCATTTCTTTTACTAAGCTGTCCGCCGTGTAATTTATCTTTATAGCAAGCATTGTAATATCGTCAGCTTGTTCGGCTCCGTCCGCAAATTTATCAACTTCACGTTTGACGGCTGATAATAATTCCTTTGGCGGGTAATCTTTATCCGCATTCAACGCAGCGACAAGCCGCTGTTCGCCGAACAGTTCTTTTTTACCGTTCATCGCTTCCGTTACGCCGTCTGTATATAAATACAGGACATCGCCCGGTTTAAGTGTTATTTCTTTTTCTTTGTATCGCGCGTTTTCCATCCACGCAAGAACAAAACCCGGCTCCGTTTCCAAAAACTCACAGCCGCTTTCCTGTCTTTTTACAAGCGGCGGATTATGCCCCGCGTTGACATATAAAAATCTACCGCTTGTAATATTGTAAATGCCCATAAACGCCGTAACGAACATATCCGCCTCGTTATTTTCGCATAACTTTTTGTTTACGGATTCCAAAACATTTTTGGGACTTTTGCAGAAACTGCAATTTTTAATCAAAGTTTTCGTAATCACCATAAATAATGCGGCGGGAACGCCCTTGCCCGAAACATCCGCTATAACTACGGCAAGATGATTATTGTCAATAAAATAAAAATCATAAAAATCCCCGCCCACCTCTTTTGCCGGAAGCATTGAAGCATGCAGGTCAAATTCTTTTCTGTCAGGAAACGGCGGGAAAATACACGGCAACATACTAGCCTGTATAGAAGCCGCGACATTCAGTTCCGCCCCGATACGTTCTTTCTCAGCCCGTTCTTTTGCCTTTTCCTCAATAGATTTTTTTAGATCGGAAGTCATTTTATTGAAGGCTTCGGCGAGCTGTCCCAACTCGTCTTTTGAGTTTATTTCAATGCGTGTATCCAGATTTCCGAGAGCGAGCTGCGAAACATCGGTCGTTAGCCGCTTTATCGGCGTGTTGATCAGTTTTGAGATAACGTAATAGGCGAGGCAGAGCATCACCGCCGACGAAATTGCGATAATAATTGAGAAACGGTTATTCTGTTTTTCAACCTCGGCGAAAATTTCAGTTTCGGGGATTTGCACGGACAAGAGCCAGCCGTTGTCCATGTTCCTGCCGAAGCGCATATACCTTACGCCGTCCAGCGTAAATGAATCGGCGTTTATATCCCAAGGGAGGCTTTTTATTGAAGCGTCCGTATTGCCGCCTTCGTGTGTACTGGAAATAATATAGTCCTTCTCGGGTACACACAGCAAAACAAAACTGTTTCTTGTAGGTTTTATCGCCGTTAATTCTTTAATTACTTCCTCTATTTCCCAATCTACGGTAGATAGCCCAATCAATTTGCCGTTATGATAAATACCAGCTCCGGCTGTCGTCATAAGGCTGTATGAGCCTGAATCGTCAACATAGGGTTTTGTCCATATAACCTGATACGGCCTCTCCAGCGCCTCAATAATCTCACGGTACCAGTTCTTGTTGTGATAATCGTATTCGTCTTTTTTAAAAGTGTCGTCAACGCGCACGTCGTTTATTTTTTCGTCAAAGAAAGCGTAAATACAATCACGAAGAGTATTATTATTGGCGTAAGGCTCGAACCAGAAACCTCCGCCTATTGCGTCGGGAAAACTGCGAAGATACCCGAGTATCAGCGTTTCGCCGATACTGGCTGACTGCGATTGATGATATATCAATCCGTCAACCGCCAGAACAATGGCTCCGTTTTCAAGTTCGGCGATTATCTTGTTTACTTTTTCAGTCTCAAACTCAACGGTTTTCCTGATGCCCTCAAGACGCAATCGCTTGTAGTTTACGGTTGTCGCCATTGAGTACAAAACAAACGCAGCCCCCGTGAGCGCCAAAAAAACAAGCACTATTATTAAGATTTTAGTCCGCAGCGAGTGTATGACAGTCATTGATCCCGCCGTAATGTCAGTCTTTTACCAGCAGTTCTTTTAGAGCGGTCATGCCTAAAACATTTTTAACAATTTCAGACGGGCGTTCAATATGGAATTTGCCTCCCGCCTCCGAGGCCTGTTTATACGTCTTTAGAATAACCCTTATTCCTATGGAGCTAAGATACTCAACCTGTGTCATATTAAGTATTATTGTCTTCTGCCCGTCTTTTAAGGCAGTTTCCAATTTGTAAAGAAGCACGTCGGCGCTGTTGGCGTCTACCCGCCCCTTCGCGACAAACCTGCAAATTCCATCTTTTATTTCTTCCGTTACCTCAAGATTTTCGTCTTTCATGGTCTTTCTCCAAAAGTCGGTTTTTTTTATTATAGGGAAGAAATCGGTAATTATTCAACTATCCGGACAAAGCGCGAAACTCTCTGTAATTAACTCTCGCAAAGACGCTTCGTACTTCGGTACGCAGGGTAAAGCTTATTCTTTGACGCCGCCTACATTGAGACCGACTACAAAGTAACGCTGCATAAACGGATAAATTAACAAAATAGGTACGGCCGCGACTACGGTAATTGACGCGCGTATACTCATGGGCGTTACCATTCCCAAGCCCCCTCCTGCAGAGGCGGCAAGCCCCATTGCTCCGGCGTCTGCGGCTGACCTGCCTTGATTCTGGCTTGATTGCAGGTACTCCATTAGTTTGTACTGAAGGGTATGCAGATTTACCCTGCCTGAATTGTAAATCATTGTGTCAAACCACGCGTTCCACGATCCTACCGCAACAAAAAGACCTATTGTCGCAAGAACGGGAAGGCATAAAGGGAAAATAATGCGGATAAATATATAAAAATCCCCGTAGCCGTCTATACGCGCCGACTCAATGATACTTTCGGGAATACTGCGCATATACGTTCTCATTACGACAAAATTAAAAGCGTTTACGATTCCAGGGACAATGTATACCAAAAACGAATTATACAAACCAAGACGGAGCATTAAAAAAAATGTAGGAATAAGACCGGCGTTTATATACATGGAAAGAACCAAAACAAGGGTAAAAGGTTTTTGCAGTACAAATTCACGCCGCGAAAGGGCAAAGGCGATCATTGCGGTAAAAAACACGCTTGTAACCACATTAATTACAGTCCTTGCTACAGAAATAAAGAAAGCGTGAATAATGGCTCCCGTCTGGAAAAGCACTTCATAGTTAAAAAGAGTTAATTTTCTTGGTAAGAAAGTAATACCGCCTTGCAGCGTATCCATCGCATCATTGAATGATATTGCAATGGTAGTCCAGAACGGATACAGGGTTATAAAGGCAAGAAGAAGCAAAAATAAAGTATTAAGAAGGTGGAAAACAAAGTTTTCTACTTTTGACATTGTTCCGGTTTTCATACCAAACGCTCCTCGCCCGCTCTTTTGGCTATCTCATTTGCAATAAATATTAGGGTAATATTTACTATGTTCTTAAACATTCCGGCGGCTGTCGCTAGTGAATAGTTGGAATGGCTAAGACCGTATACAAGCACATAGACATCAATTGTGTCCGATACGTCCATGACAAGCCCGTTTCGCAGCAAGTACTGCAATTCAAAACCAGCGTCAAGTATGTGTCCGACACTCATTATTAACAGAATAATTATTGTTGGCTTTATGCACGGAAGGGTAATACGCCACATTTTTTGATACCTGTTACAGCCGTCAATTTCTGCGGCTTCGTAAAGGTTAGGATCAATGCCAGCGATTGCAGCAAGGTATATAATTGTATTCCATCCTACTTCTTTCCATACATAGGTAATGCCGACTATTCCCCAGAAATATTTCGGCTCAGCAAGCCACAGTATCGGCTCCTTGATTATACCCAGAGCCATAAACGCGTTATTCACCGCTCCGCTGTCTGTAGTAAGCATCTGAGCTACAAGGCCTGTAACTATAACCCATGAAAGGAAGTGCGGAAGATAGGAAATAGTTTGAATAGCCCGCTTAAAAAGTATTTTTCTAACTTCGTTGAGGAGGAGGGCAAAGCCTATGGCTGTTATAAACCCCAATGACGTGTTTATAACGCTCATGGCGATGGTATTCCTTATTGTCCTAAGGAATACCTTATCCGCAAACAGGAATTTGAACCAGTCTAAACCTGCCCATTGCTGTCTGAAGAAACTTTTTTGCGGTTTAAAGTTTTGGAACGCCATTGTCCAGCCCCAAAGGGGAACATAAATGAAAAGTATTATGTAGAGTATTATAGGCAGGCTCATAAAAAGAAGCTGCTGCTGACGGCTTAATCTATAAAAAAAATTCTTTTGACTGGAAAATGTAGGAGCAGGTTTCATCTTTCCCTCCGGCTTGAAAAAAATCTGACCACTTGAGTCAAGTGGTCAGATTTTAGTTCGATTGAAAGTTAAATTACTTTCTGATGCCCCAATCTTTTAAGCGCTGGTTAAGAGTATCCTGCATATATTTCTCGTAAGTAGCGATTCCGGCGTCGTTTGATGCTTTTACATAATCAGCCCACAGCTTTTCAAAATCATTGGAAGCGGCAAGAATCATCTGAGGCAGTCTCTGTCTCCTAAGCTGCTCCTGACGTGTAAGCGCAATCTCAGCCGGCGAACCGTCCGGAGGATTCGGCATATTCCATGTCGGGAACCAAGGGGAATTCGGCGGAGGATCCTTGTCCATTAACTCATTGTAACTTGATACGCCATAGGCGGCGAAAAGTTCTTTGTCTATAGGATCAAGCATCGCTTCCCGCTCAGGAAGATAGAATGACAAATCGTTAGGATAACCGTCTGAGAAAGAACCTTCAATCTTGGGGAACATATCCATGAGTTTCGCGCGGTTTTGTTCCTGCCATGTCGCATTTTGCCAGTTCGTTCTTTGCTGTGCGGTACGGTATGGTACGCCCTGTGCGTTCTTCTGCCAATGCTGTCCTTCAATACCCCATTGTAAAGTACGCTGTACATCTTCCGCGAGGAGATCATTAACAAAGCGGATAATTCTTACGGGGTCTTTAGCGCTGACGCTGATTGCCATGCCGCGGCCAATATTAGGAATAGGTAAATTACGGTAGCGCGGTTTGATATTCGCGTCAAATACAATGGGAAGCGGAGCCATCATGCGTTCAGCTTGCCCACGGGTTCTGTTTGCCGGATCAAAAGAGTACATGAATTGCCAGCCCTGTGCGAATTGTCCCAATACACGGCCTGAAGCTATTTTAGCGCCATACTGGTCATAATTGTCGGTAAAAGTCGTCCTGTCGACTAATCCCTTTTTGTCGAATTCGTTCATTTTCTTGAACCAGCGTTTGGAAATATCCATTGTAAAGAAGTTTGTGTATTTATAGGTTTTAGGGTCTACCACGCCGTTGCCATCATTCGGGTTACCTGCAAGGAAGTTCGGCGGATTCCACATTTCGAACGCGTGCCAGTCATGGGTAAGAACAACAAAGGGAATGGCGGGTTGGTTGTTAATTGTCGGGAATTTCTTTTGATAGTTCTCTATCAGAGCAAAAAACTGATCCACTGTAGTAATTTTTGGCCAACCGGCATCTTTCAAAACGGCTTTCTGAATCCAGAAAGCTGACCCATTATATTCCGGACTTTGGTCTTTTCCATGTATTATTCCGTAATCAATGAGGTGGTAAATGTGGCCGTCCGGAGATTTCATTTTATTCCAAACGTCCTTGTAATGGGCTTTAACTCTCGGAGCGTACTTGTCAATATAGCCTTCCAGAGGTATACAGGCTCCCGCATCAATAAGCATAGTTTCATTAATGTTAAGGATATCGGGATATTGACCGCCTGCAATCATTGTACCTTGCTTTTGATTTTTATCGCCGACAAGGATGTCCCATGTGAAGGTTACTTTCAGTTTATCTTTTAGATATTGGAACACCGGGTTGTTAGCTGAAGGCTGTGTTCGAGCTATATCTACACTATAAACTGAAATAGTAATCGGAGAATTCGGAGCGCTGATTTCAGGTTTCATTTCGTACTTTGTAGTTTCTTCCCCTCCCCCGTTTGCAAATAAAAGCGCCGTTGTGCAGAGCAATTACCCAGTGAGTTTATTTCACTTAACTTAAATAAATTTGATAATAAATGATAGAATTTTTTATTTTTTCATTATATTTTATTTTGTTATCTGTTTTTCTGGATACTATTTGTAGAAAGATTTAGGGGGTATTTGTGAGCGTAAAATTACGGATTAAAAACAAGCGGCTGTATTTGGACATTTATTATAACGGCACGCGAAAATGGGAAGCGTTAAAGATTTCACTCTCCAATGATCGTATAACAAATAAGGACATTTTAAGAATTGCCGAAATATGCAGAGCAAAAAGAGAATTACAAATTCTTTCGCGGGCATGGGGAATAGCCGATCCAATTGGCGGCAATATAAGCCTCGTTTCTTATCTGAAAAAAATACATGAAAAATCAGGGCAAGCCACACAAAGTATAATCTCAAATACATTGATACATTTGAAAAATTTTCCGGGCGGCTCAGTTATTCAATTAAAGCAGATAACGCCGGAATGGATACAAAAAATCCACGACTATTTAGAAAATGACTGCGGGTTAAAGCCTTCGTCAGGCGAATTATACGAATCAACTATCAGACACGCAATAAAAGCGGCTGTAAAGGAAAATCTAATATCGACCGATCCCGGTATCGGAATTAAAAAAATCAAACGAAATGAACCTGATAAAATATTTTTAAATACGGATGAGCTTCAAAAGCTGGCAAGCACTGATTTAATAACCTTAAACGGAGAAATAATAAAAAAAGCTTTTCTTTTTGCCTGCAATACCGGACTTAGAATATCCGATCTTGTTTCCCTGACTTGGGGCAGCGTGGAATATAAACCTTTGCAAATTATTAAACGGCAGGAAAAAACAGGGAATAAAGTTTTTATTCCCTTGAATGACAACGCATGGAAAATAATAAATGACGACAAACTTCATAACTATAATGATTTAATTTTTCCAAAATTAAAAATAAAACAAGACCGTAATTTGAATAATTGGGCAAATTCAGCAGGCATAAAAAAAAGAATCGGCTGGCACACCGCAAGGCACACGTTTGCGGTTTTATCGCTTGAGTCCGGAGCCGATTTGTTTACGATTTCAAAATTATTGGGACATACGGATGTTAAAACAACGCAAGTATACGCGAAAGCGACAGATAAAATGAAACGGCAGGCGGTTAACAGTTTACCGACCATACAAATATCTTAATAAATAGAACTACGGCAGAGCCTTATAAAATGCAGCAACGTCAATCCTCATGCGTTTTGGAAGGTTTTAGAAATAGTCCGAGATAATTATATCGGGATTTTCTGTTTAACGTTTAATTAAAAGCCCGGATTGTCCGAAACTTTGAAAACGGAAATACGTCTAATTTGTAGCCTGTTTGTAGATAATAGCGGGGTTAGGTTGAATAAGTCTATATGCCATAAGGAAATAAACGATAAGTACACATTGTGCAGAGCAATATCGCTGCACATAAAATTGCTTTCTTTATCATTTATTCCTCCTGATAAAAATATTGCGGAACTACCGGTAATTTACTGTTACAGGATAGCCCTTTTAGTTAATTGTGGCACACATATTTCCTGCCGTCAACAAAATTTTTGTTTTTGGATGCGGTTTTTATTTGTACATATAGAAAAGAAACCCTCAAGAGGCAATAACTATCTCAGCGCAGGCAGTACAAAGCCCTTCCCTCTCTGTATATTTGCATTACCTTATTGTAATAAATTACTAAATATGACAAAATAACAACAACCGTATGTATGAGCGATAAATCAAACGCAAAAGGACAAATAATATGACCTGCAAATCCTCAAATACCCCCATGTGTAAATTAAGAATAATCTCCCCTGTATTATTAACCTTTATATTCTGCTTCTCTTTTACCGTCTGTATAGGCAAGGTTTATGGTCAGTCATCAGCGCAGCCTAACCCCGAAAGCGAATTTGCGACAAGGGCTATTAACGGCGGAAAAGGAATAGAGATAACAAAATATACCGGAAATAAAAAGCAAGTTGTAATCCCTTCCAAAATACAGGAAATACCGGTTACTGTTATAGGGGAAGCGGCGTTTAGAGAAAAAAAACTTACCGGCGTTACCATTCCGGAAGGCGTTACCGTGATTGAGGACAGAGCGTTTTCCAAAAACCAATTGACCAGCGTTACCATTCCAAACAGCGTTACTACGATTGGTGAATTGGCTTTTTCCGACAACCAATTAAAAAGCGTAACCATTCCAAACGGCGTTACCGTCATTGGGGAACTTGCGTTTGCCTTCAACCGTCTGACAAGCGTAACCATTCCGGACAGCGTTAAGGAGATTGGAGAACAGGCGTTTTACAAAAACCAACTGACAAACGTTACTATTCCCAACGGCATTACCTCTCTTTCATGTTTTGACAATAACCAATTGAAAAGCGTAACCATTCCAAACGGCGTTACCTATCTTTCAGCTTTTGACAATAACCAATTGACAAGCATTACTATTCCAAACAGCGTTATCGTGATTGGGGATAATGCGTTTTCCAACAACAAACTGACAAGCGTTACTATCCCAAACAGCGTTAAAGAGATTGGAGCATTGGCTTTTTCCGGCAACCAATTGACAAGCGTTACTATTCCAAACAGCGTTAAAGAGATTGGGGTTAATGCGTTTTTAAACAACAAACTGACAACCGTTACCATTCCGGACGGCGTTACCGTAATTGGGAATAATACGTTTTTCAACAACAAACTGACAACCGTTATTATTCCGGACAGTGTTACAGAGATTGGGTATAAGGCGTTTTCCAAAAACCAACTGACCAGTATTACCATTGGTGCAAATGTAGATTTGGACAGCAATTCATTTGACAACGGTTTTGAGTACGCTTATTACTACGACAGCGACAGACTCGCCGGAACATATACCCGCCCCAGCGCCAGCAGCAAGACATGGACGAGAAAGTAGCCAAAACCGGGTGAGCATGCTCAAGGTTGGTCAGGCAAACCAGTCTAGGGGCCGGGCAAACTAGTTACAGAGGTCTGTACGAAGCTATGTCAGATGAGAAATAGGCTCTGCCCTGACTGTCATTACCAAATCTTGACAAAAAAGCGTATTTTAAACATATTAAGATGACCCTATGGTGGATGTAGCTCAGCGGTAGAGTCCCAGATTGTGGATCTGGTCGTCGCGGGTTCAAACCCCGTCATCCACCTGATTGCTTAAAACTAAATAGTGTAAAACAATCACGTTTTAAATTTAAATAAGAAGGAGTAATGCGGGGTTTGAAACTTTTTTACGCCCCAGAGGAGCCGAAGGCTCCGAAGGGGAAACGCACATGGATGTGCGTTTAGTAAAAAAGTCGGCCTGAAAACCCGAAGCAGGATGCTGAGGGTTGGAAGGCAAACCCCGTCATCCACCTGATTGCTTAAAACTAAATAGTTGTAAAACAATCACGTTTTTACTAAATAAGGATTAATGCGGAGGGTATGCGCTCGTAGCTCATCTGGATAGAGTAACGGACTTCGAATCCGTAGGCAGCAGGTTCGAATCCTGTCGGGCGCAAATATATATATCCTGCTGTGGAAACGGAAAACGAAGTTTCGCTTCTTCAATTTTTTCCTTTATGTTTCGCATTTGAAACCAGTAAGCATCCCAGTAATTCTGATTGTTTGCCCACGCCCTAATACACAAATTTACGTAACTATCCTGAAGGGACTGGACTACAATCTGGGGCGCAGGGTCTTTCAAAAACCTTGTTTCGGAAGTAATTATGCTATTTAATACATTAAACGCCGTATCTATGGAATCAAAATATGATATACGTATAAAAAACTCCATACGTCTTTTACCGTTACGGGAATAGTTCTTGATTGGATTTCCCCAAATACTTGAATTTGGGGCCGAAATATATAGACCTTCCGGCGTTTCCAGTATGGTAGTAAAAAGATTTATTTCCTTTACTGTTCCCATAAAAGAGTTAAATTCAATAAATTCTCCAAGCCGGTAACTGCCCAGAAAAAAAAGGCTGATACTTGCCGCAATATTTCCCAATGTATCTTTTAGTGCAAGACCTATTGCAAGACCGGCAGCTCCAAGTATTGCAATAAGACTTGCCGTGTTAACTCCAAAGATATTGAGTATCATTACTACACAGATGATGATAATGCTATAACTCACAATGTAGCGCAATAAAGAACTAATTGTATCATCAACGTGTAATTTGCTTGCGGACGCTTTTTGTATAAGTTTCTTTACGCCTCTGGTTAACAATATCCCTATAATAAGGATAATTCCCGATTCCAATAACTTTTTGCCAATTATGTAAATAGAGGCTTTGTTGCTATTCCAGATTATTAAAATTTCATTTAACACAAAAACCTCAATCTACTTTTCATGCCTGATAAAAGCATCTTTATAACCGATACTTTTAAACCTCTGCAGAATAGCCGCGCTTTCACCCTGATTAAGAGGTCCAAGCAAAATGCGATAAGTAGTATCGTTTGCTTTATAGACAACAGGTCTGTATCTGCGGTCAATTTGACCTAGCGCATTTTCAACAGCTTCAGGCTTGTCATAAGAAGCAATCTGCACATAATACCATCCGCGATCAAGCGTTGTTATACTTGGAACTGAAAAAGTATTATCAATAAGCGGAAAAAGAACCGGCTCTTCAGGTTCTTTTGCAGGAGGCGCAGATATAATTCCCGGAATGATATACGCAGGATCTATGCCGTAAATGGTATTTTCAGGCGGACGCTCTTCTGCCGGTTTTAGAGTAAAGTCCTTTGCAGGCGTAGATACTTCGGCAATTTTTTCCGGTTCTTTTTTTTCCTCAGGAACAGGTTCTGTAACATATTCAGGCTCTTTTTCAACTTTTTCCTCAGGAACAGGTTCTACAACATATTCAGGTTCTTTCTCAACTTTTTCCTCAGGAACAGGTTCTGTAACATATTCAGACTCTTTTTCAACTTTTTCCTCAGGTATAGGTTCTACAACATATTCAGGTTCTTTCTCAACTTTTTCCTCAGGAACAGGTTCTGTAATACATTCAGGCTCTTTTTCAGCTTTTTCCTCAGGAACAGGTTCTACAACATATTCAGGTTCTTTCTCAACTTTTTCCTCAGGAACAGGTTCTGTAATACATTCAGGCTCTTTTTCAACTTTTTCCTCAGGTATAGGTTCTGTAATATTTAACGGCGGTTTTTCTATTTTTTCCGCCGGAACAGAACTTACGTTATTATCAGCGGGTGTTCCGGGAGAGTAAGGAGCGGCACCCCTTGTACGCCACTCCGGTTCCAGTACATAACTGGGACCTGTTATGCCGTTTACGGGAGCTTCTTTTGCCTGAACAGGCGGCTTGTATGTATCTTCACGGTAAAGTTCTTTTGTAATAACATCGCCTGAACTATAGTAAGGAGTACCGGACGCCGCTCCTTCGGCAAAACGCATATAGGCTATAGGCTCGGTAGGCTGAGACATCCTAATTGTACTGATTGCGCCGGGTCTTATACCAATCAATTCAGCGGCTTCACGGGAAATAATTGCGAGTAAACCGGGATTGTCAAGCCCATTGGCGACAATAGCGCGTGTTGTTCTGTTTGTTTCAAGGCAGGTAATGTCCACTACAGTATTCTTAGGGAATGAATTGGTTGCAACGTAGAATCCGACTGCAGGCAGTTCTCCTTCTGGAGCCCTAGCGGCGGCTCCTTCCCATGATGATAAAGCTGTAACCGCAAAAAGAGACAGCGCAGTCAATAAAACCATACGTTTTTTCATAAATTATCCCCTATTAAAAATTACTGACAAATCTGACAAAATCCCTGATAATTGTTTTTAGGTCGTTAAATTCATCTCTTTCCTGCCCGTAAGCTTTGCCGGAAATCTTTCTTTCATAAATAATTTCATGCTGAGCTACGGTAAAAAGATAAAATGTAATTTCTTCAGGTCCCTTTAATAAAGAATCATAATCAAGCTGGGCTATCAGTATGTATTCAATTCCCGCGTCTTTTGCTTCGTCAACATCAAATCCTGAAACCTTGATTATATTTTCATCGGGTTTTTTACCAAGACGCAGCATCGGATAATTTGTGATAATGTACCCGTGATCAAAGAAGACATCCATAAACGCGTTTTCCCAAAGCGCTGAATGTCTGTTTCTTTCAGCGTTTTCCGGCAGACCTGTTTCTATTACATAAAAAGAAATCATTGACGCTTCAATAGCTTCAATATTGAATGTAAAGAAAATACCGAATAATACGGCAGTAATGACGTTTTTAAACATTAGTCCTCCATTTTTGTTATCGGCATTCTGTTTTTTTCTCTAAATAGACCTATTAAACAGATAAAAAGATAAAAATTGCGGCTTTCATCAAAAATTTCCGATTAATTAATAACGAATGAATTACTATGCTATACAGGTAAAAACCCGCGCGGAAAATAAATTTATCAAACTTTTTAAAAGCCTGCATCCTGAAATAAAGCTTCCTGTATATTTTCCGCAAAGACGGCTTGATATAAGAAAACAGGGAAAATTGAAAACTTCATTGTCCGGGGTTTTCCCAGGATATATTTTTATTGAAGCTGAAAGCGATGATGAAATTATCAACTTTCAGTGGGAATTCAGGCGGACAGAAGGATTCTACCGCTTTTTAAAATCCAATCAGGACATAAAGGCGCTTAACGGACAGGATTTGGAGGTTGTGCTTCATTTTATAAAAAATACCGGCGCTGTAGCCGGCAGGTCAAAAGTTTACTTTGATGAAAACTCGCGTATTGTTGTAGTAGAAGGTCCGCTTATGGGACTTGAGGGAAGGATCATTAAAGTCGATAAAAGAAAAAGAAGGGCAAAAGTTAGTCTGGATTTATACAATGATTCATTTGCTATAGACCTTGCTTTTGAAATTATAGGATCATTGGAATTCGAAAAACAGAGGGCAAGATAACGGAAAAGTCAAAACGTCTATACATTATCGGAGCCGGATTCGCGGGGCGTACACTCGCTGCGGAAATTACTTCAAAAGCAATTTTCGGCGAAGTTGTCGCATTTCTGGACGACGATCCTGAAAAAATAGGGAAAAAAATTGACGGTATCCCTGTTTTGGGCCCTATAAGGGATGTAGCGCTTCTTTTACGGACAAATCCGGCGGACGAAGCTATTATCGCCATGCCGAGCGCCGGTACGGAACTGCTCAAAGAACTCTATACAATTCTCAAAAAAGCTAATTTCCAAAAAATACGAATCCTTCCCGGTATTTCCCAAATTGTTGACGGCGACGCTCATTTTATACAGACCCGTTCCATTGACCTTCAGGATTTACTTGGACGAAACCCGGTAACAATAAACTTAAAAGAAAGCCTTTCCTATGTGAGGGGTAAGCGCGTACTTGTTACAGGAGCGGGCGGTTCAATCGGCAGTGAATTGTGCCGTCAGCTGCTTTCAGGCGGCGCTTCAAGGCTATATCTTTTCGGTCACGGTGAAAATTCCATTTACCAGATCGACAAAGAACTGCGTTTGCTGCAGGAAGAAGGCGTCGGTGAAAAAGCTGCAATTGTCCCAATTATCGGGGATTTGAAAGATGCCGGTTATATGGACTATATATTAAATCACTTAAAAGCCGACGCTATTTTTCACACTGCCGCCTATAAACATGTACCGATGATGGAGGCAAATCCGGTTGCGGCAATTGAAAATAATGTATTTGGAACTGAAAATCTGATCAATGCTTCTATCAAGCACGGTATTACGCGTTTTGTGCATATATCTACGGATAAAGCTGTAGAACCTGTTTCTGTTTACGGCGTTTCAAAGTATCTGTGCGAAAAAATGGTTATTGAAGCTGCTAAAAAAGGCGGCACTAATTTTGTGGTAGTCCGTTTCGGAAACGTGCTTGGCTCGCGCGGTTCGATAGTTCCGCTTTTCCAGCAGCAGATTGAAAAAGGCGGTCCTGTAACAGTTACCCACCCTGATGTCCGCCGTTATTTTATGACAATAAGCGAAGCCTGTTCGCTTGTTTTAAAAACCGGCGGTGTCGGCGAAAACGGCGGACTTTACCTTCTGGACATGGGAGAACCTGTACGCATCCGCGATTTGGCGGAACAACTAATCCGCTTCCAAGGTTATGAACCGGAAACGGAAATCAAGATTGAATACGTGGGGCTTAGAGCCGGAGAACGGATGGATGAGAGCCTTCTTTCCAGAGATGAAATACCTTCATTTACAGATTACAGCCGCATTCTTCGCATTGCAAAGAAAAGTGAAGATGCATTAAATATCGGCGGATTGCTTGATGAACTTCGTCCTATATGCTGTTTCAATCCTGCCAACCCTAAATTCTACAGAAACTCTGAAATTTTGCGCGGTATTATCAATAGCAAAGTTATAAGTACATATCAACATTAATTGTAAAAATAATCTATTTCCAATAAACTGAATAAACATGGAAACGTCTGTTTTTTTGGAAGATATCTACCCGCCTGATCTACTGTATGCTGTAACAATAAGGTCTCCAATAGCAAAAGGCATTTTAAAAGATATTATATTTCCCAAACTTCCGGACGGTTTTACAATCATTACAGCCGGCAGTATTCCGGGTGAAAACAGATTTTCCGGTACGGATATGCCAATTCTTTCCGATAAAAATCTTTCATACATAGGCGAGCCTGTAGCCATTTTGCTTGGACCTGACAAGAGCAAGCTTGATGAAATAGCCGTTAAGTGTATTGTAATAGCTGATGAAGAAAAGGCTGTTTTTACCTGTGAAGAAGCGTCTCAAACAAATAACAAACCTGCGGCAGTACGTGAAATTAAAATAGGAGATACGGAAGAGGTATTTCAAAAAACAGGGAAAATAGTTACAGGAAGTTACATAACAGGAATTCAGGAGCATTGGTACGCCGAACCAGCAGGGGCCGTAACATGGTACGATAATGAAAAAAATCTTGTTATTAAAACGGCTACCCAATGGCCTTATCATGTAAAACGCTCAGTCGCTGATTTTCTGGGAATAGATCAAGGCGCTGTCAATGTGGAGCCGACTTCCCTATGCCTTCACATGGACGGAAAATTTTGGTTTCCATCATTAGTTTCGTGCCATGCTGCGCTTGGAACATTTATTACAAAAAAACCCGTTCGTCTTGTTTTAAACAGAGAAGAAGATTTGCTTTTTTCACCGAAACGATGCGGTTCAAATATCGATATTGTCAGTACCATTGATGAAAAAGGCAATATAACCGCCGCCGAAATGGAAATTTATGTTAACCTTGGAGCATACGGGGTTAACAGTGATGAAATTCTTGATCAGGTTTGTCTTGGCAGCATCGGGTTTTACGATATAGAAAACCTGAAGATAAAGGCAAGGGCAGACAGGACAAATATTCCGCCGCAGGGCCCCTATTCAGGATTTGGTCTTTCCCAAGGGTTCTTTGCACTAGAACGCCATGTCTCTCAAATTGCGGATATGGTAAATCAGGACCCCGCTCAATGGCGTATTGAGCATTTAAGCTCAAAATTAATTCTGCCCGCCGATTCACCGGCCGAAAAGTTATCAAGTGAAGAGCTTATCAACGGTACCGTAAGAATGAGCGATTATTCCCGTAAATGGGCGTCTTATGAATTACTGCGCCAAAGCTATAAGGGTAAAAAACACGATAGAGGAGAAAATCCGCGGGGGATTGGAATAGCTGTCGGGTTTCAGGGAAACGGTTTGTTATACAACGGAGAAGATAAGGGACTTTACAGTGTTGAAGTTACATTGACAAAAGAGAGCATTCTGGAAATAAAAACAAGCATTATCAGTTCTGAAGATTATGCCAAAATTTGGGAAAAAATAGCTTTACAAACATTGTCCATAAAATCCGGCATGGTTCGCATTGTAACAAATTCCGTGCCGGATTGCGGACCTTCCTGCGCCTCAAGAAATATTACCGCAATTACAAAACTTGTTGAAAAATGCTGCATTGCCATCCGTAAACAGCGTTTTCATAATCCGCTTCCGATAACGATACGGCGTTCCGTAAAGCCTCAAAGCGGCGCATTGTGGGGCGGGCGTTTTCTTCCGCCGGAAGGAAAAGTTATGGACATCAGCGGATTTACAAAACTAGGGTTGGCATGCGCGGTTGTGGAAGTTTCTATGGACACTGTTGAATGTATTCCGAAAATCCGCGGCGTATGGATGGGAGTAGACGGCGGAAAAATAATTTCAAAAAACAGAGCCGCAAGAAATTTGACACGCAGCGTGGTACAGGCTTTGGGCTGGTCATTCAGCGAGTATATAGAATATATAAACGGAATTCTGCCGAAAAACCAATATAATAATTTTCCTATTCCGTCTCCCGTTGACATTCCGCCGATACAAATAGATTTTTTTTCCAGCGGCGAAAAACCAAGGGGAATTGGGGAACTTCCTTTTACATGTATACCTGCGGCTTTTTTACAGGCCGTCTCGCAGGCAATGGATCATAGTTTTAAAACCATTCCTATAAAAAGCAAGGAAATTTGGGAAATGGTCAGACTAAGGACTTCGGTCAAACCGGCGCAGGGGCTTAAATGAATTTAAATTTTATTTTAAACGGAGAAGACGTTTCTGTACGCAGTGAACCCGGAGTAAGGCTTATTGACATCCTTCGCGGGCATTTCAGTTTATTCAAAGCCAAATCCGGCTGCCTTACAGGACAATGCGGCGCATGCACTGTATTTTTTAACGGTCTTATAAGCCCTGCCTGCCTTATACCTGCTTTTAAAATTAGCGGCAGTGAAATTATAACCATAGAAGGTTTTTCCCAGACTATTGAGTATCAGGAAATAATGACGGGGTTTATTGAAGTTCACTTGGGAAACTGCGGTTACTGTGAAGCCGGAAAGATTCTATGCACAGAGGCGCTTCTTGGCCGAAACCTCTCCCCTTCAAAAGAAGAAATACTTATGGGATTTTCAGGCATAAAATGCCGTTGTACAAATGCGGAAAGACTGGTTAAAGCTGTAAACGTTATCGCGGATTTACGCAGCAGGAGGCTTAATGGGCGTACCGTATAATCAGGTGTTTTTTCCGACATCTTTCAATGAGCTATTTTCCGTCTGGAACCGTTTCCCCGAAGGTGTTCTTTACGCCGGAGGTACAAGCTTAATCGGAAGACAGGGTAAAAATATAATTAATCTGCCGATAATAACCATCTGTCTTGATAAGCTTGAAGAACTGCACCGGATTACAAGAACAGAACAGTACCTTGAAATAGGATCAATGGTTAATTTAAACAGGCTTGCAAGGCTGGGAAAAATAGTGCCTGAAATCCTGTGTACTTGTCTGGAAAATATTGCGGGAGTTCAACTGCGGAATATAGCAACTGTCGGCGGAAATATATGCAGCGCTTCAAATTTATTTGATTTGTCAGTTCCTTTTACCGCTCTTGACGCGCAATATGAATTCCGAAGCGCTGTAAGTACACGGCTTGTTCTTGCTTCGAGATATCATTCCTCGCCTGTCGTACAGTCTGCGGACACTTCCGGTTCAAAAAACAGGGAAGTTCTTACCCGTATCAGACTGCCCCTGCATCAATGGGATTACTCAATTTATAAAAAGATCAAAAGAGAAAACATATACAACAACGAGGTACTGGTTTTTTTGGCAAAAGCCCAAAAAAATATACTTTCAGATATAAGGGTAGTATACAAAGCAAATAAAATTCTGCGGAACAAAAACAGCGAAGACCTGCTTAACGGTAAATCCCTGCCCATTAACCGTAGAACAGCATTGGATTTTATCGAAAACTGGAAAGAATTCCTTGAAAACAGGAATGATGTAAACGAGTTTTCAAAAAATGCCCTAATTTACAGTATAGAAGAAAATGTCATTATCCTTTCAGAATGAAAAGTCATAAAAACCCTCAAAAAGCCATGATAATGTAACTATTCACATTGTTTAAATTTTTATTTTTTGATATATATTTAAATTAGGTAACTTGTTCTTTGAGCGTGTTTCGGCCGCCAAAGGTAGTATCAAATGGCAGTTTTTATTACCAAATCATTAAATAATGGTTAAAAAGCAGCCAAATTGTTTATTTTCTCATTTAAATTTCCGTAAAACGGGAAATGGTGGTTTTTTATCTTTTTTGTAGGAATTTAACCATATAAATGTTAAAGAAACATTCCGGTGTCATTATTGTTTACTTATTGATACTTTTTTTGCTATACAAAAAAGTCGGCTGAAACCGTAAATTCAGGAATAACTATTTGATTATAAAAATTACAAACCTTTGGAAAACATATCCAATGGGAAAACTTGAAGTAGAAGCTCTTAAAGATATAAATCTGGATATAATGGAAGGCGATTTTGTTTCTGTCGCCGGACCTTCCGGTTCAGGTAAAACAACCTTGATGAATATCATTGGTCTCATTGATAATTTAACGAAGGGAAATTTTAAATTAAATGATCTTGAAATTAAAGAACAAAATCCAAAAAAACTTGCATGGCTGCGCCGTGAATTAATTGGATTTATTTTTCAGTCATTCAACCTTCTGCCTGTATTAAATGTTTTTGAAAATGTTGAGCTTCCTCTTATTATCTCAAAAAAAGGCGGTTCAAAAGCTGAACGCCGCGACAGGGTAAATTATCTTCTTGAAGAAGTCGGTCTTCAAGACCGCAGTAAACATATACCGGCGGAGCTTTCAGGCGGACAGCAGCAGCGGGCCGCTATTGCGCGCGCGCTTGTAACAAAACCAAGAATTGTAATTGCAGACGAACCTACAGCTAATTTGGATTCAGAAACAGGTGAAAAAGTACTGCGACTTATGAAGACTATAAATCAAGAAGAAAAAACAACTTTTATCTTTTCTACTCATGACCCTGAAATTTGGCAGATTGCGGATCATGTGCTTTTTTTGCATGACGGAAGAATAAGAGAGGAGCTGCGCCGTTAAATGTTTTTTCTTTTGGCTCTGCGCAATATATTTAAAAACAAAAAAAACAGCGTAATTATTACCGCTCTTATTGCGGTTATTACTTTTGTTTTTTTTACAGGAAACAGTATTTTAAGCAAGGCAGACATAAATATCCGTAAAGCGTATATTGACAACCTGACAGGCGATGTTGTACTGGAAAAATCAGGAGACATGACTTTAAATCTTTTTGGCGGTAATGCGCCGATTATTGATTCATATTTTTCAATTCCTGTTCTTCCGGCCTATAATACCGTAATGGAGCTTGTTTCTTCACAGAAAGGAATTGCAGGAATTACAAGCCAAGTATCCGGCAGGGCTTTACTTGATTACCGTTCAATTAGGGAGGAAGTTTTGCTCTGCGGTATAGACCCGGCGGCTTATTTTTCCGTTCTCCCCGGAATCAAACTTAACGAAGGCCGGTTTCTTACAACAGGCGAATACGGAGCGATGATAACAATGGAACGGGCCTTAAAGATTGAAAGGCAAAGCGGACAATTCCCGGCAATAGGCGATCCCATGCTTTTTACATCAGGTGGTGTTATAGGGTTTAAAATCAGGGAAGTTCCGCTTGTCGGCATTTACAGCTATCATAACCCGGGTCAGTTTTTAAATGAGATAATTCTGGTTGATCCCCAAACAGTAAGAGTTCTTAATTCAATTCAGGTAGCAGGCGAATCAGATTATATCCCTGAAGAAAAAAATCTTCATTTGCTTTCTTCCAACCTTGATGAAATTTTTGATATTGATTTTTCCTCAGATGAAATTGATGAATTCAGTAATGATGGATTTTCCATTGAAATGCTTCAGGCATTTTTAAGCGACGGTAATACCGAAGAAAACAGTCTTACTAAAAAATACGCGGAAGATGGCGGCGACTGGAATTTCATTATTATCCGTTTAAAAGACAATAAATATGCTTCAGCTTTTATTAATTCCTTAAATAGTAAATTAAAATCTTTCGGCATAACTGCGGTAAATTGGAGAATATCAGCTGGAACATCAGCTGTTTATATGTTGTTGGTTCAGAGCTTATTTAACATTGGTATTTTTTTTATAAGTATTGCCGGCGCCATTGCCGCAGTCAATATTCATTTAATTTCAGTCTTCCGCAGAACAAGAGAAATAGGAACCCTCAGAGCAATAGGCGCTTCAAATAATTATATACGTTCGCTCATATTAACAGAAAATATAATAATTGCGATAACAGCTGGTATTCTCGGAATTCTTGGCGGTATAGCTTTTTCAGGGCTTATTGACGGCATGAACCTCGGTATTGCAAATAACTTGATACTTTCCATGCTGGGCGGTTCTGTTTTACACATGGATTTCATGCCTAACATTGCTGTTTTTTCTCTTTTAATGGCAATTTTTCTTGGATTTGCCGCATCGCTCTATCCGCTTGAAACGGCAGTAAAAATAGAGCCTATGGCCGCTGTAAGGATGGGATAATGGATAAATTTTTAGCCCTTTCCCATGTCGCTGTTAAATATTTTTTCCGTTACCGCAGACGCTATGTTTTTCTTTTTGCCGCTCTTGTTTTCGGTTTTACAATTGTTACCATATTTACCTCTATAAAAGACGGAATGTACAACAATTTGTATTACTCAGCTCAATCCCATTATGCTGGAGATATAATTGCAGTCAGTTACCCTGGTAACATTGGTGAACATGAAGTTACAGAAATTAAAAAGGCTGTTATCTCTTCCGGAATAAAGCCTTCGCAGACTGTACTAAGAACAATATACTTCGGCGTCGGCGACAGCGTTATTTTTTATAACGGCGCGTACGCTCAATTAAAATATGTGCTTGGCTGTGACTGGAATAACGAATTAAAAAATTTTGAAAAAATGTCTTTTGAAGAATCATTTCCTGTTACTCTTGACGATAATAGTATGATTATTTCTTCACCTATAGCAAAACTCCTTAATATCAGAATCGGAGATATGGTCGTTTTAGAAGTAACAACAAAATGGGGGCAAAAAAATACAGGACAATTTATAATAAAAAATATAGTAAACGACTCTTCATTATTCGGATACTATAAAGTATACATTTCAAGAAAAAGCCTTAATAATCTGCTTTTGTACGATGACGGCGACTGCTCCACTTTAGGTCTTTTTTTGGAGAATCAAAATACCGTAGAAAAAAAACGAAAGGATTTGCAGGAAGCTTTATCCCGTAACTTATCGACAGGGCCGCTTGTTTATAATAGAGATGAGCTTGGAACTGAAACAAAAAAAGATTGGGACGGCAAAAAAGTATTTCTCTTAACGTTGCCCGTTTATTTATCGGAAGTATCTGAATTGCTGGACGCCATAAACATAGTAACATATTGTATATACGGCTTAATTCTGTTAATAATACTGGTAAGCGCCACGGTTACATACCGTCTTATACTTCATGAAAGAGTAAGGGAAATAGGCATTATGGGAACAATTGGCTTTAGCGGATCTGATTTGCGCAGGGTTTTATGGACTGAAGTTACAATTCTGGGATTCTTTTCGCTTATATTCGGATTATTGCTTGTTTTTGTAATCAGCCAAATGGTTTCATTTATTTCTTTTTCATCATTCCCCGGTTTTGAAGTATTCATGAAGAACGGAAAACTTTCACCTCTATATCTTCCTGCAACATTTTTAATTAACGGACTCTCCGTTTTTGTTATTCTCTTTTTGTCTGTAATATTTCCTGCTTTTATTGTTTCACGAAAAAAATTGCCAAATCTTTTATCGGGAGAAGCTATATGAAAAATAAAAAAGTTAAGTACATTTCTGTCTTTCTGTTCTTTATTTTTGTGCAGACGGGTATCTGGGCAATTAACGACAATGAACTTCTTGTCAAGGTAGATTCGCTTGTAAGTTATTTGGATACTGATTTTTCAGCCAAGTACACTATTATTCAAGACAAACCGGGGCAGAAGCCTTCAACAACTGTAGCGGGTATTTATAGGCGTGACTCTATAAATACTTATGTTATTGTTGTTATGCAGCCTATAATCAACAAGGGGCAGGGATATTTAAAACAGGGCAATACTTTATGGTTTTATGACCCGGACAGCCGCCGTTTTAATTCAACTAACAACGCGGATCGTTTTCAAAATACAAATGCGAGAAATTCTGATTTTACGCGTTCTACCTTGGCTCAGGATTACAAAGTAACAGCCGGTGAAGATGTAATGCTTGGGCAATTAAAATGCCGTTTACTGACATTGGAAGCAATAACAAATGACGTAACCTACCCCATCATGAAAGTATGGATAAGCGAAGACGGTTTACTGCGAAAAAGTGAAGATTACAGTCTTTCAGGGCAGCTGCTTCGTACATCGGCAATTCCCAAATATTACAAGAAAAACGGGCGCTTTATTCCGCAGCAGATTCTCTTTGTAGATGCATTGCGCGGAGCAATAATAAACGGGACATTTATTAATGAAACGACAACAATAATAATTGATGACCCTTCATTCCAAAAAGTGCCGGATTCAACTTTTTCAAAGGTGTTTCTGGAAACCGTTAATAGATGAAATGGTTCACGATTTTTCTTGGGCTTCTTGTTATAATGAATCCTTACGCACAAGAAAATACTTTTTTGGATTATGATATAGATTCTCTTTTTGACTCGCCGGAACAGGATATTGAGGAAAAATCCGAAGATGAAACATCGGAAATTTCAACTATTTCCCTTGTAAAAAAACGCGGCATTATTTTTGACGCGTCTTTTGAATTTATAGCCGGAATAATGCCTGGCTGGAAAGAAGCTCCATGGTTTGAAGATGAGGGAAGGGATAATTTCTTTTTTAATAATAAAATACTTAAAATGTCTTCTTCTTTTGTTATCGACGCGCAAATTTCCGAAGCATTCAGGGTATTAACAAATATTAAATTCAGTATCCCTCCTTTTTTTAATTTAGAATTGGGAGATTTCTTTTTCGATTACAATATTTATAACAAGATCTTTTTTCGCGCAGGAAAGTACGAGCATACTTGGGGCATTTCGCCAAATTTCGGCTTTACAAATCTTTTATCAAGAGTTCCGGCAAAATATCAAGAGGACGGAGACGGATACAGCGGCGAAGCTTTTACGTTCAAAATTGATATTCCTATAAAAATAGGCGGAATTCAACTTTTAACAATGACCAGAGATCCGGTACTGCAAGGTCATATCCCAAGCATACACAGACTTGGTTACGGCGCAAAATACAATATTGCTTTACCGAATATTGATTTGGATATAGGCTTTTTTTATCAGAAGGATATGCCTTTTCGCTCTTTTTTATCGTTGAAAAAAACCATAGGCAAAACTGAAGTTTACAATGAATGGCTTGGTGTAATTGATGATATAAAAAATCCTAAAAAGTTAAGCGGCTCCGCTAATATTGGTTTTTACCGGGATTTTTTAGACAATAAGTTAAGCATAAACGGTGAAGTATATTACAATGCGGAAATAGGCGCTAGTTGGTATTCCCCCAAAACTAATATTATGGAAGAAGACATTTTAACCTATCTTGAAGGATTTAATGCCGCCTTAAATTTGATTTATCGTTTTAAAGGAATAGGCCCCCCTCGCTTTTTTGCTCAAACTCTTTATTCAATGACTGAAAAATCCGCTCTTTTTATACCGGGTTTCAGGCTGACTCCTTTCCAAAACATGGAATTTTATTTTGCGGTTCCAATGGCGCTTGGCAGAAGCAGCGGCTATTATTACCAAAAATCAAGTGAATTAAAGGACCGCCCTTTTAGCGTTGTATTATTGTTAACATTAAAAGGCGGCCTTAGAACTGGATATTCTTATTAATTACGTTTTTTCTTTTAACGAATTTAAAACAAATGTCTTTATTGAAAATGAAATACCCTGTATAGACAGTATTATTGCGTTATTGAACAGGCAGTCAAACTGCAAGCCGCTAAACACACTTTTTATCGCAGATGAAAATACAGTCAAAATAGCGGAAAGTATCCGCGGCAAAGAAAACATTCCTGTTTGCATTTTAAAAAGCGGAGAAGAAAACAAAAACTGGCAGGCGGTTGAAACTATACTATCCGCCGCAAAAAGCGCGGAACTTGGAAGAGACGCCGTATTTATCGGAGTCGGCGGCGGCGTAATAGGCGATTTAACAGGTTTTGCCGCGTCTGTTTATATGCGCGGCTGCAGGCTTGTTTTAGCGCCTACTACCCTGCTCGCCATGGTAGATGCTTCCATAGGAGGGAAAACAGGTTTTGACCTGTTTGGCGTCAAAAATTTAGCCGGCAGTTTTTATCCTGCGGAAATTGTCTATATGCCCGTTCATAGCCTTTCAACGCTTCCGGACAGGGAATTGAAAAGCGGCCTCGCAGAATTAATAAAAACCGCCATCCTAAGCGGCGATGATTTTTTTGATATGTTAGCCGAAACAAAAAAAGAAAAACTATTAAATGGCGGCGAACTTTTAACATTAATTGAAAAATCGGTTTTTTATAAGGGGACCGTAACAAGCGAAGATTTCCGTGAATCGGGAAAAAGGGCGCTTTTAAATCTAGGTCATACTTTCGGACACGCTCTTGAAGCCGCCGCCGGACTTGGCAGTTTGTCTCACGGCGAAGCTGTCGCATGGGGAATTATTCAATCCTGCGCCCTTGGTCTTTCGCTTGGGATTACGCCGTTAAAAAGAGCGGAGAAAATAAAGACTGTCATTTCATCTTTTGGTTTTGATTGTTCATGCCCCAACAGGTTGGCCGCTACAGATGCATTCAAAACCGCAATGAAAAGCGACAAAAAGAAAAAGCATGGTAAAATGACATTTATTATTCCTGATGAAAACAGCGCAAGAATTGTAGATATTGAGCCTAACAAAATTAATATTGTGGAAAAAATCCTTACAGAAGGATATATTTTTTGAATAAGCGTTTTTGGGCGGTAATTGTATTTATATACATTCAAAGTACTAATGTTTCTTCATTGGAATTAGAAGAACTACAGACGCACGCGGAAATTGAAAGCGATTCTGTCTTTTTTATAAATTCTTTTATTATTAATGTTGACGGAAAAACCCGGACATACCTAATAGAAGATATTTGCAAATTAAAAATAGGAGAAAAAATAAAAGGATTCTCCGGTATTGAAAAATATAAAAATGAAAAAATACAGCTTCTGGAAAATGAAAGAGTTTTTGAAGATATCAGCGTCGAATATTCAATAGGGCAGAAAAAAAACGGCGAATATCCGATTGACCTTGAAATAAATGTAAAAGATTCGCATAACATCGTTGTATATCCGCAGCCGAAATACAGTTCCAAAACAGGTTACGATTTAAGGCTTAAAATGCGTAACTATAATTTTTTAGGCACATTACAGCCTTTAAAACTTGATTTAGGATATATTTATGATCAATTTCAGCGAAGATACTTTTTATTCATACTGGATACAAATACCGCTTTTAATATATTTAACCTTAAATGGAATTTAAATTTTAAAAATGAATTCCAATACCGTCCGGATTTAGAAAGGGCTTTTTATTACGGAAATACAACAGGTTTGTCCGTTAATCTGCCTGTAAAATCCACTACGCTCTTAATTGGCCTTAACGAATCGTTTTATGTAAATCTTGAAAACGAAGACAAATACAAACCTTTATACGGAGATACTCAAGAAGGGTTTTTTATCTCAAGCAATCCGTATATAATATGGGGAATACCTACAGGCATTGAAGTCGGAAATTTAGGCAGCCTTTACTTTACTCCGTATATAAGTTTTATTTATAATCTTGAATTTTCAAGATGGCCCCTTGATGACATAAGGAAATATCCTGAAATACTTTTCGGATATTCAGTCGGAGTTGACAATATAAACTGGATAAATAATTTTAGAAAAGGAACAAAAAGTTTTATATCAAACGGTTATGAATACAGTTTTCGCAATAAAAAATATGATTTACGGGCAATGGACATCAGGATTGCCTTTACGGCAATAAATCATTTTATTATTAAAAAAGATCTATTCGGCTTTTCTTTCCGCTTTAAGTTTCGTCACTGGTTTTATTCTTATATTTATGAAGAAGCGGGCGATGTATTGCGCGGCATTGATGATGACGGACTTTTCGCCAATTCCATGATTTCGCTAAATCTTGATTTTCCTTTAAAAATTTTAAAGTTCAGACCCTCTGAATGGTATAACGATGAAAAATTAAAAATTATTGACTTTGACCTTCATTTGGCTCCGATCATTGACATTGCCTTTTTTAATCATCCTGAAAATCAAATTATAAACAAGAAAAACCTCCTTGTTACAGGCGGCATTGAGGCGTTGATTTTCCCCCGTAAATTCCGCGCTTTTAATATGCGCGCTTCTTTTGGATATAATTTTTCAGAAGTTATTTTTAAAAACTATATACCCGCTTCATTAAGCAAGTATGAAATTTATATCGGCACTGAGCTTTTTTATTAAGGTACGGGAAAAAATAAAAAAACATGAATGAAGAAAACTGGTCACTAATAATCAAGCCAAAACGAAAATTGTTGGAAATCCCAATTCGGGAAATAATCCGTTACAGGGATTTAATTTTTCTTTTTGTTAAACGCGATTTTACAACTCAGTATAAGCAGACAATTTTTGGACCTCTATGGTTTATTTTAAGTCCTTTTTTCTCCACAATAATTTATACTTTTATATTTGGACGCCTTGCAAATATCGGAACTGACGGTATCCCTCATACGTTATTTTATTTTTCCGGAACTATCCTTTGGAACTTTTTTTCAAATTGTTTTAACGAATCCTGCAATGTTTTTATAAATAACGCCGGTATTTTTGGAAAAGTCTATTTCCCCCGCCTTGTAGTGCCGATTAACTATGTATTAAGTCACTGTATAAAATCATTTATTCAATTTTTAATGCTGGTCATTTTATTTTTTTATTTTATTTTTACAGGATCATCAGTACACGCATCATTATTTTTGATTTTATTTCCTTTTTTATTCATTTGGTTAGCCGCCATTGCCGTAGGAGCGGGAATTATTATCTCCTCCCTTACAACAAAATACCGAGATTTAAGAAATGTCGTAGGCTTCGCGTTAAATCTGGGAATGTACGCTTCTCCCGTAGTTTACCCTATTTCTGAAATACCTGAGCGTTTCCGCTGGATATCCTATGCAAATCCGGTATCGGCTCCCATAGAGTTATTTCGCAAATGGTTCTTCGGTGTTTCATCTGTTGATATAAAAATGGTACTTTTAAGTCTTGGAATTACCGTCATTCTGGTTTTTATCGGTCTTCTTCTGTTTAATCAGAATGAGCAGAATTTTATTGATGTAATTTAATTACAATGGCAGTCATTTATTGTATCAATGGTTATCATAAAAAAGGTAAATAATAATTAACATATGTCAGACATAGCAATAAAAATTGAACATCTTTCAAAAATGTACCGTCTAGGTGAAATAAGCAACGGCACATTATGGCAGGATATCCAATCATGGACGGCAAGAAAACGTAATAAAGAAGATCCTCATTCTAAATTAGAATATAAATACTCAGGAGACAAAGATCATTTTTGGGCGTTGAAAGACGTATGTTTTGATATTAAACAAGGAGACCGCATTGGCATTATCGGGAAAAACGGAGCCGGTAAAAGCACGCTGTTAAAAATACTTTCGCGAATAACCACCCCCACTGAAGGAATTATAAAAATTAAAGGAAGAATTGCCAGCCTTTTGGAAGTAGGAACCGGTTTCCATAGCGAATTATCTGGAAGGGAAAATATATATATAAACGGCGCAATTCTTGGAATGAAAAAACGCCAAATAGATGAATTACTAGACAGCATTATTGATTTTAGTGGAATTGAACAACACATTGATACTCCTGTTAAACGCTATTCAAGTGGTATGTATGTGCGTTTGGCGTTTGCAGTAGCGGCTCACCTTGACAGCGATATATTAATTGCCGACGAAGTGTTGGCTGTAGGCGACGCTGAGTTTCAAAAGAAAGCGTTAGGCAAAATGCAGGATCTTAGTACGGGAGAAGGACGGACGGTGCTGTTTGTGAGCCATAACATGGGGGCTGTAAAGAAACTATGCAATCAAGGAATAGTTCTGGTGAATGGAAAAATCAATTTTATTGGAAATATAGATAACAGCATTACAAAATATACTCAATCTACTACTACGCAAGGAGTTGTTAGTTCCGAGAAAAACTTTGATATAGTTGAATCAAAGCCGTTTCAAGTTGAAAAAATAGAAATAATAAATAAAGATAATTTACAAGCGCCTGTATATGAATCTATGGATGATATTAAGATAAGAATACATTGTATATCGCGAGAACCAATTCTTGGTTTATATTGTTATTTTGCTTTACGGCGAGATGATGGTTTTTCTTTAATCGTATGTGACAGTAAAGAGGATAATCATGATATTTTTAATAACATATCAAGCGGCAGATATTGCGCTGAACTTGGAATACCGAAATCAATTCTAGCGCCCGGTGAATATTATCCGTATTTAAGTTTTTCAGATAATAATACCCTTATTGACTCTTATTTAAACGGACCTACATTCAGAGTTGTGGATACAATTAGTATACGTGGCAGTAATAGAAACGCTTTAACGTCTTTAGTATTGAATTGGAAGATTGCTTTAAAGGTAGATAAATATGAATGAAAATAATAAAATAATATATTTGGATGGAACTCCTGTAGGAAAAGATCAACATACATATATAATCGCCGAAATCGGACAGAATCACAATGGAGATATTAAAATAGCAAAACAACTTATTGATATGGCAGTAAGATGCGGCGCGAATGCAGTTAAGTTTCAAAAACGCGATATGTCATACGAGTTAACTAAAGAAGCGTTTGATACAATTTATGATAATCCAAATTCTTTCGGAAGAACTTATGGTGAGCATAGGTTGTTTCTTGAGCTTAATGAAGAACAACACATGGAATTAAGCGAGTATTCACGGAAATCAGGGATAACATATTTTTGTACGCCTTGTGATATTCCGTCTATAGAATTAATGGAAAGAGTAGGCTCTCCTTTTTATAAAATTGCCTCTAGAGATTTATCCAATATTCCTTTATTGGAAAAACTCGGAACACTTAACAAACCTGTTCTGATATCAACAGGAATGGCGGATTATGATGATATTGATAATGCCTTAAAAGCGTTACAAGAAATTAATGATAATGTAATAATTATGCATTGTACTTCTGAATATCCATGCAAGATGGAAAATGCTAATTTAAAAGCTATCCCTACATTAATCAATAAATATGACCATCTAGTTGGTTTTTCTGATCATACATCCGGTATTATTGCATCTGCAGTAGCGCCTCTTTTTGGCGCAGTAATTATTGAAAAACATATTACATTAAACCGAGCAATGAAAGGCTCAGATCAAGCAGGGTCATTAGAAGAAGCAGGATTAAGGAAATTAGTCAATTATATTCAAGCTATTGAAATTGCCCAGGGAACCGGTGAAAAAATAATAACGGAAGCTGTATTACCTGCAAAAAACAAATTATCAAGAAGTATAACAAGTAAAATAAATATTAGTAAAGGAGCCAAATTAACAGAAGATATGATTATATTAAAAAGTCCCGGGACTGGTTTAAAATGGGTAGAAAAAGAAAAAATATTGGGAAAAACGGCTAAACAAGATATTTCAAATGATACTACCTTAACAGAGGAATTATTTAGTTAAAAAATGAATATAAAGTTATTTATCACCGATATTGACGGAGTATGGACTGATGGCGGGATGTATTATGATCAAAAAGGCAACGAATTAAAAAAATTTAACACAAAAGACAGCGGCGGTGTTTTATTCCTTCATCAATTAAGAATTCCGGTTGCGATTATAACAGGCGAATATACAAAAATCGTAAAAAGAAGATCCGATAAATTAAAAATAGATTATTTATTTCAAGGAGTAAGTAATAAACTTGAGACTGCCGAAAAACTTTGCCAATCTCTTGGTATTTCCATGGAAAATGCGGCTTATATCGGAGATGATATAAACGATATTTTCTTGTTAAAAAAAGCCGGACTTAGTGCTTGTCCCGAGAATTCTCCTGAATATGTAAAAAAAATTGTAAATTGGGTTTTGCCTGTAAAAGGCGGAGACGGCGTATTCAGGTATTTTGTCGAAAAATATTTAGATGAAATAGGCGAACTTAAAAATATTGTAAAGCAATATTCAGGCGAATAAAATGAACATTGGAATTGTTATTCAGGCGCGGTTATCATCTACAAGATTACCGAATAAAATTCTGCTTGATTTTTATGACGGAAAAAATATTCTGGAAATAATATACGAAAGAATAAAAAAAAATATAGAACTACCTGTAATTATTGCGACAACGACAAACGATAAAGATACAATGCTGGTAGATTTCCTAAAAGGAAAAAATATACCATATTATCGCGGAAGTGAAACTGATGTTTTATCAAGATTTATCGGCGCGGCTGAATATTATAAACTAACCCATATAATTAGAATATGTTCGGATAATCCTTTTTTATATATTAATTATATAAAAGTACTGATTGAAACATTGAATAAATATAAAGATTCAGATTATGTTAGTTACAAAATAGCAGGTAAGCCTTCAATATTGACACATTATGGGTTTTTTGCGGAATTGGCAAGTATGAACGCTCTTTATCTTGCTAACGAAACAAAAGAAAATCAATATCATGAACATGTAACAAATTATATATACACTCATGAAGATGATTTTAAAATTAAATGGATAAACGCGGAAAAGATAATAGAGGACAAAGGTATTCGTTTAACTGTAGATGATGAGACAGACTTTAATATTGTAAAATCAATATACAAACAAACAGGTGAAAATTTCGATCCTGAATCAGTAATTAAAATAATAGATAATAATCCCGAAATAAAACAATTAATGGAACAACAAATAAAAAAACAAGCTAAATAACGGAAAAAAATAATGTTGAATAAATACGGTAAAAATGTAAATATGCGCTTTCTGAAAAGAGACATCGGAAAAATAAAGAAGTTGATTAAGGATAATGATGAATTTTGTTTCAATAATTTAATAAAGTTTGATGATAAGAAAGAATATGAATGCAGAATATGTCATAATAAAAAAATAAAAAAGTATTTAAATGTAAAAGGATACGAATACGCTAAATGTTCAGATTGTGAATCAATAGTACTTTTGAATATCCCTGATGTAAAAAAATTATATGAAAAAGATGGGACCCCAGCATCAACAATATATCTGGATAAAGATGTTTTTCAACGACGGGTAGAAACAATAGCGTTACCAAAAATTGAGTTTATTTTGGAAACAATAAATAAAAACGATAATCTTATATGGTGCGATGTTGGATGCGGGGTTGGTGAGTTACTGGAAGGATTGAAACAAAACTATAACGGTAAAATTAACGGGATAGGAATAGAAATTGATCCCGCAGAAATACGATTCGGACGGGAAAAAGGCTTGGAAATTGTTCAAGGGTTTATAGATCCGGATAATCCATCTGAGGAAATTATTGATATTGTCCGTAAAGCGGATATTGTATCAATGTTGAATGTATTGGAGCATATAGAAAAACCGGATGAAATTATTGATTTTTACAAGCGACACATGAAAAAAGGCTCAAATTTGGTAATAGAAGTCCCTAGACACCCGTCACTTGCGTCTTTTGTTAATTTGGCAAGCCCAAAACTGACATACCGGCATATTGCACCGCCTGTTCATTTACAGGTATTTTCCGATAAATCAATAGTAAAAATGACAGGGGGGGGGGGGGTAGATTTAAAATAACAGGAACTTGGGGTTTTGGGCAAGGATTTACTGATATATTAACCGGTATGATGTTACATGGAGACATATCCGAGACCGATTTGTATGAAAAACTAATGGATATAAGCAACGATGTACAAAGGATCATAGACGAGAAAGGGTTCTCGGATCAGATGATATATGTTTTGGAAAAAGAGAAAATACATAATAAATTCTAGAGTATCCATATTAATTTGGATAAAAAATATAGCTTTAATAATTAAAGCAGGCGTTGGTGCATTAAAATACAAACTTACACTCCAGATACAATAACTGTAGATTCTCACAGAGATGAATTCAAAATAAAAGATAAGAATAGCCTTTGGAAAGGAAGAACGCTGTACTCATTATACAGTAAAGCATATACTCCATGGGATTGGGATAAACCGATATTTGACAAATGTAACTAACTGGAAATAATCGGATTCAGTACCCCATTTGACTTTTCCGCAGTTGATTTCCTTGAAAATCTTAATGTACCTTTTTATAAAATTGCCAGCTTTGAGAATTATGACTTACCACTCTAAAATATACAGCAAAAACCGGAAAACCAGTTATTATTTTTACAGGTATGATATAACTTGATGAACTAAAAGAAAGTGTACAAATACTAAAAGAGAATGGTTGTTCAGAAGTTGTTTTGTTAAAATGTACCAGTACTTATCCTGTTCTTCTCAAAAATACCAATTTACTGACGATCTGTGATATGCAAAAACAATTTCACGACTGTGTTATTGGTTTATCCAATCACACTTTAGGAACTGCTGTATCGGTCGTGGGAATAGCACTATAAGCTAAAGTTATTGAAAAGCATTTTACCCTTTCAAGAGAAGAAAGTGACGTGGATAGCGTGTTTTCTATGATACCGTCTGAAATGAAGGATTTGGTTACCAATGTTAATATTACATATCAGTCTTTAGGTAATTTTTTTTACAGACAACTGAGGCTGAGATTCCTTCGTTAAAGTCCAGGCGTTCACTCTACGTTGTCGAAGACATTAAAAAGGGATAAGTTGTTTATACTTGAAAATGTCAGGTCAATACGACCAGTAAATGGACTTTCGACAAAATTTTATGAAGAAATACTTGGGAAAAAAGCTAAATATGATATAAGTTCTGATATCTCGCTAAAAGAGGATATGTTTAAATAAAAACTATTTTTGATATTTCAAGAGGATATATGAAATTATTTTCCAGAAACTATATTAATTTGGATTCTGACCTTGTCCAATATTATGGATTAAATATAATTATGAGAAAATATCTATGTGTCCCTAAATGGTTGCCGTTTATAGCATTTATGGAACACGGTTGGACAGCGCTTGACTACCCAATTAATTCTTATCTTGAGTTAAAAGATTATCCGCTTATGTTTGTCGACAGCAAAAGAAGGTTTAAGGCATATTTTAACGTTAAACACAACTTTAAAAGGATTCTTATTACTGGAATGCCTTTTATTCTTTATAGAAAAAGTGAAAATTTATGTAAAGAAATTGAAGCAAAAGGCACAGTAGCTTTTCCTTCTCATGGTACAGTTTTTCTTAAATCAGAATACAATATTAAAGAATATTGTGCCAAGCTGAAAGAGCTTTCTTCAGAATTTCATCCTATTACTATTTGTTTGCATACTGATAATATGTATCAGAAAGAAATATTTACTACTTTAGGGTTTGAGGTTGTTACAGCGGGTACGAGGTATGACAAGAATTTTTTAATTAATTTTTATAATATTTTAAAGAGACATAAATATTCGACTTCAAATATTGTCGGTTCTCATTTATTTTATTCAATAGATTTAAATATCCCCTTTTTTATTATGGGAGAAGAACCTGAATACATAAATAATCCACCTCAAAATCCAGATGTTCCTGGAAAATATAAAATTAGCGATTTTTTATATGGTAAGGAAGCGTATGACTTTTTTAATACCGGACCTGTCACTAGTATATCTGAAGAACAAAAAGAATATGTTGAAAAAGAAACAGGTATTATGGACGCATCCAATAGGATTATTTTGTTTATTTATTATTGGTTTTATTTTATTCAATGGATTTGTGTAAAAATAATTTATAAAATCACAAATATTATGCCTTCTCGGTTAAAATTATTATTGAAGCTTTTAATTAAAAAAAAATCCAAATAATTCAAAAATACATTTAATAAATAAAAGGGTCTTTGAATAAAAATGAAACGTCTCGACTTAGGATGTGGAAAATCAAAAAAAGATGGGTTTCTAGGAGTAGATTCTCTTGCATTACCTGGTGTTGATTTTATTCATGATCTGAAAATCTATCCGTATCCATTTGAAGACAACAGTATTGATGAAATTTGGATGGATAATGTATTGGAGCATATTCCTAATCCTTTAAGAGTTATGGAAGAAATATACAGAATGTGCAAAAATGGAGCAAAAGTAAATATTGGCGTCCCTTATTTTAGAAGCTTCTATGCAACTATTGATCCTACACACGTTAATTTTTTCGGTGTGTACTGGTTTAACTATTTTGACCCAAATAATATTTTTTCTCAAAAATATCAGTATAGTAGCGCTAAGTTTATAATAGAGAAAAAAGAATTTGACAGGGAATGGAATAGGAATAATATCAGTTTTTTTCATCGTAAATTAATTAATTATGCAGAAAAACATCCGGAAATTTATGAAAGTAAATGGTCTCATATATTTCCACTTAATTCTCTTACTTTTTATCTTAAAGTTGTAAAACCATAGCCCATATGAAGAAAAATATGAAAAATAAAAAAAAGCATATTTTATTTTTTTCAGATTGTTTTATCTATGGCGGGTGCGAGATTGTTATCGCAAATTTGATGAATAGTGAGTTGATACATCAGAAATACGATATTAAATATTCATATCGTTATTTCGATGTCTATGATAAAACAGCAAGAAAAAAAATCGAAGCAAAATGGCATAATACACTTTTACCACAACGACTTTTATCAAATGATAGTATCTTTTATTTCTTTGATTTAGAAAGAAGAAAAGGATTGTATTACAGAATAATAAAAAAAATATTATATCATGCAAAGAAAATAGGAATATATTATATATATAATTATTGCACTTTATTTTTTTTATTTAAAAAGCAAAATCCTGATATTCTATTTATCAATAATGGAGGATATCCAGGTTCAGAACTTTGTCGTTTATCAGCGCTTGTTGCTAAAAAGTGCAAAGTAAAAAAAATAGTATTTAATGTTAATAATATTGCATTTAAGCCAGAGACAAAAAAGGAAATAAAAGAAATCAATAAAATCAATAATATTGTTCATTGTTTTATAACTGCCTCAATGGCTGCAAAAAACGCATTGTCACAAAATGCTGGATTCGATATAAATAAAATAGTTACCATTCCAAATACAATAAACGAAAAAATATTAAATATTGAGTCAGGTAAATTAAAAAAAGAATTTAATATGGAAACAAATACAATTATACTTGGTAGTGCTGGTTTATTAACTAAGAGAAAAGGATTTAATGTTTTAATAAAAGCCATATCTGAAGTACTAAAAAAAGAAGATATTCCCGATTTTATCGTATTTATTTTTGGCGAGGGAGAAGAACGTGAAGCATTGGAAAATCTTATTAGAAAACAAAATTTAACAAATGTATTCCTTCCTGGAAACAAAGAAGATGTCTTGTCTTATATGACTGATTTTAATATTTTCATTCTACCATCTATTGGTTATGAGGATATGCCTTATGTAATTATTGAAGCTATGATGTTAAAAAAACCAATTATTGGAACAAATGTTGCCGGAATTCCGGAGGAAGTCGATACAGGAAAAACAGGTTTTGTAGTTACACCTAATAATGAAATAGAGTTATCTTCTGCAATAATTCAATTATTAAATAACAAAGAACTTTGTAAAACATTTTCTGAACAGGGTTTTAAAAGATATAATGATTTATTTCATTATGATATTATTATTAAAAGATATATGTATCTATTTGAGAATTTATTGCAATAAAATAAATTATTTATTAGACTAATATTTTGGCAAATATAAATAAAACAATATTTGTTATCGGTGGAACTAGTTATATAGGTTTTCATGATTGTAAGGTCTTATTTAAATCTGGCTATAGTCCTGTTACATTTGGCAATTTGATTTATGGTCATAAAGAAACTGTAAAATGGGGATAGGCTTTTTAAGGGTGATTTATTAAATATTAAGTCAATACTTAAAGCTATTCATAGATATAAACCAATTGCGATTTACATTTTACTGCATTTGCTTATGTTGGAGAATCTGTGCTAAATCCAGCAAAGTATTATAAAAATAATGTTATTGGCTCATATAATCTTCATGAAGCCATGAAAATAACAGGAATAAATAAAATTATCTTTTCTTCTACATGCGTTGCTTCGGTACTCCAGATAAAATCCCTATATCAGAAGATAATATTCAAATTTCTATCAATCCTTATGGGTAAAATCAAGTTTACTGTTGAAAAGATGCGAAATGATTATGATACAGCTTATGGAATCCATAATGTTTCACTAAGATATTTTAACCATGCGCAGACCCTGACTGTGAAATTGGAAAAAATCATAATCTGGAAATACACTTAATACCTATAGTGCCTAAACTGCTATAAGTAGGAAAGAAGAAATTCGATTTTCGGAAACGATTATAGTACGCCTGATGGCATATGTATAAGAGAATATATTCATGTTAGTTATTTGGCAGACGCGCATCTGTTCGCTTTGGAATATCTTTTAAACGTATCATCCAGTAATTATTTTAATCTTGGAACTGGAATGAGCTATTCTGTAATGGAGATAATAAATATCATAAAACGTATAACGGGTAAATCTTTTAATACTGTTTTTGATCAACTTCGTGAAGGTAATCCTCCGTCTCTTTTAAGCGCTTCAAATAAAGCAAATGAAAAACTGGGATAAAATCCTCAATATTCGGGGACATTGATTCTATTTTTAAAACAACATGGAATTGGCATCAATTCTATTCTATAATCGTAAATAAATATTTCAGGAGTTTCTAGTGCATAACAGTTCAATGTTAAGGATGAAGTGGTTTTATGAAAATTATTGTTGCAAAAATAATGGGGTAAAAACGGTTTTGGATATTGGAAGTTTTTGTTTTGAAGAGCATCAATCATACCGTGAAATATTTAGTAGTAAATCCTCCGATAATTATCCCTCAGGCCTGACGGGGTGGGGGGGGGACTCATTTAATTATATTGGTCTTGATATGCTAAAAGGACCAAATGTAAATATTGTAGTAAAGTCACCATATAAATGGAATGAGATTGATGACAATTTTTGTGATATAGTTATTTCAGGTCAAGCATTCGAGCATATTGAATTTCCATGGATAACAATGACTGAAATTGCTCGTATTGTTAAACCTAATGGTTTGATTTGTATAATCGCTCCAAACGGTCTTGGTTTACACCGTACTCCTGTAGATTGCTGGAGGTATTACAGTGATGGGATGATTGCTTTGGCGAAATGGGCGGGATTGGAAATTTTACATGCATCAACAAATTTAGCGCCAAAAAATGCTAAAAAAGAATGGTATGGTAATTGGCAAGATTGTATGCTCGTCGCAAAGAAACCCGAAATAGGAATAGCAAAAATAGACATAGATAAGTACAGATGTGAGCCTGCTGATTTAGATAAATTGAGAACTGGATTTGCGACATATGAAGAAAATTCATATAATGAAATAGAATTAATTAAGCCCAGTATATTTAAAATATTAAAAAAGTTGATAAAGGCATTTACTCCATATGGAATATTAATACTTTATTGGAAAATAAAAGAGAAGAACACCCGTTAACATATATTGGACATTATTAAATCCCAATATAGAACTTATAAAAAGAATAACAAATGGGGAATTAGCGAGGGACCGGAACTTTTTCATTTTATCTGTAAAAAATAAAGTATAATCATGGAGCAAAACATTCCTTTTTTTTCTATAATTATCCCTGCATATAATTTAGAAAATTATATGCATCACACGATTGATTCAATAATCAATCAAAAATATCAGGATTTTGAGCTAATCATTGTTGATGATTGTTCTATTGATAACACATTAAATATTATAACTGGTTATGAAGAAAAATACAATAACATCACTGTTATAAAACATTCAGAAAATCAAACACAGCATATTGCCCGTATGAATGGCGTAAATATTGCTAGAGGAAAATATATTTTATTTCTTGATGGCGATGATTCTTATACGGAAGATGCATTTACAACTTTGTCAGATATTATTATAAATAATCCAGAATACGATTTCTATGAATTTGGATATATTGAAAAACCTTCATGTAAGACTGTTTTTCCTTTTTATTCGGGAAAAGACAGATTTCTAGCCTATTTTACCAAAGATGATTATCCTCTACAAACTATGTGGAATAAAGTATATGAAAGCAATAAATTAAAAAAATCTTTTTCTGTTATGGAAAAAGTAATTATTAAACAAGGTGTAGAAGATATTTATGAATCAATTGTAATTGCATATTTTTTTAAGAAAACAATCAATATTAAAGAAATAATTGTTAATTATACAATTGGTAGCGGTGTTTCTACAACGTATAAAGATTACAATAAAACGTTAGAGTATTTGACATCTATAAAAAAAATAATATCACTTATTCAAAATTTTTTAGAAAAAACAAATCAAAATATTAGTCTTGATAATATAAACTATCGTTTTTTGTCATTTACAATATATTGGTATATTAATCCACAGAGAAATATTGAAGAGAAAAAGAAACTTTTTCTTCAACTTCCAGATTTTTTTGATCCAAAAATTATAATGGAATATTTATTTAATCATGAAGAATCATATAATGAATTAAGGAAAAATTTAAATTTTATTACTTTTTCTAAAGATTACCGTTTAGGAAATAAACTATTATGTCCGTTGCGAAAAATAAAACAACTTCTGAAATGTTAATAAAAATTAAAAAAAAAATTATTAGAATAATTATTGAAATATATAAAACTATTAATGATTTTAATTCTAATATTTTATTAAACATTCTTTTTTCTTTTAATAAAGGTAAACAAATATTTATAAATGATGAGAAATCAATATTACTTCTTGCCGGTTTTGATAAGTACGGCGGTACAAGAACTTATGTTGAGAGTTTATTGGCGGTATTGGAGAAGAATAATTTTAAGATTCATTTTTTAATAAACAAAAAAAACATTAATGCTGAAGGACTTAATTTAATAAAAGATAAAAACATTAATTATAGTAAATACAATTATTCATTTAATAAACCTATTAATATGCTTTTATCAATAAATCATATTAATAAAATAATAAAAAAAAATAATATAAATACAACAATTGTTTCTGAAGGGGATTGCGGATATTACATCCCATGTATTCTGTTAAAAAGCCGAAATATACTGATTGAACATACAATACCGGGAAAGCTTGATCGTTATAGACAAAAAATAATATGTAATATGAAAAATAACACAAAAATAATTTGTGTTTCTAATTATCAGAAAGAAAAAACTTTAGAAAATTGGGGCAAACATTTAAAAAATTATTGTTCGGTTATTTACAATTCAGGTAGTTATGATTCTGACTTCTTATTAAAGAATAATCTTAATCTGAATAAAAAAAGAATTATAACGATTGCGCATTTTATTGATTATAAAAATCCTGATATGTGGTTATCAATAGCAAAAAAACTTACGGAAAAATATACAGAACTTGAATTTAGATGGATTGGAGACGGAAAGGAATTATCTTCCTACAAAAACAATATAAGCGAAAATAATGCGATAAAATTTCTTGGTTATTGTAATCATGAACAAATCAAAAAAGAATACGAAGACGCCTTCTTGTATTTGGCTTTAAGTAAAATAGAAAATCTTAGTTTAGCAGTAATTGACGCCTTGCGCACCGGCATACCGGCAATTGTAATGAATACAGGCGGTCTGCCGGAAGTTGTTGATTCTGAAAAATGCGGATATGTTGTAACTTCTGAAGATGAAGCTATTGAAAAGATTGAAGTATTATTAAAAAATAAAGAACTTTATCAAAACATGAGTAAAAATGCGGTTGCTAGATACAATATGTTATTCTCAAAAGAAGAATGGGAAAGAAATCTGATTTCTTTAATTAATCCCCCCCCCCCCCCCCCGGAGAATTTTAACAAATGTTTATAATAGTCTATACAAATATTCTACTAATAAATGGAAGGCGGCTTAAAAAAATGTCGTTCTTCTCCCTTATTATTCCGGTATATAACGTTGAGAAATATCTTGCGGAATGTCTTGACTCGTGTATAAATCAAACGTTCAAGGATATTGAAATAATTTGTATAAACGATTGTTCTCCTGATAATAGCGATTTAATTTTAAACAAATACGCAAAAAAAGATTCACGAATAAAAATAATAACACATGAAAAAAATAAAGGACTAGGCGGTGCTCGTAATACCGGAATCGCTGTAGCAACAGGAAAATATTCATGGTTCATTGATAGTGATGATTATATTTTTTTAAATGCATGTGAAATATTAAATGATATAATCGAACAATTTAATGCCGATATTATCAGATTTGACAGAATTGAATATAGTTATGATATTTTTACAAAAAAGAAATCAATATTGATACAACAACCTTATTCATGGGAATTGAATAAATTATTTACAAAAGCAGATTACACAAAACTTGAAATGCCTGAAATTTCAGCTTGTTTTTTTATTTCTTCTACTTCCCTTATAAAAACATTAAAATTTCGCGAAGGAGTTTCTCACGAAGATAATGATTTTACACCAATTATATTTTCTAAAGCAAAAACAATCTTCACGTCTAGTTGTACTTTATATTTTTACAGGAAGAGATTAGGTTCGATTACAAATAATGGAATTACAGGACTGTCTCAGAAAAGAGTTGTTGATTCTTTAGCGGCAATTGAAGAACTTTATAAATATATTACTTCCGAAAAGTTGTCAAAGTATCATTTTTGTACAAGAACTACAGTTGGTCTATGTTCTTATGTAAAACAAGAGTATAAAGAATATCCTGATATTCATACAAAAGAACGCGATTTAATTATAAATAAAGCGGAAAGTCTTGGTTCATTATCATATGGCGATACAAAACTTTATGATAACATCATTATAAATTATGGCAACACAAAATTTCTTGTATTTATTCTTAAAGTTTATCGTTATATTATTAAACATTTTATTTATAGAAAATAATAGCAAATATATGTTAACAATTAATAATTTCAATATCCCTATTCTACTCATGATTTTTAATCGTTTAGATACGACAAAACAAGTTTTTGAAATGATAAAAAAAGTTGCTCCTAAAAAGTTGTATATTGCGTCTGATGGGCATCGTATTAACCATGAGAATGAAAAAGAAAAGGTAGATGCTGTTAGGGAATATGTTCTTAAATCTATAGATTGGAACTGTGAAGTAAAAACATTATTCAGAGAAAAAAATTTAGGATGCGGTGTAGCTCCGGCTCAGGCAATAACATGGCTTTTTGAAAATGAAGAAATGGGAATTATTTTAGAAGATGATTGTCTACCTTCATTAAGTTTTTTTTCTTTCTGTAAAGAATTATTGGAATATTATAAGAATAATCCGCAAGTTTATCATATTGCCGGAAACAACCCATTAGTATATACAAGAACTCCATATAGTTATTATTTCGCGCGAATACAACATTGTTGGGGATGGGCGTCATGGAGACGCGCATGGAGTCATTATAGTTTTGAATTAAAAGACTTTAATAATTTTATAGAGCAAAAAACAATAAATAAGATTTTTACCAGAAACATTGAAAGAAATTATTGGATTAATATATTTAAATCTATAGAAAAACCTAAGAATGATATCTGGGATTACCAGTGGACATATGCTATTTTAAAAAATAATGGAATATGTATAAATCCTTCAAAAAATTTAATTACTAATATTGGTTTTGGTACGGATGCGACTCATACAACAAACTATAATTCATATCAAAATAATCAACAACGGTTTGAAATAGATTATTTAAAACATCCAAAAAAAATAAAAATAAATAATAGTTATATAAAAAAAATAAATCAATATGTTTTTGGAATAAAAACACCATGTCTTTATATAAGAATATCAGAAAATCTATTAAAATTAATAAGAAAAAATATTTTCATATACATTTCGTTAAAAAATGCAAGAAATAATATTAGAAAGATTATAAATCAAATAATAATTAAGTAGAAACTTATATTGAAAATTCTATTATTAAACTATACCGATATCGGCGGCGGCGCGGCAATTGCCGCTGAAAGACTCCTTACGGCATTACGTCAGAATGACATTAATGCTGAACTTGGCGTTATTATAAAAAAAACAAATAATAACGCCGTTATTCAAATGGACAAGTTTTCTTTTTCCAAGTGTTGTATTTGCCGCCGTATTACAAAAAAAATATTTAATAAATTTTTATCTGTAAAAAAGCGAATTTATAAGAAATATTTTAAAACAACTAATCCGATATTACATTCAATTAACAATAAAACGCTGATTGATATTGATTATATTAATAAATCCGATTATGACTTAATTCATTTGCATTGGATTAACAACGACATGATTTCCATCGAAGATATAGCCAAGATAAAAAAAACAATTGTTTGGACAATGCATGATTGTTGGGTTTTCAGCGGAGCGGAACATTACCCGAATATACTTGAAAATGATACGCGATTTATCCAAGGATACTATAAAAAAAATAAACCTAAAACTACTTTAGGTCCGGATATTTGCCGTAAAACATGGGAACGAAAAAAGAAAGCGTGGAAAAAATCTAAATTTAATTTTATTTCTCCCAGTAACTATGAAAAAGAATGTTTTGACAAAAGCGCTCTTTTTAAAAACTCTCAAAGCAGTTGTACGGTAATACCCAATATTATACCTAAAAATACTTTTAAACCCATAGATAATAAATTATTAAAGGAATTATATCAAATACCTTCCGGAAAAAAAGTTATTGGCTTCGGCGCCGCCGGCGTTACAACAAAAAAATCAATAAAGGGCGAATATTTGCTCCTTGATTCATTAAAAAAAATAAATAACAAATCCGACTATCATCTCATTGTTTTTGGAGATAATAACAATTCGTTTTCAAATGAATTGAAAATAACAACTTTTTCAACGGGTTCTATCTCAAATCCCTTAATTCTAGCAGGGATTTACAATCTATGCGATGTTTTTGTATGCCCCTCATTGTTAGAGAATCTTCCTAATGTTTGCATAGAGTCTCTTTTTTGCGGTGTTCCTGTCGCCGCGTTTAATACAGGGGGCATACCTGATATAGTTGAACATAAAAAAACAGGATATCTTGCCCAATGTTTCGACGCCGAAGATTTATATAACGGTATATTGTATTGCATTGATAATCATAATGAATTATCACATAATGCTTTAATAAAAGCACAAAAAGATTTTAATAATAAAGATATAATTCAAAAACACGTTGATTTTTATAAATCTGTTCTGAAAAAATAGTTAACCATTATGAAATTGTCTATCATAACCATCAATAAAAATAACGCCGCAGGTCTTGAAAAAACAATTCAAAGCGTTATTTCTCAAACAAATAAAGATTTTGAATATATAGTTATAGACGGAGCTTCAACTGACGGAAGCGTTGAAGTAATTAAAAAATATAGTTCCGGTATAAACTATTGGATTAGCGAGCAAGATACAGGTGTTTATAACGCCATGAATAAAGGCATACGAAAAGCCCAAGGGGAGTATTGCCTTTTCTTAAACAGCGGCGATTATCTGATTTCATCAGTAACATTGCAGGAAGTGTTTAATGAAATAAACAATATTCCCGCGACTGATATTTTTTACAGCGATGCTATTCTTTCTAATGGCAAAATTGTCAGCTATCCTGAACCTCTAACGGTCAATTTTTTAATATATTATGCTATTAATCATCAAAATTGCTTAATAAAACCTTCGTTGTTTTTAGAACATGGATTATATAATGAAGATCTTAATATTGTATCAGATTGGGAATTTGTTTTAAAAGAATTTTGGGTTCATAAAAGTAAATTTTTACATATTAAGACATCAATTTCAATATATGATATAAATGGGATTAGCACACTTCAAAAGTCTAAACTTTCAGCTGAAATTATAACTATGCTTCATAATGTTTTTAGTGAGTTATCAGAAATCATTATTGAACATAAAGAATATCATAATACACTTTATTATAATATTATAAGAAATTACGGTGAGACAAAACTTTTAACATTTTTTTTAAGAACATATCGTTTTTTAATATCCAGAACAAGCAAAATAAAAAAATTCCTTCTAAGATTCAGGGCTTCATCAAATAAATCTCAAAAAACAAATAGGCAATGAATGTTAATATTATTACATAGCGCCGGGAATCACAGTAATCGTCTTTTTCAAAATCTTCATTTTGAAGCGTTTTGTAAAGAATTTAATGTAAAATATATTAATCCTTCATTTGCTAATATGCATAAATATTATAAATCGCCGTGTAAGATATATAATATATCTAATTTTATATTACTTAAATTTCCTTTAATGCTTAGGATAATAAAAAAATTAAGATTATTTACTTATATTTCTTTTAACGAAAATATTAATACCCCCCCCCCCCCCCCCCCCCCCCCCCCAGAGACAATAAGCAAAATATTTATGTAGGCGGATGGTTTTTTAGAGTTCATGAACTTACGGCAAAATATCAGGACTATTTTATTGCCAAATATACATTAAAAGAAAAATATTATAAAGATAATAATTATTTAAAAATAATAAATAAACAAAAAGAAAATGGAAATATAATAATAGGGATTCATATCAGACGCGGCGATTATAAACAATGGAATGAAGGAAAATATTTTTTTGATGACAATGTTTATTTAAAATATAAACAAAACATGAAAAATGAAATTGAATCTAAATTAAACAAACAATGTAAAATTATTTTTTTTTCAAATGAACCTCTTTCTTTTGTCGAGGACGAAAATACATATATATCAAAAAATGATTGGTATATTGACCAATTTTTAATGAGTAAGTGTGATTTTTTGATTGGACCTCCAAGTACTTTTACATTATGGGCAAGTTATATTGGCAAAGTAAAATATTATCATATAGAAAATAACAACGGAATTATTAATCTTAATAATTTTCTTTATTGTAAAGGATAAGAAATAAATATGAAAACAGCCCTTATTTCAGGTGTTACCGGTCAGGACGGCGCCTACTTATCAGAATTTCTTCTTAAAAAAGGATATATCGTACACGGTATTAAACGCCGTTCATCAAGTTTTAACACCGAACGCGTTGATCATCTGTATCAGGATCCTCACGAAAAAAACAAAAAGTTTTTCCTGCATTACGGAGATCTTACCGATACTTCCAACCTTGTGCGTATTATTCAGGAAGTAAAGCCCGATGAAATATACAACCTAGGCGCGCAGAGTCATGTACAAGTTTCTTTTGAGGTTCCAGAATATACCGCCGATACGGACGGAATAGGAACATTAAGACTGTTGGAAGCTATCAGAATTTTAGGCATGGAGAAAAAAGTAAAGTTTTATCAGGCTTCCACAAGCGAATTGTTTGGCAAAGCGCAGGAAATTCCGCAGAAAGAGACTACCCCATTCTACCCGCGAAGCCCCTATGCTGCGGCAAAACTTTACGCTTACTGGATTGTTGTAAATTACCGCGAGTCCTACGGTATGTTTGCATGTAACGGTATACTTTTTAATCATGAAAGTCCAATCCGCGGGGAAACTTTTGTTACCCGCAAAATCACCCGCGCTGCCGCCCGCATAAAATTGGGATTACAGGATAAACTTTTTATGGGTAATATTGACGCCAAGCGCGACTGGGGGTATGCCGGCGATTATGTAGAGTTAATGTGGCTCATGCTGCAGCAGGAAAAACCCGATGACTTTATTATGGCGACCGGCGTTACAACCGCTGTTCGCGATTTTATAACGATGGCGTTTCTTGAAGTCGGTATAATACTGCAATGGGAAGGCAAGGACATTCATGAAAAAGGAATTGATAAAGACAGCGGTAAAGTTCTTGTGGAAATAGACCCTCGTTATTTCCGTCCCGCGGAAGTTGAAATTTTAATAGGAGATCCGACAAAGGCTTACGAAAAACTCGGCTGGAAACCAAGAGTTCAACTTCCTGAATTAATAAAAATGATGATCTACAATGATTTTAAATTAGCAGAAAAAGAAATACATCTTAAAGAGGGTGGTTTTGAGATAAAAAATTATTATGAATAAGAACGATAAAATTTATTTAGCTGGTCATAACGGGCTTGTGGGAAGCGCAATTATGCGAAAACTCCAATCAGATGGATTTAACAACATAATAACTAAAACCCACAAGGAACTCGATTTAATTGATCAAGCCGATGTTGAGCGTTTTTTTTCCGAAAATAAACCAGACTATGTTTTTTTAGCCGCCGCAAAAGTTGGTGGAATAGGAGCCAATTCACACTACCCTGCCGACTTTATTTACATCAATACTATGATTGGTTTTAATGTTGTACATTCAGCTTATAAAAACGGTGTAAAAAAATTGCTTAACCTTGGTTCGTCATGTATTTATCCTAAAATGGCTCCCCAACCGTTAAAAGAGGAATATCTTTTATCCGGCTCCCTTGAGCCGACAAACGACGCCTACGCCGTAGCAAAAATTGCGGTTATAAAACTTTGTAACTCTTACAATGTACAATACGGAACCAATTTTATTTCCGTTATGCCGACTAATCTTTACGGACCGGGAGATACTTACGATATCGAAAACGGACACGTACTTCCCGCTATGATAAAAAAATTTCATGAGGCAAAAATAAGCGGAACGGATAAAGTAACACTTTGGGGCGATGGTTCGCCTTACAGAGAATTTCTTTTCAGCGACGATTTAGCCTCCGCCTTATTCTTTCTGATAGGTTCCAAAAACGTCTCTGAAATAGGAGAACTAATCAATATCGGCACAGGTACGGATCTTACAATCAAAGAATTAGCTGAAATAATAAATAAAATTGTATATGCCGATGTTCCCGGTAAACATTGTACAATTGAATGGGATAAATCAAAACCAAATGGAACTCCGCGGAAACTTTTGGATGTAGGTAAATTAACATCTTTGGGCTGGAAAGCAAAAACAAACTTAACCGAGGGAATCGGCAAAGCATATAAGGATTTTTTAAGTAACATATAAAAATGCAGAATACTAAACCGTTTTTTTCAATAATAATTCCGGCATATAATGTTGAGAAATATATTGCTCGTTCAATATCATCTGTTCTTAATCAATCTTTTCAGGACTTTGAAATAATTATTATTAATGACGGTTCTGTCGACAAAACTATTGCTATTATTGACGGTTACGCAAAGGAAACGGAAAAAATAAATGTTTTGAATCATGTAAAAAATGAATCTCAACATGTTTCTCGCATAGATGGCGTTGCTGCTTCTAAAGGTCAATATGTTTTGTTTCTTGACTCTGATGACTATTTTACTGATAAAGCACTTACTATTTTATATAATGAAATACAAAAAAAACCATGTTATGATTTTTATGAGTTTGGATATATCATACAACCATCAGGCAAAGTGATTCTTCCTTCATTTAAAGGCAAAGATAGGTTTCCCGCTTATTTTTCAATAGATAATTATCCCGCACATACAATGTGGAATAAAGTTTATGATTCTATATTATTAAAAAAAGCATTTGCATCTCTTGAACGGATATTTATTGATAATGCTGAAGATACCTACGAATCTATAGTAATTTCATATTATGCAAAAAATATTTATATATTAAAAAAAAAATTAATTAATTATTCAATCGGTTCTGGAATATCAACGACTTATAAAGACTACGAAAAAACATTAACATTATTTCAATCCATTAAAACTATGTTTGATTTGGTTGAAAATTTTTTAAGAAAAGTAAATCAAAATGTAGAAATTAATAATTTATTTTATAAGTTTTTTGATTATTTAATTAATAATTATATTATTACACAAAAGAATGAAGAAGATAAAATTAAATTATTTTTAAATATAAATAATTATTTCAATAATAAAATATTTTTAGAATATTTATATTTCAATAAAAAGAAATTAAATGATGATTTATTTTCCCTTATTAATTCAATTGATTATCGTCTTGGACAAATATTATTATATCCAATAAAAAAAATAAAACATTTTTTATTTAAAAAATAGTTGAAAGGATACATTTAACTATAACAATACTCCACATAAACTTCTTAATGTTTTAAAATTATTATTTTTTAGCTGGAAAATAAGACCGCTCTGAAAGACCTAATTTACAATGTATATAAGGATTTTCTAAAATAACATTTACAATAATCATTCCAGTCTACAAAACAGAAAAATATCTAAATGATTGTGTGCAAAGCGTATTATCTCAGTCATTTTTAGATTATGAATGTATATTAATTGATGACGGCTCTCCGGATAATTGTCCTTCAATATGCGATGATTTTTCAAGAAATAATACAAGAATAAAAGTAATTCATAAAGAAAACGGAGGTTTAAGCGATGCTAGAAATACAGGAATATTACAAGCAGAAGGAAAATTTATTATTTTTTTGGATAGTGATGATAAATTAGCTGATAATAATACTTTAAAAAATTTGTATAATGTTATTCAAATAAAAGAAACAAATGTAATTATTAATGTAAATAGTATAGAATTTACAGATGCAGGCATAACGTCAATAATGAACAGTTATAGTAAAGATATTGTTTTTGCTAATCCCACTGTAATTATTGATGGTTTTAATAAATCGGGTATGTATCTTGCAGGCTGTTTTTTTGTAGTAAGAAAAGAATATTTATTAACAAATAATTTGTTCTTCAAAAAAAATATTATACACGAAGATGAACATTGGATGCCAAGAGTTCTGTTTAAAACGAATGAAATCACGGTAAATCATTATCTGTTCTATGCATATAGAGTTGGAAGAAACGATTCTATTACTTCAAATATTTCTGTTAAAAAATTACTTGATCTACTTGATATTATTAACGATTTATTAACATGGTCAAAAGAAGAGAATAATTATTCAAAAGAAGGCTGCTTATATATGAAAGAAAAAGCGAAAGCGTTATATTGTGATGTTTTTAAGTATAGCGATATAATAAAACATCAGGATAAAAAAGCTTACTATAATATCCATAAACAATTAAAAAATATTTCTAAAAGAATACCTAATAATTTTAAAAGTAAATATATTTTATTAACTAGAATAATTGGATTATACAATACGGAATTACTACACAAATTATATATAAAAATCAAGAATAAACATCTTAATAAAGAAAATGAGTAATATTCTTTACACACTAATAATTTTTCCCATAGAACAAGTAATAGAACTTTGTTATGCCTTTGTTTATGGACTGACCAAAAGTTATAGTTTATCTATTATTGGCTTGAGCATAGCCGTAAGCACGCTTATTCTGCCTATTTACCTTATGGCTGAGAGAAGCCAAAAGGCGGAAAGAGACAAGCAAAAACAAATGAAAGAAAAAGTAGATAAAATAAAAGCGGTTTTCAAAGGCGATGAAAGGCATATGCTGCTTTCAACTCTTTACAGGCAAAATAACTATCATCCTATATATGTCCTTAGTAACAGCCTGGATTTATTTATACAGATTCCGTTTTTTATCGCCGCTTATCATTTTCTTCATAATTTGAATATACTAAACGAACAAAAATTTATATTCATAAATGATCTAGGGGCTCCTGATAAACTACTTGGAGGAATTAATCTTCTTCCTGTTTTAATGACTGTTATTAATTGCGTTTCAGGTGCGATATATGCAAAGGGACTTCTTTTAAAAGATAAAATACAACTTTATGGAATGGCGGCTATTTTTCTTGTTCTTTTATACAATTCGCCCTCAGCATTAGTTTTATACTGGACATGCAATAATATATATAATTTAATTAAAAATATAGTTATTAAATATAATTATTTTAAGAAATTAAAGCAAATTATCGGATACATTGGTAATAAATTTGTTATAAAAGACATTACGCTTTGCAGTAATGATAAAACCTTTATTTTATCTATAATAGGGATATCCTTATTAATAGGGGTTGTAATACCATCCAGCCTGATAGCTTCCAGTGTGGAAGAGTTTTCGTTTATAAAACCGTTTTCCTCCCCTTTACCGTTTATCGGTATTACATTACTTCAGTCGGCTGGAATATTATTATGGTTTATTTGTATTTACTATCTTTTTACAAGACATGTACGCCAAATAATGACATTTATATTAACTTGCGCGCTTGGCTTATTTATAGTTAATGTTTTTTGTTTCAAAATAAATTACGGTTTTATGACACCCGATTTAAATTTCTCATCTTTTCATTCAGTTACGCTATTGTATAAAGTAATTAATATGCTTGTTCTGTTGTTAACAGCCGCAGTAATAATAATTCTTTTATTAACAAAGAAAGAAAAAATATTATTTGCATTACAAAGTATTATTATATTATCACTTTTATGTTTTGGAACAATGAATATTTACAAAATTAATAAAAATTTTATTAAAGTAAATACGAGTGACGGTGTAAATTTAAATTCTGATAACTTTGGGGATTTTAATAAATATTATACTTTTTCCAAAAATGGAAAAAATATAATTTTAATAATGCTGGATTATGGCTTATCCGGATATGTTCCGTATATTTTTAATGAAAAACCGGAATTACTAAATAGTTTTAATGGATTTACATACTATCCCAATACAATTTCATTTGGCGCTCATACCATTCATGGTTTTCCCGGAATATTTGGCGGATATTACTATACGCCGCTTGAAATATATAATCGCTACAAAGAATCATGGCTGGATGAATACTATAAAGCTTTGCAGGTATTGCCGGTAATTTTTGCTGAATCAAATTATAATGTATCAATACTAAATCAATTTTGGATGGATTATTCAAAATTTGATAAATTTAAAAATATCTCGGGACATAGTACACGGTTCGAATTCATTAATAATTATTGTTATCAATATAAGGATGAATTTCTTTTTAAGGATTATTATAGATTATTATCAGATACGTTATTGAGGTTTTCACTATTCAGAATTTCTCCTTATATTTTTCATACTATTATTTATAATAAAGGAAGGTATTTATTATTCAATGAATATACATACGATAGTTCATATTCAAAATATACAATAGATGGTCATGCTCTTTTGCATTACCTTCCGAATATTACGAAAATAACAGATGATAATTCAAATCAATTTACAGTACTCGTAAGTGATATTGTTTGTCACGCTGCTTTTATGAAAATACCTGATTATAAACCATCAAACAATATTAAATTTAGAGGCAGCGGGCTTTTTTCAGAAGAAAAATATTATCATGCAATGGTATCTTCATTCTCCCTTCTTGCAAAATGGTTTGATTTTTTAAAAGATAACGGAGTATATGACAATACCCGTATAATTTTAGTATCTGACCATGGATTAAAGGTAATGAATCCTTTTAATGAAGAAAATAATCTGCCAAGAGAAAGAGAATTATTGGAATTTAATTCTTTATTAATGGTAAAAAATTTCAATGCTGACTTTGATATAAAAACAAATAATACATTTATGACTAACGCCGATGTCCCTCATATTGCGACAGAAGGTTTAGTTTATCCTTTAATTGATCCGTTTACCGGGAAAGAAATGTCTATAGAAAAAGCTAATGGCGTAACAATAACATGCAATGATTATTGGGAACCTGATGATTTTAATAAAACAACTATAAAACCTGATGAATGGCTTTTCGTTAAAGACAATGTATTTGACCCTGCAAACTGGTCAAAAATAACAATCAAAGAAAAATAAAAATGCTAACTATCGGTATACCAACTTATAACAGGAAAAAACTTTTGGAAATAATGGCTTCATCGCTTTATGAATCTGATATTTCTGTACCTCATAACATCAGAATATATGACGATTGCAGTACAGAATATGGATTGGATGATTTAAAAAAAATATTTCCAACAGCTGCATCTATAAAAATTAATGAAGTAAATTTAAAAGCTGACAAAAATACATATCAAATGTATAATAACTTTTTATCTACATCAGATGAGTTGCTTTTTAACGCAGATTCTGATCTTATCTTTAGCAAAGACTGGCTGAATAAAGCTCTAGAATTATTTGAAAAAACAGAGGGAATTTTATCTGTTTTTAATGCGAATACACATGAACCGTATAAAATAATTGATGATGAATTGTATATAAAGAAATCAATCGGAGCCGCAGGAACTTTATTTCATCGTGACAGAGTGTCAGAATTTGTCGCAAATATCGCTTCGCCGGATACTTTAACGGAAATAGATTGGCGGTTTTCAGAATATTTTAAAAGTATCAATCTACCGATATTCTGTGTTAACAAAAGCCTGGTACAGCATATTGGATATTTTGGGCAACATACAAAATACTATTTTGATTTTGGAAGAAATTTTAAAATTGAAACAACAAGCCAGGGACAGATTATAAATGATATATTTGAGAAATTCATTGATGATATACGAAATTTGGATATAGAAAGGGATGTACGGGATAATAAATTTTTTTATCATTTACGACGTTGTATAGTTTTAATAATAAAAAAAATACTGCCATCTAAGATATTTATCAAATTAAGAGCAAGTATTTATAAAAAGAAAAATAAATAAAGCTGTACTATATAAATGGATCCTGTAAAAAAAATTCTGATTAACGGCGACTTTCTCTGCCGCAGGCTTACGGGCATAGAACGTTATGCCTATGAAATTACCCGCCGTTTGGACAATCTTTGCGCAAAAGATGAAATTGCAATTGTAATTCCTTCTTTTCTTGAGAATATTCCGGATTATAAAAACCTTGAAATTATCAGACTGGAAAAAAAAAGCAAGTCAAATATCCGCTGGCTAATGCTAGCTTTGCAGGGTTTCCTGCTGACGCATAAAAAATATATAATTCTTGAATTCGGTAATTGCTGCCTGCCTCTGGCGCCGGGTATTGTTTTTCTGCACGATATTTACTGTGAATTTTTTCCCGAGGACTTTGTCAGCAGAAGGGATAAATTTACAAGATTTTACAGCAGAATACAATACCGGTTTATTTCGCATTTGGCAAAAAAAATAGCAACTGTCTCTGAATACAGTAAAAAAGAAATCAGTAAAACCTTTAACATTGATCCGTCAAAAATAAATGTTATTTATAGCAGCGCGGATCATATTCGTGATATTGATTCTGATTTCTCTATATTTGAGCAATTTCCCATGCTAAAAGAAAAACAATTCTTTTTTTCATTGGGAAGTTTATCAAAACGTAAAAATATTAAATGGATTATTGAGTACGCTAAAAAACATCCCGAATCGACTTTCGCTATTTCCGGAACTAGTCTTTCGACCGTAAAAGTAAATGAACTGGACGATGAAATTCCTCAAAATATAATCATGTTGGGCTACCTTGACGATTCAAAAGTAAAAGCTCTAATGACAAAATGCCAAGCGTTTGTTTTGCCTTCCTACTATGAAGGTTTCGGTCTTACTCCTCTTGAAGCTCTGTCCTGCGGAGCGCAAATAATTATCGCAAAAGCTGCAAGTCTTCCTGAAATTTACGGAAACACAGCACACTATATAGATCCATACAGTATCGACATTGATCTTGACATTCTGCTGAATGATCCTGTTGAAAAACCGGACGCGATTCTTGCAAAATATTCTTATGATACTTCGGCTGAACAAGTATATAATTTAATAAAGGAATTTACGCGATGATTAAACCAAAGACAGTATATCTTGGAATGCGCGGCGATATTATTCACCCGGGAATAATCAATATTATACGCCAAGGCGCAATACTCGGCGAATTAACTGTCGGACTTTTAACCGATTCCGCTATCGCATCGCATAAACGCCTTCCCTATTTAAGTTATGAACAAAGAAAAGATGTAATCGAAAATGTTAAGGGCGTTGCTCAAGTAATCCCTCAGGAAGAATGGAGTTATGTACCTAACTTACAAAAATTAAAACCCGATTATATAATCCACGGAGACGATTGGAAAAGCGGTCCCTTGCGAAAAGAACGCGATGAAGTTTTTGCGGTAATGAAAGAACTCGGCGGCGAGGTTATCGAGATTCCATATACTGCGGGAATTAATTCATCTTCAATTAATGAGGCGATACGTTCCATCGGAACAACGCCGGACATTCGGCTTAAAACACTTTGCAGACTTCTTGACACAAAACATCTTGTAAGAATTATGGAAGCGCATTCGGGTTTGTCCGGTTTAATAATAGAAAATCTTGAAATTGAAAAAGAAGACGGCTTGCACAGTTTTGACGGAATGTGGTCGTCAAGTTTAACGGACTCCACAAGCAAAGGAAAACCCGATATTGAAGCGGTCGATCTTACTACACGCCTGCAGGATTTAACAAATATTCTTGAATGTACGACAAAGCCGATAATTTTTGACGGCGATACAGGCGGTCAGCATTTTGCCTTTACCGTTAAAACACTTGAGCGAAACGGAATATCGGCGGTAATCATAGAAGATAAAACAGGACAAAAAAGAAATTCGCTTTTCGGCACTGATGTTAATCAGGAATTATGTCCTATTCCCGAATTCTGTGACAAAATTAAAGCTGGAAAACAGGCGCAGGTTACAAAAGAATTTATGATTATCGCGCGTCTTGAAAGTTTAATTGCCGGTTTCCCAGTCTCCCACGCAATGGAAAGAGCGAGAGCTTTTGTTGAGGCTGGCGCAGACGGCGTTATGATACACAGCAAGGAAAAATCTGGCGACGACATTAAAGAATTTTGCTCTCTTTTCCGCGCCGAATATCCGCACGTGCCGATTGTTCTTGTTCCTACAACATATAACAAGTTTACGGAAAAAGAGCTCGCCTCATGGGGCGCGAATATTATTATCTATGCGAACCACATGCTGCGCTCGGCGTATCCGGCAATGATGAACACCGCAAAAATGATTTTGGAAAACGAGCGTTCTTTGGAAGCGGATTCTGTTTGTATGCCTATAAAAGAAATACTTGAATTAATTCCGGGCGGTAAATAATTGATAGAAGCGTCATATTTTTACAACAAACTCGCAGAAAAGGGAGTCGGCTTTTTTTCAGGCGTTCCCGATTCTCTCCTTAAAGATTTTTGCGCTTATATTACAGATCACGCCGAGAAGCAAAACCACATTATCGCTGTGAACGAAGGAGCTGCCGTCGGTCTTGCCTGCGGATATCATCTTGCCGCAAACCGCATACCGCTTGTGTATATGCAAAATTCAGGCATCGGCAATGCGGTTAATCCTCTGCTCTCTCTTGCGGATAACGAAGTTTACTGCATACCCTTAGTTCTTGTCATCGGCTGGCGCGGAGAACCCGGCGTACATGACGAGCCTCAGCATATTAAACAGGGAAAGGTTACCTGCTCGCTTCTTGAAAGCATGGGCATCCCTTATGCTGTACTGGAAAAAGATGAAAATAGCGTAAACAATCAGATTGAAACTTGTTTTAAAACGATTTCCGAAACAAGTTCACCATACGCTCTTGTTATACGAAAAGAAACATTCTCGCCCTATACCCTTCAAAAAAAAGAAGAACATAACGCGATAATGACACGCGAGGAAGTAATCGAAGAAATCGCAGCAAACCGGGAAGGGATTATAGTTTCCACTACGGGAATGATTTCGCGCGAATTGTACGAGTTACGCGATAAAGCTAGTACAGGTCATGCTCGTGATTTTCTTACTGTAGGCTCTATGGGTCATGCCTCCTCCATTGCGTTGTCAATCGCTTTGCAAAAACCGCTATTACAGGTAACCTGCCTTGACGGAGACGGTGCGGCGCTTATGCATATGGGCTCCTTTGCCGCAATCGGAGCGCAAAAACCGCGTAACTACTGCCATATAGTTCTTAATAACGGCGCACATGATTCTGTCGGAGGACAGCCAACTATCGCCCCATTTATTGATATTCCATCCGTCGCTCGGGCTTGCGGTTATGCAAAAGTGTATCAAGTTAAAACAAAAAAAGAACTTAAAAAGATTTTAACTAAAAAAAACGAAGTGCTTACATTTATTGAGGTAAAAGTAAAAAAAGGCGCGCGTAAAGATTTGGGGCGTCCAAAAGTAACACCGCAGGAAAACAAAGAAGCGTTTATGAAATTTATTAATGACCATAGTCTCCGCGTTGCAAAACCGTTCGATTAATAAAGGACTGTACAAGTGGTTTGAACTTTACCACGAACCACACGAACAACGACAAGATATGTGCATAAAGTTCGTGATGTTCGTGTGGTTCGTGGTAGAAATTCTTCTTTAATTAATTGTACAAGTCAACGAAGCTATAAAAAAGGATAAAAATGATAAAACAGGCGATTATTGTCGCGGCGGGTCTTGGTTCTCGTCTTAAAAAAAAAATAGTTTCAATGCCAAAAGGTTTTCTTGAATTAAGTGGCATTGCTATAGTTGAATGGTCGGTTCAAAAATTACTTGCCTGCGGCGTTGAAAAAATTATTATAGGTACGGGTTATCACGCCGAGGCATACGACGAGCTTGCGAAAAAATATCTCGCCATTCAAACCGTTTTCAGCGCCGAATACGAAACGACAAGCAGTATGGCTACATTGAACGTATGCGCTCCTTATGTAACCGATGATTTTTTGCTTTTGGAATCAGACCTTATCTACGACAGCATAGGGTTGAGTGTCCTTTGCAACGATATTCATAAAAATGTTATCCTCGCTTCCAGCGCAACCAATTCAGGCGATGAGGTGTACTTGGAAGCGGCTAACGGCTCGTTTTTAAAAGCGCTTTCAAAAAACAAAGCCGAATTATCTTCCACCTGTGGCGAGCTTGTCGGAATTACAAAAATTTCCCTCTCGCTCCTTAAGGCTATGTGCGCTTATTATGAAAAAAAACGCGCTGAGCTTCCCAAACTTGATTACGAACACGCAATCATGGCGTGTAACGATTCAAATCCTGTATTTATCCGTAAAGTTGAATATTACGCATGGCGGGAAATTGACGACGAAAGCCATCTTGAAATGGCGCAAAATGAAATACTTCCGCTTATTCAGGAAAATGAATCGTTACGCCAAATACGCCGCGAAGTTTTGTTAAATCCCGGTCCTGCGACAACAAGCGACAGCGTTAAATACGCCCAAGTTTGCGCCGACATTTGTCCTCGCGAGAAAGAATTCGGCGATGTTATGAAATGGGTATGCAAAGAGCTTACCGCCGTTGTCGCAGACCCGTCCGAATATGAAACGGTATTTTTCGGCGGTTCCGGCACTGCCGCCGATGAAGCGATGATTTCTTCCTGCGTTCCCGAGAACGGAAATATTCTTATTGTCGATAACGGTTCTTACGGGGAAAGAATAGCGAAAATAACATCGGTTTATAAAATAAACCACACTGTATTTAAAAGTTCCACTTACGAAAAAATCGATATAACCGCTCTTGAGAACGAATTTAAAACAGGGAAATATACCCACCTTGGCATTGTGTACCACGAAACGACAACAGGTTTGCTTAATCCGCTTGATGTTATTTGTCCGCTGGCAAAAAAATACAACATGGTTACAATAGTTGACGCTGTCAGCATATACGCCGGAATGCCGATGAATCTTTCCAAACTTGGTATTGATTTTATGGCTTCCACTTCCAATAAAAATATTCAAGGAATGGCTGGCGTCGGTTTTGTTATCTGCAAAAAAAACGAGCTTGAAAAAACAAAAAATATCACAATGCGAAATTATTATCTTAATATTTATGATCAATACGCTCATTTTACCAAGACAGGACAAACTCGCTTTACTCCGCCCGTTCAAACGCTTTATGCGTTAAGGCAGGCAATTCTTGAAACTAAACAGGAAACAGTAGAAAAACGTTGGGAGCGTTATACGGAATGTTGGCGTATTCTAGTTGACGCCGTTAAAAAATTCAATTTGAAAATGTTGGTAAAAGAAGAAGATCAGTCTCATTTAATAACAGCCATTTTTGACCCTGATACTCCGAAATACAGTTTTGAAGATTTGCATGATCTTGCCCGTAAACACGAATTTACCATTTACCCGGGAAAACTGGGGAACATAAATACTTTCAGAATTGCCAATATCGGCGATATAAAGCCGCATGAAATGAAAAGATTTACAACAGTTCTTAAAAGTTATCTTGATTCTATCGGGTGGAAATAAATATAAGATAAGATAATTGACAATGTTCATTTCTGCATGATAAATTCATTAGAATGAACGCTATTTTCCGGTAAAAATAAGGAGGATAATATGAAAAAACTTTTCTGGTTTACAGTTGTGATATTTCTGGCAGGAATCGCAATCTCATGTAAAAATGAATCTAATGAGGTAATGATTTTCACCTCATCTGAAGATTTTAGGATTGAACATCTTCAAAAACGGCTTGATGAACAATTTCCGCAATATACAGTCAAAATTAATTATACAACAACTGGTAATCTGGCCGCGAAACTTAAAGCGGAAGGAACAGAAACGGACTGCGATATTATCGGTGAGTTGGACGCCGCATATCTTGAGGGTATTTTAGATAATCTTGCTGATCTTTCATCCTTCGACAGTTCCGTTTTTTTAGACGAACTGGTTCCCGCTCATCGTAAATATCTTCCTTTTATTAAAAGCGCAGGCTGTATAATCATCAATGAAAAATTCATGGCTGACAGAAAACTTCCCATTCCCACATCGTATCAGGACTTGATAAAACCGGAATATAAAGGCGTTCTTTCTATGCCTAATCCAAAATCTTCAGGAACTGGCTATTTCTTCCTGAAAAATCTTGTAAACGCGTGGGGAGAGGATGTGGCTTTTGCATATTTTGACAAATTTGCAGATAACGTGCTTCAATTTACATCGTCAGGCTCAGGACCGGTAAATGCCCTAATTCAAGGTGAGGCTGGTATTGGATTGGGAATGACCTTTCAGGCAGTAACCGTCATGAATACCAAAGGCGTGCCTTTAAAGATTGTTTATTTCGAGGAAGGCTCCCCGTACACGGTGTATGGAATGGCAATGATAAAGGGAAAAGATTCGAGAAAAGCGGTTAGGGATGTATTTGAATTTTATGTAAATACATTAACCCGCGAAGACAAAGAACTTTTCGTACCTGAACAAATATTCAAATCACAAGAAAATAATATTCCCAATTATCCTAAAAATGTAAAATCAGCCGATATGAGGGGAAGCGAAAGCCTTCCTGAAAAAGAACGATTATTGGCAAAGTGGAAATATTAATTCCGGAGTACAGCGGTGGCGATAAAACTGGAGATTCAAAATTTAAAGCAGGTTTTTAACCGGCAGGAAGTGCTCCACGGGCTGAATTTTACCGTGAACGACGGTGAGTTTCTTTCTGTTTTGGGACCTTCCGGCTGCGGTAAAACCACAATCCTGCGAATACTCATAGGGCTTTTATCCCCCACGTCCGGGCATATTATAAAAGACGGAAATGACATTACCGCCTTTCCCGCTTCAAAACGGGGCATGGGAATTGTGTTTCAAAATTATGCGCTGTTCCAGAATATGACTGTTCTTGGCAATGTTGAGTACGCGCTGAAATTCAACAAAGAATCAAAATCAAATTCGCGGACAATTGCCAAAGAGATAATTGAACAGGTGTGGCTTTCCGAACACATTCACAAAAAGCCATGGAAACTTTCAGGCGGCCAGCAGCAGCGGGTGGCTATCGCCCGAACCTTGGCTTGCAAGCCGGAGATTATTCTCTTTGACGAACCTATGTCCGCGCTGGACGCGGCGACGCGTTTGTCGTTACGTGATGAAATCAAGCGCATACAGCGGCAGTTCCGTACAACAATGATCTATATCACGCATGATCAGGAAGAAGCGTTCGCGCTTTCGGATCGTATTATGGTGATGGATAATGGGACTATTCAGCAGTTGGATACGCCTGAATCTATTGTCTCAAATCCAGCCAATGATTATATCAGAGAATTTATAATTGACAATCTCCGGCTTAAAATCAATTCCCTTGTTAAATATGTTCAGCCAGGGATGATGGGATGAGCGCCGCTGTAAATACGTTTATCTGCGGCGTTCCGCGCCGAAGTTCTTTTTTTCAATCCAATTCAGTCAAATTACTGCTGGGATGTTTTCTCTTCGTTACGGTGATCTGTCCGTTGGGAAAAATGCTGATGAATATGATTGGCTCGGACATTTCATATGTTCTGAGACTGCCCAGATTCAGGGAGGCGCTGCTTAATTCAATATACGCCGCAGCAACCGCAACTATAATTTCCATTTTTCTTGCATGGGGTTTCGCTTTGTGCGTAGTTCGCAGTAACCTGCGTTTTCGGGAAGTTTTTTCGGTTTTTGTTACCTTGCCGATGCTTATCCCTTCTATTTCTCACGGCATGGGGCTGATACTTTTGTTAGGCGCAAACGGCATTATTACACGGCTCTTCGGTCTTGGAGGCACGATCTATGGTTTTCACGGCATTGTGCTTGGGTCGGTTTTTTACGCGTTTCCCGTGGCGTTTCTCATGCTGGCGGACATACTCAAATACGAAGACGGTTCTCCCTATGAAGCCGCCGAGGTACTGGGAATTCCGCGTACAAACCAGTTTTTCTCAATAACTTTTCCATACTTGCGTAAGCCTCTTATTTCGGTGGTTTTCGCCGTGTTTACCCTGATCTTTACCGATTACGGCGTTCCTTTGATGATAGGAGGCAGGTTTATTACTTTGCCGATACTTATGTATCAGGAAGTGATAGGGCTTTTGAATTTCAGCCGGGGCAGCGTGATTGGTTCAATCCTCCTTATTCCTGCGGTTATTGCTTTTGTGTTTGATCTTCTGAACCGCGACAGGGCGAATCAGAATTTTATCATTAAGGAAAAAACCAAACAGGAAAACAAACTGAGGGACTCCTGCGCCGCGTGTTATGTGATACTGATATGCCTGATTATTGCTATGCCTGTAATAGTCTTTGCCTTCCTCTCTTTTATCAACAGTTACCCCTTAAACATGGGTTTGTCATTCCGTAACATTGCCAAAACCATGAACATGGGCGCGGGACATTATCTCGGCAATTCACTTGTTATTGCCGTTTGGGTTTCAGTTCTTGGAACAGCCATTTCATGGATCACCGCCTATTTTACCGCCCGTACTCCAGGTAAATCATCACGGATGCTGCATCTTATTTCAATTACATCGCTGGCAATCCCGGGACTGGTGCTGGGTCTTGCCTATGCGCTTTTTTTCAAAGGCACTTTTTTTTATACCAGCCTTGCCATGTTGATTCTCGTCAACACGATTCACTTTATGGCGTCCCCGTATCTCATGGCATATAACTCTTTGGGAAAATTAAACGGCAATCTTGAAGACGTAGGAAGAACGCTTGGCGTAGGCCGTTTCCGCATTATCCGCGATGTGCTGATCCCTCAGACAAAACTGACTATTTTGGAAATGTTTTCTTATTTTTTCGTCAATTCAATGATGACAATTTCCGCCGTTTCATTTTTAAGCACGGTGCGAAACCGCCCCGTTTCCCTTATGATCACAATGTTTGAAGCCCAGTTGTTTCTTGAAGGAGCGGCGTTTGTTTCTATCCTTATACTGGGAAGCAATTTGACGATAAAATGCGCCGTATATGTTATTACAAAAATAATAAAAAAAAGAGCTGAAAAACAATGCTGACACGAGCCCAGTTTGACGTACTGGTCTTCTTAGAACATGAAAAAAACGAAAAAAAAATGACACAGCGGAATATTGCCCGCATGACCGGTATGTCGCTCGGCACGGTGAATAAAGTGATGCTTCATCTTGGTGAAAACGGTATGTTGGAAAACAACATTTTGACCGTAGCCGGTTTTAAAGCCCTTGAACCGTACCGCGTTAAAAGGGCGATCTTCATTGCCGCCGGTTTCGGTTCCCGTCTGGTTCCTATTACGCTTAATACTCCCAAGCCGCTTGTACGCGTTAAGGGCGTGCGCATTATCGACACATTGCTTGACGCGGTATGCACCGCCGGCATTGAAGAAGTTGTAATTGTACGCGGTTATTTGGGAGAACAGTTTGACCAGTTAAAATACAAATACCCGAAGATTCAATTTCTGGAAAATCCCTTGTACAATGAGTCAAATAACATTTCTTCTGCTATGTGCGTCCGCTATATGCTGCAAAACGCCTATGTTTTGGAATCCGATCTTCTGCTTATAAATCCCGCCCTTATCCAAAAGTATCAATATGCAAGTAATTATCTAGGTGTTTCTGTTGAGCGTACCGACGACTGGTGCTTTGAGACCAACAATGGAATTATCACGAGGATAAGAGTTGGCGGACAGAACTGCCATCATATGTTTGGCATTTCCTACTGGACTCATGAAGACGGAGCGAGGCTGGCGGATCACATCAAACAAGTGTATGAGATGCCGGGCGGCAAAGAACGCTATTGGGATCAGGTGGCGTTGGAATATTTTATCAAAGACTACTCTGTTGAAGTGCGGGAATGTACCTTTGAGGATATTATTGAAATTGACACTTTCAATGAATTAAAGAAACTTGATGAGACTTACAGGGTTTAGATATGGAAAATTATTTATCGGGTAATTTATACAACAATACGGCGGATTTTTATGATTATGACAATCGTGAAATCATTAAAGATGATTTGGATTTTTATGTGGAATACGCAAATCAAACAAAAGGGCCGATTCTTGAACTGGCAAGCGGAACCGGAAGGGTTTCATTGCATGTAGCTGAAAAAACAGGCAGAATAATTGAATGTATTGAACTTTCACAGCAAATGCTGGAAAGATTTTCGGACAAGTTAAAGAATTCATCCAAACAATTACAGGAAAATATACATATCCATAAAGGGGATATGTCAGATTTTAATCTTAATCAAAATTTTGAATACATAATGATACCTTGGCGGGCGCTGCAATGGCTGCCCGTTCAGGAAAAAACCATAGACTGTTTAAATTGCGTGTATAAACATTTGTCAGATAACGGTATTTTTGTATTTGATATATTCAAACCGAGAATATACGATGAAAAATGGTTTGGTAAAGAAGACATATCATATGATATTGTTGACGGAAACAAACGTATAATCCGTTCTACAATAAATCATCATGCTGATACCGAAAAAAAATATATCCAGTATAAAAACAAAATACGGATATTGGAAAACGGCGCTGAAAGGGTTAAAGAAGATTTGTTAACAATAAAATATTATGAATATAATGACATCGTTGACATATTAAAAAGCTTAAAATTTAAAATTAAAGAAGAATATGGTTATTATGATAAAAGAAGTATAAAAGACGGAGAGGAAATGATATTTGTATGTACAAAATAATTCTGTTTTAATAATTGAAACAAGTCAGGAGGTTCTATGATAATCCGTTCTAAAGCCCCGCTACGTCTTGGACTTGCAGGCGGCGGAACAGACATAGCCGATTACTACAACCGCTACGGCGGTTATGTGCTAAACGCGACAGTCGATATGTACGCCTACTGCACAATCGAGCCGAATGATTCAGACAAAATAGAATTTATCGCCGCCGATTTGGGCAAACAAGAAGAATATTCAGCCTGCGAAAAACTTTCTGTCTCCCCTTCCCTTCCATTGCATTGCGGTATCTACAACAGGATTATCTCCGATTTTGTAAAAAAACCTCTCTCTTTTAAAATGACAACTTACTCAGACGCGCCCGTCGGTTCCGGTCTTGGTTCGTCTTCCACAATGGTTGTGGCGATAATCAAGGCTTTTGAGGAATGGCTTAATTTACCGTTAGGTGAATACGATATTGCCGCTCTTGCCTGTAAAATTGAACGTGAAGACATAGGGTTGGCAGGCGGCAAACAGGACCAGTATGCAGCTACATTCGGCGGTTTTAACTTTATGGAGTTTTATGAGAACGAGCGCGTAATTGTTAATCCGCTTCGTCTTAAACGCTGGATTAGAAACGAAATTGAAGCATCGCTTATTTTATATTATACCGGCGTTTCAAGAGAAAGCGCAAATATCATTAACGAACAAATTAAACATACACAAAAAGGCGACGCAAAAAATATTGAAAGTATGCACGAAATGAAAAGACAATCGGTAATTATGAAAGAAGCCCTGTTGAAAGGTGATTTTAAAGGTTTCTCCGACTGTCTTTTAAACGGCTGGCTTGCAAAGAAAAACGCCGCCGCGTCAATTTCAAATTCTTTTTTGGATGATTTGTATCAATACGCGCTTGATAACGGCGCGGAATCGGCAAAAATCTCAGGCGCGGGCGGCGGCGGTTTTATGATGATATACTGTAATCCTTGTAAAAGGATCGCGCTTATCTGCGCGCTTAAGGAAAAGCAAGGTATTATACTTACACCTTCTTTCACCGAGATAGGTACTCAGGCATGGCGCTTGAGTTAATGGAGTATTATGGACAAGGAAATAAATTATATAAATACGCTGATTCAGCGTTATCCGACACTGGAATCCGTCAAAGCCGATATAAGCACGGCATTTGACATTATTGCCGATTCATACGCGAACGGCGGAAAATTATTGATAGCGGGTAACGGAGGCAGCGCTTCCGATGCCGAACATATCGCGGGCGAATTAATGAAAACTTTTTCAAAAAAAAGAAATTTACCTGAATCATTTATTACCGATATAAAAAAAGTTGATTCTGAAATCGCCGATTATCTTATTCCGCGTATGCAGCCAGGACTACCTACAATCGCTCTTTCCGGCCACGCGTCGCTTAACACAGCTTGTATAAATGATATTGACGGGAATATCACTTTTGCGCAGCAAGTTTACGGTTACGGAAAAGAAATAGATGTATTACTTGCCATATCCACTTCCGGAAACTCGAAAAACGTGCTTTATGCGGTTGCCGTTGCAAAGGCGAAAAAGCTTAAAATCATCGCCCTTTCCGGCGGAACAGGCGGAGAGTTAAAAAAGTACGCGGACGTAAATATTATCGTACCTGAAACAGAAACTTATAAAGTACAGGAACTGCACCTGCCTGTATATCATTGCCTCTGCCAAATGTTGGAGAATCATTTCTTTTAATGCAAGTTGTAATAATGGCAGGCGGTAAAGGGACCCGCGTATCTTCAATTGCAAACGATATTCCCAAGTCTATGATTCCGATATGCGGCAAGCCCATACTCGAACATCAAATCGAGTGCCTGAAAAAAAACGGTTTAGCGGAAATTATTCTTGTTATTGGACATCTCGGCGAACATATTAAAGATTATTTTGATAACGGCAAACGCTTTGGATGCAATATTTCTTACTATACGGAAATCGAACCGCTTGGAACCGCCGGAGCGTTATACAAATTAAAAAACCTGTCCGGCGATTTTATTTTGTTAAACGGCGATATTATTTTTGACATTGATTTTTCACGAATGATAAACTTTCACCGTGAAAAAAAAGCCCATGTTACGCTTGCCGTACACCCCAACAGCCACCCCTTTGACAGCGCGGTTATTTTCAGTAACGGCAATAATCAGGTAACGCGGTGGCTCAACAAGGAAGACGAGCGCACATGGTACAAAAATCAGGTGAACGCGGGAATTCATATCATTTCAGCCGATTTCTTAAAATCCTGTCCGCAATCAAAAGAAAAAATTGATCTCGACCGCGATATGCTTAAACCTTCAATTTCAGGCGGTAAAATTTTCGCCTACTCTACTCCTGAATACATAAAAGACATGGGCACTCCCGAGCGTTACGCGCAAGTTACATCGGATATTGAAAATGGAATTGTTAGACAAAAAAATCTGTCAGTAAAGCAAAAATGCGTTTTTTTAGACAGGGACGGTACTATCAATATATTCAATGACTTTATCACCAAACCTGAAGATTTTGAGTTAATCGAAGGCGCGGCGGAAGCGATCAAAAAAATAAACGTCCTTGGATACCTTGCCATTGTTATAACAAATCAGCCAGTAATAGCCCGCGGCGAAGTGGATTTTGAAACGCTTGACTTGATTCACATGAAGATGGAAACCGATTTAGGCAAACACGGCGCTTATATAGACGATCTTTTTTATTGTCCTCATCACCCTGACAAAGGATTCCCCGGTGAGCGTCCCGAATTCAAGATTAATTGTGATTGCCGCAAACCGAAACCGGGAATGATATTTCAGGCGGCAAAAAAATACAATATCGATCTTTCGCTGTCATATATGGTCGGGGATGATATGCGCGATGTTAATGCAGGAATTAACGCGGGCTGTATCCCGATATTTTTAACAAATGATAAACCAGTTGAAGATATGAATAATATAAAAACATTTTCCAAATTGCGTGATTTCGCTGAACTGTTTTTATCGTAGGAGGACTTATGATTCATTTCTATCCGCTTTACATTGACCCGGGTACAGGAAGCGCAATGTTCTCCATTTTAATAGGGGCTGCGGCGACAATTTATTTTCTGGGACGTGCGTTAATAATAAAGTTAAAAGTATTTTTTTCAGGCGGAAAAGCTTCCAACACCGTTTCTGCGGATCATTCTTTTGTAATTTATAACGAGGGAAAACAGTACTGGAATGTTTTTAAACCTGTCCTTGAAGAATTTGAAAACCGAAAGGTTGCTCTTCTGTACTTTACTTCCGCTAAGGATGATCCTGTTTTTGATACATCATGGAGTTTTATAAAGCCGGAATATATCGGCGAAGGAAACCGCGCTTTCGCTCGTCTTAATATGCTTCGCGCCAAAATCTGTCTTATGACTACTCCCGGTCTTGATGTATACCAATTAAAGCGTTCAAAGATGGTCAGGCATTACGCTCATGTTCTTCACGAGGTGGGTGATGCCATGTATCGCCTTTTCGGAATTGATTACTTTGACTCAATATTATTGACCGGCGATTACCAGGCCGAGGATATCAGAACACTGGAACGAAAACGCGGTCTTCCAGAAAAGATACTCCTGACTGTAGGATGTTCCTACCTTGATGTGTACGCCGAAAAAATTAAAAACCTTCCCCCTGAAGAAAACCATTCCTTTACCGTGCTTGTTTCCCCCTCATGGGGCGCTTCCGCGCTCTTGACCCGTTACGGAGAAAAATTACTCGATCCCTTGTCCGAATCAGGCTGGCGCGTTATTATCCGTCCCCACCCCCAGTCAAAAAAATCTGAGACCGCGATGCTGGAGCGTCTTCAAACACGTTACAAAAACTTAAACAATATTGAATGGGATTTCGAGCGTGAAAATATAATTTCTCTAAGTAAAGCGGACATAATGATATCTGATTTTTCAGGGATCATTTTTGATTATATGTTCCTGCGCGACAAACCTGTATTGTATGTAAACCATGATTTTGATCTTCGCCCCTACGACGCGGATGATATTGATCATGAATTGTGGAAATTCAAAACGGTAAAAGAGACGGGAATTGAACTGCGGGAAGAAGATTTTCCGCGCATTACAGAAATTATTAAGAACGCGGGAGACAGCGAATCTCTTAAAAACGCCAGAAAGAAAGCCCGTGAAACGGCATGGCAATATCCCGGCGAAGCTGGAAAACGTGTTTTTGATTTTATGATGAAAATCGTAAATGGCTGATATTCTCTATACCATTATAATTTATCCCATTATTCAAATTTTTGAATTTGTTTTTGTTTTCGCGCAAAAACTTTTTAAGGAAACGGGACTATCGGTTATTTTTATATCCGCCGCTGTTAGCGTACTATGTTTACCGCTTTACATGGTAGCGGAAAGATGGCAGGTAGTTGAACGGAATATCCAAAAACGGCTTGCGCCTAAAATAGCAAATATCAAAGCGGCTTTCAGCGGCGATGAGCGTTATATGATCTTGTCCGCCTATTATCGCCAGAATCATTATCACCCAATTTACGCAATGCGGAGCAGTTTCGGACTGTTAATTCAAGTCCCCTTTTTTATTGCCGCATATTCGTATCTTTCACAATTACAGGCACTTCAGGGAATATCGTTTTTGTTTATTAATGATTTGGGAAAACCTGACGCATTGATTCCATTTGCGGGCGGAGTAAATCTTTTACCTGTATTGATGACATTTATAAACTGCGCGGCGGGAGCGATATATACGCGCGGACTTGGAATTAAAGATAAAGTGCAAATATACGGTATGGCTCTTATCTTCCTGATATTGCTGTATAATACTCCCTCCGGACTGGTACTGTACTGGACGCTCAATAATTTATTTTCACTTGTAAAGGAAGGATATTTAAAGTGTCCTTTTAAAAACAAAAAATATATTCTTTTTGGAATTATTTCTGCCTTAGCTTTTTTATTACTATTTTACATTTTATTTATACATCACGGAAATACAAATATAAGAATTCTTATTGGCGTTCTTTCTCTTGCCGTAGGAATATTACCTTGGATATTCCCATTTATTTTGCAACTAATAAAAAAAATAAAACATATTTCATGGACGCCTAAAGAAAACTTTTTTATTCTTATATTTTCGCTGCTTATACTGTGGATTACGACAGGTATTTTTCTTCCATCCATGCTTATCGGTTCTTCACCGCAGGAATTTTCATTTATTGATAATATTAAATCGCCTGTCTTTTTTATTTTTATCGCGTCTGTCCAATCATTAGGATTATTTGTATTTTGGCCTTTAATGATATATTTTCTTTTCTCGGAAAAAATAAAAAAAATAATTTCTATATTGATGTTAATAGTTTCATTTTCCGCGCTTTGTAATATGTTTATATTTCAGGGAAATTATGGGTATATTTCAAGCGATCTTGTATTTACCGGATCGGTTACGCACAACTTTCGGGAAATATTTATAAACATATTCGTCCTTTTAATTATATTTTTACTTCTGTTTTTTATTTATATACGAGGAGGAAAAAAAATACTGTCATTTCTTGTTATAACATTTTTTATAGCTTTGGTTCCGTTTTCCGTAAAAAACTTATCTTTTATAAACGCCGAATATAAAAAACTTTCACAATACTACACTCCTGAACAAAAAACCGAAGAATCAATTTCTCCTATCATTCATTTCTCCAAAACAGGTAAAAATGTTTTGGTAATCATGCTTGATATGGCTGAAAGCGTATTTGTTCCGTATATATTTGAAGAAACTCCTGAGTTACATCAAAAATATGACGGATTTATTTATTATCCCAATACCGTTACTTTTAATGGTTGGACGAGCGGCGGCGCTCCGCCAATTTTCGGCGGTTACGAATATACGCCGCAAGGAATAAATAATCGTCCTGATATTTCCCTGCGCGCAAAAAGAAACGAAGCCCTGCTCATGATGCCGACGCTGTTTTCCAGAAACGGTTTTTCAGTTGCCATAACAGACCCGCCTTATGCTGACGATAACTGGATTCCCGATTTGCGCATTTTTGACAATGAAAATAATGTTTCAGGTTACATCACCGACGGAACGTATACCGATCTTTGGTTAAAACGGAATAACATTAAACTACCTCCGCATAACGAAGTCCTTAAACGCAATATTTTATGGTATGCTATATTCAGGGAAATTCCTCTCGCTTTCAGACAAGCAGTATACTACACCGGTTCATGGTGTGCGCCATTTTCAGAATACAGAATGAGGCTTTTTCTGAACGGTTATGCCGTGTTGGATTTCATGGACGAATTAACCGATTTTAATCCCATAAAAGAAAAATCAGCGCTTTTTATGGTAAATAACACCACTCATGAAAACTGGTTTTTACAGGCTCCTTTTTACAAACCTCAGCTTACCGTAACCGATTACGGAAAAAGTCCTTTTAACAAGGAAGTATGGTATCATGTCAACGCTGCAGCAATAAAGCGTCTTTCTGAATACTTTGATTTTCTTAAAAAAAATGAAGTGTACGATAACACCCGCATCATTCTTGTTTCAGATCACGGACTTTTAGACGCTACCTATGTAACAAAAACAAGTTTACCGTTTCATGTTGATCATTTTAATCCGTTATTATTGATAAAAGATTTCAACGTAAGGGGCGAGATGAAAACCAATATGACATTTATGACGAATGCCGATGTTCCTTCTCTTGCAATGGAAGATTTAATACAGAATCCTATAAATCCTTTTACAGGTAACGTAATTACTACAACCGATCAAAAAAATAAGCCGCAATTAATTATGATAGACAGAGTCTACAGCAGAAATGATAATGAAATTGATATGAATCCACAAAATACATATTATGTTCGCGATAATGTTTTTAATGAAAAGAATTGGACAAAACCGGAAAAAAATCCATGACCATCTGCATCGACTGCCGTATGATAGACTCAAGCGGGATAGGGGTGTATCTGCGCGAATGTCTGCCGTATTTCCTGAAATCTGAAAACAATTTTCTGTTACTGGGAAATTCAGAGCGGCTACAATGTTATATTTCAAATGCAAATGTAAAAATAATTGAGTGTAACATAAAACCTTTTTCTTTAAAGGAACTTTTTTTATTCCCATTAAAAACAGCGCGGAAAATCAACAAGGCAGATATATACTTATCGCCTTTTTTCAATGTTCCGCGCGGTATAATAATTTCCGCTTACATTACTATTCATGATATTATTTTTCCCGATATGCCGGAATTAACATCTAAAATCGGCCTTGCCGCGCGTATGTGGTTTTACCGCAGGGCATACAAAAAATCGCAAAAAATATTTACCGTTTCCGAATTTTCAAAATCAAGAATACAGCATCATCTGGGAACATCAAAGCCGGTTATTGTTACCCATTCGGCGATTCAGCCGATGTTCCTTGCTTATCGCGCTAATATTCAAAATATACAAAAAACGCAAACCATTGTGTTTATCGGCAACATAAAAAAACACAAAGGGCTTGACCTCCTGCTTGACGCTTTCAGTCTTACAAGAAAAGAGGGACTCTCCCACCGTTTGGTTGTTATCGGCGCAAAAGAAAATTTTCGCAGTTCTGATAATACGATCTTACAAAAAATCGAATCCCTTGGCGTTGAAGCGGTGACATTTACAGGCTTTATTTCCGATGATCAAGTTATGGAGCATCTTTCAAAAGCCGCTCTTCTTGTACAGCCTTCATTGTACGAAGGATTCTGCCTTCCTCCGCTTGAGGCGATGGTTCTCGGCACTCATGCCCTGATTTCAGACATTCCCGTATTAAAAGAGATTTACGCCGATTATCCTGTAATATTCTTTCGTAGCGGAGATGTATCTGACTTAAAAGAAAAAATGATGGAATTATTAATAGATAAAAAAACATCTTTCTCTTTTTTACCGGACGATTTATTGTATAAATATACTTTTAATAAAACCGCTTCGATTATTTTAGAGGAATTGAAATGAAAACAGCTATTATTCACTATTGGCTTATAAATATGCGAGGCGGAGAAAAAATGCTCGAAGCTCTGCTTGAGATGTTTCCTCAAGCAGATATTTATACCCATGTGTACAACCCAAAAGCGGTTTCCGACTTGATAAAAAACAGGCGTATAATTACTTCGCGGATAAACCGCCTGCCCTTTGCGAAAAAACTCTACCAACTATATATGCCGCTTATGCCAAACGCGCTCATGGATTTTAACTTGCAGGAGTACGACCTTGTAATTTCAAGCGAGGCAGGTCCTGCAAAAGGCGTGGTAGCCAATCCCGACGCTTATCATCTTTGTTACTGCCACAGCCCAATGCGCTACCTTTGGGATATGTACCATGAATATTTCAGGAGAACAAACCCGTTAGTACGCTTTTTTATGAAGCGGCTGATTCCCTCCCTTAGACTATGGGATATAACTTCCGCCAATTTAGTGGATCGTTTTGTTACCAATTCAAATTATGTTGCAAAACGTATACGCCGCGTCTACAACCGCGATGCGGAAGTTGTGTATGGTCCTGCGGCTATCGAAAAATTTATTTCCGCAGTTCGGAACCCTGCCGATTACTATTTATTCTTCGGTCAGCTTATAGGTTATAAACGCGTTGATATAGCAATCGAAGCTTGTATTAAATCGGGAAGAAAACTGATTATTGCCGGAGCCGGCGCAAAGAAAAAAGAAAAAAATAGGTATAAAAAAACGGGTCTTATTACATTTAAGGGCAGGGTTTCCGATGAAGAACAGGCAAAACTTTTCGCGTCTGCAAAAGCCCTTCTTTTTCCCGGCATTGAAGATTTAGGATTGGTTCCGATAGAAGCCAACGCCGCCGGCTGCCCTGTAATAGCGTACCGCCATGGCGGCGCGCTTGATACGTTAAAAGAAGGTGTAACAGGCGTTTTCTTTGACGAGCAAACTCCAGACTCGCTGATTAAAGCAATGGATCATTTTGAACAAAATGAAGTAACATACAGCAACCGTGAGGTGTTTAATATTCATGTGCAGCAATTTTCCAAAACCGCTTTTATTGAACGAATGAATCGTGTTATTGAAGAAAGAAAGAGGATATAACAGATAGAAATATGCAGAATGTACTTGTTGTCGGAGGAGCCGGGTATATCGGTTCTCATATAGTTAAAGATTTGTGTGATAACAATTATCATGTAATCGTTTATGATAATTTATCCGAAGGCCACAGAGAAGCGGTGTCATGTAATGATTTCATTCTTGGCGATATAAATGACAGTAATACATTAAACAGCGTGTTTGAAAAATTTAAAATAGATACCGTTATGCATTTTGCAGCTTATGCATATGTAGGCGAATCTGTTATTAATCCGGAAAAGTACTATAAAAACAACGTTGCGGCAACTATTAATCTTTTATCATCAATGCTAAAATATAAAACCAAAAACATTATTTTTTCGTCATCATGTACAACATATGGAATTCCTAAATATATTCCTATTGATGAAAAACATCCGCAAAATCCAATCAGCCCTTACGGCTCATCTAAATTAATGGTGGAAAGAATAATTGACGATTATCATAAAGCTTACGGATTGCAGTATATGATACTACGCTATTTTAATGCTGCGGGAGCTCATCCTGACGGAACCATAGGTGAACGTCATAAAACTGAAACTCATCTAATTCCGCTTATTTTAAAAACTATAACCGGAGAAATAGAATCAATAGATATTTTCGGAAATGATTATGAAACCCCTGACGGTACATGCGTCCGTGATTATATTCATGTATGCGATTTGGCGGTGGCGCATAGAATATCATTGGAAATTTTATCTTCAGGAAAAGAAAGCAAAGCGGTTAATCTCGGAAACGGAATTGGGTTTTCAGTCAAGGAAATAATAGCGTTATGTGAAAAAATAACAGAAAAGAAAGTTCGGTTTAAGATTTCCGGAAGAAGGTCAGGCGATCCGCCGTTCTTGACAGCATCCGGTAATTATGAAAAAGACTTGCCGGATTTTAAACCTCAATATGATATAAACGCTATCATTAAAACGGCGTGGGAATGGGAAAAGAATAAAAAGTTCTAAGCCTTACGCGCCGGCAGAGGGAATTGACGTAGAAAACCATAAAATACTTCGCAAAGAATTAATTGAAAATGAGTAAGAAATTGTGTATAGTTATCTATGAGTATGACTCTTTCTGAATTCGACACTTGGTATCGCAAACGGTTTCGGCGTACCAGTTCCGCCCTTACATTCGCATCTTATGTCCTTTCGGATATGCTGGGGATTATGCTGTCAATCGGTTGGGGCTTTTTTATAGTTAAAATATACGGCTGGGGGTTTTTGGGTGTAAAAGGTATCATTAATACAAAATCATTTATTACTTATTGGCCGTATCTGGCGGGTTTTTTAGTTATCTTTCAAATATTTAATCTGTATCCAGGTATATCTCTGGCTCCTGCTGAAGAACTGCGGCGTTTTACTATCGGTTCATTTGTGGTCCACAGCAGTATAATTTTATCGAGGTATATAGAAAAAAACAGCTGGGACTCAATAACGGCGGCGTTTATTATCAGCTTTATTTTTTCTACCGCAATTTTACTTACCACAAGAGGCATAACCAATTGGATATTGGCAAAAACCAGACTTGGAGGAATTCCGGCCGTTGTTTTCGGATCCGGCAGTACAGGAAAACTTGTTGTCGATTGTCTTCTTGACACCGTCAGGAACGGTTATGTGCCGGTACTCATTCTTGATGATGAACAAAACAATATTGATGAATATCATGGGATTCCAATAATTCACGATACTTCCATAGGACATGAAATTGTCAGACGTTACAATATAAAGATGGCAATTATTGCAATGCAAAAACTTGATGATATAAAACTGAAACACCTTCAGAACAATTCAATATCGGCTTTCAGGTACAGTGCATTTATTCCCTCTTTATCCAACTCAACCAATATATGGATGTCTGTCCGTGATTTCGGCGGTGTGCTTGGACTTGTAACCAGCAACAAGCTGAAAATGCCATGGAATATGGCAATCAAACGTTTTATGGATCTTGCCATTGTTATTATAGGAGGCATTATTTTACTTCCGTTCCTTCTGATAATCGCCATTTTGATAAAAATAACATCACGCGGACCTGTATTTTTCCGTCAAATACGTCCTGGGAAAAACGGCGCTCACTTTACTTTTTACAAATTTCGTTCTATGGTTATTGACGCCGAAGACAGGTTAAAAGTTCTTTTAGAATCTGATCCAAAAATAAAAGACGAATGGGAAAAAAAACGTAAAATTCAAAATGATCTCAGGCTTACAGTGATCGGCCGTTTTTTGCGAAAAACCAGCATAGATGAATTTCCGCAGCTCATTAATATATTAAAAGGTGAAATGTCACTTGTTGGACCGCGTCCGGTTATAGATGATTCAGAAGTGGAAAAGTACGGTGAAAGTTTTTTGAATTCATTTTCAATCAGGCCTGGATTGACAGGTCTTTGGCAAGTTTCCGGAAGATCCAATACCAATTACGAAGAACGTATTGCTTATGATACCTTTTATCTTCAAAGCTGGTCTATCTGGATGGATCTTTGGATTATGTTTAAAACATTCGGCGTTGTAATTTCAGGAAAAGGCGCATATTAGGTGAAATATCATCTGACTTTTGTCATTTATTTACTATGCGTAAAAAGTATATTTGCGCAGATGCGTACATTTGATGAGATATTTCCCGATATAAACAAAGATATACGAGAAGCCGCATTCACTTCCCAAAGTTATGTCAGGTCAGGTCAAAAATCAGCCGGATTTGTACTTATAGGAAGCGGTAGAAATACCGCCTTAAATCCGCAAATACTTAACTTTGTCTTAAACAAAAGTCCGCGTTTCCTTCTTGAATCCATTTTTGTTATCCCCATTACGCCGGGATCCGTAAACCTTATTGATATTTATAACGCTCTTGGAAACATACAGGGAATAAACAAGCTATGGCAAAGCAGTGATCCGCAAAGAAAGGATCCTCCGGTTTTTGAGAATGTAACCCGCATTGTCAGTGAAAAACATACAACGCCTATTCCGGATCCTCCCCCTTCAAAAATTATCCCTTACACAGAAACAATGTATATTAAACTGAAAGATATAAATTTCGGAAATTCTTATTACCGCAGTCAAATAATTCCGATTCAAAACGGATTAAGCTATACATTGACGAATTTCAAGAATATCAGTTTTCTGTTTATCCCGGTAATTAGGGAAGGAAAATTTATTGCACAGCTTTATATTGAACCTATTAACGAAGGCGTTTTATTTTATATTATCGCCGGGGCTGATATTTCTGATTTTTTAACTTCCAGAATTAATATAGATTCCGCCATAAATAAACGGCTTTCTGTTTTTATTTTATGGGCTGCCAATGGAATCATCGAAAAAAGCAACCAATAAACTCATCAATACGAACAAAACCCCTTGCTAAAATTTTATTTTTTTTGTATAAATGAAAAGACTGCGGGTTTTCAGGAAATAAACCGTATTTCTTATCAACTCCGTTTTCAGATTGGGGAGTTTCCAGAGTGGTCAAATGGGGCAGACTGTAAATCTGTTGGCTCAGCCTTCGAAGGTTCAAATCCTCCACTCCCCAAATTGAGCTAATTCCTTACTACATAAGGAATTAGCTCATATTTCTTGAAATGGTACCCTAATGTAAATTCTTGAATTTGGTAGCATCGTGCGCTTATCCTGAACAAGGAGATGCTATATGAAGGCTCCAAAACCGTTTAATACGCCAAATGGAGCTTGCTGTTTGCGGCGCCATGTTTTTATCAGGACTTCGGAGGTCGGAAATATATGCTCTTAAACCGGAATGCTTGGATTGGCATACTCCTAAAATTAAAATAAAAAACGCATGGCAAAGTTATAATAAAAAATCTAGAGTTTTAGGACCGACAAAAGGGAAAAAACCAGAGAAGCACCTTTTGATATTATTTTACAACAGGCGATAAAAAAACTATGGGAAGAAAATGGTCAACATGAATTCATTTTCTGCTGGAAAAACGGTAAAACTCCTTGTTCATCATGGATTAATAGAAATTTTCCTATTTGGCTGAAACGTGCTGGTATTGTGTTGAACGGACGGGAAATAGTTCCGCATTGTTCCAGGCATTCATTGGCATCTCTTCTTGAAGAAAGGGGCGTTCCTGAAAGGCATATACAGGAATTATTGGGACATACAAACTAAAAAACAACACGGAAATATTTACATTCTACACAAAAAACATTAAGAGTTATTGGAGAAAAAATATCAGAAGCATTAGAACAAAAAAAAGAAGAACCTAAAGTTTTAGATTTTAAGGTATCATAAAACTTCATACGGTGGCGTTCCTGCGCTTTTTTTTATTTTTATAGTACCATTCTAAAAATGGCTCATATAACAATTTCTCCGCTTCGCGGTGTTTTTTAACAGCGTCTTTTTTAAACCTGAATCTGCCAAGATCGTATTCTTTTCCCTTAAACATTATTTTTGCATGCCACATTTTTTTGATTCTTCCCAAAAGACGACCTTAATACCGCTTCTGTTATTTTTATTACATAAAATGTGATTTGCTGTTTATAAAAAGGTTTAGTCGTTTTAACGCTTCCTGCGGAATTACACAATCTCCAGCAACCCATTGTCTGACTACCTCATGTGATGTGCTGCATACCTCAGCTACCTTTGCCTCGCTGATATTGTTGAAATTTAGAAAATCCTTAAGGTTATTATATGATGTAAAAACGGAAGAACCACTTACACTCATTTCCATTAACCAGTCCGCTAGCGCATATTGTTGGGATACAGTAAGACCCTGTAACTTTGTTAAAAGTCCCTCTTTATCAACACCAAAATAATCAAAATTAGCCTGCCCATCATCCATTGTATCTGCTAATACAGCCCCAGCCGTGTGTTGGGGATTATAATTTGAAGATAATGCGTTATTAAGCATAAGGTTAATCTCAGGCTGTTCAAACATATCACGTAACACTCGTCGCTCTATCCTGTACATTGCGTCTATGCCTAATACTAGACTGGTGACAGCTTTGGACAAACTGCCATGACGTTCAATGTATTTTGATAAGACTTTTTCCAGATCGTCCGACATATAAAAACTTGTTTTTTGAGACATTTTTCCTCCTTGCGCCTTCCGGTACAGCCGGTAGCATTACTTAGGTTTTGGATACTTAATATATCCAGTATACTTACAAATATATTACCTATTTCGGTACAATGTCAAGAATTTAGAGAATAAATATTCTCTTTTTTTTACGATTTTTTGATAATTGCTTATTGTTCGTGTAGTAGATATACAAAATGATAAAATTTTATAGATTTTTTTTTGAAATAATATTATTATAGTAGTAGGTTTCTTTACGGCGGTTCTTCAATTTGAAGTGCCGCAATCATAGGCACTTCTTCTCTGAGAACCCCAGGGTTACCTAGGGGGTGTCTTGAAAAAAAATTGCAGTTTATATAAAAATATATTGATGTTCCTTGAGCTTCATTCGTGCATTGATTGGGGGAAGTTTATGCATATATTCTCAAAAGGAGTATGTGTATGAGCATAAAAATGACTGTAAGTAGTCTGAGTACTCAATCAAGCCTTTATTTCCACTTTTATAATATTAAAAAATTGGTAATAGGCTGAAAATGGAAAAAAGAGACTTTCTATATAAATTCACAAATATATTTCTTTCTGAGGCTGTAATAGAAACCATTCTGATTGAGAACTGGGAAGAAAAAGATTTTGATCCACGATATATAGAATATGCCAAATTCTTTTTATTGATGAAGAAAAATTATTTATCGGGATTATCGGAGGACAAATTAATTGATAAATTTACAAGCAGTAAAAAACATGTGGTAAACAAATTCAATGAAAAATTTGGCAATCATTTTAGAAAAGAAATTATGAAATATGGTTGCTCAAATGAAGAATTAGCCGATAAGCTTATGCCAGAAAATATATTTTCAAAAAACACAATAAACAAAGATGTTCTTAAAATATTCAGGGAATTCGAGGAAAATTTTTTAAATACAAATCAAGGGGTAAATTAAATGGGTCAAAAAGAAAATAAAGAACAGCTCTTACGGCTTCATAGCATTATTACGGGCACTCCCAAAACATTAGAGCAAATTATTGACAAATGGGATATTGATCCAGATGTATCTCTTATTCATTATTGTGAACTTAGCGGGAAAGTTCCTTCTAACAACTCTATTTCTCTAAATGATTATTATCCTTTAGAAGGAGAGCAATTTGACAGCAGATCAAGAACAGAAGCTCGAGTATAGCGCAAAAGAACTTTTTGAGTATGTTGACGAAATAAAAATTATTAAAGAATTATTTGACGCTCTTCCAATAAAAATTGGAATAGCTTCGCCGTATCTCAATTTTCGCGATGCGCTATTCCATTATAATAAAATGTATGAAGCTGCCAATGATAATAATAATAATAATGAGAGTTTCTTTCAGCAATATGCTTGCATTGAAGAACATCTCAATCGTGGACTTAAAGATTTTGCAATTCACCTTCTTTCCAACTACTACATCAAAATCATTCATAAGACGATAATGAAACTTGAGAAATCTAATAATAAGAATGCTCTGCAAAAATTAAGGCATATATATCATAACATGAAAAATCTTGTTGTTGAAATACGGCTTGAAGGGCAAACATTGCAACATTTTGTTGATCACAAAAATATATGGCTTCCAACGTTTGTTGATAATATAGAGGGATTTAATAAGTTATTGGAAGAATTTCCTTTAATAAAACAATTATATGATTCTATTCAATTAATATCTCAGTAAAAAAGCCCGTAATAGCGGGAAGCACATACGGGCTTTTTGCCTTTTCATCCAATGACTGGGAAAACTGCTTCCTTGGAACATTTTCACTGCTTAAATTGACGGATACCTTTCATCTTCACTTTATTTCGGTAAATAAGCGCGCAGCTTTTCCATGACCTTTTCGAAATCAATCGGTTTCCCGATATGATCGTCCATGCCGGCAGCAAGGCATTCTTCTACGTCTTCGCGGAATGCATTCGCGGTCATGGCTACGATCGGGACGGTTTTCCCTTTCGGGACATCCAGCGACCGGATACGCCGCGTTGCCTCGTAGCCGTCCATTTCGGGCATCTGCACATCCATAAAAATCAACTCGTACTTGTCAGGGGCTTCACTGAACATTCGTACGGCTTCCGCGCCGTTTTCTGCGCAGTCTATCTCCAATTGTGTTGGTTCAAGCAGGGCAAGTACGACTTCGCGGTTGATTTCCACATCTTCTACCAGCAAAATGCGCCGCCCCGCAAAAAGACCGTTAATATCCGCCTGCGTTTTCTCCGCTTGCAGGCTGTCCCCTGCGGTATATTCATTGACGATCTCAGCGGTTTTGCCTCTCTTAGCCATGATCGTAAAGCTAAAAGTAGAGCCTTTCTCCGGCTCGGATATGACCCATATTTTTCCGCTCATCAATTCTACAATGCTTTTGGAAATCGCGAGCCCCAGTCCCGTGCCGCCGTATTTACGCGTCGTGCTGCTCTCGGCCTGCTGAAAGGACATGAACAGGCGTTTTTGCTGCTCACTGCTTATGCCGATTCCGGTATCTGTTACGGAGACTTGTATTGTGCAAATATCTTTTTCCTCTCCAATACAGTGCGCCTCAAGAGTGATCGAGCCTTTTTCCGGCGTAAATTTGACCGCGTTACTCAAAAGATTGGTAATAACCTGAGACAGCCGCTGATCATCGGCTATCAGGGTTTTGGGAATTTTACTGTCAATGTGTATCGTAAGTTTTTGATTTTTTTCGTCCACGCGGAAATTGATAACCGCAGCTGTGTTTTGCAGCATCTTTTCAAAGTTGAATTCAACGGGAGACAATTCCAGCATATTTGCTTCGATTTTTGATATATCCAGCACATCGTTAATAACGCCTAGCAGGTGTGTTGAGGCGTCTTTGATCTTGTCCAGCGCGTAATCTTTGCGTTCCACATCCTTCGCGTTTTTGCCGATTGCCGTCATGCCGGTTATCGCGTTAAGCGGTGTGCGCATCTCGTGGCTCATGTTTGCGATAAAGCGGCTCTTTGCCTCTGACGCACTCTTTGCTTCCTCAGCCTTTTTTAAATACGATATATCCGAAAAATTTTCCAGCAATGCGGGGCGTCCGTTATAGTTAATTTTTGACACGGATTTTATGACCGGAATAATTTCGCCGCCCGCAGTTTTAAATTGCCGCTCGGAATGATCTGTGGACTGGTGATAATCCAGTATAGGACAGCCTTTATCTGCGCAAAAGAGTGTTCCGCAGCTTTGACCGATAATTTTATCTCTGATGCCGCCATACATGCGTGTAACAACCGGGTTTATGTCTATAATTTCACGGGTTTCAGCGTCAATTATGACAATGCCGCTTTCAACATTGTTAAATATTATTTCAAGCTGTTTTTTTATCAGGTGGTTTTTTTGGTAAAGAACGAAAATAAAGATAAGCGCACTCAAAGACAGACAGATTGCCCCGAACAGCCACGGACGCTGTTCCCGCATTGTCTTTGACCGATAATCAAAAGTTTTGCTCTCCCACCGTTTCGAAATGGTTTTTATATCGATGTACGCAAGCGCCTTGTCAATAATAGACAAAAGAACATGTTCGTTTTTATTGTAGGCGATAACATAATCAATGGTACTGTTAAATACGTAATTGGCTTTATAATTTGACAGTTCATAATAATGAGTCAAAGCGAAAAGGGCGTTAGTGCCGGCCATAACAAAGTCTACCTCGTCGCGGTCCAGGGCCAGAAAAGCGGCATCCTGGGAAGGATACATAGTCGTGTTTGCGGCATTAGGAAACCAGTTCTGAAACATATCAGCCCAGGCTGTACTTTTAATCAGGCCGATTTTCGCGTATTGTATTTCGCTGATGCTGATATTCCGAAAATTATATCTGGACACGAGAGCATAATTTTCCGACAGGTATATGTACTTCGACCATAAATAACGGCTGCGCCGTTCCGGAGAAGAAATCAGATCGAGACATATCGGAGCCCCGTCATTGAATATTTGAAAAACTTCAGCCCATGACGCGTCCGGAGAATTGACGACTTCAAAATAAAGGTCGGTAAGTTTTGTCACTTCGTCAAGCACTTCGAAGGCAATACCCTCCCATCTCTTTTCGAATTTGTTGTAATAATCAAGCGGGTAAAACCACGGCGCGGCTGTCACCGGCACAACGGAGGTATTCTGTAAATACGCTCTTTCTTCGGCATTCAAACTATTTAAGAATTTGTTTTTTTTATAATTATCTTGGCCGTCATTGTATAGCTTGTTAATATACTGAATGCCGCCGTTTCTCAGAGCTTTTGTTACAACCGAAATAACAGGGGCAAGTTCATAATTTTCCGCAGCCATGCACATCGGGTTAAAAGTCAGCGGAATAAAATCTTCTATAGTTACATCATCGTAAGCATCAAATGCGGCTTCTCCCACGTTATAATTAATAAACGCGTCCGCATTCCCGCTCTTTATCAACTGATACACGCTGTCGTTGTCTCCGGCGAGTATAATTTCGTAAGTTCCGGGCTGAAATGTGTCAGTAGCCATTTTTATCGTGACAGGATTCTCCAAAAACACATAACGCACCGGACGCGTCAGGGCAATTTTGTCAAGAGGCGGACTGCCTTCAATACGTATTATCTTCAGCAAGTGTACGGCAATGGTATCGGTCATAGAATACATCTTCAGGCGTTCTTCAGTGGGTGTAAAACAGCTAAAATCAATTTCGCCGGTTTTTAACTGCGCGAATATATCACCCCATTCCATAATAGCAGGCTGAAACCGAATCCCAAACAGCGCTGTCAGCCAGTCGCAAAAAAGAGCGACAAATCCGCCGATTTCACCATCCTCCGTTATAAAAGCCTCAGTACTTGGGGTTGACCCGTAAATAAAATGATCAATGCGTTTTTGAAGATTTTCAATTGCTTTTATTTCATATTCTGTTATGTCCGGAATGTCCCGAAACGATGTGAGCATGACCGGTTCCGTATGTTTGCCGGTCTGTTTTGCGGCAGGTTTCCCGCAGCCTGAAACCGTCATCGTAAGAAAAATAACGGAAAGTATTATATATTTAACAATTTTTTGATCGTTTATCATTTTTCCGATTTCTCCTTAATATTCCGAAATGGCTATAGAGGGCTTTAGTAGTAATTCAGTATTATAAGGTTCAAATCCTCCACTCCCAAAAATTCTTCTTTGCAGTACCCTTCAAATATCCGTTAATGAGACTTCAGTAAGGAACTTCTTCACTTCCGCGGCGGTGGGCAATTCCAGAACTTTTGCGGCAATTTCTTCAGTTTGTTTTAAGGTAAAAGCAGAGAGCGTGCGTTTTACCGCCGCAACAGACGCGGCGCTCATGCTGAGTTTTCTCAACCCCAAACCCAGTAGTACAGGTATTGCCAGCTTGTCAGCTCCCAATTCACCGCAGATAGAAATAGGCTTTTCAGCCTTTTCAAATACGTTAATAATCTCTTTAAAAAGCCTGAACATTGCAGGATGATAGCTTTGATAATAAGATTCTACTTCGCTGTTCATCCGATCGGCAGCGCAAAGATACTGACATAAATCGTTTGAACCAATACTTGCAAAATCTACTTCTTTTGCCGCTAAATCCGAAACAAGCGCAATGGAAGGTATCTCTATCATAATGCCTATTTTTATTTCCGAAAAAGTTTCCCCTTCATTTTTTAATTCTTCTCTTGCCAAGCATATAAATTCTTTTGCTCTGCGGATATCTTCAATGGAACCAACCATTGGCAGCATAAGCCAGAGATTGCCGTAAACAGAAGCGCGTAATGCGGCTTTTAACTGCGTAATAAAAATATCAGGTTTACAAAAACAAAACCGAATGGCGCGGTTTCCCAAAAAAGGATTTTTTTCCTTAGGTAAATCCATACTGGTAAGTTCCTTGTCTCCGCCAATATCAAGAGTGCGAATAATTACAGGACGCTGACCATAACGTTCAAGGACTCTGCTGTAAACAGCAAATTGTTCGTCTTCGCATGGTAAAGTATCGCGTCCCATATAGAGAAACTCTGTTCTGAAAACCCCGACAGAATCCGTATAATCCGCCGCCGCCAAATCCGTATCTACATTAGAAATATTAAGACCTATGTCAATCTTTACCCCGTCGGCGGTACATCCTTCCCTGTACAGATAAGTTTCCGTTATCATCTTGTTACGAAGGAATATATTGCTTTTTTGCGTATATTCTTCCACTACAGATTCTTCCGGATCCAGAATAACTATTCCTTCATCAGCATTAACAGCCGCCATTTGTCCGTGTTTTACCGTATCAAAGAGTTTATTTATGCCCAAAACAGTCGGAATCCCGTAGCTTTTTGCAATAATTGCCGTATGGCTTGTTATACCGCCTGTTTCGGCAACAATTGCCAATACTTTGTTTCTGTCAATACATGCAATATCGGAAGGTAAAATGTCATTAGCGGCAATAATAACATAGTCTGTCAGGCGTTCAAGTCCGTCGTTTCTTTCTCCGTACCATAATCTTAAAAGCATGGAACGGACATTATCAAAATCCGCCGCACGTTCGGCAATAAGTGAATCGGCTGTCTGCCGTAAAACGACAATAACAGTTTCATAAACCTGATAAATTGCCCAATCCCCTGCCCAGTTTTCATTAAGTATTTTAGAAGGAATTTCTTCATTAATTACAATATCATTTATTATTTCCTGATAAGCTTCAAAGATTTCGGCTTTTTTGGGATCATGTTTTTGCATGGCGGATTTGATTTCTGCAAATTCTTCCAGAGCCTGCTTTTTTACCAGCAAATAATGATCAAGATTGGACTGCTGTTCCCCTTCAGGAATCAAACTTTCTTTCGGCAGTAAAATATTATTTTTATATATAAAAATTCTGCCAACCGCAGTTCCGGGAGCAGCGCATTTTCCGTTTAGTACCATAAAGGTATAAAAAAGCTGTCTGATCGCTTGTGCATTCGCTAATAAACAAGCGGATCAGACAGCTTTATCTACGGCTTACCAGCCGTCAACCATGTCGTCAGGATCGCGGTAATACTCGGAAAACAAGTCGGTCGTTGCGCGCAGATCGTCAAGATAAATATAGTAACTTCCATAGGCTTCCAATGGATCACAATCAATACGGAATCCCATTATCTTGATACCCATATGGTTATTATAGTGGTAATTCCTCTGAACAACGCCGCTTAATCCGTCTTCGGCCTGCGGAGGAATTGTTACCGTCATTTTTTTCCAGCCCATAAAATTGAGTTTACCAATGTAAAATTCAAACTTTCTGCCAAAGAAATCTTCGATTAAGAGTGTAAGTTCATGGTTATAGTTGCGGCCTGCCACCCACACTGAAACAGTCTTCGTTATTCCTTCAATCGGAATTGGCCTTGTGGGGTAAATTGTAAACGAATTATACCCCCTGCGAAGAAAATCAATCCTTGTGCCAAGTACATACTTATCAGCAATGTTAAGGTCTGCTTCATCCGGAATTGGCTCTTTGCCTGAAGGAGAGCCTGCAAACAGTCTGGATGTCGTATACCCTTCGTCAGATGACATTGTAGACCGCCAGAAACCGTCATATTCAAATTTGTCAACAGAAACTTCTTTTAACATCTGCTGAGCCGATTCTATACCAAGCCTCTGCGGATCCGGTGAACCAATTTCCCCTTGCTGGGCATAAATGAAACTGCCAATGAAAAGAAAAATTGCAACAATTAAAAAATTCCTCATTTTTTTCTCCTTAATTGTTTGCCCAGAGTCTTTCTACATTCCTGGGATCGGCTAAATCATTGCCATCAAACAAACTTTCAAACATATCTGTTAAAACTTTAAGCTGTTTGAAATAAATATAGAAATTATCAACTTTCTCAACCGGTTGTGTCCATATCCTGAATTTTACAAAAGATAAGGCTGCGTAAGAAGGTAATATTCTTCTGGATTGACGAATAGTGGTGGGTATATTTACTTTGAGATTTTTCCAGCCGGTATAAGAAATATCACCAAGTTTGATAGGATGAATAATCCCCATATAATCACGCACATAAATTTCAATGTAGTATTTAAGATTTGCACCCCAAACCCACATATCCATATTTTGTACTCTTCCAGGAATTGGTATTTCATATGGAGTATCAGGACTGTCCTTTAATACAGGATATACATCAACCCAATTATACCCCTGACGATCAAAACGACCGTTTATTCCAAAACTTTTAATAGGAACGCTGTCGCTTCCTCTGTTATATCCAAAAACGGCAACCGGCCATGCGTCTACATAATTTACCAAAGGATATGTTACATCATTTATTTTGGAAGTAAACCTGCTTCCCACCGCTTTCCACACGAGAGGTGAGTCGGAATCTCCGTTAAAAGACTCCAAAATCTTTGTTTCCAAGCTACTGGTAACATCATCACCAAAACCTGAAAAAACCGTTATACATGCCCAAACAATCAGGCAGATAAATTTGAAACTACTATGTTTCATCCCTAACTCCTTATATATCCTTATTCTCAATTATATTTATTTGCAATACCTTTGTCAAATCATAAAAGACCAATCTTTTATACATTTTACCATGATTTATATATTTTACGCAATATTTTCCTGTCAATATAGTTTCCTTTAAAATCAACAAATTTTGACTGTAAAAAACCTTCTTTTTGTCCGGCGCTTACCATCCTAACCGCTTCAACAGTCTGAGCTAAAGAAGAATCGTTAATTAACAGCGCCGCTTCTACAGGCAGCAAGGAAGGATCAATCCAAGAAAAGAAAATTACAGGGATTCCTTCGTTTTTTTCCATAAATTCAGCTCCGGAACCTGCTAAAACTATACAAGAAAGATTGGGAATTTCAGAAAATTGGGAAAAATCGTTAAAAAAAAGCGCCTGAGGCGGGTTTCCTAAAGAATTCATACCCTGTAAAAAAGCATTTGCAGCCTGCGCTTGAATTTGCGGATCCAAAAAAACGGCGATTTTTCCGTTTTTACCCATGTCAAGGGCAACAGCTGCCCTGCCCGCCTTTTGAAATTCGGTGTTTATATCTGTTTTATAAATATAATAATCATTTAAATTTTGGCCAATAACAGAATATATTGAATCATTGCCATGCCTGCCTTCCAGAATAACTACCGGAATCCCGGGATTTTGCTCACGGTAAATACGTGCGCTGCGGGCAAATCTTAACGGGAAAATCACACAAAACGGCGCTGAAGAAACATCGGTTATTGCTATTCGTACTATATCCTCACCGGCGTCATCGGCGACAGAAACAGTACGAACCCTGCGGAATAACGCAAGCGATGATATTTGTCCTTCCTGTTTGATTCTCGCCTCCCCGTAAAGCGAAATAAACGCAAGATCGTTTATAATTAATACAGGAGAGCGAACAAGATAAATGAAAAAGGAAATTATCAAAACAAGCGCAAAAATTGCAATAATGGTTATTGTTTTGATTTTTATTTTATTCTTCATTGTGAACAACTGAATAATATCATAATATTTTCCTTAGGAGTTGTAAATGAAAACAACGCTTCCACCGGAGCAAAATAATAAATCCGCCGGAAATGATACTCCCATACAGTTAGGTTCACTCGGCGATGAAATATTCGAACGAATTTGGACTTTATTGATTGAAGACCAGCAAAAGAAAGAACGTTATCTGGAAGAAATTGAAAAAAAATTTTTCAGGCAAATGGAAAAGAACAACAAGCAACTTGAAGAAAGCGGGAACAAATTTATCAGGCGAATGGAGGAAAAAAGAAATAAGTACATTGAGGATATGGAAGACAGCGAAATAATTAACGGTATTATTGGTTCAAAAAAGAAGAAAATTGCTAAAGGTGACAGTTTCAGCGAATTCTATAAAAACCTTATCCGTGCCAGTATTACCAAAAAATTTGATGAAATGGGATACCATTTTGACGATATTTCCTTAGGCAGACATATTATTGATAAAAAAAGAAATAAAAGAGCTGAAATAGACATAATTCTTGAAAATACTGACTGTATAACAGCGGTAAAAATAATAACAAAACCGGGTATTAAAAATATCAATTTACTTTCCGCCCAGTTAAAAATACTGAAAAATCACCGCAGCAAATACAATGACAAACGCAAAATATACGGAGCTATTGCGGGAGCGGCAATCGGAAATGATGAAAAAAAGGCTGCCTTAAACGCAGGAATTTTCATATTTGAACAGACCGGAGTTACAATGAAAACCAGTATACCGCAGGATTTTGTCCCGCATGGATGGTAGGGGGCATTGACCAAAAACCGGAGAGTATTATAGTATAAAAAAATAACAATATAAGGAGTTAATAATGACGAGTTATAAGGAGTTGGGTCTTGTAAATACAAAGGACCTTTTTAAAAAAGCAATATCAGGCGGATATGCAATTCCTGCATATAATTTTAATAACATGGAACAGATGCAGGCAATTATACAGGCATGTGTAGAGACAAAATCCCCTGTAATCCTTCAGGTTTCCGCCGGAGCGCGCAAATACGCAAACCAGAATATGCTGAAAAATATGGCGCGCGGCGCGGTTGAATATGCCCATGAACTGGGATATGACATCCCTATTGTTTTACATCTTGACCACGGCGACTCTTTTGAGATTTGCAAGGATTGTATCGAAACCGGTTTTTCATCGGTAATGATCGACGGCTCTCATCTGCCTTACGATGAAAATGTCGCTCTTACAAAAAAGGTTTGTGAACACGCTCACGCGCAAAAAGATTACATCACTGTCGAAGGAGAGCTTGGAGTTCTGGCGGGAGTTGAAGACGATGTTTCAGCCGAACACAGTCATTACACTCAGCCTTCGGAAGTTATTGATTTTGTAAACAAGACAAAAGTCGATTCACTTGCAATTTCCATCGGAACAAGCCACGGACGCGCTAAATTTAAACCCGAACAATGTACAAGGGACGCAAACGGCATCCTTATACCGCCTCCGCTTCGTTTCGATATTCTTGAAGAAATAGAAAAACAAATTCCCGGTTTCCCCATTGTTCTTCACGGTTCGTCTTCAGTCCCAATCGAATATGTGCATATTATCGAAAAATTCGGCGGCAAATTATCCGACTCTGTCGGTATCCCTGAAGAGCAGCTTCGCAAAGCCGCGAAAAGCGCGGTGTGCAAGATCAACATCGACTCAGACGGACGTCTTGCCATGACTGCAATGATCCGAAAGGTCTTTACGGAAAAACCTGATGAATTTGATCCGCGCAAGTACTTGGGGCCTGCAAGAGATGAACTTAAAAAACTTTACACCCACAAGAACGTGAATGTACTTGGGTCGGCAGGACAGGCATAAGTTAAAGATTTTCTTTAAAGTATAGTTGTTAAGAAATTTCAGTTTCCTGACAACCTTTTCTGATATAAATATCTTTAGATATAAATATCTTTAGATATAAATATCTTTAGAATTTCATGGTATACGCCGTGAGATAGATTTGGGAACAGAATTTATGAGTCAGGTAATTTGGGTTTGGAACTATATGAAGGGAAGACGCGCTTTCTTCGTAGGTGGCATAGTTCTTACTATTGTTACTGCCGGGATGCGCGTTATCAATCCCATGCTGGGTCAAAAAATAATTGACGAAGTCCTAACTCCTAAAAATACTGAGCCGCTAATCCGTCTTCTTGTTATTATGATGATAGTCCAGATTGTACGGCTTGTACTGCGCTATATCATGATAATTTTTATGGAAATCTCAAGTACCGGCGTAATGACGGATATACGCCGTGATATGTACGAAATGGTTCAGTGGCAGGATTACCGTTTCCTCGGCCGTTTCCCGACAGGAAACCTCATGACCCGCATGACGCAGGACCTTGACCGCCTGCGGCATACTGTAGCGTGGGTTTCCTACCAGTTTATCGATGCGGTAGCCTTATTTGTTTCAACATTTACTTTTTATATGGTGATCAACTGGAAGCTCGCCCTTTGCCTTGTCGCAATAACTCCGTTCATACTTTACATAAGCCGCAGATTCATAAGAAGACTGCGCCCCCGTTTCCAGCTTCTTAGGCAAAAACTTACCGACCTAGGTACTGCGGTAACGGAAAATATTGACGGCAACCGTGTGGTAAGAGCCTTTGCCCGCGAAGAATATGAAAAAGGCAGATTCGGCAAGCACAATGCCGGTTTCAGGGATACAAGTTACGAAAACGCAATGATTGTTGCGAAATACCAGCCGCTTCTTGAAACCGCAAGCCAGTCGCTTATGGTTGTTATGCTTGTGGTCGGAGGCTATTTCCTTATCAAGGGCTGGATGACAGCCGGCGCATACATGGCGTTTTCATCGCTAACATGGGCGCTTGCGGCTCCCATGCAAATGCTCGGTCCCCTGCTTGCAGACCTTGAACGCTACACGTCTTCCGGCGAAATGATACGCGAAGTTGTGGAAGCGCCGAAGGGAATAGGCGATAAGAGCGACGCTGTGGAACTTTCGGAAAAACCGCGCGGCGATATTGAATTCAGAAATGTAAGTCTAACAATCGGCGGTACTCCTGTTTTGGAAGACATTAACTTCAAAGCGCCTGCCGGATCGACTATCGGAATTTTGGGCAGCACAGGTTCTGGAAAAACATCGCTTGTAAACCTTCTTATCCGTTTATACGACCCTGATTCCGGAGAAATGCTGCTGGACGGCAGCGATATTAGGCGTTATAAAATATCGTCTTTAAGAAGGCAGATTGGGCTTGCAATGCAGGATGTGTTTTTGTTTTCCGATTCTGTTAAGGGAAACATAGCTTACGGCAGGCCTGAAATGGACGATGAAAGCATCCGCAAACGTGCAATTCAGGCGGATGTAGAAAGTTTTATCAGTGAAATGAGCGACGGCTACGGCACGCTTGTCGGTGAGCGGGGCGTCGGTCTTTCAGGCGGACAGAGGCAGAGAATCGCCCTTGCCCGCGCGTTGGCAGTTGAACCTTCCGTTCTTGTACTGGATGACACAACTTCCGCAGTGGACAGCGAAACGGAAAAGTACCTGCAGGAACAGCTTGAAAAATTGGACTTCCCATGTACAAAAATCATCATCGCGCAGAGAATTTCATCGTTCAGAAAAGCAGATATTATTCTTGTAATGGACAAGGGGCGTATTATTGAACGCGGAACACACAGCGAATTGCTTGCTATGCGCGGGTTTTACTATAACATTTGGTCATTGCAGTACAATGCCGGTATTGAAGCTATGGAGAAACTATAATGGCCTTCCGGAAAAAACGGCAGCAGCAGACTGCAAAAGAGCATAACCGTTATGATGTTGACGAATACCTTGACGAAAAGGTAAGTCTATTTAATGTCAGGCGTGTTCTTGGTTACCTTATTAAAGCGCAGGGACCCTTAAAACTTTCACTTTTATTCAGTATTCTGGCTTCTCTTTCAGGGCTTGTAGGTCCGCTTTTTGTACAAAGAGCTCTGGATGAGGCCGTCCCAAACAAGGATGTCAAACTTCTCCTTCTCATGGCATCGTATCTTACAGCTTCAATTGTCATCAGCATTGCGTTAAGCACTGTCCGCAACATACTTGTCGCAAAAGCCGGCGCGGGTATAATTCATGATATACGCCACGATTTGTTCGCGCATTTACAGAAACTGTCATTCAGTTTTTTTGACAGCCGTCCGCACGGTAAAATTTTTGTCCGCGTCGTACCCTATGTAAACAGCGTATCGGAAGCGCTGTCCAACGGAATCATTAACTTTGTAATTGAAGTGCTGAATATATTTTTCATCATCTTCTTTATGTACAAAGTTGACCCTCATCTTGCTTCCGTAACTGTTGTCGGTCTTCCCCTGCTTGCAATATTTATCTGGACAATCAAACCTGCGCAGAGGCGGGCATGGCAGGCAGTTTCAAACAAGGGAGCCAACCTTAACGCATATATACAGGAATCCATAGACGGCGTAAGAGTTACGCAGGCTTTTGACAGGCAGAAAAAAAATCTGGAGATAATGAACCGGCTTACGGATGAACGGAATTATGTATGGATGAAGGCAATTTATATTTCAAACACAGTGTGGTTTTCTACAGAATCAATCAGCCAGCTTGTGTGGTCATTTGTATATATAATGGGCATATACTTGATGAACCCAATGGCAAGTTTCGGAATGCTGCTCGTTATGGGAAACTATGCATGGCGTTTCTGGCAGCCTATAATAAACCTTGCCAACATTTACAATACCTTTATAAATGCGATGGCGTATCTGGACAGAATCTTCGATACAATTGCCGAACCCGTAACCATTCAGGATGCGCCTAACGCCGTTGAATTTCCATTTGTACGCGGACATGTTGAATTTAAAAACGTAAATTTCAGCTATGACGGAACAAGAAAAATACTGAACAATGTCAGTTTTGACGGCCATCCCGGACAAAGCATAGCCATTGTCGGGCCTACGGGAGCCGGAAAAACAACAATCGTTAACCTGCTTTCACGCTTTTACAATATTGAAGAAGGACAGGTTTTAATTGACGGTCAGGACATAATGAAGGTAACGCTCAGTTCCCTTCGCAGCCAAATGGGCATCATGCTGCAGGACAGTTTCTTGTTTACAGGAACAATAGCGGATAACATCCGTTACGGAAAATTAAACGCTACGGATGACGAAATCTGTTCGGCGGCAAAACTGATTGGCGCTCATAACTTTATAGAGAAACTGCCTCAGGGTTATGACACCCACATCACTGAACGCGGCGGCGGAATCTCGGCGGGCGAGAGGCAGCTTTTGGCATTTACCCGCACCCTCATTTCCAATCCTAGAATTTTAATTCTTGATGAAGCCACAAGCAGTATTGATACAGGCACTGAACAGTTAGTACAGGAAGGCATACGCACGTTAATGAAAGGACGCACTTCATTTATCATCGCCCATAGGCTTTCTACGATCAGAAACTGCACACGTATAATGTTTATCTCTGAAGGCCAAATCGTAGAGAGCGGAACGCACGAAGAATTGATGGCTTTAAAGGGACGCTATTACGAACTTTGCCTTGCACAATATGAGCAATAATGTATTATGTAAATTAATGATGTACATATTGCTGGTACTGTCGCTTGTTATCACCGGAGCATGTAAAAACAATCAAATTGATTCTGTGGAAAGAGAAGAACTGTTTACTCTTGAAATAGGCCATATGGAAGACCAGATTGCTCTTTATAACCTTGACGGCACAAGAGGCATAAGAAGCACGGGTTTTACGATGAGGGACGGACTGTTTTACATTGCAGACGGAAACGGCGGAAAAATAAGCAGATTTAACTCGTACGGCGACTTATTGTTCATTATTTATAACGAAGAAACCAACCCGCCTCCGATCAGTTTAAAAACGAATATTTCAGATGAAGAACAGGCGACCCGCTGGGCGCATTCCTATCCGCTTGAACAGCCAGGCTGGATTGCGGTAGATTCACGCAAGCATATTTTTGTGGAAGACAGACTTCCCCCGCAGTCCCACCGCATTGACCATGAAAGCAATTCTCTTTTGGACGGAATAATCCTGCACTTTGATCAGGACGGGCGTTTTGTCAATTATCTCGGATGCGAAGGAATTGGGGGCAGTCCGTTTCCAAGAATAGTCGCCCTTACTGCCGCTGTAAACGACGAGCTCGCCGTAATCTGCCGTATTTCCGGAGGCTGGAATATATACTGGTTCAATTCGGCCGGAATGCTTCTGTATCTTGTAAAAATATCTTCCTCTGTAATTCCCGCTCTTCCAGACTGGCCGCAGGCGCTTTCCGTTGTTGATTCCGTAATGGCGTCTCCTGATTCAAGAAGGCTCTTTATGAAGGTGGATTACAGCCGTGATACTTTCGATGAATCTACCAATACCCGTACAGGCTCCGAGCCGGTTACTTCGGTTGTTTGGACATTAAATGTTGAAGACGGCTCCTATTCAGGCATGATTGAAATCCCGTTATTTGAGATATCACAGAACGGCAACGATTCCAAAACACGGGTATTTTACATAATGCTCGGCGTTTCACGAAACGGAAAAGCGCTTATGTACTTTCCTATTGATACAGGTTATTCGCTTCTCTATGTAGACACACATTCAAATGAACAGCAGCGAAGAAATATTAATTTTTCCAATGACGAAATAAGGTACAACGATTTTTCCCTTTCTTCTGAAGGCATTCTTTCCGCCATGCTGGCAGACAGTTATAATATTAAGCTTGTATGGTGGCGTACAGACAGGTTTATGGGAGAAGCGCATTGACAGATAACGAGCAGGTAAAAAGACCAAACGCAAATTATAAGCTGAGCAATGAAAACGAAAATGTTGACGGAGAACTCACCTTTTACTACAACCGTGAACGCCGGCTGGAAAAAGCGCCGCAGGCCGTAAAGGATCTGTACGACGAAAATAAAAAAAACAGCCAATCCGGATTTATTAAAGTCCTTATCGCCGACAAACCAAGAGCTATGGTTTTTTTTACAATTTTAATAATGACAGGAGTAATATTAATTCTTTCCCTGTTAAATAAAACAGATAGTTCATATTCACTTGACGGAAATAAACTGGAAATAAGCGGAATCAAATATGAGGGCATGACTATTCTGGCAATCAGAAAAATAAGAAAAAATACAGAAACTGCATATTCGGGCGTTATTGATATTGCGGTCTCCCCTGTGGCTCAAGAAGGGGAAAAATTAAGCGTATTTTATCATCGTGTGTTTTTCAGCATGGAAAATGAAGAAGATTACCGTTTTACAGTGCCTTTTGATTCGCCTGAATTACTGATGGTCATCCAAACAGAGAAGAATACCCTTAAGATCAGATATAAACCTGAGTAACCTGCTTAATAATCTGCCCCCAAACAAGTTAAACATTGACTAAATCTTTTTTTTCTGTTATGTTCTTAGTATGGTGCAATTGTATTTTTTATCCATTTTGTGCAATGCCTTAAGCGGGTATGTTCTGTTTGCCGGTAATGATAATGAATCATCAAAAAAGCCTCTAAGTTTTACAGACAACCCTACTTTTAGCCTTGTTCTTGGAATATTAAGCGCCGTTACCGGCGTTTTAAAACTTCTTTCTCCGACTGTGGATAGAATCCCAATTATTGGCGACCTTGTACCTGCGATTTCAGGAGTTGCAGCAGGCCTTGTTTTAATTTTCGGCATTTACCGTCAAAGTACGCCTTCGTCTTCAACATCAACAAATTCACTGGACAGCCTTGCCGGAACCATTCTTACTTTCAGGAAACCGTTTGGATTGGGATTGCTTGCCGTAGCCCTTCTGCACTTTCTCTTTCCGGAAGCGCTCTTTCTTTAACGGCTGTTCCCAAAAAGGTTAATCTTTACAAGGAAACGGGCGTCCAGAAGTGAAAGCCCCGCGCCTGCTTTATTGTCAATAACTTCATAATTTTTATTTTCTTTTTTGTATGATTTACCGCTGGTTCTGCCAATACGGCGGTACGCAACATCAAGCATAAGATCAATACGTTTCATATTATAAGCCAAATTTAGTTTTGGTTCAAAAAAAAGTCCCATGCTTGTAATATCATTATAAAAATCTTTCGTCCTTATATGTTCATCCAAAGCGTTACAGTATGTAAACGGGCTTATTTGAAATGATAAATTAATAGTTAATGAGGAAAAAACATTTGTCTCAATTTCAAAACCAGCCGCAACTAAAAACCAGTCCTGCTTGTAATTTATAACATTACCTGAAAGGAACCCCTTTGGCGGATTATAATCTTTGTATTCATAATAACCGTCTCTGCCCGTAAAGGAAAAATGCATCCAACTGCCGCTTAAAAACGGCTTTATACAAATAATTGATTTTACGGGCAATGAAATGCCGAGAGCGGCGTCCAGAATATAAAAACTGTTTGTTCTGTTTGTATGGCTGGAAAAATTTGTAAGAGAGCTGTTTCCCGCTGACTGCCAGTCGCGGTCTTCCATAACCCCTGAATCTTTCGGAAGACCGGCTTTAAACGATATGGAAGAAAAAAAACCAATACTGCGCATAATATCGGCAGGTTCAAAATCCAACTGTAAGCCAAGGTAAAAAACAGGCTTCATGTCCCATTTTAATTCGCTGAGTAATTCAGCCTTTGTTTGTCCCGGTATGGGATAAACATATTCAAAAGCCTGACCGTAGATAATGCCGGTCTGCGGGCTGAAAGAAAATTTGTAACGGCTTTTTTCCGGTTGATTAGCAGCCGTAGATGCGTAATAGTCCTTTCCCGCTTCCTGACTGAACAACGAATTATTAAAAATAAACGCGCAATTTATAATGACTAAAAAAGCCAAAGCGGTTATATTTTTCATTAATATGAGAATAACGGTTAAAAACAGCTTTGGTCAATTGTTTTTATTTCTTTGCATTTCAGCCTTGTGTTCATGCTTGGTGAAAAAGGAAGAAAGTCCGTTAATTCCGCCTGAAACATCTCCTCTTTCGCAGGACTATATCGGTTACGGGGTAATTACCGATTCTTTCACCCACATTACAGCCGATCCTTCGGAAGACAGCCCTTCCCAGGGTTATTTAAGGCGCGGTTCGCTTGTGCGTATAATAAGAAGACAGGCCGTAAAAACATCCGGACGATTTGTTTCTTGGGTTTTGATAGAAGATTTGCAGCACGGCTGGTTAAAAGAAGAAGTAATGGATATATACAGCAGCGAAAATCAGGCAAAAACAGCATCGGAGTCAATGATAAGGTGAACCGGATAATTTTATTCTTTATTCCGCCAATTGTCGGCTGCTTTATCGGATACATTACAAATGTAATTGCAATCAAACTGCTTTTCCGTCCGCTCAAAGAAATTCGTATACTCGGCGTAAGGCTTCCTTTTACTCCCGGCATCCTTCCGAGGCAGCGTTTCAGGCTTGCGCAAAGTATCGGCGGCATGGTGGAACGCGAGCTCTTGACTGCGGAAATTATAAGGCAGCGTCTTGCCCGCGATGACGTGCGCGAAAAAATGAGCGGCGCTATTTCAATTTTTACTCAAAACATTCTTGATAAATCGCCGAAAGAACTGCTTAAAAGCGGCAATGATTTTTTGTCTATAAGAATTTCAGAAGCAATGGATAAAATTTACCCTATGCTTGTTTCGCTTCTTCTTGAATTTCTTAACCGTTATGAAATCCGCAAAGAAATGGAATCAAAAGGGCGGATACTTTTAAGAAATATTTTTTTAAAACTAAACGCATTTCAGCGTTTTTTTATCTCCGCAGGTCAATATGATATTACGCTTGAACAAAAAATGCCTGAAATTATCGACGAGCTTATAGAGAGCGCTCAAGAACTTTTAAACGATGTAAAGGTAAAAAAAACTCTGACCGACGCATTGCTTTCCCTGACAGGAAAAGACAAAAATCTTGCCGCGTTATTTGACATAGGAAGCGATGATAAGAAAAAACTTGACAGTTTTATTTTTGGCAAATTAATGACAGCCGCAGACGAAAGAATAGAAAGCATACTCTCCTCTATTAATGTAAAATCCCTTGTTTCAGAAAGGATAGATTCGCTTGATATGCTGCGCGTCGAAAAGATTGTCCTTGATGTAATGTCAGACCAATTCAAGTGGGTAGAAATTTTCGGCGGAATACTGGGTTTTTTAATAGGCATGTTCCAATCCGCGCTTTCATTATTTCTTAACTAAATCCATTGTCTGTTTGGAAAATTAAGAATATAATAATAATTTATGGATAAGGTAATATTTAAAGCTGCTGATCTTGACGGGTATTTAACAGCCGGCGACAAAGAAAATCTTCTTGCTATTGATAAAATGTTCGAAAGGGCGCTTAAAATATTTCCGCTGATGGAAAAAGGCGAAAAAAACGCCGAAAACGACATTATAAAAATATACAATGAACTGGGCAATTCATTTCAGGAAATATGCAGTAAAACACCGCAATTACATGTATATTCATTTGTCTCCCCTCAGGAAGATCATTCGGAAGCTTCCCGCGTAATCGCAAAACTTAGGGACATAAAAACCGATAACAAGGAATTCCTATATTATATACAGCGTACATACGAGATGCTTTACAAATTTGCGTGGGGTTCCGGCGAACAAAAAAATTATCTCATTGTTAAAACGCCTGTAACCAGTCCTGTACAGAATTACGCGGTTCACAAGATCAATAATGTAGACCATAAAATCGGAAACACTGTAATGTGCGTCATGCTCAGGGGAGCGCTGCTTCCGTCAATGATCATGAGCAAGGAAATTGAAGAATATTCGTCGCGCGGCTATGTTACGCCTTTCGCTCTTTTCAAGATAAACCGCAACGACAGCAAACATGAAAACGACATGGAATACATTCTTAACCTTGATAAATCTTTTTTTAACCTTGAAGCTCTTGACGGCAAGGATTTGGTTTTTGCCGATCCTATGAATGCGACCGGAGGCAGCCTTGTTACTGTTATTAAATACCTTCAAAAATCGGGAATAAAGCCCCGCTCCATTTTATTTTTTAACGCAATTTCCGCCCTTAAAGGCGCGCTTAGGGTTGTAAGGGCGCTGGATAACTGCGATGTCTATACGCTCTGGATGGACGGCGTGCTTAACAGCGACGCCTATATAATGCCCGGTCTCGGAGATGCGGGAGACAGGCTGAACGGCAAGGATCATGAAACATACAGCCGCAACATAATGCAGCTAATCACCGATTACGGAACCGGTATCGCAAATCTTTACCGTTCACAGCTAAGGGAAATTGAGAATACGGTATTCGGCAGCAGAAAATGAAAAAGTTATTGATGCCGCTGGTTTTTATTCTTTGCGCCGAATTACTAAGCAGCTGCGCTGGAATGGCGGCATCCGCAGAAGAATATTATTCAATCGGCATGGCATATTTCGAACTTGGAAAATTCGAAGAAGCCGAAATATGGCTTAACCGCGCTAAATCAGCCGACAAAACAATGGTCGCTTCACAGTACAATCTGGGGCGGCTTGCGTTTGAGAAAAAGCAGTACAATGAAGCGGCTAGATTGTTTGAAGGAATTTTAAAAAAAGACCCCGACAATATACTTGCGCTTAAAGCCGCAGCCTATACAAGAATCAATACCGGTGATTTAGAAACAGCAGAAAAATATTACGCAAGGCTTCAGGAGTTAATTCCCGAAAGCGCCGACAACGGTTATAACCATGCGCTTGTTTTGTACGCTATGAAACGTTACAGTGACGCCGAAGAAATTCTAAAAAATTACTTTCTTTCCATGCTTGAGAACAGTGAAATGCAGCTGCTTTTTGCACGATGCCAAAAAGCCCAAAATAAAATAGAAGCGATAGACAGCTACTCAAACTGGCTTAACAACAATTCAGATGTAAGAGCAAGGTACGAATATGCGCAGCTTCTGGAACTTCATGAATTATACGCTAGATCTATCGAAGAATACCGCAAAGCCCTTTCGGAAACATCTTCATCGGAAAAAGCATTAAACCGCGAAATTCGCTTTTCGCTTGCAAAATTACTTTTAATTGCAGATAACGAAAGCCGCGAAGGAATAACAGAACTTCAGACTGCTGTCAATGACGGGTTTAATACTATCGAAGCTTTAGAAAATTTGCTTGTAAATGAAAAAATATCCGCCGTAAACAAAGACAGTATAAGAAACATTATTTCTGGCATAAAACGTTGATGACAAATACCGGGTCTTTTGCAAAAACCGCATTTATAATAAACTGTATTTCAATGATTGTTTCAATGATAAAGATAATATTTGAAATTCCTGACAGCGTCAATATCAAGGAAAAACGCCGTGTAATCAAGTCTGTTATTGACAAACTTAAAAAGCGTTTTCAAATGAGCGCCGCGGAAGTAGACCTTCAGGATTCCCTTTCTTTCGCCCAAATCGGAGGCGCGCTTGTTTCCAATTCCAAAACGTTTGGTGAAACTGTAATGCAAAAAGCTTTTAAAATGATTGAAAAAGAAACCCCTGTCCGTATTCAGGACATGAGTATTCATTCGGAGGAATTTTAATGAAAAATAATATGTTAAAAAGGCTGTCCGTGCCGTGTTCTCTCCTTTTTTTATTGATTTTTAATTCGTGTATCGGCCTATCCATGGATATTCAAATGCGTAAAGACGGTTCGGGAAAAATCAGTATGGAATACCGTGTTTCAAAAAAGGCTGAAGCAATCGGAAAATTTGACGGGAATGAGAATTGGCCAATAGTTCCGGTAGGACGCGCCGACTTTGAAAGAAGTGTCTCGCGAATCCTCGGTATCAGAATTGCTTCATTTTCTTCAAGTGAAAGGCAGCCGGATGTAATTACCGATGTTACGCTTGAATTTGACAACCCGCAGGCTCTGTTAAAATTTCTTGATCCGTCAGGAACAAAGGCGCATTATAACGAAGGCAGGCTGGATATTACCCTGCTTGAGGCTGACTTGAAATATGACACCGACCTGCTTGATTTGGTACGACAGGTATCCGCCGGATACAGTTTTACAGTCAGTTTCAGCGCCGACAGCAACTCTACAATGACAATTACCGACGGCACAGGAAAAGAAATAAAGCCTCCCGCAGATTCACAGTTTGTTCAATCAGGCAAGAAAGTGTCGTGGTCAACAAGAATTTCTGAAATTTTTAATTTTACAAACGGGCTGGTTGTAAATTTTAACTGGTGAAAGAAACTCTCACTCGTAAATTTTCCTGCCCTTAACATTGGCTTTTCTTAATTGCCTCGAGAAGCCCGGAAAGATACGTCAATCCGAGGGCGCGGTCATAAAGACCGTAACCGGGCATGGACACTTCACCCCAGATATTTCTGCCGTGATCCGGCCTTAACGGTCCGTTAAAACCAATATCGTAAAGCGCCTTCATAATTTCGTACATATCCATTGAGCCGTCGCTTGAAAGATGAGCGGCTTCTTCAAAATCGCCGGGGGCGTTATGTTTTAAATTACGGACATGAGCGAAATGAATTCGGCCTTTAAGACTGCGGATAATATCGGGAATATCATTTTTGGGGTTAGTGCCGAGACTTCCCGTACAAAGCGTTACGCCGTTATGGGGATTGTCAACCATACGAATAAGCCGCAAAAGATTTTCCTTGCATGTCATTATACGGGGAAGAGCGAACACAGACCACGCCGGATCGTCGGGATGAATCGCCATGTCAATTCCGTACTTTTCGCAGACAGGCATAATCGCTTTCAGGAAATATTCAAGATTGGCAAAAAGCGTTTCTTCATCAATGCCGCTGTACATTTCAAACAGTTCTTTTATCCTTGCCATACGCTGCGGTTCCCAGCCCGGTAAAATGAACCCGTCGGCTTTAGAGTTTATAACATCAAACATATTAGCGGGATTTATTTTGTCGATTAGTTTTTGGTCATAGGCAAGCACGGTGGAACCGTCAGGACGCAATTTCGCCAAGTCGGAGCGTGTCCAGTCAAAAACCGGCATAAAGTTGTAGCACACAAGATTGATGCCCGCCTCTCCGAGCGCTTCCAATGCGGCGATATAGTTTTCGATATATTTATCCCGTTCTTTATCGCCGGTTTTTATTGAATCATGTATGTTGACGCTTTCTATGCCCGCAATTACAAGCCCTGAGTCTTCAACCTGTTTTTTTATCGCCAACACATCTTCTTTTTTCCATTTCTCTCCGGCTGGAACGCCGTACAAAGTTGTGATAACGCCGTAGATACCGGGTACTTGCCTTATCTTGTCCAAAGTTACTGGGTCATAGCCCGGGCCGAACCAGCGCATTGTCATTTTCATTTTGCTCTCCTTGCGAGTATGGACTTGCAAGAATTATTATAAATATTTTAATTTCACACGTCTATTCGCACGTAGAAGTTTTGAGCCATCCCAGTACAAAGCGATAACGATCTTTTGGCGTCAGCGCAAAGCCCTTACGGCGATTCAACGGCTGTGGACTTTATTTACGCACGCTTTGGCGTGGCATTTATTGAATCCACACCGACATCGCCGTAAGTTCTTTGCGCTGCCCGCCTAATAATTGTTATGGCTTTACGTTGAGAACAATCAGCAATTGGCACAAAACTCTGCCTTGAAAAGTGTTAACCCGTAATAATCATATATATCTTGCAGGAGCAGAGCAAAGCCCTGCCGGTGATCTTGGCGTGGATTGCCGATGCAGCCACGCCAAAGCGTGCGTAGACTAATGCCACGCCACTAAGCACCGGAAGGGCTTTGCGCTGCTCCTGCGGACGATATTTATTTTTTACGGGTTAATTGTTATGGAATGACAGCGTTTTGTATTTCTGACCACTGACCGATATTGGCGCGCTCGTTCTGCCATGAGGCGGCGATGTAGACTGTGCGGCCTCGTTCTGTTTCGTCAAACTCGAGGGCGTGGGGGGTGCGGCTTGCCAATGTGTGGAGGGTGAGGTCGCTGATTGTTTCGGGAGGGGTGTCGAGTACGTCCCAGACGATGACGGCTCCGTCATAGCCTACCGGTTTCGCCTTGTGGGTTTGGCCTTTAATCCAGAAGTTGACCAGCACCTCCCGGATATTGCGCAGTTTGAGCTCGAACTCTACGACTTCGGTTACTTCGATGTGCGGTGTGCGTATTAAATCATGGTTGGGAATGCCCATTTTGTCACGGTCGAGGTCGGTTACGGGCTCGAAACGGAGGAAACGGTTCACGAAATGGCGCAGGGCACGCTCGGTGGAGAGGCGCACACGGTTTTTTTCGGCGGTTAGCTGCGGAATGTGGGGCACGACGGTCTTTTCGTAGGCAGTGTTCCACTGAGAGAACTGATCTTCGAGGATATCAACGTCGTCCTTCGGGATATGCTTCCAACGGGCGTTGTTATCAAGCACATAATCGGTGATATTCCTGAAAAATTGCTCAAATGCCTTGTCATTTCGGGGGATATAATCTCTTGTCATGCTACTCTCCTAATAAAAATTGACGTTTTACAGACTGATATGAACACCAGCCGGATATTCCGGGACACTCCCCGAGTCGTCCGGGACACTTCCCCGACAACTCGGGACGTGTCCCCGATGGTTCGGGAAGTGTCCCCGACGATTCGGGACGTGTCCCTGACAGTCCGGGAAGCGTCCCAGACGGCTCGGGGAATTCCCTCGATCGCTCGTTCTGCAATCCGTTTCATGCAGTCTGCAAGCTCACAGCTTGCGCTTTGGCAGCAGGCATGCTGGGTGGCTTAATAACTACTTAGGGTTATTTACGGTTACTTTACCATCAGCGCCCAATGTAAGAGTTGCGGTTTCGCCATCTCCGATGTAAATATCTTGGCCACTTTTAAAATCACTACTACCTACATATAATTTATTTTTCAGTTGTAGTAGATATTGAACGTCGATAGAAAAAGTAAAAGATTGTGATCCGCCATTTGCTGCAATACTGGTGGTTTTGTCTAAATAAGTTTCATCTAAGAAATCACTTAATACTACTCTTGTAATAGGACTTGAGTATTGATTTTTCACTATTACTGTTGCTTGCCATTTGCCATTGTCGGTATTGCCGCCGCCGCCGCCTCCACCGCAAGAGACTAATGCGAGTGTGAGAATGAGTGTTATTGTAAAAATTAGAGTGATTTTAGTCAGAAAAGACTGGGGGGGGGGGGGGGTAATTAATGAAACTGGTTTTTTGGTCATTTTAATGTCCTTTTTTTCGTAAAATTAACGGCCTATACGGGCTGTTGGTATTATTTTGCGATTTGCTGGGTTATTTGTCAAGTATTTCTTGCAGGCGGCAGGGCAAGCTCACTGCGGCGGTATTGGCGTGGATTGCCGATGCAGCCACACCTCGCAAACGCCGTAGGCGTCTTGCGCAGTGTGCGTAGACTAATGCCACGACACCAACCGCCGCAGGGGGCTTGCCCTGCCGCCGTAAGATAGAGTTGGCGAATTACAATAAAAAAGATATATTAAATAATAGAGGAGTTATTTATGAACGCAGTAACCGAAAACACAACAGAATGCATTTACGGAGAAAACTGTCCCCTTCATGCCGAAAATCCTCCCTTTAACGCCAAAGTGCTTGCTGCTATTGAAGAAAGCAAAGCTATCATGCGGGGCGATATTCCCGGAAAATGGTACAAATCTCTTGAGGAAGCTCGAAAAGACTTGGACTCTGATTAATGCTTGGGTGAAACAATAACAACAATGCCTGCCCTGAGATAGTTACGGATCATTTAATTGGAAAAGATTCAAACCCCGCTTCACGCAGTTCCCTGATTAAACGGTTAGTGTCCGCTCCCGCCTGAACCGTAACAGCCCACATCTCGCCTGAGTTAACAATACGCCGCTCAATAGACGGAGAAAAACCCGCCAGCCTTAAACTCGCCGCTTGAGCCTCTGCGTTAGCCTGTTTACCGAAAAGCCCCGTTTGCAGCCTTGTTTGAGAAACAACAGCGCCCTGCGAGACCGGAACGGCAGTTTGAGCGGCGGACACCGACGCAGCAGGAGATTGAGTTACAGCGGCGGTTTTCCCTTCGAGAGAAAGAGCGCCTCCGCCGATAAGCAGCCAGAACGGACTCGGCTTAATAGAAACATTCGCAGCACCTCCTGCGGCAAGACGACCCTCGGGAGTCTGCGGAAATTCAGCGACAAGCCGCTGCCGCCAAATTTCAGCGGAGGAATTGTCTTTTTTTATTTCACGTAATGTTTTCCAGAGAAGGAAGTATATTTCGTTTTTATAAGCAGCGTAATCGGGATTAACGGCGATTTCGCCGAGCGCCGAAACATTTTCCGTACTTATAGCGTTAATACTTGTGTATAAAAAACGGGCACGTGAAGACTTAATCAATAAAGGCTCCAAAGCCATGCGAGCCCTGTCCCACTCGCCCATAGCGGCGAGACAATAAGCGCAGGCTAAAAGAGCGTCGTCATCAACCTGCCCCTTAACCGCCGCCGCCGCTTCCAGCCAGTTTCTCGCCGCTCCTTCAATGTCCCCCGAAAGCTGGCGAAGACGAGCGAGACTGACAAGGGCGTCGTGCCGCTTTTCGGGAGAAACGTCAGCCGCCGAAGCGGTTTTCTCAAGGTTTCCGATTTCAGTTTCCAGAGAGACGCCTGTTATATTCGCCTGCGAATATAAAACAAAAAACGGACATATAAGAAAAACGGCAGCTAAGAAGACACGCCTGTTAACTGTCATTGGCGCTGTCCTTCGTTTTTTTTCTGGTGAAGTATTTGCCGCCCTTAAAACTCGGAGGGCTCTCTTCCTTTGCGTCCGTAATACCGCTCTTTTCCGCAGTAATAATTTTTTTTCTTTTTATCCCGAAAACCAACGGCAGCGCAAAAACAAAGCCCACGATAAACGAAATGAAAACCGTCAAAAAAACAGGCACTTCATGTAAAGTAGTAAAGCCGAACCTTATGTCGCATTTGTTCTCAAGGTTTAAAGTAATAAACGTAAGAAAAACAGCGAAAATAATGATAAATACAATTAACCGTCTAATCATAAACTGAAAGCCTCCTTCGCTCTGAATGTATTTCCCTTTAAAGATGAAAGTGTAAGCCTTGCGAACGAGCCGATTAATGACTTTGACCCGGGAACTACAACCATTTCGTCTTTTTCAGTCCTTGTTATTAATTCATCGGCATTTTTTCGGGAAATCCCCTCTACTAGTACAACTTCCGTCCTTCCAATCCTGCTTTTTAACAGCCCGGCGGTATGTTTTTTCTGTAAAGCGATCACACGGGAAAGCCTTTCCTTTTTTACCTTTTCGTTGATTTTATCCGGCATATCGAAAGCCTTTGTCCCCTCACGGGGGTTGTAGTGGTACATAAATGAATAGAGGAACTTCACCTTCTCCATTAAGTTAAGGGTTTTTTCGACATCGTCTTCCGTCTCACCGGGAAAGCCTACAAGAATGTCGGTGGAAAGGGTGATTTCAGGCATTTGAGAGCGGATTTCCCCGACCAAATCGAGGAATTGTTCCGCCGAGTAGCCCCGGTTCATCGCCTTTAGCACGGTGTTTGATCCGTGCTGGACAGGCAGGTGCAGATGCCGGCAGAAGACGGGATTTTCCGCCATTACCTTAACCGCCTCATAAGAAAAATTACGGGGGTTCGCCGAAAGAAAACGTATCCACTTTACACCGCTTTTTTCAGCCTGCTCAGCAGTATATTTGAGGAGCGCCGAAAAATCCATTTTTTCATCTTCCCAAAAATAACTGTTTACGTTCTGACCAAGCAGAGTTACTTCCCTCACTCCCCTTTCGCCGACAAGACGGATTTCTTCTGCGATATTTTGAGGATCACGAGAGACTTCCCTGCCCCGCACATACGGGACAATACAATAAGAGCAGAAATTATCGCAGCCGTGCATTATCGGTATAAAACTTCTAAACTGTCCTTCTTCCATGTGAAACTTCGAGAAAGAAAAAACCGGAGCTTCCTCAATATCAATAAAAGCTTTTTTGCCGTTCTCCGCCGCTTCAAGAATAAGCGGGAAGATTGAACGGGAGGAAGTTCCCATAACATAATCGACTTGCGGGTATTTTTCTTTTAATTTTTCGCCGAGACGCTGCGCCATGCAGCCTGCGATTACAAGCGTAAACTTTTTTGATTTTTTTTTTAAAGCGGCGTAATGGGCGATACGGCCGAACACCCGCCTTTCCGCCGTAAGCCTTACGGAGCAGGTGTTAATCAGCACGAGATCGGCGTTTTCGCTTCCGGCGGCTTCAGACCAGCCCCGCTCACGGCAGACAAGGGATAGCGCCGCCGACTCAGCGCTGTTCATCTGACAGCCGTAAGTCTCAAAAAAAAATGTCACCTGAGCCTCTTACAAAACTAAAGCAAACAGAAATGTATGCTTTTAACAAACAGCTTATGATCTTTTCTTTAAGCCGGCGAAAAATTTAATTCCGTTCCAGATACCCAAAGCCAAAAGACCGACAGCGCCGACTGAAAGAAGAGTACTGGCGAGAGGGGCGATCACGGGTACTTTTGAAAGAAGAGCGAGAATGCCCGCCGTCATTATTACTGCGCCCGCTTTTTTATCAGCGGGGTCTTTTGACGTGAACGAGGCGATGCCTATTACGCAGACTACAGCGCCTACAACAAGACCAAGCCCTCTGAATTTGGCAAACGCCTGCAATATAAATAGAAAGATACCGCCTGCGGTGTAACCGACAGCGGTAATGCCGAGTTTTGTCAGGCTTGACGTTGACGGAATGCTTTCCTTTTTTTCAATTTCGTACATATCGTTATTATACGCCAATTAACCGGTATTTACTACCCTGATTTATACGGTTTGCTTTATAAAATGTAAATCAGATGTATTCATCGCTTGTCCGCAAACGCCGCCTGTTATATAATCGAAACATGGAACTTGAATATACTTATTGGAAAGCAAAAGACGGATGGTTTGTCGGATACTTAAATATTTGGCCTGATCATTTAACGCAGGGGAAAGATATACAAGAACTTGAAGAAATGCTCCTCGATCTGTATGAGTTTTACAAAGAGGAACAAGCGGAATTGGAAACAGTTGAAAAAAAGTCCGGTCTGCTGAAGGTATACGCGTAACATGAAACGAGGCGCTTTACTGAAAATTCTCAAAGCGCAAGGTTGTATTTTTGTTAAACATGGAAGCAGGCATGATCAATATATCCAACCTAAAACCGGAAAAAGAGACCAAGTTCCAAGACATCCCATAATATCCGATGATACAGCCAAAAGTATAATAAAGAATTTATCTTTATGATCCTTCTTTTTATTCTTCTTTTCCGCCTTGTTTAGTTTCCCGAAACCTCTCCGTATCCGTAAACGTCTCGTCAATAACTTTGTGTGTGCCGCTTGTCAGTTTCGGATTGATATTTTCTACGATTATTCTACCGTCTTTTTTGCCTTTCATAACGGCATATGCGTCTTTTTTCGGAACTCATACTATCGCTTAAGATAGTTTGCAATATTTTGTATTATTATGTTATTATTTTTAAAACGTTATATATAACACGCTAGAATGCCTGCTGCTTATGTTACAAGGTAAAGAACAAATTATGGATAATAAAAAGAAAATCGTTTTTCTTATAATTTTAATATTTTTGGGCATTACTATAATACTTGGCGTAATAATTTTCATTAATTTATTTCCAAACGTTATTTCTTCCGAAAAAAACGCTTCAGCTATAATTATTGGGGGAAATGACGGGCCGACTACTATTTATATAACAGCAAAATATAATTGGAAATTTACTTTAATTATTTCATTTTTGTTACTCATTCTTGATTTTATATTATTGGCTATAATAAATGTAATAGAGCGTACAAAATTAAAAAAGTTTAAATTACTATATAAATCAATTATAGTATTTTTAGTAAATATTTTATTCTCTATATTGCTGTTTCCGGGTGTGTTTGTATGGTCTTTAGTAATAACCGCAATAATGATTATTTTTATAATATTTACAGATAAAATAACAAAAGATAGATGAGACTGCGCAAATAAAATCCCCCTTTTTCAGCGAAGGCGCGTACCGCGAAGCGGCACGAAGGCAGTAAGGCATTTCCCCCTTTTTTTCACCTAAAAAATACTTGACTTCTTTCAAAAAAATGTTAAAATAATCCCATTGTTTTTATATTATTACAATTTTTTTTGATTTTATCCTGATTTTCTTGGAATAACAAAGGAAAGGAAAAGATGAACACTGAAAACAACAAGAAAAAAGGAAAGAGAATGGGCATACTCATAAAAATATCGAGTATAAGTACCATTATTGTAATTTTGACAGTCATTGTGCTGTCAATTACCAGTATTATTACCTTGCGAAGCGTCAGCCTGAAAACTGCCGTTCTAATGGGAAAAGAAAAAATCAAAGGCGACATAGAGTCTTTTAGATTAATGATAAAAGATGAGCACGGCGACTTACGCCTCCAAGGCGGCGATTTGATAGATCAACAGGGTAATTCAATAACACATAATTATGAAATTGTTGACAAAGCATCCTCGACGATGAATATTTTGGCGACCATTTTTATCAGCGATCAAAGTGATTACCGCAGAATAACCACCAGCATTAAAGACGCTTCGGGAAATCGCGCGGTAGATACCTTTCTGGGATCGGGAAGCGCGGCATATCCGAGCATTCGTGATGGAAAAGAATATATCGGAAACGCGGTTATTCTGGGTAATAATTACCTTGCCGCCTATTATCCGTTGTTTCAACCCAATACCAAAGACGTTATAGGCATTTTATTTATCGGCACAGAAATGTCGACTATAGAAAAAACGATTTCACAGAACAGCAGTATAGCGGTAAAAAGAATCCTTATAATCGCGGCGGGTCTTATAGTTATTTCAATTCTGTTAACATCATTGGGCAGCAAGTATTTTATTGTAGACCCAATCATTAGAGTAGCCCGCGTTATTAAAATTGTCGCCAAAGGCGATTTGACGTGTAAAACAGATGTCAATACAAATGACGAAATAGGCGATCTTGCCGATGACTTTAATCTTATGGTAACAAAAATGAGAGAACTTATAGAGACAATGAAACATAAAATCGACGCGCTGACCAATACCGGATTTGACAGCATGAAAAGCAAAATGAGCAAGCAGGAAGAAAGCGCCGACGAAGCGAATAAAGCGGTTCAAAAGATAAAAGACAGCATTGACAACATGAACAAGCGGATAGATGAACAGTCTGACAGCATCAATACCTCGTCTTCCGCAGTTGAGCAAATGACCGCTAATATTCATTCAGTAACAAACACCCTTATAAAAAACAGCGAAAATGTTAGAGGATTGACCGAAGCGTCCGAGAACGGAAAAACGGGAGTTCAAACAGTTGCGGTAAAGATACAGGAAATAGCGCAGCAATCCGAGGGACTTTTGGAAATAAACTCGGTAATGGAAAACATAGCCAGCCAGACAAATCTGCTTTCGATGAACGCCGCTATTGAGGCGGCGCACGCCGGGGAAGTGGGGAAAGGGTTTGCCGTTGTCGCCGGTGAAATACGAAAGCTTGCCGGATCGTCAAGCGCTCAGTCAAAGTCAACCGCGGATATGTTAAAAAAGATAAGAGCGTCCATAGACGGAATAACCGCGTCTTCCAACGATGTTCTTTCACGTTTCGCGGTTATTGATATGAAAGTAAAAACAGTTTCAGAACATGAAGAAAATATCCGCAATGCAATGGAAGAACAGGAAATAGGCGGCAAACAAATACTTGATTCCATGAGCCGCCTGAAAGAAATCAGCGTAACGGTAAAAGACAGCGCGGATAAAATGATTGAATCAGGCGATAACCTGAAACGTCAGACCAGTGATTTTATAAGAATAAGCAATGAGTCTATGAGCGGCATGAACGACATAGTAAACGGCGCGATAAAGGAAATAAAATCAGCGGTAATTGTAGACGAAATGAACGCCGAGAATAATTTTAAAGTAGAAACAGGCAACGAGAAGAAAAAAATCATCGTGATTGATGATGAAGAAACCGTCCTTACTTTGACAAGAGCATCGCTTGAAAATGATTATGACGTTACGACGGTCAATTCAGGCAAGGCGGCATTGGAATTATTTTTCAAGGGATATGTTCCTCATTTGGTGTTACTCGACCTGACAATGCCTGAAATGGGCGGTTGGGATACATTTATCAGGATACGGGACATCAGCAAATTACACCAAACCCCGATAGCGATATACACGACATCGGATGATCCACAAGACAGGGCAAAAGCGCAGGAGCTTGGGGCGGTTGATTATATCCACAAGCCGTCCAATAAAAAGGAAATGCTTGAAAGAATAGCAAAATTAGTGAGTTAATTTAAAGAGGGAAAGAAAATAGGAACGTTTGAATTTTTAAGTCCAACGTTGAGGGTTAAAAGTCAAACGTTGAGGGTTTAAGGTCAAATGACGAGGGTTAAGAGTCAAACGTCGAGGGTTTAAGGTACAATGTCGGGGGTTAAACGTCCGACGTTGAGGGTTTAAGGTACAATGTCGAGGGTTTAGGGTCAAACGTCGAGGGTTTAAGGTCAAATGTCAAGGGTTTAGGGTACAACGTCGAGGGTATAAACATGAAACGTTGAGGGTATCAACTTGAATGAGAGGGTAAAAAACGCTCAAATTTGGCTAAAAATGGGCAAAAAGGGGCAAATTTGCCAATTTACCCCTTTTTTGTGTCGGAAAGCCTGTTTTTATCAATTATTCGGTGTGATCGCCAAAACTTGATCTGACACATGAAGATTCATGCCGACAGTCCGTCAGATACATCATAGCCAAAAAGTTTTTCTTTGGCTAACGGAATGGAATCCTTAAACGTCTGAAACGGTGTTTTCCCATAACAGTATTTACCGCTGTGCGTCCGCTCATAGTTATATTGCCTTACCCATTCAT